>Ga0180431_10006452_pt1 | contig 13924 bp, 19 predicted proteins | sample SS_ome_11_FD_132459 | JGI IMG/M metagenome (GOLD analysis project Ga0180431, IMG submission 132459) | Hypersaline lake sediment archaeal communities from the Salton Sea, California, USA - SS_1_MS_1 metaG | ecosystem: Environmental > Aquatic > Non-marine Saline and Alkaline > Hypersaline >... | reverse complement strand
CTTCCAGCCTTTCCATCTGCTTGCCGCAGCAAGCCGGCACGCTGGCGCCCGGCATCAGCGCTTCGACTATAAGCCCGCACACAGCGCACTTGTATATCTCCCCTCTTTCAGCCATTCTGGCCTCCTGTGAGCCTGTAGGTCCTCCACCTTCCTGACCCGTCTGACTCGACCATATTGTACCTGAGCATCTTGTCCATGTACTTCCTGAAGGTCCTGTCCACTATGGGCTCCAGGCCCTGCTTCTTCCCGATGGACTGGAGCTCCCTGAACAGGGTGCCTGAATCAGTCCTCCCGTTCCTGGTGAGTATCTCGACTATCGCCCTCTGGTACGGGTTGAGTCGGGTCAGGTTCTCGTCCTTCCTGGCTGACCTGGCCTTCGGGAGGCTGGCCTTTATCAGCTTGTCCGGTATCTTCTTCAGGTCCTGGTTCTCTGCGGCCTCCGCCACTATCCTGAGTATGTCTATCGCCACCCTGGCATCCCCGTCTGCGGTTTCTGCTATCATGCCTATCTGTGCATTCTTCATGACAGCCGGGAGCAGGCCCCATTCCACCCTGTCCTTCAGTATGCCCGTTATCTCGTCCGCCTTGTATTCCGGGAACTCTATGTGGTCTGCCGCAGCCAGGCGGCTCCTCACCCTCTGGTCTGCGTCGGCCAGCGCAGTCTCGTTGTTGGATATCAGTATGAGGCAGGTCTTCGGGAGGGATGTCAGGTCGTACAGTATCTTCTCGTCCTCCAGCTGGTCCACCTCGTCCAGTATTATGACCGCCTGCCTCTCCTTTAGCCTGTTCCTCAGCGTGTCCATCAGCTCGTCAGTTGGGGTGCCTTTCCTGTGGACGGAAAGGACGCATCCCATCTTCTGCAGTATGGTGTAGAGCACCTTGAACCTGCTTGTGCTTTCCCAGCAGTTGATGTAAACCGGAGCCACGGAGGACGTGTGCTTTGCCAGCTCCTCTGCAACATGCCTGGCCAGGCAAGTCTTGCCGGTCCCGGGCTTGCCGAAGAGGAAGGCGTGCCTTGGGGTCAGCCCCTTAAGGAGGGGCCTCATGTCGTCCCTCATCGCCTGCAGCTGGCCGTCCCTGCTGTAGACCCTCGACGGGATGAAATCGGTGGTAAGCGCCTGGGCATTCCTTATTATCCTGTTCTGGACGTCCTCGAACATTTCCCTTCCCCTAATGGTATATTGGTCGTTCCGCTATATATATAACAAATAGTTGCCCTTACATGGTGGCGCTTTCAGCCCTATTAATTGTTTGCATACAAGAAAACGTATGAAAAGGAACGGGCCCTCTGTGAGGCTGGACAATTTCAGCTACAGGTGCTCAGGCTGCCACAGGCCCATGGGGCCCCATGACGAGGGCTGGGTAGACGAGGACGGCAACGTGTACCACAGCAAGAAGTGCGCTCAACTGGCAGGCCACAAGCCAGTTGGGGAACAGGTCGACATAAAATACACCCAAGAGCTTTTTTATTCACAAATCGTAAATAATCAGCATGAAGTTCCTCCTTCTGGTGGGTGACGGGATGGGAGACGTGGGAAAGGACACCCCTCTCCAGACCGCAAGGAAGCCGAACATGGACAGGCTGGCTGCCGCAGGAAGGTGCGGCCTGCTCGATATCGGCTACAAGAAGACAGTAAACTCTGATTACGGCTACCTCCACCTCCTGGGGTGCTTCTCCAGGGACGAATACCCCGGAAGGGGATACCTGGAGGCCCTAGGGATAGGGATGGAGCCCGGCCCCCAGGACGTTTGCATAAGGTGCAATTTCGCGACCCTTGATGTTGACGGCAACCTGTTGGACAGGAGGGCAGGAAGGGACGAGACAGGCCTGAAGGAGTTCTGCGAGAAGCTTGACGGCATGGAGATAGACGGGGCCAGGATAAACGTGAGGAAGAGCGCGGGCCACAGGGTGGTGATTGTCCTGGAGGGCGAGGGCCTCTCCGAGAAGTTGGTGCCGAACGACCCCATGAAGACCGGCGTGGCCCTCCCGGAGGTGGGCGCAGCGACCCCGGAAGCGAAAAGGACGGCAAGCATACTCAACAAGTTCGTCAGGAAGAGCCACCAGATCCTCTCTAAGGAAATGGTCAACAAGGCCAGGAAGGTGCCGGCCAACGTGATACTGATAAGGAGCCCGGGAAGGAGGAGGGATGTGGACTCCTTCGAGTCCAGGCACGGGCTGAAGGGATGCTGTGTTGCGGGCATACCCATAGCCAAGGGGGTCGCCAGGTTCCTGGGGATGGACGTGATACCGGTCAAGGGCGCCACCGGGATGCCCAGGACCAATCTGGAGGGAAAGACAGACGCAGCCATAAAGGCCCTGAATGACCATGACCTGGTCTTCCTGCACATAAACGGAACTGACATACTAGCCCATGACGCCAAGAGGGAGGAGAAGTCCGAGATGATAGGCAGGATAGACATGGAGCTGGGCAGGATAATCAAGTCAGCGGGCATCGAGAAGCTCGTGGTGATAGTCACATGCGACCACAGGACAGCCAGCGCGCCCGACTACAAGGCGTACAGGCACACAATAGACCCGGTTCCTGTGCTCATATCAGGGGACAACATCTCGGCGGGCAGCATAAGAGGGTTCGACGAGAAATCCTGCGAGTCAGGGTTCAGGATAAGCGGGAACGAGCTGATGGAATATGCCAAGAGGCTCGCAAGAATATAAGAACCGATGTAAGGCTTTTATAGCACAGAACCAAGTAATAATATTAAAAAAGGAGTGATTCATGCCACAACCAATGCCACCCAGCTACATGGCTTATGACAGGACGATAGTCGTGTTCTCGCCTGACGGAAGGCTCCTGCAGGTGGAATATGCCAGGCAGATGGTCAAGAACGGCTCCACATCCATAGGCATCCAGGCAAAGGATGCGGTTATACTGGGAGGGGTCAAGCCCAACCTGCAGCTCGCCGTGCTGGAGACTTACCACAAGATATCAGAGATAGACAAACACATAGCGATTATAAGCTCAGGCTCGCTTGCAGACTCCAGGAACCTGGTGGAGCTTGCCAGGGTCAAGTCCCAGGTGAACCAGATAACCTTCGGGGAGCCCATATCAGTGATGACCCTCACGAAGGCCCTGGCTGACAGGAAGCACCTGGTGACGCAGTACGCGGGCGTGAGGCCCTACGGAGTCGGCATCCTGGTAGGGGGAATGGATGGCGGAGGCCCCAGGCTGTTCGAGACAGAGCCCTCCGGCACCATGATAGAGTGGAAGGCTCAGGCTATAGGCAGGGGGGGCCAGAAGGCCAAGACCCTCCTCAACAAGAGCTACAAGGACGGCATGCCCGTAGAGGATGCAGTCAAGCTGCTCGTGAAGGCCATGAAGGCCGGGGAGAAGGAAGTCACCCCCAAGAACGCAGAGATAGTCATAGTCAGGAAGAAAAGGGTTGAAAGGCTTACAGAAACCCAGCTGGCTAAGTACCTCTAGCGCTTTCTGCGCCGGCTGGAGGCGGGAATATGGTATCCCTCGAGAAGGCTGTCATAGCCAGGATTTCAAAAGAAGGGAAGACGTTCGAGATTCTTGTAGACCCTGACAGGGCCCTTGATTTCAGGAAAGGCAGGGACTACAGCATGGAGAGCATAATGGCAGTCCGGGACATATTCACGGACTCCAAGAAGGGGGAAAGGGCATCCCCAAGCGACATAGAGGCGGCCTTCGGCACGCCGGACCCCCTAAAGGCCGCTGCACATATACTGAAGAACGGCCAGCTCCAGCTCACTACAGAACAAAGGAGGAAACTGACAGAGGAAAAGAGGAAGCAGATAGCTGACATCATATCCAAGCAGGGCGTGAACCCCAAGACAAAGCTTCCCCACCCTCCCAACAGGATAGAGAATGCGATGGAGCAGGCCCACTTCCAGGTTGACCCCATGAAGCCTGCCCAGGAGCAGATACAAGCCTGCCTGGAGGCGATAGAGCCTGTCCTGCCCATAAAGTTCGAGCGCGTTGAGATAGCAATCAGGGTGCCCATGGAATATTCTGGCAAGGCCAATTCCTTCGTGAGGGGGGTAGCCCCGGTCAAGAAGGAGGAGTGGAAATCGGATTCCTGGGTGGCGGTTCTCGAGATACCTGCCGGCATGCAATCGGAGATAATGGAGAAGCTGAACGGGCTGACAGGCGGGAAGGCGGAAGCCAAAATACTCAGGCACCTGGATGTCTAGCTCCTTCGATTTAAATACCCTACTGTAGTATATAAAGGATAAAATACAAGTCAGATAGTAAGTATGGCAGAATTGATTAAGAAGGAAAGGGAATTTGTTGTGCCAGGGGACGAGATAGTCAAGTCCATGGACTACCTTCCGGGCAGGAACTGCTTCAGGGCGGGAGAATCCATATGCGCCAGGAAGATAGGCCTGGTTTCCCTGAGCGGCAGGGTGATATCGATCATACCCCTAAGCGGAAAGTACGTGCCCAAGGTGGGGGACATGGTGATAGCCACTGTCGAGGACATACCGGGCACAAGGGGATGGGTGATGGACATAAACTCCCCTTACAAGGCGTTCCTTCCGCTGTCAGGGGTTAGGGATTTCATAGACACCAACAGGACCAGCCTGGACAAGGTCTACAAGATAGGCGATGTGGTCTATGCCAAGATACACTCCATGAGCGGATTCGACATGATAGACATATCCATGCAGGACCCCAGGGCCAGGAAGCTCAGGGGAGGCAGGATAATCAGGATAAACCAGGCAAAGGTGCCCAGGATAATAGGCAAGCAGGGCTCCATGATAAGCATGATAAAGGACAGGACAGGCAGCAGGATAAGCATAGGCCAGAACGGCTACCTCTGGATGGACGGGGGAGACGAGAAGATGGTCATGAAGGCCATAGACCTGATTGACACAGAGGCCTACAAGAACGGGCTCACAGACAAGGTCTCGAAGCTGCTGGGCGAGCCCAAGAAGCCGGCCCCGGCCAAGGAAGTTAAGCCTGCTGAGAAGCCAAAAGAAGAGAAGCCTGCTGAGAAGCCAAAAGAAGAGAAGCCTGCTGAGAAGCCGAAGGAGGAAAATGCATGAAAAGGGAAGACGGAAGGAAAGCGGATGAGATGAGGTCCACTACCATGACAGTGGGAGTCATACCGAACGCTAACGGCTCTGCAATGGTGAAGATGGGAAACACTGTGGCAGTGGCGGCTGTCTACGGCCCGAGGGAGATGCACCCGAAGCACAAGCAGATCTCTGACAGGGCAAACCTCAACACGATATACGCCATGGTGCCGTTCTCATGCACTGACAGGATAAGGCCAGGCTATTCCAGGAGAAGCCAGGAGATATGCAAGGTAACAAGGCAGGCCCTTGAGTCAGCGGTCTTCCTGGAGGACTTCCCGAAGGCGGCCATTGACGTTTACATAAACATAATATCTGCAAACGCGGGGACAAGGGCAGCGGGCATAAACGCAGCTTCCCTGGCCCTCGCCGACGCCGGCATCCCCATGAGGGACCTGGTGGCCTCCATAGCGGCGGGCAAGATAGGGGACGAGTACGTGCTTGACCTGGCAGGGAAGGAGGAGGAAGAGACATTCTGCGACCTTCCCCTGGCGTACATGCCCAAGTCAAAGAAGATAACCCTTCTGCAGATGGACGGGGACCTTTCCCCGCAGGACGTCAAGAAGGTGATGGAGCTGGCCATAAAGGGATGCGAGCAGCTTTACAAGATGCAGAAAGAGGCCCTTAAGAAGAGGTGGATAAAATGAACGTTGAGACCATGATGAATGTGCAGGCCGACTACATAGTCAGCCAGGCCAAGGCAGGCAAGAGGGTCGATGGAAGGAAGCTTGACGAGTTCAGGAAGATAGAGATAGAGAAGAACCTCATACCCAACGCAGAGGGCTCCTGCAGGGTCAGGATGGGCAAGACCGACATAATAGCGGGCATAAAGATGAGCGTAGGCACCCCATTTTCTGACAAGCCCAACGAGGGAATACTCATATCCAACGCGGAGCTGGCCCCGATGGCTGCAGCCAGGTTCGAGCCCGGAAGGCCGTCAGAGGACGCGGTTGAGACCGCAAGGGTTATAGACAGGGGCATCAGGGAATCGAAGGCCATGGACACAGAGAAGCTCTGTATAGAGAAGGGCGAGAAGGTGTGGATTGTCAATGTGGATGTGCAGGTCATGAACCATGACGGCAACCTGATTGACGCCGGCGCCCTGGGAGCCGCGATAGCCCTGGCGAACGCCAAGATACCTGCATACGACCCTGAGACCGAGACGATAGACATCAAGAACAGGAAGGAAAAGCTGCCTGTGAAGCTCAAGCCGATTGCGGTGACCATACACAAGATAGGCGGCAAGCTAGTTCTTGACCCCACCCTCGAAGAGGAGGATGTGGCAGACGTCAGGCTGACTGTGACCACATCCGACAGCGGCAATGTCTGCGCCCTCCAGAAGAGCGGCCAGGGAAGCTTCACAGCGGAGGAGATAGAGGAAGCCATTGCCATGTCTGTTGCAAGAGGCAAGGAGCTGAGGAAGCTGGTGGAGTGATATGGGAAGGACGAAGAAGGTTGGTTCAGCAGGCAGGTACGGGACGAGGTACGGAAGGAAGATAAGGGGAAGGATAAAGAGCATAGAGTCCGTGAAGAAGCATGTCTGCCCCAGCTGCCAGAAGGCCGGCATGAAGAGGGAGGCTGCAGGCATCTGGGAATGCGTAAAATGCGGCACCAAGATGGCAGGCAAGGCCTACAGGCCATAGGGATTCATTATGATGTACAAATGTGTTGACTGCGGGAAGGAAGTGAACATCGAGCTCAAATCCGCGAAGAAGATAATATGCCCTTCCTGCGGCTACAGGATACTCAAGAAGGTCAGGCCAAGGAAGAGCCTGAAGGTGAGGGTAAGATGACAGGGAAGGAAACACAGCAGCTTCTCGAGCAGGCCCAGACATACCAGCAGCAGATGCAGGGCATAATAGCCCAGAAAGAGGCCATGAAGATGCAGCTTCTCGAGATGAACAAGGCACTTGAGGAGCTCGGGAAGTCCAAGGAGACAGAGGTCTACAGGCTCTCAGGCCCGGTCCTGATAAAGGAGAAGAAAACTGCGGTGGAGAAGGACCTGAAGGAGAACGTGGAGGCCCTTGAGGCAAGGCAGAAGGCAATGGAGAAGAGCGAAGCCAGGATAAAGGAAAAGATAGAGGAACTTCGCAAGAAACTGACCGATGCCGCCAGTTCCCCGCAGAAGGCCGGATAGGCATGAGGCAGGCCTGGCACCGAAACTTGAGTGGGCTTGCTCACGAAAGATGTGCCCGCTGCGGCTGTGCTGCCGCACAACCTTTAAAAAGCTAATTGACAAGAATACTACAAAGCCTTTTCAAAGAATTGGAGGGAAAATGCGTCTGAAACTTTTCAACAACAGGGAAATGCCCGAGATAGAGGAGGAGGACTACGTCGAGGTCAATGTCATGGACTCTGATGGCGGCATAACGAGCCACGCCTCAGGCAAGCTGGGGATAAAGATAGAGAAGCTGAACGACTTCTCTGACACAGAGAGGATACTGAAGTCCGTGAGGGACGGGAACGTGCTCTTCGTCAAGATAAAGGGCCTGAAAGAGAAGGACATAGGCGAGCTCAAGAGGGCTGTCGAGAGGCTGAAGAAATCAACGACAGCCAACAACGGGGAGATTGCAGGCATAGAAGAGAACTGGCTGGTAATGACCCCTGAGCACGCTGTCCTCCACAGGGATTGATTCTTTCCCCTCTTCGTTCTTGTTCTGAAGGGGGAAGTGCATTTTTTTCCAAAGCCAGCGCCGTCAGTACCGGGCTGCAGAGTATTCGAAAAATCAGGCGAACTATTTCATCCTCACTGATTCCAGGTTCTTCGGGGCCAGGGTTTCGGCCTTGAACATCTTGTGCATGTCCCTTGCCAGTTCACCGCACTTCCTGGCCTCGCCGTGGTTGACCACTATCCTCTCGGGCCTCCCCCTGAGCCTGTGGACATAGTTGGTGAGCTGCCTCCTGCCGGAGTGGCCTGTCAGGCCGTGGGCGGTCTCAATCTTCATCTTTATCTCCAGGGCCTGCCTCCTTCCCTTTTCTGAAGGCAGAGGCACCTCCTTCCAGCCCTTCTGTATCCTCCTGCCCAGCGTGCCCTCGCCCTGGTATCCGGAAAAGAGGAGGGTGTTCTTGGGGTCATGCGCGAAGGCCTTGAGGTACTCGAGGGCCGGACCGCCTATGAGCATGCCTGAAGTGGCTATCACGACCCCGGGATCGCCGGACTCTATGACGACCTCCTTCCTTTCCTTGGGCACTATCCTCCTGAAGTTCTCCGCCAGGAACGGGTTCTTCCCGTAGTGGAATATGGACTTCTGCAGGTACCTGGACAGGTACTCAGGGTAAGCGGTATGTATTGCAGTCGCGTCCCATATCATGCCCTCTATGTAGACAGGGCACTTGATGTCGCTGTTGGCAAGTATGGCCATTATCTCCTGGCCCCTTCCCACTGCGAATGAAGGTATGAGGACCTTGCCCCCGCCGTTGACAGTCTCCCTTATTATTCGGAGCAGCCTGTCTTCGGCCTCGCTCCTCTTGAGCTGCACATCCTTCGCCGCCCCGTAGGTGGACTCCGTTATGAGCGTCTCCACCCTGGGGAAGTCAGTGTAGGCGGGGTCGAAAAGCTTCGTCGGCCCGAACTTGATGTCAGAAGTGTACAGTATGTTGTGAAGCCCGTCGCCCACGTGGAGGTGCACAAGAGAGCTTCCCAGGAGGTGGCTGGACGGCTGAAGGGTGAGCCTGATGTCCGGCGTTATGTCGGACACCTCCCCGTAATCCAGAACTACGGAGTGCTTTATCGTCTTTTCCACGGCCTTCTTGGTGTACCATATGTCCTTGCCCTCCCTCTGGCATATGTCCACGAAGTCCAGGCACAGGAGCACCATCAGGTCCCTGGTGGGAGGTGTGCAGTATAGGGGCCCCTTGTATCCCTTCTCATACAGCCAGGGTATGAAGCCGCAGTGGTCCAGGTGGGAGTGGCTCAGTATCACCGCGTCCAGCTTGTCCATGTCGAATTCCGGTGCCTTCAGCATAGGCACGCTGTCCTCGCCGCTGGAGCCCACGTCAACCCCGCAGTCCATCATCACGTTGGAGTAGGGTGTCTGCACAAGAAGGCAGCTCCTCCCGACCTGCCTGAAGCCCCCCAGGGCAGTGAACCTCACCCATTCCTTCTTCTTGTCATCTGCAGGCAGCTCTGTGGTTATCTTCTGGCCTATCCTGTTCAGGAAGGTCTTCCTGTACGGTATCTCGGTGTGCAGGAGGTTCCTCACCGCCCTGACTATCTTGGAGTCTATAGCAGGCGCCCGCTCTATCTTGGGCAGCCAGAGGGTCTCGGATTTTATCTTCCTGAACGTCTCCCCGCCCTTTCCTATCATCAGGCCGGGCTTCTCGCACTCTATCACGACCTTTCCCAGCTCGGGCTCGAAGTATATGGCCTGTATGCCCGCGCCTTCGGGGGCCATGCCTTCTATTATCTCCTTGGTCTTTTCCACGTCCTTGGTTATGGAGAGGTCAGGCCTTACCTCTACCCTTTTCTTCAGTTCCCTGACCACCGACTTGACCGACCTGTCGCTGTCCTTGAAGAACTCCGGGTTCTTGGTATATATCACTATCTCGGAGCCCTCGAACTTCACTTCCGATATGTTAGAGTCTGACGGTAATCTGGTCTGCAGTTCCTTCAGAATGCTCATATTAAAACCTTGTGATATGTGAGAATCACTTAAGCAGCTTTTCCACTTCCTCTTTCGGGACCTTCTTGAAGCCCCCCGAGCTTATGACTGCTATGTCTATGCCCTTTCCGCCTGATGCTATGTCCCTCTCCGTGGCGGCCTTGACGGCCTTGGCAACCACCTTCTTCGCCTCTTCCACGCTCATGCCCTTCCTGTACTTGTCTTCCAGAACCCCGAATGCCATCGGAGAGCCAGAGCCTGTGGAAAAATACTCGTTTTCCTCCTGTACTGCCCCTGACGGGTCGAAAGAATAAAGCCTTGGCGCCGTGTCATATCCGCCGACCACCAGCTGCACTATGTAGGGGAAGTACCGCCTGGCATACAGTATGTTGGCTATCAGGTATGCAGCCGCGTTAACGGGTATCTTCCTCCCTTCCTGTAGCCTGTACAGGTTGAGCTCCGCCTTTATGTACCTCTCCAGTGCCATGGCGTCCCCCACCATGCCGGCTATGGTCATCCCTATATGGTCCTCCAACTGGAGGATCTTCTTGGTATCCTTGGATGCCACCAGGTATCCCATCGACGCTTTCTGGTCTGCTCCCAGCACGACAGCGCCGTTGCATATCACCCCGACTGTGGTGGTTCCCGTCTTCCTTACCTTCTTTTCGTCAGCTTCCATTTAGGCACCTCAATTCAGCAGAATGAGATTATTAGATTATTTGTCCGTGTCACTTAAAAGCTTTTCTTCCTTCTTACCCTCATTTTCCTCTTTCTGAGGCTCTTCTGCCTTCTCCTCTTCCTCCCTTTCCTCGGGCTCCTCCCCTTCCTCCTTGTGATCGTCAGCTTCTCCCTCAGGCTCGCCTTCCTCCTCTTCCGCCTCCTTGGCTGTCCTCACATGTGACGCCAGCATCTCCTTCCACCTGCCGAGCAGCGTGGAGAGGTCTATCTCGTACTTGCCCGAGCCCACCTTTATCACCAGGGGCTTCTGGGAGAACAGGTTGGTGACGTCTATCTCGTATTTGCCGGGCTTGATGACGTTTATGGCCTCTATGTCCAGTATGACGGTCTCGTCCTTCTCAACGTCCTTGGGTATGATGTCCCTTATGTCCTCCTCTATCTCCTGTATGTCCTTCTTGGTGAGCCTCTTCATGTCCTCTTCGGCCTTCTCGAGGGACCCTTCCCTTACGTAGAAGAAGAACTTGGAGCCGCACTTGTCGCAGCCGCTCAGAAGGTATTTGGCATCATCCGGATGCACTTTCCCGCACACCGTGCATTTGTTGGGCATAATTATCACTCAGGTATAAAGAAGCAGTTCCTGCGGGTTCCTGTCTATCCTCCTGACTATCTTGGCGGGGCCTATTATCGTCATCCCCCTCTTCTTGCCCAGTATCGTCTGTATGAGCATGCTCTTTATCTTCTCAAGCTGCGTAGCGTTCTTCTTGTTGTTAGTGAAGTCTATCGAGCTGAGCTCTATCCCTGTGAAATCCCCTGAGTTGCCGTTTATCCTCTTCATGGTCTCCTCTATTATCTTGGCCTCCTCCTCCGCGGGCAGCTTGGCGTCTATTAGGATTATGGTCTCCCGCCTGAGGTCCCTCATTATTGCTTTCATCCCTTCCTTCTTGTACTTCTCGAAGGGCACGAACTTTATTTTCAGGTTCTTCTTCCTCATCGAAACCTCTTACATTGAGTTAATAAGAGAGCTGTACAGCTCCTCCGTATTGAAGCCGGTCTTGGCGGATATTCCGACTGTCGTGTACTTGGGGAATGCGCTCCTTATCCTGCTCGCCCTGGACTTCTTCATGTCCACCTTGTTGGCGACTATTATGAAGGGCACGTTCCTGGCATCCAGGTTGCCCAGTATCGTGATGTTGACCTGGTTGAGCGGGTCCTCTGTGGAGTCAAGCACAACCATCACAAGGTCCATGTTGTCCAGCCACTTGATGGACTCTATCACGCCTCTTGTGGCTTCCTTTGCCCTGGTCTTGGCTGTCTTCTTCTTCATCCCGTGCTTGACGAAGTCCTCGAAGTCTATCTTGGTCGCTATCCCGGGGGTGTCCACCAGGTTGAAGGTGAGGGACTTCCCGTCCTGCTTTATGGTGACCTTCTCCTTCATCTGTATCTCCCTGGTTTCATGGGGGACTTCTGAAACGGAACCGAGCTCCTCCCCCAGCCAGTCCATGCATATCCTGTTGGCCAGGGTGGTCTTGCCGGAGTTCACCGGGCCGTAGAGGCCGATCTTGACGTTCTTCTTCTTCCTGAAAAGTGCGTTGATGAGAGATCTGAGCCTCCTGATAACCATAAGAGAAATTTAGAAGTGAGATATATAAAGATTATAAAGATTAGCGGGCGTCGTGCTTTGTCCCTCCCATCCGGATTCCTGAATGCGGAAATCTGTTTTATTAATTTATAAAAACAAACCTCAACCATGAGGATTGCGGCCCTCTTTTCCGGCGGGAAGGACTCTGTGTCGGCGGTCTGGGACAGCATAAGGAAGGGCCATGATGTCAGGTACCTCATCACCATGGTGTCAGAGAACCCGGAATCCTACATGTTCCATTACCCCAACGTGGAGTACACCAGCCAGCAGGCCAGCTCGATGGGCATGACCCATATATTCAGGAACACGAAAGGCGAGAAGGAGAAGGAGCTCGAGGACCTGAAGGCTGCCATAGAGAAGGTGAGGGAGGAAGTGGACTGCCTGGCCGCAGGAGGCCTGGCCAGCAACTACCAGAGGAACCGAATCCGGGCGATAGGCGAATACTTCAGGATGCAGGTGCTCACTCCCTTCTGGAAGATAGACTCGAAGGAGTATTGGGACCTCATGCTCTCCAACGGGTTCAGGGTGATGATAACAGGTGTGGCCTGCGAGGGCCTGGGAAAGGAGTGGCTGGGCCGCGTGATAGACAGTGAAAGCCTTGAGGAGCTCCAGAAGCTCGCTGAGAGGCACAGGTTCAACCTTGCGGGCGAGGGAGGGGAGTTTGAGACCTTCGTGCTCGACTGCCCCCTCTTCAGGCAGGAGATAGTGGTGAAGGATGCGGAAAGGGTCTGGGACAGGGACTCAGGCTTCTACCTCATCAGGAAGGTCAAGCTTATTTCCAAGACAGGACAAGATTAACTATGGTCACATACCTGGAGGCGTTCATACTTGCCATCGTGCAGGGCATAACGGAATGGCTGCCCGTGTCGAGCAGCGGCCACCTGGTCATCTTCCAGCAGGCGTTCGGCATGTCAGCCGACATGTCCTTCGACCTGGCGCTCCATTTCGCCACACTGATAGTGGTGCTACTAGTGTTCTGGAGGGACATAGTGGATGTCCTGAAGGCCTTCATCACGGTCGACATAGACAGCCCTGACTGGAGGTTCGCCATGATGATAATAGCGGGAATCATACCCACCGGCCTGATAGGCTACTTCTTTTCAGCCTTCTTCGAGTCGGCATTCACAAGCCTCACGGTCGTGGGCTTTGCCCTCCTGATAACAGGTCTCATGCTCTTCCTCACAAGGTTCCCCCCGAGGGCAAAGAAACTCGGCTTCAAGCGGGCCCTCCTGATAGGCGTCTTCCAGGGCCTGGCCATAACCCCGGGCATATCCAGGAGCGGAGCCACCATATCATCGGCCATCTCAACCGGCGTGAGCAGGGAGAAGGCAATCCGATTCTCGTTCCTGCTGTTCATACCTGCCGTCATAGGCGCCACTGCCTTCAAGCTGGGTGACCTGGCTGCCCTGGGGATGGCCGACGCGGGCCCGGTGATGCTGGGCATGGTGACTGCCATAGTGGTGGGCTTCTTCTCCCTCAAGCTCCTCATAAGGCTGGTAAGCAGCAGGAGGTTCCATTGGTTCGCAATATACTGCTGGGCGCTGGGTGCGGCGCTCCTTCTCGCATTCTGACGTTCTGGTGCCAGCCGCAATCTGTTATAAACAGGCTCCCTTGATTCCGATAAACAAGGATATATACCGGTTCGTGGCAATTAATAATCGGAGGCTGTTGTAATGGCCAAGAAGAAGAAGGCTAAGGCTGCAAAGAAAACTAAGAAGTAATTGACCTCACCTCATTTCACCAATCATCCTCACATTCGCTTGTTCTGATTTTTTGGCTTCTGGAGCAGAAGGTCTATATAGCCTGCACCCAATCATATACCATGGAAAGGATGATAGGCTGCTGCGGCATAGACTGCAGCAGATGCGACGCGTTCCTGGCCAAGAAGGAGAACTACAGCCCGGAGAAGAGGAAAGCGATTGCAGAGAAGTGGGCCAGGGAGTACGG
>Ga0180431_10006451_pt1 | contig 13925 bp, 12 predicted proteins | sample SS_ome_11_FD_132459 | JGI IMG/M metagenome (GOLD analysis project Ga0180431, IMG submission 132459) | Hypersaline lake sediment archaeal communities from the Salton Sea, California, USA - SS_1_MS_1 metaG | ecosystem: Environmental > Aquatic > Non-marine Saline and Alkaline > Hypersaline >... | reverse complement strand
CTGGATTGCATTGATGTTGGCCGCAACTCTTGGATTCCCCTGGGCGGTCTCCGCTCAGGTTGACACGACGCTGGCGGACAGTTCTGCCTACCGCGTCGAAGGCATCATGGTATTGGGAAGAAGAGCCGTGACGACTCCCGGCGGGACCAGCGCCATCGAGATTCTGCTGGATTCGCTGCCTCTCCCACCAGCGCCTATTGCGGAGGAGTTGCTGAGAGAAATCCCCACACTCCACCTCCGGACCAACTCCCGAGGAGAAGCGGAGGTCACCGTCCGCGGATCCGAGTCTCGACAGGTGGCAATCCTCTTGGACGGTGTACCGCTGACGCTTGGTTGGGATGCGAGGACCGACGTCTCCGTCCTCCCCGCTGGAGCGATAGCGAACGTGCACATGGTGCGTGGACTCTCATCCATCCTGTACGGCCCCAACGTCCTCGGGGGCGTAGTGGATATGAGCGTCGCCAGGGATATGAGGTTCCCATCCCATGCCTCTCTCTCCGCCACCGTTGGAGTGGACGACCGAGGTGGCTACGGCACTTCCGCCACCGGTGAGGTCCCATTTTCAACGTCCGCAGGAAAGGGATCCGTTCGCTTTGGAGCCTCCATGCGTGACACGCCGGGTTTCCCTTTGCCGCGAGGAGTGGTGGACTCGGCCCCCGCCGATGACGGCCTTCGGCTGAATACAGACGCGCGAAACCTAAATGGCTTCCTTGCAGTGCGGCACCTTTCCGGCAGCGGAGTCTGGGGCAGTCTTTCCGCGTTGACTTTCCAGGCTGAGCGTGGCATCGCTGCCGAATTGGATTCGGAGGACCCTCGTCTGTGGCGGTATCCCGACGTGAAGCGCACCATTATCGCAATGTCCGGGGGAACCGGTGAAAAAGGAACGCCCATCGGGCGCGGTGGACTCCAGGCAAGTATGGGAATCGATCTGGGGCACAGCGAGATCCTCTCCTATAATACCCGGGCCTATGAAGAGATAGATGGAACCGAGGAGGGCAATGACCGGACGCTCACGTTTCGTCTGCTAGGGAATCATACACTTACGTATCGGGGAGATCTGCACACCTCCTTTACCTACTCAAACATTCATCACGAAGCCGTCGTGGACGGGGAGCCCGCCGACTACGAGCAGCGGCTCCTCAGTCTTGCCGGGGAGATGGCGTGGCGACTGGTGGAGACCAGAGGTGGCTGGTTGGAATCAATTCGCATGAGCTTGGGCGCGGCCTGGGATCGTGGAAACACACCAAGGACCGGCGGTCTCCCATCGCTGGGCACCCTGGATGATTGGGGCGCACGTTTGGGTTTATCCGCCCTGGTGAACGACGGCGCCACAGTCGTACACGCGGGGCTCAGTCGTCGAGGCCGCTTCCCGGCTCTGCGGGAGACCTACTCCGAGGCGCTCAATCGGTTTGTACCTAACCCGGACTTGCACCCGGAGCACCTACTTGCGTTCGAAGGAGGCATCACATCACAAGTGGGGACTGGAGAAATCCAGGTGGTAGCTTTCCATCACAAGCTCACAGACGCCATCCGCCGCATCACACTACCGGATAGGATGAGGATGCGCATCAACTCGGATGAGATCCGGAGCATTGGAGTTGAGGTCCTCTTCTCCCAGACGTTCGGGCCTGTTGCCTTGGATGGGAACCTTACCCTCCAGAAGGTGGATCTCTTCGATCCAGAGACCTCAGCATCCATCGAGCCGGAGAACATGCCGGAGCGTATGGGAAAAGTCCGCCTCTCATTCCCGCTGATTGCGGGTATATCAGGCACCGCAGAAGCCGATTACACGGGGCCGCAGTTCTGCCAGCACCTTGACACCGGCGCTGATGTCGAGCTTGGTGGAGGCGTATGGTGGAATGGATTCCTTTCCAAGGTATGGAACCTGACGCGGTCCGCGGGAATAGTGCAGCGGGTAGAGACATCCGTTTCAGCACACAATCTGGCGGACACGTCCCTGTACGATCAGTGTGGGCTTCCGCGGGCCGGACGGCTGGTACGGTTCCAGTTGAAGGTGTTCTAGACGCGACTTGGTACCTGGCTCAGGCCGGGGTGGACGCGATCCACGCAGACGTGTTGTCGTACAGTGCGGCCAAACGCTCCACTGCACCCTGTTTCATCGTATCGGGCCCCTCACTCAGATGTGGCCAGGAACGGTATCAACACGTCTACAACTACCTTCCATTCCGTATCGGCGTGCCGCCGCCAGATTCGGTAATAGCTCGCATAGCCGGGAATGTCGTTTCTCGAAGGATCGGGTCCGAGTCGCACGACTCCGTAGCTGAAGCCCAGATCGCACGAAGCTGAGATCGTCGCGTTCTGCTCGTCCCACTCGTCCCACACAGCTTCGGTGACGTAGGCTGACGCCGATATCGCCGCAATCCCTACGATTGGTAGCGCTCCGTTTCTGAAAAACCGTGCGGAAGGATGGACAAACTCCTCGATCGTCGAAGGAAATCCTCGCTCTGCCACAGATTGTGAGTAGCTGCCGTCAGTCTCGAGTAGCGTGCTTCGATAGACTTCAACCGCGGTCCCGTCCGGCGACGGCGCCCAATCTTCCATCCCACCAGCCCTTTCAACGGGTCCTTCGCCAGGCAGATCTGCTGGCCCATGCGCGACACCTCCGTCCGCCGCCACCTTCCATTCTCCATTTGCATCCTTCTCCCATACCGAGACGAAGTGTCCCCAGCGAGCCGCCGCGGTGTCCGGCTTCGCTCGCCATTCCCATGGGCCGGACGTGTACCCCATGTCACCCGCCGATGCAACGTCCGCGATCTCCGGTCCCCAAGCCAACACACCTCCAACCTCGGGACTTGCCTCCCAGAGTGCCCTACCGTCTGTGGGCCCGTTGTTGAAGAGAACCGCGCCGGCGCCAAGGTAACGAAGGAATGCCGCCCGTGTTGTAGACGATACAGAAGCGTTCGCGAATGCACGCTCTGCGCGGACCAACGACACTAGCACTTCGGTCGAGTCAACTCGGGACGGTACACACGCCGACAACGCCAACAGCACTGGTAACAGGACACCGGATTTCATTGTCGCCCCTCTGAGATTGCACTGACACTCTGACTACAACACCACCGCGATGTCGACTTTGCTTCGGCCGAGGCGCCGCAGAATGGCAGTGGAGCTGCGTCTCGTCAACGCGCCCGTGAAGAACGCAAGCTACCCGTGCCGAACAGCAGTCGAAGGCATTCCAATAGCAGGCTCGGTGTTGAACGATCCACTGCCTTCAGCAGGGCAGTAAGGCAAAACGACTTCGGCGATAGCACCTCCGACAGGGCGGTTCCTCATGTCGAGCTCGAACTCGCTCCCATGAAGTTCGCGCAGAAGGCCGTTGACCTTTTCCAATCCGGTGCCCCATTCGATTCCCTCCCGTTCCGCGGCCAAACCCGGTCCGGTGTCTGAGACTGTGAGACGCAGTTTGTTTTCAGTGACCTCTGCGGTGATCTGTACACGCACCTGGGTGGAAGCTCGCTCAACGCCATGGTGGATCGCGTTTTCTACCAAAGGCTGAAGAAGGAAGCTAGGTACGAGCCCCCGCCGTGCCTCGCGCGACGCCGTTATTACGGCCTCGAGTCTATCGCCGAACCTGATCGCCGCGATATCAAGGTATTGCCGTGCGAATGAAAGCTCGCGATCCAATGGAACTTCAACGACCTGTGACTCGGTGAAGACGCGCTGAAGCAGTTGACCCAGCCGCGTTAGCATTCGGTCGGCCGCTTCCGAGTCCTCATGCACGAGTTCGGCGGCAGCGTTGATGGTGTTGAAGAGGAAGTGCGGGTGCAAGTGGGACCGGAGCGCTTGGATGCGGGCCTGCGCCAGCTTCGTTTCCAACCGCAGCGACCTCGTTTCCTGAAGGCGGAAGAGCTTGTAATAACTGACCGCGTGCGCGATCGCCACCAAGCCGGCGTAACTGAACATGTTTATGAAGAATTCGTAGGCGAAAGCGAGGCGGAACGGAATCCGCTCCGCGCTGAGGAGTATCGGTTGGAAGATACCGTCTACGAACACGTCTAGTGCCGCCAGCGTGACACCTGCCGCCACATGGAGTGTTGCGGAGCGCCTCCAGTTGAGACTGTCAAACCTCCATCGCGAACTCAGCCAGAACACAATGGGGGTGAACACCACCCAAAGCCATACGCTCAACATGTGCGGCCAGAAGAAGCCTCTCCATTCAGGGCATATGTTCCTGGATTGCAGGCTCGTGTACGTGCGTGCGGCTCCCATCAACCCGACGAGCGTCCAACCGAGGAAGGTCGTCAGCCCAGTGACCATCCATCCGGGCAGCGGGGTTTTCGCGCTGATCAAAGTGTGTCTCCGATACGGTCGAACAACTTGGCGCGGTATCCCCTGCTCAGTACGAGTTCTTCTCCGTCATTCAGATGGACGAAGTATGCGCCGGCAAACGCCGGGCTGAGTCGGTCGACGGACCTCAGGTTGACGATGGTGGAACGGTGTATCCGAATGAACTGCTCGGGATCCAGCGTGCGCTCCAACTCGCTTATGGTTCTGCGGACCAGGTGCAAACCAGTCGCGGTGTGAATCTTGACGTAGTTGCCAGCGGCTTCGATCCAGCGGATCTTGTCCGTCTGGAGGAAGCTGGCTTCCGCTCCATCCTTGAGTAGAAGCCTCTCCGGATATCTCCGGTGTTCGCGCGCCGAATTCGTGTGGGCGCTATTCTGCTCCTGCAACACCTCGGCAATCAACCCGGCAAGCTGCCTTCGTTCTTCAACCGACGAAACGTCTCGCGACTGATCCCTGATCCTAGCAATGGTTCGTGCCAGTCTGTCTGGATCCACCGGCTTTAGGAGATAGTCGAGCGCTCTCACCTCGAACGCGCGCACGGCATACTCGGCGTAAGCAGTCACAAACACCACCCATGGGGTGGCTTCACCCAATCGCTCGAGAGTCTCGAAACCATTGAGTCCCGGCATCCTTATGTCGACGAACACCACGTCGGGTTTGGATTTCGCTATTTCATCGATTGCACTAGCGCCGTCGGAGCATTGCGCGATGACCACAACATCCGACTCGCGCTCGAGCAACCGGGCTAATCGCTGACGAGCCAACGGCTCGTCGTCGACTACGACCGTCGTGATGCTCTCAACACGGTTCTTTGACATGTAAGAACTCCCGAACCTTCGATCCGGCGACTCGACACCGCTGTCGCAGAACGGATATCCGTGGCGGCCCAAGATCAACTGAAAGAAGGTTGACTGGAATTCGCCGCTCCACCCATTCCCGCGTACACACAGCATGCTGTGTCCCTGGACCGAGGTCAACATGCGTGGGGCAAGTCAACTCTCGTGGTGCAGTTGCTTGATGCCGAGGTGAGTGTCCGTGCTTACACCCGGCGCTGCGACCAGTGGCTGAATCGACGACCTTCACGCTCACGCCCTACATTCAGTTTGTTGCGCCACAGCTTTGAACTGGATGCTGTCAACCCCTTCAATCTTCGCGATTAGATAATGAGGATCTGCTGATGAACCGAGAGTCCAACCAACGGTGGTTCGGCCCCAGAGAACGGTCGCCGGCTAGGGCGATCTGATCGGCTCCTTCCAGAGCGAGATGCGCTTCGACTTGAGGGTCCACTACGCCACCATCGTTCTCGCCACATGCCAGCGGGAAGAGAACAATCAAGCTCATCAAGGCCCGTATCGTGTCTTTCCTCGAATAGATGATCTATCCTCCCCGCGATTCTCTCCGGGAATCGCACCAATTGTGTGCTGAGCGCCTCACTATAGCATCGGGACGCAAACGTTGTAGCGGCCTCGAAGCCTGCGCCAAAGACTTGCGGGTGCGACCAAACAAGTCAACGAAGATGTGACGAGGCCCACGTGCGTGTCGCTAATGCCAGTCAGACGAGACAGATAGACATGTCTGAACCGATGCGTAGGTCAGTCAGCAAACGCGCACAGAAAAGGAGACATTGACTTCGTGGCGCGTGAATGCAATCCACCATCCGCATCTTGGTTTCCCCACTTCGGACTTGATCGATCTCCGCGCTGTCGCGAATACTCACCCTTTAACCGCCTTGAACCACAATCCTGCAACGAGAATGCGAATGACGATGAAGATGAATGTGGTTGTCACGGTCGGATTCCCATCGTCTTCTCCTGTTCGGCTCACAACAACAACGGAGACATCGAGCATTGGTTACGGCAGATCAGGAGCGCTAACCCTGGCGAATTCTTCGATGATGGGCGCCTATCGGTTGATTGAGGAAGGCTCTTGTCACCTTCTTCGAGATGATCGTCATCGTGGAGGAAGCTGGGAGCCTTGTAATGAAGGTCATGCATCTCCACGCGGACCTGATCGGCTGGGAAGAAAGGGGGGGAATGCACGAATTACCGGCAGTTGAGGTCACCAAGGAAGCGATCTACTTCGATGGTTTGACTCACCTCAAAGAAAACGAAAAAACTCGGCGTGGGCGTATTCGGGTGGGCCACGAAGATGGAAGCGTCGAGGATGTCGAATTCATCCATGAGCGAAAGGGGAGATGAAAGCGTATGATGCCGGTCGAGAACAACCGTGCCGAGTTTCGTCAGAGCAGGGTCTCACTCATCGCGGAACTCGCTATTGCTCTTGCGGGCCTAGCGTTTGGCTACGTTGGTCTCATTCCTCTCGGCGCGACGCCGGTCCTTGTCGTGCTCGGCGGGTTATCCCTGTGGCTGCGTGGCGACGGTCTCAAGCGAGTGGGGCTCGGCACACAGCAGGGGTGGAGTCGCGCAGCGCTGTTGGGGCTGGTGGCCGGTGTGGGGTATCAATTCCTGAGCCTATACGTAGTCGAACCTCTAATCGCTTGCTTCACGGGTGAACTCCCAAACGTGAGCATATTCGCCCCGCTGATCGGCAACACTAGGTTCCTATTGATATCGCTCGCCGTTTCCTGGACTCTTGCGGCTTTTGGGGAGGAGTTCGTCTATCGCGGGTACCTTCTGAATCGCGTCGCGCAATTCGCCGGCGAAACGCGGGCGGCATGGCTTTTTGCCTTGATACTGACGAGCGTACTTTTCGGACTCGGGCATCTGTATCAGGGTACGTCAGGCGTGGCAACCGTCGCGTTGAACGGATTCGTGTATGGAGTGTTGTACTTGGCGAGCGGACGCAGCCTCTGGGCACCGATCGTTGCTCACGGCACGTCCGACACCGTCGGGTTCCTGTTGATCTTCCTGGGTTCGTATCCCGGAATGTGATAGCGATCCTCAATGCGTCGGAAGCGACTCACAGATCAGTTGTGCTGGGATACAGCCTCGCACGTCACCGCTGCCAGGCTGGAATGCCATCTGCTTCAGCGCTGCGCGTTATGTTGTTCAGGCCCGTGCCATCCACGGCGATGACGAACACCTCGAATCCGCCGGCGTAGTTCGTGCCAAACGCAATGCGTGTGCCGAGCGGCGAGAAGGCAGGCTCGACGTCCGAGGAGGTAGGGCTATTAGTGACGTTCGTCTGGTTCGAGCCGTCGCTGTCCATCAAGTAAATCTCAGCGTTTCCATCCCTCTCGCTCACAAACACGATCTTTGTCCCGTCCGGCGACCAGTCCGGGTCCGCGTCTGGCCAACCTGGGTAGTTGGAGACGTTTCGCGGGTCTGTGCCGTCGGCATCAATGAGGTAGATCTCGAGGTTGTCGTCGCGGAGCGACTCGAAAGCGATTGTCGTACCGTCAGGTGACCAGCTGGGGCGGTCATCCAACGTGAGCGGGTTGTTTGTGAGCCGGGTCTGGTTGGTGCCGTCAGCGTCCATTACATAGATCTCTTGTGCCGCGCCTCCTCGGACGCTGGAGAAGGCGATCTTCGTACCGTCGGGTGACCAAGTCGGCCAGTCGTCAACCGCTTCCGGAGCACTCGTGAGCTTCGTCATACCCGTGCCATTGATATTGATGACGTAGATTCCCAGACTCCCATCCCGCATCGAAACAAACGCGATCTTACTGCCGTCCGGCGACCACGCCGCTTTGTCATCGTATTCAACATGTGTCGTCAGCTGAGTCGGCTGGACTTCTCCAGGGTCCCACGTCCACACGTCCGGCGCCATCGCCCCCATTCTCCCAAACACCAGGGGATGTGTAATGAGCGACGCACATACAACATCGAACTGGAGGCGGTTTGTTCCATCCTGGAGTGTGACGCCGCGCGGGTTCTCGCCGTCCACCCGACAATTCACCGCCAGCTCATCAAGTTCGACCTCGTGGTATCCGGATAGATTCTCGAAGCTAACGGTGCCGCTGGCCGCGATAACTTGTTGGGGCGTCCCATCTATCAGTAGCTGATATCCGTTGAAGTCCGCGTGTTCACCACTAGTGGACGTCACCACAATCAACTCAGGCAGCCCCGTATCAGTGGCATCTGAGCAGTTGAGGATTAAACCTGCCGTGGCTGCAATGATCACTGGTGGCAGCCTCTTTCGCATCGAAATCACTCCCTATTGCATATGGTTGGGGTCTGCTACGCCGCAGCAGCCTCTCGCCTACTAGAATTGGAATGTGAATGTTGGATTATCGTGTTATTGGCGGCAATGGTTGTGTGACGAGCGTCAGTATCGCGTGATGAGCTGTCAGCGTCCGTTTGACCGCGTGCGAGCAGTTTGTGACTCCTTGTATCGGCGTGGGGTATTTCAACCGAATGGCCGGTGCAGCGATATTGCACCGATCGTATCACAGAACCAACACCTGGATGCTCATATGATCACCGGCACAACACGGACTGCAATTGCACTTTCGCTCACGATGGTGGCAGCCGGTTGTGACGTCACTAGCCCACCCGAGGAGTTCCCAGTCGCGTGGATGGTCGCGGGTTGTTCGCCGGTCGACGGACCTGCGATCGAGCTGTTCCTGGCTGAAACCGTGCCCACTGATGTGACGTAGCCAACATATCCGCACATCAGGATTGCGCTAGAAGCAGGTGCCGAGGAGTTGGCCGGCAATTCGTTCTCGACCCAGAGCAGCCCGTCTCGGATCTTCCTGATGCAGCGCTGCACTAGCGAAAGCCAATGTGTATCCGCGACTGGGGCCACGGTCGAGTTCGAAAACAACGGCGGGTCAACGGTTGAGTACAGCGGCAATCTGGAGTTGACGTTCCCGGGCGGCTCATCGGTGGGGGGAGTTTCCGGGCCCACCTGCATGCGCTGCTGATCTTGTGCGGGTGAGACAGTTATCGCATCTCACAACTCACCCGTCGAGTTCCAACCTGACAGAGCCGGACAGATTGCAAGCATGAGCCCTGGTCGCGATGAGCAATGGGTTGCCGTTTGTGTTTGCTCAATGCCGTTCGTTGCACGGCACAACCACTCGCCACAAACTCCTCGCTCCTTCGCGTAACCCGCGTTAGCCTTTCCACACTGCGCTTTTCACGCCGCCTCGTGCCACCTGACATGTGGAGGTTGGACTCCCGATGAAGCACTACTTGAACACGGACGACATTCGGACTCCAGACACCCAAGATTCTCTCGACCGGCTGCCACCCTGGAAAGAAACGCGGGTAGTCGGGCAACGTGCGCCTCGAGTGGACGCATACGAACGGGTGAGTGGATCGGCGACATACACCAACGATCTGGTTCTACCGGACATGCTCCATGCGGTCATAGTGCGATGCCCGCACGCGCACGCTCGAGTCGTACGAGTCGACACCACACGGGCCATGCATATGCCCGGCGTCCGCGCGGTGATAACCGGCACTTCACCTGGAGCATCCATCCCCTGGTATTTCGGCGTCCAGGGCCCGACGAGTCGCATCTTTGACGACCATTGCCGATACGCCGGTGAAGAGGTAGCCGCCGTCGCCGCTGAGTCCGTTCACCAGGCATGGGACGCGGCACGAGCGATCGATGTCGAGTACGAAGTCCTTCCGTTCGTCGTTGATATGGATGACGCGCTCGATGCCGGTGCCGCACAGGTACACGAATCGGGTAACCTCGCCGCGTCGGGTTCCTATGAACGAGGCGACGTCGATGTTGGCTTCGCCGAGGCCGAGGTGGTACTCGAGGAAACCTATACCACGTCGTGTCAGCTTCATGTGCCTATGGAGACATTCGTGTCCGTCGCACAGTGGGAAGGCAACCGACTGCGCGTTTGGGATTCGACGCAAGGTGTTTTCGCCAGACAGCAGGAACTCGCGAGTTGCTTTCGCCTTCCGCTCAGTTCCGTCCAAGTTTCATGCGCCTATATGGGCGGCGGTTTCGGAAGCAAGCTCAGCACCGGCAAGTACACCGTAATCGCCGCGCTACTCGCTCGCGACACCGCGCGGCCGGTCAAGTTGGCGCTCACTCGTGAAGAGTCGTTTCTCTCCGAAGGCAACAGACCAGCCAATTCCATCCGGCTGAAAGCCGGAGCAAAGCGAGACGGGGCTCTTGTCGCTCTGGAAGGTGAGTTTCTTGGCGCGGTTGGTGCCTATCCCGGCGGGGCTGTCTCGCATTTCTTGGTCCTGAACATGTACCGCTGTCCCAACGTGCGCACCAGCGTAACCAGCGTGTACACGAATGCGGGGAAGGAGCGCGCCATGCGAGCGCCCGGGCAGCCACAGTGCGCTTGGGCGTTGGAACAGATGATGGATGCGTTGGCGGCCGAGATTGGGATGGACCCGGTCGATTTCAGGTTGGTGAACCACACAGCGGTGCTGCAAACACCGGGGCATCCGCCGTACACAACCGCCGGATTGCCTTTCACGAGCGAGGCCCTGCGGGAGTGTCTCGCGGTCGGCGCTGAGGAGTTTGGCTGGAGGGAGGCGCGCAGCCAGCCTCGCGGTGACGGGCATCTGCGCCGGGGAGTTGGAGTTGCTGCGGGTATGTGGTCCTGGATTGGAGAGCCTCGTGCGGCAGTAATCGTGAAGCTGTTCGCGGACGGTAGTGTGAATCTGAACATGGGTGCGAGTGACATCGGCACGGGCACGAAGTCCGTCATGGCCATGATCGTTGCCGAGGAGTTGGGGGTACCTCTGGAGCGTATTCAAATCGAGCACGCGGATACGGGTTCGACTCAATACGCTCCCCAAAGCGGAGGAAGCCAAACGGTAGTTGCCTGCGGCCCTGCAGTACGTGCTGCCGCGGCGGACGTGAAACGGCAGATTCTCGATTATGCCGCCCGACAGCTCAACCGGTCGCCCGACGAGCTTGTTCTCGAGGAAGGACGGGTGGTGCCGGCGGGCGAACCCGACGGAGCGATCACGCTCGGCCAGGTGCAGGGTATCCAGCAACAAGCAGTAATCGTCGGCGTCGGCCGCCGTCACCCACATCCGGAGGGCAAGATCCCGCTTCCGTTTTTCGCACAGTTCGCGGAGGTCGAGGTCAACACGAACACCGGCGAGATCCGCATCCTTCGCATGCTGGGTGCGCACGACAGTGGACGCGCGATGAACCGGCTGACATACGACAATCAAGTATTCGGCGGCATCACGATGGGAATCGGGTTTGGTATCACCGAACGGAGGATCTTGGACCCGCAAACCGGCAGGATGGTGAACGCGAATTGGCACGACTACAAGCTCCCAACCGCCATGGATGTTCCACCAGACCTGACGTGTGTAGCGGTCGAGCCAGGTGACTCCGATTGCAATTCTATCGGCGCAAGAGGGTTGGGAGAGCCCGCCACCATTTCGACTGCGGCAGCAATAGCGAACGCCGTCTGTCACGCGACGGGCGTTCGATTCACCGAAGCTCCCATGACCCCAGGAAACATCCTCAGGAGATTGGCTGAGAGCGGCGGCGGGAGGGATTGATATGCTTGCGAATTTTGACTATGCGCGCGCGACATCCGTAACCGACGCAATCGAACAGTGCCGAGCCGACGGCGCCGTGTTTCATGCAGGCGGCACAGACCTCTTGGGTTGCCTGATGGACGGCGTGTTCACGGTTCGCAAGGTAGTTGCGCTCAGCAGGTTGAATGAGCTGCGCGGGATCGAACAAAGTGCTGACGGCGGCCTTCGGATAGGGGCCCTCGCAACACTGGCCGAGATCGCCAAGAGCCCGCTCGTCCGCGAGCGGTGGATTGCCCTGGCGGAAGCGGCGGAATCAGCGGCCAGTCCGCAGCTACGCAACCAAGGCACACTCGGCGGCAACCTGTGCCAGCGACCACGCTGCTGGTATTTCCGAGGTGATTTCGATTGTCTGCGTAGGGGCGGAACTTTCTGCTCGGCGATGGCCGACGGCAACCAGTACCACTGTATCTTCGGCGGCTACGGCTGCTACATGGTGCATCCCTCCGACACGGCTCCGGCGCTTGTCGCGCTCGGCGCGAGCGTCCGAATCGTTTCGAACAACGGATCGCGGCTCTTGCCGCTCGAGTCATTCTTCGTCTTGCCGAGGCAAGACATCCGACGCGAGACCGTGCTCCGGCCGGGCGAGATTCTCACCGAGGTTCTAGTGCCTCCGATCCCAGAGGGCCTGCGCAGTACGTACCGCAAGGTTCGATCGCGCGGAAGCTGGGACTTTGCCCTCGCGGGAGCGGCCGTCGCGATCCAGAGATCCGGGAGCCGCGTCGAGTATTCTCGGATCGTGTTGTCGGGTGTCGCTCCCACGCCGTGGCGGTCTACAGCTGCGGAGGAGGCGATTCAAGGGGAGGTCCTCAACACCGGGACCATTGTCAGTGCCGCCGAGGCCAGTGTCTCCGGCGCTCGGCCGTTGTCGCGCAACGGCTACAAGGTTGACCTGGTACGCGGCCTCGTTGCCGAGGCCCTTCGCGCGTTCGCGCTGCAATGACCTCGAACTGCCGTGGAGAAGCAATGACTAGTGAGAGGAAAAACGGAACTGGATCGAAATCGGGCGTCAGCCGCCGTGACTTCATCGGAAGGGTAGGCTCGGGGACCGTCGGGGCCGCGTTAGGTGGTGCGGCGATAAAACCGCAGGCCACATCCGCATCGCAGAGCGATTCCCTGCCCCAAATGACACTTGTGGTCAACGGCCGTAGCGAGCGCCTGAGTGTCGAGCCGCGCTGGACGTTACTTGACGTCCTCCGTGACCGGCTTGGTCTCATGGGAACCAAGTTAGGGTGCGGTAGAGGCGAGTGCGGTGCCTGCACCGTGCTGATCGACGGGCTCCCTCGCTATGCGTGTATGACACTCGCCCTCGAAACGGAGGGTCACCAAGTAACGACCGTCGTGGGTCTGATGGACGGGGAAGAGCTGGGCCCCGTACAGAGAGCATTCGTCGAAGAGGACGCGTTCCAGTGCGGTTATTGCACGCCCGGCCAGGTCGTGGCAGCCGAGGGACTGCTTAGGGAGAATCCGCATCCAAACGAATCTGAGGTTCGAGCGGGCATGAGTGGTAACCTTTGCAGATGCGGCGCCTATAAGCACATCATGAACGCGGTGCGGAGGGCAGCCGATACGGGCAGGTGAGCCTTAGAACACAACCGCTGTTCTCCGCAGCAGTCCAGTTGATACTGCATGAATTCGGTGAAACCTCTCCGCACTGTCGACCTTTATATAGACAGATTGTCTATAGACAAGGTTTGACAAAATGGCCGATCTAGAGATCCACCTCCCATTGAAGCCCGACGTGTTTCTCATCCTCACGATCGTGGCCCGTCGCGAGCAGTACGGTTACGGCATCATGCAGGAGGCGGAGCAGTTGACGGACGGGAAGGTACGATTGCAGCCCGGTGCGCTGTACCGGCGCCTTCGCTGCATGCGTCACTACAAGGTTTGTTGGAGCGGATCAGGATAACCTGCCGGCTCTCGCCGCGGACCGCGACAACACCGGCCCTGGGTTTCGAAGCAAGGGGCGTAGCCGCAAGGGCCGGTGTCCGGCGAAACGTGCCGCGGCGACGGACCCTTCAGCCGCCCGCCATCGTATACGTGAGCTTCACCAACACAGAGCGTTCTCCAAGTTCCGTCAGATGCTGCGTTTCGGGATCGATCAAAAATCCTCCGTTGTAGATAATGTACAGATCGCGTCCCTCGGCGAAGTTGAATCTGATTCGGGCATCTGCGCTG
>Ga0180431_10006450_pt1 | contig 13926 bp, 11 predicted proteins | sample SS_ome_11_FD_132459 | JGI IMG/M metagenome (GOLD analysis project Ga0180431, IMG submission 132459) | Hypersaline lake sediment archaeal communities from the Salton Sea, California, USA - SS_1_MS_1 metaG | ecosystem: Environmental > Aquatic > Non-marine Saline and Alkaline > Hypersaline >... | reverse complement strand
TGATCAATGTACCATAGAAAAATTTTTCCCGTATACAGACGACACTGGTCGCTCGAACAACCACACCGCACATCGGTAAATAGCCAGAATAAAGTAAACGAAGTCAGACCGCCCCTCCTCACAGACCAGATTATCGGTGTGCGTGTCCACGACAATCCCCCAAAAAATGGCAACCACCCTCTTCCTCCCTCTCCTTTTTGCGGTGGCGTCCTGCATCATCCACCTGCAGAGCCCCACTGCGCATCTCTACCTTCCGAGCGGTACGCCCTTGGGTGGCGTCGTCGTCTCGTCGGGCCTCGTGTCCGTCACGAACACGCTCATCACGTCAACTGCGGGCGAGGGGGTGCGATATGTGGGCAAGTGTGGTCCCTTCACGAACACGGTGGTGTTCGACAACGTCGAGATCGGGATCTCGTCACCAGTGACGTCCCCGACGTCGGCCGTGCTCGACGTGGACCTGTCGTGCGACTCGAACTCGGACGTGAGTATCACAAATGTCCGAGTCCTCGCTACAGGGGCGTGCATCTCATCGTCCTGTGCCAGTGCAGGGGTCAGAGTCACACAGGCAAGCTCCTCGACAGTGACGAACCTCGTGGTGGACTCCTGCGATCTCGGCGACGCCTCCAACGGCTACGGAACCCCGCTCACGCAGGACCTCCCCGCGCTGGGTGCTGGCATCGAGATGAACGGCCCCGTTTCTGACTCTCTCGCTGCCTGGCTGACGGGCGATGGCTCCTACGACGTCTCGCCTCCGGTGTTCCAGCAGTTCCCGAGGAACATCCGGCGAAGGAACCCCGGCCTGACAGGCAGACCGTACGACGTGCTGCTGTCCGACACAACATACGGGTCGCCCTCGTCGTGCGGCGACGTCTGCCGGCTCCTGTGCGGGGACCAGTGCCTCGCCGACCCCACGAGGTTCCCAGTCGGTGTCCCGGACTCTGGGGTCTGCCTGTTCACCACGCAGTTCCCCGACCTCGCCTACGTGGGCGCGTTCTGCACAGACCGTGCTCTGCTCTTCCCGACAGACTACGCCCCGACGATCGTGACGCTGAACCGGACCGTGGACCTCAGGATCGAGGGGTGGGTTACCGACCTCCCACTGGGACCCTACGCAAGCGGAAACACACTCCTTGGGAAGCCCCTCATCAGGCACTCGAACACGCAGGCCCCTACGATCTGGGAGACGGATCCGCACAGCATCAACATCAACTCGAACTCGCTGGAAGTCGTTGGTGTCGACTTCCAGATTGAGGACACCTACGAGTTTCCGTTCTACGGCTCTGTGCTGTTCTCAACTGCGAGGACGACCCCGATACAGGACATCTCGCTCAGGAACTGCTCGTTCTACTCCGTCGAGGACGTGACCTTCCTCTTCGACGTCGTGCCCATGCTGGGGCTGGTGTCGACCATGACGATCGACGACTGCCTCTTCGACGGGGTTGGGGGAGGCCTCGTGCCGGACGGACTCGACTCGCTCGACTTTCTGCACAGCACCATCCGCAACGACGATCAGTTCGGCGTCATGGACGTGACCGTCGGGCTCGGCGGAGCGAGAATTATCGGTAACACGGCCGAGTCCGTCGGGTACTTCACCACCACCACGTGCAGCGCGATCGTGTGCCTGAGCGATACATTGGGACCGTCAGAAATCTCTGGGAACGACTTCTCCGGAACGCTCACTGGTCCAGCGTCCGTGAACTACGTCGCCATGCAGCTGCGGAACGTCGCAATCGACAAGGCGGACATTGTTGGCAACGTGGACTCTGGCGTCATGGTCGGGTTGGACTACGCAAACATGCCCCTCATCCCCTGCAACGAGACGGACATGTTCGTGCTGAAGCAGAGCAACCCGGGGTTCTTCGGGTACTTTGCCGACATCCTGTGCGACCCCGGGCTTCCTTCCGAGCTGTCCTGCTCCGGCCTGTGCTTCCCGTCGACGGACCCCCCGACTGCATGCGAGGTGAGCAGCCTGTACAACCCCTCGACCTTCGGGTGGCTCTTCGACCGGTTTGCGACTCTCGGTGCAGCGGTCTCCCTCTGCACTGCAACCCCCGTGCAGCGAATCTACGTGAGGAACGCAGCCCCGATCTTCGAGACCGTTCCGATCGAGTTTCGGCTGCCCAACGCTGGCCAGACGTCCATGGAAGTCCTGAGACACCCGGCCGACACCGTGGGACCGAACCCCGTCGTGTACGGGGAGGAGCACACCTTCCCAGAGAACGAGAACCTCGCTGTCGTCTTCTCCGAGGTGGACTTCGCCGCTGTGAGTCCGGGCTCTCTATCTATGTTCTCTGGCTATGTCGCAGACTTTTCCTTCAGAGGCGGCACGATCAGCGCTGTTCCTCTTGCCACGGAGCCCCCGTTCGGCTCAAACGCCCCTTACGTGGACAGCCTCGTGTCGCTCCTCGTGGACACCGACGGCATCGCCATCACCTTCGAGGACACCGTGATGCGGGGAGCGCAGGACACCCTCCTGCAGATCCAGGACCACCCCTACGAGGACCCGATCCCGATCGTGCTGCGGAACGTGGAGCTCTCGCTCGTCTGGGGACAAGGGATTGTGATGGGCAACCTCTGGAACGTGTACTTGGATAGCATCGAGTGCGTGTTCTGGTGCGGCGGGCTGATCGCCGTCGACGCCGTGAACTCGCTGACCTTTCTGCCTGATCACGCGAGCCTGCCCCTGTACGTGTGGATCGACGACTTCTCCACGTTTGTCAACGCCTCCGACCCGGTGCAGGGGGCGTTCCCCACGACTGTGCCAGGAGGGTTCGGGGACAGGGCCGGGTTCTGGCTCGAAAACCCGGCATCCGTGCCCACGGCTGGCGTGCTGCTGTTCCACGTGAGGGACGTGAGCTCGGTGGGCCACCCCGTTGCTGGGAGACTCGTGTCCATGTCGGAAGACGTGCTCGAGCTCAACGAGCAGCCCGTTCCGATCGTGAACGACCCTCTGAAGCCTCTCCGCGAGTTTGCGAGGGTCAACACGATGCAAGGCGCAGTGCACGACGTGAAGAAGGGCCTGCCACCTGCTGACGTGCCTACGCTGGACAGCACGCACACGTGCGACGACCTCTGCCCGCCTGTGGTGGGACCCTCCTGCGAGGTGAACGCGGCCTTCGACGCATTGACGCCTGACTGGGGCACGAGGCGGTTCGCCGACATTGCGACGGCGATCCGGGACTGCACCCTGGCGGACGACCCTGTCCCCATCCAGCTGGTGCTCGTTCCTGGCCAGACAGAGGTCACGCATGTGGAGGACGTGCTCTTCGACAGCGTGACCCGTGGTGTGCACCTGAAGGGCACAGAGCCGTCGTTTCTCGTGTCTCTCGTGGGCAGACACGTGGTGGACACGTCGCAGGTCGGCCGCGTGACAGTGGCCGACATGGTCCTCGCTCTCGACAGCACGCTGACCCCAAGAACGACCCCAGTGGTCGAGGTTATCCCTGGGCCGTCGTCGCTCGACTCCCTGTCTCTGGAGCGGCTCACGATCAACACAGGACTCTCCTCGATGCCGTACACCGGAAGCGTTCTGAAGACGGGGAGCGGGTTTTCGGGCGACGTCGAGCTCCGGGCAGTGTCCACGTCGCCCCTCGTTCGAGGAGCTGCGAGCATGCCGCTATTTGACGTTCAAACAGGCGGCGGCGATCTGGCGATTCTCTCTGTGTTGACCGCCAGGAGCGACGGTGCTGCGGTGTCGGCAGTCGCTCCCACCGTCGTGGTCATCATCGATAGTGCGTTCTCGTCCTGTTTGGCCGCGACCGGGATTCCTCCACCAGAAGCGTGTGTTTACGTGGATCTCGGGGTGGGAGGGACAGTTACGACCAGCGGGAGCACCGTGGACCGGACTGGCGTTGCCGTATCCGGCGCGCTGAATCCGTCAACGGGGCGGTACCTCACCGGCGTGTGGGTGCAGCACGCCGAGACTGTGTCCTCCCCGACGGCACCGCTGAGCGCGGCCCTCACCGAGCTCCGCGGGTGGGAGACGAGCGGCGACGTGGACGTCGGGCTTCGCATCCCGGGAATCGCATTCACTCCCGGCTTCCTCGCCCTCGGGCAGGCCGACCAGAAGGCCTACGTGCGCCAGATCAGTGCGAACAACCAGGACATCGGGGCGACGGCGTTCTACGATGTCGTGCTCTCTGCCGACGACGACGCGATTGCCACCTCCCCGAAGACGCTGGAGAGGCTGTGGTGCAGCGACCTCTGCCCTGGGTTCATTACCGGCAACGTGCTGCTCTACGTGCTCGGAGGGATTATCGTGCTCGTTGGGCTCGTGTTGCTGTGCCTCACGGTCGGACCGAGCATCATGAACAAGCCCAGCGCAACACTTAGCGTTGCGAGGGCGGCGGGGAAGCGGAGACGGAAGCTGAGACACGCAAGAAGAAGAAATGAAGCGGCGCTGAGAAAGGGTCAAAAGAGTTTGTGAGGGTTTCCCCCACTTTTGTGTTAATCACAGCTGCCCATACATTGCTCGCACACACTCCTCCCTTGACCAGCAGATTGAATGTGGCGGTATTCTGTCAGGTTCATCATCATCTCCCACTGCCATCGGTCTCGCTTGCACAGTTCTGACTTGTTCGTCGAGATTTTCCATCAACCACGGAACGTTGTCCACAAGAAGATTGCGGATACTCACAAATGCCTCGTTGGCAGGGCGTTCCCAGAACACTGCTGGAGGAACGAAAGTCGTTGGGTCGTCCACAATCACTGGCACGAGACGACTGGATTCCCTTTCCTGCTCCTCTTCTTCTTCTTCTTTATCTCTGTACAACAACCGCCTGCCATCTGGAATTTTCAGACTGAACCGCAGACCACGTTCGCGCAACAGCCAGTCAATCGAACTATCTCGTCCCACACCCCAGTGGAATCGGTCAATGTGGTGCTGCGATCCCGTTCCGTCGATGAGGTAGAAGTGCCTGATGTCACACTGCAGAAAGTCCTTCACTTCGTTGAAGAGCCACCCCATAGTCATCGACTGCAGACGGTTGTACGCATAAAGCGTGCAACTTAGCTGTCTCCTCGAGTCGAGTTCGCGAGGCATTGCGATTTCCAAGGTCACAAGTGAGATATTCTTGTCATCGTAAGACAGCCCGGTGTTCCATCGCAACAGGCGATCCAGAAGTCGAATGAAAAGAGGCGGCGCGTTCATGAAGTAGTAGTATTTATTCTGTTATAAAAATCAGTTATCGCCTTTGTTCATCCACTGCAAAAACTGGCTTCCTCCAGGAAGCACTTTGTGCATCCAGACCACGAAGTCGCAAAACACGCCCTCGTTCTGCGTTGCAGCAGACAGAAGCCTTGCCACCTCCTTGGCTTCGGAGGACAGCTGCTGGCCACGGGCAGCCTGCTCCTTCTCGTGCACCTGCTGCTCGACAGACCTGCTGATCTGGATGCCACTGCCCATTGGGTAGTGCGAGTACCACTCCACGATGCGCGGAACGGGGAAGCCGTCTTGGTCCGTCGACACGTAGGCCAGCTTCTTGTCTTTGACGAGACGCAGCTTGAACGTGAGACCGTACTTCCACAGGTAGTCCGACACGTTGGTGTCGAGCCTCTTGCGGTGCACAGCCTTCTCATCAGTGAGTCTGGTCCCTGGCCTGTGGATAAAGCGGTGCCCGAACTTGGGGTCTGGCGCGTTCCGCCATTCCGGGCAAGGCACAACCGCGACGTAGTTCAAGTCGTCCGACAGGATGAAGCTGCACACGGAGTCCATGATGAGTCGGTTCGTGATCGAGTTTGCTCGCTCGGTGACGAACATCACGTACTCGTTCCGCCTCTCGAAGTCGAGCTCGCCCGGAAACTTGACGAGCAGCTTCACGAGACTCATCTCCATCGCGGAGGCGGAGAAGTCGGCATTCCACGAAAGCGTGGCTGTTGGCAGTTCGAAGACGGTGGGAGGTGCAATCATCAAATTTGGGAGGAAACCAATGAGTTCAATTTCAAGGATGAATTAACCAAACAGCACCCGCGCCTTTACAAGCAGCTCGGCGAAAGTCGACGCAAGGAACCAGACTCAGTCATGGCTATGGGGGGGGGGGGGGGGGGGGGGTTCAATTAATAAAGAATCCTCGTTAAGAGAAAATTATCGGTCGGACAAAGTTGAGGGCTGGGCAAATTTGTCCGACCACTTGAAGTTTCACTTTTTGTTCTTATGAGTGGTTCTCCTTTCTACCAGCCCAGCTCGCCTCGGTCTCCTGCGGCCCCAGAATCTCCCGTTCGGAGGAGTGATGACTCGACGCTCGCCTGTCCTCCTTCTCCTGGTTGCGTCAGCGACGTTTCCTCTGACCTCCTCGGTGCTTTGCCTATTGCTCATCGCGAGGAGGAAGACCCCAGCACGTGGGAAGGAACAGTCCACGTGAACTGCGCGGCTCGAGGGCCGTGCAGATACCTGGAGGACCCCAAGTTGCTCCCAGAGTCGCAGGAAGACGGCGTGCAGGTCTCCCACCAGATCTGCTGCATGATGGATGAGTATGAGCCTGTTGAGGTTCCCCTGGACATGTACGAGACAGAGGATGAGGCAAAGGCCGACCTCGCCAGAAGAGCGACTTTGCACAGGCAGACGATGGCCGAGCGCGGCTTCGTGATCACGGAGGGCGAGGACTACTACATCGGAGGCCCTCCTGAGGTCTACAAGAAGCCGCACTTCTACCGCGTGACGTGCCCGAGGTCGAAGAAGTGGATCAGCTACGACTGGTACACCAAGAAGAGCCGGATTATCAGGAGCAGGAGGAGGACGAAGAGGAGGAGGAAGGAGCTTGTCCACCCCGACAAGTCGGTCTTCGCGATCTACGAGAGGAAGCAGTTCCGGGGCGAGGACGGCAAGCTCCTCGAGCCGGTGGACGTCGTCAGGGGTATCTACGACAACAAGAAGGCCGCCTTAGCTGAGTGCTACCGAAGACGGGACGAAAAGAGGAGCCAGTTCAATTTCAGAAAGGAGATTGTCGTGATCCCCGCGACCGGAATCTCGGTGTCCTGCGTGACCGGGAGGGACGCGAGGTGGGCCTGGAAGGTGTTTCGGTTTCCGCTCAACAAGATGACATGCTCGGGGGTTCGGCGAGTGTGATAGAGTGGGAAGAACCTCGTAATTGATTCATACAATGATGCAACCATCTTCTTCTTCTTCTTCGTCACCATTCATCTCGGGATCGGCGTCGAGGTCATACTCGAGCACCTCCTTGCACTCCGCGTCGGTCATCCAGGCAAAGTGCAATTCGTCACCGTTCCACACGCGCTTCACGATGATCGCGTTCCCGACGAGGCCAAAGTACCCATAGTCCATCAGGCACTTGTTCGGCCCGCACTTACCCCCGGGCTTCATCATCCCCTCACCGTCCACGAGGACCTCGATCCCCATCTTCTTGAACCGCGGTGGCATCCCTCCTCCGCCGCAGAACTGGTCCCTGCCAACGCGGAACATGCCGCCGATCAGCCTCTGGATGCTCCTGTGGCCGTCGAAGGTCACGATGCGCTTCGGCTCCTCCTTCCTCCACGGAACGAGAACGCCCCTCGCTGGATTCCGCTCGAGCTCTTCCATCTCAGCGTCGCTATCCGTGAGGTCGACTGGCTCCCCATCACCGTCTACACGCACAACCACAGCGTCGCCAAACACATTGGCACCCAGCTCCTCGAGCAGCGGTCTGTTCTTCCCGTTCGTCGTTACCGAGACCTCGCCGTCGTCGTCCACCTCCTGCGTCAGCATGCACCCAGCACTCGCGTAACAGCGGTAGTTGATGTGGCGCGGGTCGCACTTGGCCAAGATAATCCTGTCGCAACCCAGAGTCTCTTTCAAGGTGTTTGGCGTGGATGCGTCGACGATGGACTTGGCTTTCTTCCCCTTCCACTTGTACAGAATCCCCCGGATGCGTGAACTCTTCTGCGGAACTGGCTTGTCGAGACCCATTGTTTTTTTGTCAGTGGTCAGCTGGTCGGACAAATTGAGGGATGGGCAGGGCTGGACCGGACCAGAACCACAATAATTTCCTGGACCTGAATGGCGTTCAGTAGAGCTGGATCTGAGAGGTGTCTCTAACCCCCTCGCTTTTGTATACATTGGCAGAGATGCGTGCTTTGAAATATTCCTGTACAGGGTAAGACTTCGGAGGGGGTTGGTTCGTCTGGCCACGTTGGGCCGGGTTCGAGCAGGTTCGGGTGGAAGTCTTGCACGGATCGCTCTCCACTGTCCATCGCTCGATTGGGGCGTTGGGCGGAGGGGACTGCCTCTTTTTTTTTGCTGTTGGGGTGGAGGAGGAAAACAAGAGCTTTTTCAGATTGAGTCGCTATACACAGAGTCCGTCGGCGTCAGGTACCCGTTTCTCTTAGCGGCTCTCGACACGAGCTCGAGTTCCAAGAATAGCTCTTCACATACGGTCTCCGTCTGCAACGTCAGCGAGCTGCGCCTGGACCTTCTGTCCTTGCGATCCCTTGCGCCATCAATCTCTTCCCTCTTTTTCTTCCTCCTCTTGCAGCTCATGAAGTGGTGTAGGCCGTGCAGTAACGAACTAGCGAAATAGATTACGATATGTATATTTTTTTCCCACGATCTACTGCAACTTCCTCCTCTTCAGCGGCCTCGTGTTCTTCCTCCTCCCTCCCAGAGGCTGTTTCCTCTTTTTGCCATAACTCCCCGCAGCCGGGGTCTCCCTGTTCTGCTCCCTGGAGAGGTCCATCCTCCTGGCATCGGCGGCATACGGGCTCTCGCGGATCTTGCCCACAAGCACGGCGCCCTCGTCGTAGAAGTGGGCAGTTCCCCGCCCGAGGCTCTTCCCTCTCCTCGTGTGCTTGTCCAGCACCCAGTCGGGAACAGTAACCTTCACGTGCTCCCTCAGCAGCTTCTTCGATGCCCCACTGAGCCTTGGCAGGAAGTCGGGATCGTCCCGACGCAGGAGATCGCCTTCGCAGGCGAACATGATTGCGTGGACAAGCGGGAGGCGCTCCGTGCGCCCGTTCTTCCTGCGGTCAAAGAAGAACTTGAGCGTCTGCATGATCTTCAGACTGATGGTGTCCCTTCGCAGGTCGACATCCCTGTAGTTGGAGCGGTTCTTCCTGAAGAGGCTCTGCCAGACGGCGTAGATTCCCTTCGTGCTCTTCCCCTTCGACGTGTTCCTCCTTGCGCAACTCCCGTTCATGGCAAACACCTTCTGGGCCCAGTAAGCTGCAGGGAGGGCATCGCCCCTCTCGAGGTGCACGAGGAACTTGTTCATGAATCCCACGAGCTCGTCGGGGTCTCCCTTCTGCGGCCTGAACGGCCTCTGCGGCATCGCGTCCCCAGTTCCCGGGTCGTAGCGAGCCACGTGCTCCTCGCTCGTGTGCATCGCCACGTGGATGATCTCGTCGACCTCGCGGCACTTGGAGGACTGGCAGAGGGTCTGGACGACGCGAGCAATGTTCTCTAGGGAGGGAGGGTTACTGCGGAAGTCATCGAGGTGTAGCACCCTCCTCACGTTCACGCAGAGCGTCGGGTTCGCGATTCCGATGTCCTCCGAGACGACGGCGGCGAGGCGGTTGAGCAGGTTCGTGCGAATCGTGGTGGGCGGGAGGAGCCCGTCATCGCAAAGGTACAGCTCCTTCATGGCAAATATCGCACGAGGCACGAGTCCCCTCCGAATGGCCTTCTGGAGCATGGACACCATCTCGTCGCGGCAATAGTACCCGGGCGTGTGTCTCTGCCTGTACCTGCGTTCATAAGTCCAATCGGGTGGCGGAACAGGAACAGACATGAACCTTCAAGATCAGCTGGTCAGACAAATTTGTCCAAACCGTGTCCACGGTGACAGCACAATGTGTCACCGTAAAAATTTGTCCGATCACGAAGCTGGTTACGAATGTTAGACTTGTGTCAATCCATTCTATTAGATTCCACGATCAAATAGACACCCATCAACAATGCTCCTCCTCCTCCTCATCCTTCTGCTTGCCCCCGCGATCCTCGCGCTGCGAGGCAGGGACATCGTGATCGTCGTCGACGCATCGTCGTACGTGGGCACGGACGCGATCCACGAGGAGCATGCGGTCTTCTCGCTCATGCGGAACTACACCAGGGACGGCGACTACGTGAGCCTGTTCGTGTCACGGGGAGACGAGCTTCTCGAGGTCCTCACGGACACGACAGACCGGGCGGCTGTTGTTGATAAGGCCTGCGAAGAGCTGCACGATCTGCAAGGGGAGGGCGTTCGCGCCTACGAGATGTTCGCCAGAGCGAACGGGGTGTTCTCCCTTCTCGCGAGAGGGCACCAGATCCCTGTCCGGGATCCGGAGCTGTTCCTTGTGAGCAACGGGCTGTCGCCATCGGTGGGGCACGACGAGTCTGCCCTCGCTCTTCTGCAGACGCTGCACCACCACTGGGGATGCAGGACGTCCGTCGTGATCTCCACGAACGGTAACCCCGTGCAGAGAGCGAACCTGGTTCGCATGGCAAGGGCCGGGAGCGGAAGAACGTACGCCACCAAGCGGGGCCACGGACCGTACGAGATCGTGGACGTCGTGTTCGGAAGAGGGGAGAGAACGGTGCGGTTCCACCGCGTGGCAGAGGCAGAGTGGTTCGCGAATGTACTCTAATCTGCAATTCATGAATTTTTTTCCGTCCCCCGAAAACGCGTCCCATTTGCACGGGGGGTGCAGACAAATTCAGTCCAACCCCCGTCCGACTCCAGTCTGACCACAGACCACAAATTTTCCAGTTCCCCAGAAAACAAACCGAGGCGGTATTGCCACTTTTTCCTGGATCGTGGTTCTTGGCATCGGGCGTGCAGCAATCGTATTCGATCCTTCCAATACGTCCCACTACTAAAATCGATGCTAAAGTTGATATCGAGGCATCAGAGTCGTGCCCATTCAAAACTATGAAGAGGAGGGATTCGCCGAATCTAGGCGCTGGCACCAAGTCGAAGAAGCACAGAGTTAATGCGAGGCCCGTCTGCGGCATCTGCGAAGGATCCATGCCGTTCCCTGCCCGCATCAGAGAGTGCGGCCACCTGTTTCACGAAGGGTGCATTCTGTCATCGTGCGAGAAGTTCTTCAGCACGCCTCCGAGGTGCCCGATATGCAACACGGAGTTCAGATACATACGGTGCGAGTTCAGGGATCACGTGACAAGCATCAAGTGCCATCCTGGCCCGCGGTTTAGTGTGGAGCGTGTATGGAAGGATGTATGACAAAAGAAAAGAATTTACATTGATGCACTCTGCTTGTGGCTGCCAACATCCCCGCCCTCCTCGCAAATCGTAATCGGGTTCTTCGTCGACGGCACGACGAAGCTGTGCGCGCCGAACCCGAAGGCCTCAACCAGCTTCCCCCAGAACATATTCCATAACGTGTCGACGGCGTCTGCGATCAACACCGGACCGGAAAGGATGATGCAGGACACAGACGTGCAAGACTCCGACCACAAGAGCGTCGAGAGCGCCTGGAGCTTCGGATAGCACGTCGTCTTCGTGTGGTTCACGCCGCTCTCTGTCCACGACTCGCGAACACAGATGAACTGGCCCTTCTCGTATACTTCCGACAGCGGCACGTTCAATGTGTAGAAAACGGACTCACAGACCATCTCGTCATCGGACTCAGCAGTGCACAGCCCAACAGTAGCCAAGGACAACAACAACAGGAGAACCATCATACGTGTTTTTTGACACGTGGTCTGGACTGTTTGGACAAATTTGGGATGGACAAACCATAATAAAATTTTGGTTCAAAACTCCAACCTTATTCACACTTCCGAGGAGTGGATATTAGACATGTAACTGCAAGTATACCCTGCTTACTAGTGATGTGAAGAGTTCGGAACTTCGGTTCCCGCTCGGATTGGACTCGGGACTTCGGTCCCAAAATCCGGCAAAACCCCGTGTCTAGTTTTGTTATATTTTTTTCCGTCAGAAATGGACTGTGTCTGGAGCACGGTGGCCTGGGTACTGCGAATAGGGCAGATGTACAGACTACCAAGGTGCGTTGCGCAAAATGCGTGCGTTCTGCATTTCCTCATGATTGCTGTCATCGCCGTTGGGCTCGGTGTCATCGCTCTGTTCGTTCTGCACGCCCCGCTGTTCGTTGTCGTGCCTGTGTTCGCTCTTCTAGGCGCTGGGTTGATGGTGCTGTCGGTTGTTGTGAGTGTATGGATACAATAAAATTCAGTGAATTCGCTTGTACCTCTCCCCGTTCAGCACCTCCATCATGAAGTTCACCGGCGTCCCAACCATGGCCGACTTCAGCACCGAAGGCGAGCATCCTGAGACGAGGAACGCGCCGGACTCGTCCTTCGCAACCTCTGACCCATTCACGGAGGCGTTCACGTTCCAGTAGCAGATGTCCGGCCTCTTGAGCCCGGCGGCGGCGTACTTGCGCTCGATCTCCTGGAAGTTCGTGCGACCGTTCCCGGCTGTGGCCTGGTCGAACTGCATGTCGGATATGATGAAGAGCTTCGTGATCGCGCAGCGCCTGTCCATGCGGTGCATCAGGGCCATGTTCAGGAGCAGGTCGAACACCTTCTGCAGGTTCGTGTTCATGTCCCAGTGGGCACAAGACATGTTCTCGCACTTGTCCCTCAGCGTAGCTCCACGAATCGGGATCACCTCGGGCTCGTCGCTGAAGGAGATGAAGGACTTGTGCGGCATCCGCTCGCCGATGTAGATCCCGAGGCTCACAGCAACGCAGATGGGAGGAACGGACGCACACCCACGCATCATGCTCCCGCTCGTGTCGACCACGACGATCGCGTTCTCTCCTTTCGGCAGGAAGTCGGGCAGGGCCTTCCACTGCACGTCGAGAGACCTGGCCTCTTCGTCGGACACGACCGCTCCCCGGTTGAAGAACGGGCGAACGAGGTCGTAGGGGTAGAGAGCGGCTGCGTTCACCGTCTTCTCGCCGCTCTCGACCTGGCCGAGGAAGGTCCGGAACCGCTCCCCGTCGCGCTTGTGGAACGCAGGCGCGTACTTCTTGAACGCAAGGGACGGCACCTTTCCGTAGTCGATGCTGCCGAACTGCTTCCGGCTCATCCGGCGCTCGACAACGTCGATCTTCTTCCGCAGGCCGGACAGCGTCTTGCGGTACTTCCTCGGAGGCATCTCGAGCTCCGTGAACACGACGGACGCGAGGCGCTTCGTCTCCAGCGAGGAGGCATTCTCGCTCGGGAGCCACTTCGCGAGGAGCGACGGGCTCTCGCTCTCAGAATCCCTCTGCAGCTGGACCTTCACCATGCGCATCGCAGCGCCCTGGAGTGGCGTCCCCTCGAAGATCTTCACGACGTCGTCGAAGCGCCCGTACTCAGGAATGAAGCGCATGTTCCTCCCCGCGAGCTTCATGAGGAACGGCTCCCCGGAGGCAGCGAGAGTCCGCATGCACGATCTGAACAGCTCGCGCTCTCCTTGTCCCCCGCGAATGTCTCGCAAGTAGAAGAGGCACCGCATTGCGTAGGACGGGCTCTCCTTCACAGCCCGCAGGAACAGCCCGATCAGGTCCTTCTGTCTCCCCCTCATCGCACCGCACTTGGCAAACAGATCGAGAATCGCCGATCCTGTCCCTCCGAGACACAATGCGCCATTCGCTGTAAGGGTTAGCGGGCTTTCAACGTCATCACTCCAAACCCCTAAACTAGTCGCTAGCATGCCCACCCGACTCCCCAACGCATCGGTCATCGCCGTGTCGAGCTGGTCGCCCTCGAATGCAGGAATCTCATCGCCTTTCTGAGGGAAGTAGTAGCAGTCCTCTCCCTCGTCCTCTTCATCTTCTTCGTCCACAACAACAGAGGAAACGAAACAGTTACCCTCTGGTTCATCGGAAATCATGACCACGTCGTCGTCTGTAGAATCCATCATGCAGGATAGAGGGTTTTTGAACGTAAAGCACCGAGAGTTGCAGAAAATGGTTGAACCTTCACTATGTGGCAGAGTTTAACAAAAAGTTAGTAAACAGAAAACTAGTGATCGACTAGTGGTCGGA
>Ga0180431_10006446_pt1 | contig 13928 bp, 14 predicted proteins | sample SS_ome_11_FD_132459 | JGI IMG/M metagenome (GOLD analysis project Ga0180431, IMG submission 132459) | Hypersaline lake sediment archaeal communities from the Salton Sea, California, USA - SS_1_MS_1 metaG | ecosystem: Environmental > Aquatic > Non-marine Saline and Alkaline > Hypersaline >... | reverse complement strand
GGGGGACCACTGGCTTTGGTCCAAAACGGTGATCGAATCTTAATCGATCTGCAGACCCGACGCTTAGAACTGCTGGTCCCACCGGATGAACTGGGCAAACGCAAACCAAGGCTGCCTAAAAAAATTTTTCCACCTGGCCTCTTAGAGCGCTACCGCCGACTGGCTTCCAGCGCCTCTGAAGGCGCGATATTAAAATAAAATCATCCATAAGCTGGTCCGTGACCCTGTTTAGTCATAATGATGACATTTATTACAGTTGGAGGAAATCGCCTTTTGACAGGGAATTAATACAGTGGAGGCAGATTGATGTGAGAGAAAAAATACCTAAGTGTAAAATATGGATAGAATTTCATGACCATGTTGTATTTGGTGCGGGAAGACTGGAATTGTTCCAGGCGATTGAGGAATGCGGATCTATTAACAAGGCTGCCGCCAAACTTGGCATGTCTTACCGGGCGGCGTGGGGGAAAATAAATGCTACTGAACAATTCCTGGGTGTTAAGTTAATCGATAAACATGTCGGCGGCGCACAAAGCGGTTCAGAGTTGACTGATACAGCGAAAAAGCTGGTGAGAGCCTTTATCGATTTTAAGGAAGAATCGATTCGCACTATTGATCAACTGTATGAGAAATACTTTAAGGATATCATCTTACAAAAAACCGAATAGCTGGACCTCTATCGGCATTGAAATGCCCTTCTATCGAATACTATCTCCCTGGTTTTTCAAGTTATATCAATACTTTCCCACATCACCATCATAGAAGAAAGTAATGTAAAAAAAGTGGCGGGGTTGGTACCCCGCCAATTTAGGTGGATTAACTTATGCAGTTAATCAAATAAAAGTTGATCGGTTCAGCATTCCGGTCAACTATTATTTTTACATGAAAGATTAAGCAATAGTTGTCGAATACTAGCAATTCCGTATTCCCGGTAGTTCATGCCCGGTAGAGAAAAAACAAATATTTTAACCTGATTTAAATAAATATACATAAATACTTCATAGTTATTACTTTTTAAGTTCCCAACAAGGTATCACCAGTTTTTTTAAGCTCGCCAAACTTAAGACGTTTGGTGTAACGATCAATGACGGGCACAAAAGCATTCATAATCAGGATAGAAAAAGCCATCCCTTCCGTAGGGGGCAGGAACAGGCGGAAAACCATCAAGAGTATTCCGATGGTGACTCCAAAAATAATCTTGCCTACAGGAGTAATTGGACTCGTTACCCAGTCAGTCGCCATAAAGAAGGCACCTAATAGAACTCCTCCACCCAGGATATGATAGAGAGGTGAGCTGACACCTAAGACATTGGTTCCAAACAATAGGGCCATCACTGCCACGGCCGCAATCACTGAGAGCGGGATATGCCAGGTAATATGTTTTTTGTAAATTAAGTATAAACCACCGACTAACAGCGCCAGGGCAGATGTCTCACCGAGCGAACCGCCCTGGTAGGCTAAAGACATTTGAACCAGGCTGGGATAGCCTGTTCCCTGGGCCATCAAAGCTAAAGGGGTCGCCTGGGTTAATATATCAACATTGCCGAAATTTTGTTTAAGTGGAGAGAATACGTATGTGACCTGGTGAAATATCGGTATCAGCAGAATTACTGAAAGCCGTCCAAATAAAGCCGGATTATAACGGTTCCATCCCAGACCACCCATCAACTCCTTGGCCAGACCAATCCCGATAAATACAGCAAGCGCAGCTGTCCACCAGGCAGTACCGGGCGAAAAACAGAGCGCAACCAGTAACCCTGTAACCATGGCGCTTCCGTCACTCAGTGTAGCCCTTGCCCTCCTGATTTTACGAAAGAGCAGCTCTGTCAAGACAGCCATGCCCAGGCAAACAGCGATCAGCAGAAGAGCATATGATCTGTATATATAAACAGAAACAAGCGTTACAGGAATTAAGGCAATAAGGACATCACGCATGGCATTTGATACTGATTCTTTTGAATGCAGATGCGGCGAAGGTGTTACCGTTAACCTGAGAAGAGTATTCACCTTATTAAATTCCTCCTTCGTATGCTTTTAGCCAAATTGTTTAATAGTCAATTAGTATCTAACCTGTTAATCTTGTTTCTGAGACGCAAACTGCTTCACTTCCCTGACAAACCTGACTATAGGTCTGTTGGAAGGGCAAACATAAACACAGACACCGCACTCAAAACAATCCAGGGCTCCCCAGTCGATTGCCTGGTTATAACGCCCCGTTTCGGCATAAGTGCTGATATAATTTGGATAAAGCCCCATCGGGCAGTGATTTACACAGTTGGAACAACGAACGCAAGCCAGATAATCGCTGTCAGTGATCATCCCCGGCGTGAAGACTAAGATGCCGCCTGTCCCTTTTATGATAGGAACATCAAGGCTTTGCTGGGCAAATCCGGTCATCGGACCACCCATAACCACCTTGGCCCTGGCTTCCGGCGGAGCATAAATCGGATAGCGGACATCACTTGTATCGATCTTTACCTCTCCACTGCCGATGCCCTTGAAACCTCCGCACTCGTGGATAATGTGCCCAATCGGTGTGCCAATCTGGGCTTTTATATTTGCGGGATTGGCAACACCATCGCCGGTGACAGTCAAAACCCTTTCATAAAGGGGTTTTTCATAACGAACCGCTTCATAGATGGCAATACAGGTAGCAACATTATGCACGACAACCCCTACCTCAAAAGGCAGTTTGCCGGGAGGCACTTCACGATTAAGCGTTGCTTTGATCAGCTGTTTCTCGGCTCCCTGGGGATATTTTACATCGAGCATCGTGACCGAAATATTATCATCTTTTGAAATTGAGCTTCTAATTAGTTCTGCTGCATCAGCTTTATTGGCTTCGATGCCGAAGATAATTTCTGGAGCCCCAACCAACTTAGCGATGATTTTAGCTCCTTCAATAAACATATCAGTCATTTCCATAAGCATCCGGTGATCACATGTTAAATAAGGTTCACATTCGCAGGCATTAATAATTACCCGATCGATCTCTTTAGATGGACTCAGCTTGACGTGACTGGGAAACGCGGCTCCTCCCATACCCACAATGCCAGCATCTTTTACCAGCCCTATTATTTTTTCCCGATCCAAGCTGCCGATATCATTATTTTTTTTCACAAATTCAGTTTGCGTTTTATCGGGTTTGATCACAATACTGTTAACTTTATTACCGGTAAAAAAAGGACGTTGCTCAATGGCTGTAACAACACCATCGACACTGGAATGGATCGGTGCGCTGACAAAAGCGGAACTATCACCAATCTTTTGCCCCACGCTTACCCTGTCTCCAACCTTCACAGACGGCTCACAGGGCGCTCCAATATGCTGACTCAATGGGATTATGATAACTTCAGGCAAAGGTATTGAGATGATTGGTTTGCATTCGGTAAAATCCTTGTAATGGGGGAGAAATACACCTCTTTCAAAAGTCGCTGTCACTTTATTATCACCGCCAATTTAATTATTTTAAGCTCTGGGTAATTATTATGCCATTAATGACATAATGAACAGAAAAAAAATAAAAACCGCCTACACTTCTGCAATATAACATCATCTTATTCTTATGTCAAGAATTTCACAAGCCATTTTTTTCACTTTTTTTGACTTTTTTTCAATCGTTTAAAATCAATGTTCCCAGTCGATATTAAAATTAGTTAGTCATTTGCAGCTATCTTTATTGTTCTTGCTTTCACAAGATAATAGTTCTATATTACAAAATATCAACAGATTCGAGGAAGAGGTGTTCCGGTAAGCATATGCAAACGCCTCGTTCCCCCTAATCTGGTTTTTAATAATAGGTTACCGTCTCCCTGACATACTGTTCCTATACAGCAGGCCTCATTTGTCTGATTTTTCTTTTTAAGCTCTTTGATAATTGCTGCAGCGCTATTACTGGAAACAATAATCAGGGCCCTTCCTTCACACGCCAGGTAAAGAGGGTCAAGACCCAAAATTTCTGAAACTGCTTTTACCCTGGGATTGACAGGTATGGCAGTTTCTTCGATCTGGATATCAACTTTACCCTTTAAACAAATCTCTTTTAATGTAGTGGCCACTCCCCCACGGGTAGGATCACGCATAAGTTTTATATTCTCAGAAAAAGGCGCCAGAGACGCTAACAGATCCAGCAGCGGCGCACAATCGCTGACCGGTGATGATTCAGGCTCAAGTTCCATCCTGCTTGCCATCACAGCAGCTCCGTGATCACCAATCGGCCCGGTGACAATAACAATATCATTTGGTTCGAGCCGTTGCGGATTTAGGAAAAATCCATTTTTTATTAAACCGATTCCCGTTGTATTGATATAAAGGTTTTCAGGGTTATGGCTTTCAGTAACTTTTGTATCGCCGGTAACTACGGGAATATGATGCTCTTTAGCCAGAACAGCCAACGATTTTACCATATCCTCTAATAAACCTTTTTCCATCCCTTCAGGGATGATGAATGATGCTGATATGTACTTCGGAACAGCCCCACTCACGATTAAATCATTGATCGTTCCACAGAAAGAAAGCTTACCAATATCCCCACCGGGAAAGACAAGGGGTGTGACCACAAAGGAGTCCGTTGAAAAAGCCAGTCTGATATCTTCAAAGTACAGTATTGCTGAATCGGCTTCCTCAGCAAGCCATCTATTGGCCAGTAATGGAAAAAATATACCATCCAACAGTTCTTTTGTTTTTAAACCTCCATCTCCATGACTCAAGGTAATGTATTGATTATTATTAATGGTCGTTCCCTCCAGGATTCAATTAAGTGAGCTATTCTCTTAGGGTTCCTTTTTCTATACCTTTAAAATAATTACCTGCTGAACCATAAAATATTTACTTTATAGACTCTTTTATATCATTATGCCACTCTTGACACAACAGTTAAATAATGATATCTTCGATTCGTGAATTTTTTCTCGAAATAGTCCGCGGGATTAATTCAGGACCTGTAAGTTTTGTCGGGTATATTAGTTATCTTTCAGTAAAAATTTTCATAAGAAGTAGTCAGGTGGTGATGACCCGGCCATTATATTCGTTTGATTCAGAAAAACAATTTCTGCGGAGGTGAAGTTTTAAGTGATTTTGACACGTCGCAGCTTTATGCGGACCACTGGTGCAGCGATTGGAGCAGCTGCCGCCTCTCAAGCGATCGGTACGAATAACAACGCTCTGGCTTATGAGGGAACCAAAACAGTTTTTATCGATATAGCCAAATGCACAGGTTGCCGTGCCTGTGTTTTAGGGTGCAAGCAATGGAACGACCTTCCCATCAAAGATAATGTATCAGGCCAAACCTTTTCAAGTGTTAACTGGATTAATATTATCAGCAGCAATTACAGCTATGTAGAAAATGATAATACTTTTCAAAAAACGATGTATATCAGGAAAAGTTGTATGCATTGTCAGGAGGCTGCTTGTATTAAGGCTTGCCCCGCCGGCGCTATTAATCGTACCGCAAGCGGCATGGTGGATATTGATTCGCAAAAATGTATCGGCTGTAACTACTGTATCGCAAACTGCACTTTTAACGTGATCGGGTTTGATCAGGCGGCAAACATCGCCCGCAAATGCACTGGATGCTATGATCGTATTGAAAGAGGATTAAGTCCTGCCTGCGTTCATATTTGTCCCACTGGAGCGCTAAATTTTGGTGACAGGGAAGATATGCTTACCCTGGCGGAAAAAAGAATTAACGCATTAAAATCAGAAGGATACAGCGAAGCTGAATTATATGGCATCGACGAACTGGATGGATTGGGCATGATTTACTTGTTACCGTTGGGAAAAGGCGATGCCGTCAATAAATATAGTTTACCTGAAAATCCGCAAATTCGAACATCGGTATATATCTGGGATTACTTATTTAAACCGCTTCGGGTTGTTTTGGTTGTTGCCCTGGGATTGGCATTGTGGGTTAACCGTTCGGAATCTCAGCATGAAAGTGTAAATAAAAAACAATAGTCAAGCAGGAGGCATAGCGATGGGTGTAACAAAACAAGATATCGATAAGGCAATAATTAAAATGGAACTTAAAGGTATCGACAGACGAAAGTTTATCAAGTATTGCACTGCGACTGCGGCTGTATTCGGGCTGGATTACTATTTTGGAAGTCTCTTTGCAGAAGCGGCGGCAGTAGCAATTGAGAAAAAACCTGTTATCTGGATTCAAGGTCAGGGATGCACTGGATGCACTACTTCTGTTCTTTCTTCATTAAACCCTGGACCGGCTGAAATTCTCATTGATCTCATTTCCATGCGTTTTAACAGTACTGTAATGAACTCGGCAGGCAGTAAAAGCACCGAGGTATTGGAAGAGACAATCAATAAGGGAGATTATTTGCTGGTAGTAGAGGGTTCTATTCCAACGGCAGACCCACGTTACTGTCTTGTAGAAGGCCACGGCTTCGATGAACTGCTGAAGAAAACAGCTGAAAATGCAACAGCAGTTGTCGCGGTTGGAACTTGCGCCGCTTATGGTGGCATTCCCCGCGCCGGAAATACAGGAGCCAAAGGTGTTTCCGAAATTATTACCGACAAACCGGTAGTAAATATTCCAGGTTGTCCCCTCAAGCCGGACTGGCTGGTAGGCGTGCTCCTTTATTACTTTAATTTTAAGGAATTACCACCACTCGACAGTGATAACCGTCCCCTGGTATATTTTGGCAGCCATCTGATCCATGACAACTGCCCAAGGGTTGCTTTCTTTGAAAAAGGTCAATTCCTGGAAGACTGGAATGACCCAGCGACTATTGATTGGTGCCTGTTGAAAGTTGGCTGCAAAGGCCCGGTAACTTACGCCGACTGTAACAGGATATGGTGGAATGACGGGGCTAACTACTGCATCCGCGCAGGTTCTCCCTGTTCAGCCTGTGTACAACCACAATTTTATGAGGAACTTGCACCTTTATACGCTTCTCCTTTTGCCTCCGGAAGGGAAGACGATATAATGAGTTATTTTGAAGATCGTTCCAGAGGGATTCACGCAGGCTCAGCAGCTCTCGGCGCCGGTATTGTCGCTGCACCATTGCTGGCAAACAAGATTATCGAGCTGCTAAAAAAGAAAAAGGACGGTGTTAAAGAACATGACAACTAAGATAACTGTTGATCCCGTAACCAGAATTGAAGGACATCTGAAAGTAGAAGTTGACGTAGCAAACGGCAGTGTAACAGATGCCCGCTGTATAGGGACAATGTTCCGGGGTCTTGAACAAATAGTGATCGGAAAGGATCCTCGGGATGTTCCATACGTTGTAGAACGTGTCTGCGGCGTCTGAAGCGGGGTCCATGGTTGGTCCTCGTGCAGGGCCATTGAAGACGCTCAAGGAGCAAAAGTGCCTGAAATGGGAAGAATCATCCGTAATTTGATTATGGGCGCCCTTTGGTTACACGATCATGTTTTACATTTTTACCATCTAGCCGCTCTCGATTATATCGATCCTACTGCTATTTTAAGCTATAATGGTGGGGTTCCCGAATTGGTAGCTGTTAAGGATAAGATTAAAGCCCTGGCAGATGCCGGTGATCTGCATCCCATTTTGCCTTCTTATAAGCCGGATGATTTTTGTGTAAACGATCCAGGGCTTGTAACACAATTAGTTTATAACTATATTCAGGCTTTAGATATCCAGGCTAAGGGCAGAAAAGCCGCTGCCGTGTTTTCAGGAAAACAGCCGCACCACTCCAGTATTGTGGTAGGCGGGGTAACCTCTTATCCCACATTAGGCCAAATCCAGCAGTACAAAAAACTAATTGATGAAATTGTGACATTTACCAGAAACGTCTATATTCCCAACGCCCTGTTGCTGGCTGAAGGGCCTTTGCTTCCACTGGAAGTAAACGCTGTGGGGGCGACAGCTGGTCACTATATGAGTTACGGAGCATTCCCGCAAAGCCAGGATGACAGTGACCTTCTCTTCCCACCAGGGGTTATTTTTAACAATAGTTTTAATGATATCCAGCCCCTGGATCTGGCAGAAATCAGAGAAGAACTAGCTTACAGCTGGTATCAAGATGAACCGGTTCCTGCAGACCCGGCCGTCAGCTTCACCAATGTGGACATGGATAAAGAGAAAGGATATTCTTTTATTAAAGCACCACGCTATCAGGGCAAGCCTATAGAAGTTGGACCACTTGCCAGAATGTTGGTAATGCAGAACCCTACTTTTATGGGGCTGATGAATAAATACAACATTAAAACTCCCGGTTTGGTCATGCGACACGCCGCACGGGCTGTTGACAGCCTGGTGATGGCAGATACTATTTATAGCTGGATCGATGAACTGACACAGCTGCTGGGTGAAACCGGTGTATATGGAGGCGAAGGCAACGCCCTTATCCATGACAAGGAAAACTGGGAACCTGTAATGGAAGGCAAAGGAGTTGGACTGATTGAAGCCCCGAGGGGTGCGCTTGGCCACTGGATAGAAATTGCTGATAAAAAAACCAAGCAATACCAAATGATCGTTCCTTCTACATGGAATGCATCGCCGATCGATGAAAAAGGACAGCATGGGCCTTACGAGGAAGCTTTAATCGGCGCCCCGGTTCCCGATCCCGAGAACCCGTTAAATGTGGTCCGCATTATCCGTTCCTTTGACCCCTGCCTGGCCTGTGCGATCCATATTATTCACCCCAAGGGCGACAGGGTCTTTTCTACTGTTCCGAAAATATAACTAAAATGAGCCGTGCTGATCTATTTATCATCATAATAAAAGAAAAGACGGCTCATTTTGATAAAGATTGATCAAGATATTTACAAATGGGGTGTCGGGCTTTGGGTAATCATAACCGAAATTTACTGGTGCTTGGCATTGGCAACTTTATGTGCGGGGATGATGGAATCGGTTCTATCATTGCCAATGATTTGATAACCGAATTATCATGCCCCAATGTAGACGTGATCGACGGCGGAACAATCGGGCTGGGATTACTTTATTTGATGGCCGAATACTCGGATATAATAATCATCGATTCCGTAGATTGCGGTGTCGAACCCGGTAAGATTATGAAGTTTAGGATTGAAGATTTAGATTCCCTGTCACCCGGAGCAAAAATCTCTTTTCATCAATCCGGTGTGTTTGATTTATTACATAACAGCAGTTTGATTGGGTCTCTGCCTGACAGAGTGGCTGTTATGGGCATACAAATCAAAGCCACGGCTTTTAGTGCCGGCCTCAGTCCTGAATTAAAAGATCGGTTTCCTGAATTAAAAAAACAGATCATAGAGGAGATCAGTAACTACTTTAACTAGTGCATGAACTATCGATAGTATCTTCATTAATTAATCTGATCACTAACGACGCTGAAAAGAAAAAGATCAGGAAAGTGATCAGTTACCGCCTTGTTGTTGGCGAGCAGTCTTCAGTTGATACCAGGTGCCTAACATTTGCCTTGGAACATTTGACACCAGGAACGGTTTTAGAGGGGGCAAAATGTGAGTTGGTCAGGGAAAAAAGTGAAGGCAGGTGTAAGATCTGCGCCAATTATTTTAAACCTGAACCACCTTTTTATTCCTGCCCCAAATGTCATGGCAGCTCTGAGTTTATTAAAGGCAGGGATATCTATATCGAATATTATGAAGGGGAATAAAAATGCGTGTATACCTGGCTAAAAATCTGCGGGAAGCCAACCAGAGCAATGCTCTGGACAATAGAAAAATACTCGATGAGAAAAGAATTTTGTTGGTAAATATAATCGGTTCTCCAGGCAGTGGTAAAACAACCTTACTGGAACATACCTTGAAAATTATTTCAAAAGGTTATCGCGCAGCAGTTATTGAAGCAGATTTATACACTTCTGAAGATTCCGGTCGTTTAGAACCCTGGTGTGAGACTGTATTACAGATTAATACAGAAGGAGGCTGCCATCTGGAAGCCAGATATATCGGGCACCTGCTCACAGCTGAAGCCCCTTACCTTTTAGACATGGATATCATCTTCATCGAAAATATCGGCAATCTGATCTGCCCTGCTGAATTCGATTTAGGAGAAGATCTACGGGTTACCTTACTGACTGTGACGGAAGGTAATGATAAACCACGTAAATATCCGCTTGCTTACCAAGATTCTCAAGCAACTTTAATTACTAAAACGGATCTTCTCCCCTATTGTTCATTTGATTTGAATGAAGCTCTAAATGATCTTAAAATGATCAATACCGCAATAAAAGTTTTTCCATTGTCAGTTCAAACTGGAAATGGTATTGGAGACTGGATTCAATGGCTCAAAGCACATGTGGAAGCAAAGAAAAATTATGCTGGCAACTAAAGATTAACGGAACTGTCCAGGGGGTTGGGTTTAGGCCTTTTATTTATAATCTGGCCAATGACTGTAACCTGGGAGGCTGGATAAATAATTCCAGCGCGGGGGTAATGATCGAAGTTGAAGGAACCTATGAAAACCTGGTTTTCTTTCAGCAACAATTGCAGAACAACCCGCCACAATTAGCAAATATTGAGTCTGTTGAGCTAAAACCGATCCCTTCTCGTGGTTATAAGTTCTTTTCTATAGCCCCTAGCAAGACAGAAAATTTAAAAACCGCCCTGATACCTGCAGATGCAGCGGTCTGTAACGAATGCCTTGAAGAAATACTTAATCCGCTGGACAGGCATTATCTGTACCCTTTTACCAACTGTACTCAATGCGGACCAAGATTTACTATTATAAAAGATATTCCATACGATCGGGTCAATACAACAATGAGTAGTTTTGCCCTCTGTCCTGATTGTAGTGAAGATTATGGAGATATTACTAATCGCCGCTTCCATGCCCAACCGGTTGCCTGTCCGGCTTGTGGTCCAAAAATGGAAATCATCGATCGCAAAGGGATTAATGTAACGGGTCCCGAAAACTGGCTGTCTTTTGCCTGGAAACAATTACTGGCCGGAAAAATTTTGGCAGTAAAAGGCATTGGCGGTTTTCATTTAGCCTGTATTGCTGACCAACACGTAGTTGAGCTACTACGGACAAGAAAGAAAAGATCTGGCAAACCTTTTGCCGTCATGTGCCGCGATCTGGAAGCTGTTAATAAATACTGCCATCTTAACGAGACTGAAAAACAAACACTTAGCTCCTCTTCCGCCCCTATAGTGCTACTAAAGCTCAAAGGCACCCCCTGTCTGCCGCAGTCAATCAATCCAGGACTTTCAACTCTTGGCGTAATGCTCCCCTACAGCCCATTACACTTCTTGTTACTGCAGGGACCACTTGAATTAATGGTCTTAACAAGTGCAAACCCGACAGACCTGCCTATTTTAAAAGATAACCACGAGGCTTTAGAATATTTGCATGGTATAGCCGATTATTTTGTAATCCACAACCGGGAAATCAATCAAAGATGTGATGACTCAGTAGCTTTTTGTTACAATGACAAGCCTCTATTAGTACGTCGATCCAGGGGTTTCGTCCCAAACCCGATTATACTCGGTTTCAATGCCCGGGAGATCGTGCTGGGTATCGGCGGTGATATGAAAAATACTTTTTGTTTGATCAATAAGAACCAGGCTATTTTAAGTCAGCACCTTGGCGAAATCAATACGGTTGAGGCTGAAGATCACTATCTTGAAAGCCTTAACCATATAATTAAATTTTATGATTTGAAACCAAAAATTCTCGGCTATGACTTGCACCCCATTTATAATGCATCCCGGTTGGCTAAGAACTTACCGGCGGAATATAAGTATGCTGTCCAGCATCACCATGGCCACCTGGCTTCCTGTTTAACTGATAATCACTACCACGACAAGGCCCTCGGAATAATACTTGACGGAACCGGGTACGGTCCCGATGAAGCTATTTGGGGCTTTGAGATTTTACACGGCGACCTCCTCGATTACCAGCGGGAGTATCATCAGCGCTACACTCCCCTGCTGGGCGGAGAATATAGCATTAATAATCCCTGGGTAATGGCCTTGAGTTATTTACTAGAATATTACAGCAACCGTGAGGGGACAGAGATCATTCAGGAACTCTTCGCCAAAGATTTTCCGGAAGAACTGGATTTAGTTTTAAAAACCGCCAGCAAATCGAGGAATCATGTTAAAACATCGAGTTGCGGCCGCCTGTTTGATGCTGTATCGGCATTACTCGGCATATGCCATGTCAATACCTACGAAGGCCAGGCTGCCATTGAACTTGGAGAATTAGTCATCGATCAGCTGGATAACAAGGCCTCCGATCCTTATCCCTTCATGATCAGTCAGAGTGAGATTGACTTTTTGACCATTTTTCCGGCTATACTGGAGGATTTGAAAAAAAATAAAGATCTTGCCCTAATTGCAAAAAGGTTTCATGATACTGTGATTAAAGCTGTAACCTCTGCGACACTGATTACCGCAGAGAGAAGAGGCCTTAAAACGATAGCCTTATCAGGCGGAAGTTGGAATAACCCTTACCTGCTGACAAAAACCGTTAATATTTTACAAGCTCATGGCATGGATATTCTGCTTCCAAAAAATATTCCTTTCAATGACGGAGGTTTATGCTTGGGACAAGCTGCAATCGCCTACAGGAGGTGGAAAGAAAATGTGCCTGGGTGTTCCGATGAAAATAGTTGAAATAGTAAGTTCATATAAAGCGTATGCCGAGCTGATGGGTGTAAAAAGGCCAGTTTATACTGAACTAATCCCCGACATTAAAGCAGGACAATATGTCCTGGTTCATGCCGGTTTTGCCATTGAAATACTGAATGAAGATGAAGCTGAAAAAAGAATTCATCTTTTCCAGGAAATCTTAGATAAGGAAGACGCCAATGAAAAGCAAAGAGATATTCAGCGATTATAATTTTTCGCAGATTCCTGGTGAACTGGAAAAAGATATTACCGATCACTTGGTACTGCTTGCCAATAACATCGCTCACCGTAAGGGAAAAAAGATCAGAATTATGGAAGTTTGCGGAACCCACACGGTGGAATTTGCCCGATCTGGCATTACCCAACTGTTATCCGACAGCCTTGATTTAAGAAGTGGCCCGGGATGTCCGGTATGTGTAACTGATCAACAGGATCTGGATCAAATGATTGCCCTGGCTGCTATAAAGGATACGGTAATTGTCACGTTTGGCGACCTGGTCCGGGTACCCGGCTCATCAACGAGCCTTGAAAAGGAAAAAGCACGGGGAGCCCATATCCACATTTGCTACAACCCCATGGAAGCGCTCGCGCTCTGTGAAAAATATCCGGGAAAAGAGATTATCCTTTTGGGAGTTGGCTTTGAAACAACCATCCCTTTACTGGCTTACACAGTTTTACAAGCTGAACAGAGAAAACTTGGGAATTTTAGCATCATTACTGCCATTAAAATCATTAATCCGGCTCTGCATACTTTGTTTGGAAATAAAGACTACAGTCTAGACGGCTTGATTCTACCCGGTCATGTCGCTGCCATTTTAGGTCGTAAAAACTTTGACTACCTGGCTGCTGACTATCATCTCCCGGCAGCAATAACCGGTTTTCAACCATTGGACTTGCTTACCGGCCTCTATAGTTTATTAGAAGACATTAACAAGAATAACCCGAAAGTAACTAATCTCTATAAGCATGTTGTGAAGGAAGAGGGAAACATAAAAGCAAAACAGATAATGTACAGGGTTTTTCAGGAAGAACAGGCCGCCCGCTGGAGAGGACTGGGGGTAATACCCGGTAGCAGTCTTGAACTAAAACCTGAATTCAGGCACCGGGATGCCGGAAGCAGATTTAAGATCAAGGTCAGGCCATCCACTGATCCGTCATCATGCCGATGTGGGGAGATCATCACCGGCAAGATTTCACCTTTTGAGTGCCCGCTTTTCAATCAGTCATGCACTCCCGCTAACCCGATTGGTCCCTGCATGGTATCGGCAGAAGGTGCCTGCAGCACTTATCATAAATTTCTTGTTTAAACTGCAAAACTAATACCGCTCAATTACTTTAAATTATGATGCAACGGGCCTTGCCGTTG
>Ga0180431_10006445_pt1 | contig 13929 bp, 10 predicted proteins | sample SS_ome_11_FD_132459 | JGI IMG/M metagenome (GOLD analysis project Ga0180431, IMG submission 132459) | Hypersaline lake sediment archaeal communities from the Salton Sea, California, USA - SS_1_MS_1 metaG | ecosystem: Environmental > Aquatic > Non-marine Saline and Alkaline > Hypersaline >... | reverse complement strand
TCACCGATCTGCAGGCGGAGAAAGGTGCGCTCGCTGGGCTCGTGGGTACCGAGCAGGGCGTCCTGCCGCGGGGTGACCGTGGTCGTCTGGGCGAACGCCGCAACGCATGATGCCAGCAAGCCGAGCGGGGCGAGCAGCCTCAACCGCGCCGGCCTCGGCGCAGCCGACCGGCGGCCGACTCGGAGCTCGGCCGCTACGACGGCAGCGGGCCACGCCGCGTGCCGTGCACACCCCCGGACATCAACCTCGCCGAAGCCGGGCCCCCGCATGAGTCGTCTGGTGCACATGACGGGCTCCTTACTGAAGGGTGACCAGGATGAGAATCTGCCCCCTGGTGCCCGCCGGGAGGCCCTCCATCGCCTTGCCCAGAATCGCCCCCTGGGCGGCCTGATGGTCGACCACCTTCATGGCGTGCCCCGGCGTGGGGGACGTCGTCAGCAGGTCGCCGGGCTCGACGGCGGCGTTGGTGGCGTCCACGTTGCAGTAAACCCGACCGGCGAGGGCCACGTCGCAGTCGAAGGAGTCAGCGCCCAACCGTACACCCGAACCCAGCCCACCAGCCCCGGCAACGACGCCGGCCACCTTGCGGTCGTACGCCGTCCGGCTGAGCGTCAGCCGCCCGGCGTGGTCGGGGTCGATCACCAGCACCGCCCCGGGGGAGGCTTCGCCCCCGGCCGCCAGGTCGAACCCCTCGGCGTAGTCCAGCCCGTCGCCCAGCAGTATGACCTCGTCGCCAGTCGCCCCGCTGCGGATCCGCACGTTGCCCGTGAACTCGGCCGCGTACGCTCCGCTGCTGTTGGTCACCTCGAGAGTGGGGGAGGAGCCGGACGCCGTGATCTTGACGGTGCCGTGGAAATAGCCGGCGCGGGCCCCGGGATAGGTGTTGTTGAAGTATCCAGCGTAGCCGTCCTGGGCCTCACACAGGAAGTACCCGGCACGGGGCGTCCCCGACGACGCCCGGTTGTGGGCGTACAACGCGTAGCCCCCGCTGCTGTCGCTCTGGAAGTAACCGCCGTAGTCCGTCCCCGTGGTGTTGAACACGGCGCCCATCACGCCCGTTTTCCCACCGGTGGCGAACACGCCCAGGCCGTCCGGGCTGCCGGCGCCGAAGTACCCGCCGTAAGTGGACCCCGAAGCGGCGGTGGCGCTGGCCTGGATGCCGCGCTCACCACCCTTGGCCTCGACGCCTTTGCCACCAGAGCTATCGCTGACAAAATACCCGCCGTGGGTGGCCCCGGAGGCGGCGCTGGCGTAGCCGTAGACGCCCTTGCCCTTGGAGCTGTCGGTCCGGAAGTACCCTCCGTGGGCCCCGCTGGCGGAGGTCGAAGTGTTGGCGATGCTCAGAATCGCCTCGCCGGCACTGGCGTCCCCGGTGAAGGGCAGGTCCAGGCCTTGGGCAACATCGGCAACATCCGCGGAGTCGGCGTGGGTGGCTTCGTCCGCCTGGGCGGCGGTGTCCGCGAAGCTCGCCGTGTCGGCCTGGGTCGCCTGGGCGGCGTGGGTGGCGGTGTCGGCCAGATCGGCGTGATCGGCGTCGTCGGCGTGGGTGGCACTCTCCGCCAGGCCCGCCGAATCGGCGCGCACCGCGTACGGCGCCAGCGTCAGCTTCTGGCGCGGGTCCAGCGTCACGAAGTCGCCGCTGCCGGCCGGGTACCGCACGGCCAGCTCCAGGAACCGGGCCGACCCCGGGAACACACCGGAGCCGAAGTTCAGCTCCACCGAGAACAGTCCCCCGGTGACCGGATGGTCCAGCAGCGTGAGGGTGCTCCCGATCTGGGTTCCGCCGGTGGGCGCGTCCCACAGACTGAACTCCAGGTCCGCGGTGCCGCTGACCGGTTTGCTCTCGTGCAGCAACTGGCCCTGGTAGACGAACGCGGTGCCCAGGTCCGCCCGGGCGTGGCCGGCGGCTGCGGCCACCACCGCAACCAGAACAAGGACCCCTGTGTGCCGAGTTCTCATATACGTGCTCCTTGTGACCTTATGCATGCCTGGGTTGGGCGCACTTCCGACGATGCCGAAGACAGACGACAGACTGGATGCGACGCGGCGCAGACGGAGCCGGCCGGCCCCGGACATCGGTGTGAAGTGCAGCGCGAACACCGCGGGGCCACCGCGATCGCCGAGACGAGCGCAGCAGACAACTGCGCCCAACGAGACCCTATAATCCCATTAAGTACCGAAACGTCCGCCGCCAGTCAAACCAAAAACGCCCGCGTCTTGCCCGGCGACCCGCGGCCCCGTGCTGTTGCGGCACCGGCTGCGCCCCAGCGGCCGCCCGTCGGCTCCCCACCTGCGGACCGCGCGGCCGGCGTCAGGGCACGAACTTGTAGCCGATGCTGTGCACGGTCACGATGTGCCTGGGGTGTTTGGCGTCCTTCTCGATCTTGCGGCGCAGAGACACGATGTGGTTGTCCACCGTGCGGTTGGTGGGGTAGGCGCCCAGGCCCCAGATCTCGTCCAGCAGCTTGTTGCGTTCCACCGGCTGCTCGGCGTGCTCCACCAGCATCTTGAGGATCTCGATCTCGAAGTGCCCCATGGTGAAGGCCTGCTCTCCGCGAGTGACCTTGCCGGTCACCAGGTCGACCTCCGCGTCGCCGATGTGCATGACCTTGGACATGGAGGGGGCGATGCCGGTGCGGCGGAGGGCGACCTTGACCCGGGCCAGCAGCTCCCGCACGCCGAAGGGCTTGGTGATGTAGTCGTCCGCCCCGACCTCCAGGCCGCGGACGATGTCCATCTCCTGGCTCTTGGCGGTGAGCATCAGCACCGGCAGGCTGAACCCTTCTTCCCGGAGGCGCTTGCACACCTCCAGCCCGTCCACCTTGGGCATCATGATGTCCAGCAGCATGAGATCGGGCCGCTGTTCGTGGACCAGGCGCAGAGCCTCCTCGCCGTCCACGGCCTCGAGGACGTCGTAGCCCTCGAACTGGAGGTTGTCGCGCAGCCCCATGAGCATGTCCGGTTCATCTTCGGCGATCAGGATTCTTGCCATGGCGAAGTGTCCTCACTTCTGGGGGGCCTGCGGCCCCGGCCCGGCCTCCGTCGGCCCCGACCCCGGGCCCCCGTCGGCCGGGGGCCTCGCCGGTAAGAATACGCGAAAGGTGCTTCCCTTGACCAGTCTGGACTCGACGTCGATCCCCCCGGCGTGGGCGTCCACGATGTGCTTGACCACCGCCAGGCCGAGCCCGGCCCCGCGACGCTTGCGGACCCGCTCGTCCGTCGCCCGGTAGAAGCCCTCGAAGAGGTGCCGCCGCACCTCGGGGCGGATGCCGATGCCGTGGTCCTCCACGCTGATGAGCACGCCGTGCCGCCCCCGGCGGGTCTCCGGCTGGACGGTGACCCGCAGATAGCGCTCCTCGTCGTGGTACTTCAGGGCGTTGCTCATCAGGTTGAGCAGGGCCTGGGCGATGGCGTCGGCGTCGCCGTGGATGGTGGGCAGGTCCTCCGCAACGACCAAGTGGTGCTCGAAGCGGTTGTGTTCCAGGTCGAAGCGGTACGAGTCGTAGGTCGAGCGCACCACCTCGCCGACGTCGACGGGGCCCATCTTGTACTCCTTGCGCCCGGCGTCGATGCGGGAGAAATCGAGGATGTTGTTGATGAGGTGGGTCAGCCGGGTGCTCTCGCGTTTGATGATCTCGTAGTATTCCCGGCGCTTTTCCTCGGACTTGACGCGTCCCTCGGCCAGGGTCTCGCCGAACAGGCGGATGAGGGCCAGCGGCGTCTTGAGCTCGTGGGAGACGTCGGCCACGAAGCTGCTCTTGAGCTGCGAGAGGACCGTTTCTCGCTGGACCACCTGGTTCAGCCCCCAGACCACGCCCAGCAGGGCGGCCAGGGCCATCACGTTGATGGCGACGAAGATGACGGTCTGGCGGCGCACGGCGGCGTGCTGGGCGGCCACGAATTCCGGGGTGGGCTGCAAGGCCCAGAAGGGCATGGCCGGGGTGAGCGGCTGCGACCATTCGGTCCGCGGGCGAGCGGCGTCCACCAGGCGAACGCGATCGGAATACCGCCTGAGCAGGGGGGTGAGAAAGCTGGAGCGCAGGCGGCGGAGGTCCAGGGAGGCGGCCATGACGAAGGGCTGCTCGGTGTCGGCGTCCACGACCCGGTGGGCCAGGAGAACCGGCCGGCCCGCGATGCTGTCGTTGAGCAGAACCGCTTCCCGGCCCGGCGCGATGACCTTGGCCAGCAGCAGGTGGGGCGTCAGTCGCCCGCTGACCAGTTCGCTGAGCTGGGTCCGGTGCAGGGTATGGTCCTCCTGCGGGGCGGGAGGAGGCAACCCGGGCCAGAAGCGGGTCTGCTCGCCGTCACACCAGAACACGGCGCCCAGCCAGGTCGGGCGGCGCTGCCCGTCGAGCGGATCGGCGTCCGGGCGGCCGGCCTTGCGGTTCCTGCGGTAGCCGGCCTCGGCCTCGAACAGCGCGTCGGTGACCCGCTGGAGGACCTGGGCGTGGAGTTCCCGCACCAGGCGGTCGGCCTCCGATCGGGCGTCGGCGACCCGCTGATTGCTCAGCACTCGGGTCTGGCGAACGGCCAGCACCAGGCCCAGGCCCGCCAGCACCACGGCCAGGGCCACGACACCGACTGCGGCCGTCGTCCGGCGGCTTCCCGGCTTCCTGCGAGGATCAGGCATCTGCCGCTCGACTCCACGTTGCCCGGCGCGGACCACCTGCCGCCCTCGAATCATGGCATCCCGCCAGCGGGGGCCGGCAGGGCGGCCGACACCGGCGCCGGTTCAGGTTGCCGGCCGGCGCGGCTTTTGGCAACCCGTAACTCCGCACTGCGCCGCGCGGTGGAATCAGCACCCTCCAGGAGCTATATTCTCCAAGCCGTCGCCGCTGAGCGACCGGCAGGCCGACGACCGCTGGCGCGTAGGTCCGAGCGGCCGCCAAGAACGAGACAACGCACGCAGGAGGCCACACCGTGAGCGGTCCCACCAAAGAGCAGGTCATCCAGCAACTCCGGAAGGTCCACGATCCCGAACTGCACAAGGATCTGGTGTCCCTGGACATGATCAAGCACGTGTCCGTGGCGGAGGGTACGGTGAACGTCCACGTGGAGCTGACCACGCCGGCCTGTCCCATGAAGGGGCAGATCTCCGACGACGTCCGGGCGGCCGTCCAGGCTCTCGAAGGCGTGCGGGAGGTGAACGTCGAGTTCAGCGCCCGGGTGCGCCAGGCGGCCCGCAGCACGGCGGACCTGCCGGGCGTGAAGAACGTGCTGGCCGTGGGGGCCGGCAAGGGCGGGGTCGGCAAGAGCAGCGCCGCGGTGATGCTGGCCGTCGGGGTGGCCCGCGAAGGCGCGCTGGTCGGTCTGCTGGACGCGGACATCTACGGGCCCAGCATTCCCACCATGATGGGCGTGCCCGACGCCCGGCCGGAGGTCAGCGGCGAGGCCATGCTGCCGGTGACGGCCTCCGGCGTGAAGCTGGTGAGCATCGGCTTCCTGCTGCAACCCGAGCAGGCCGTGGTCTGGCGGGGCCCCATGGTCCACGGCGCAGTCACCCAGTTCCTCCAGCAGGTGGAGTGGGGCGAACTGGACTATCTGGTCGTCGACCTCCCGCCGGGCACCGGTGACGTACCCCTGACGCTGGCCCAGGCCATCCCCTTTCTGAGCGGGGCGGTGATCATCTGCACCCCGCAGGACGTGGCCCTGGCCGACGCCCGCCGGGCGGTGCGGATGTACGAGCAGCTCAAGGTCGGCTGCTTGGGCATCATCGAGAACATGAGCTACTACGTCTGCCCCAAGTGCGGGAATCGCGACGAGATCTTCGCTCACGGCGGGGCGAAGGTGGCCGCCCGCGAGATGGGCGTGCCCTTCCTGGGTTCCATCCCCCTGAACGGCCAACTGCGGCAGTTCGCCGACGGGGGCACGCCCGAGAAGTACTTCACCGGCACCGACGAAAAGGTCCGCGAGGCCATCGAGGGAATCGTTCGGGCCACGGCCGCCCAGGTCAGCCTGCGCTCGGCCGGCCAGGCCGATCAGCCGACCCTCAGCATCGAGTGACCGGCCGGCCGCCTCCGGAAGGCGGGGGCGGGGCGACGGCGACCCGGACTGCGGCTGCCGGGCAGTTCGTATCCCCGCGAGCGGCTCCGGGGACCGAGTGGAGACCTGGAAGCAGAGGAGAGGACCGACACCGATGGATGCCCGGATCGAACAGGTGATCGACAGCGTCGAGGAGTTCGTCGCCGACCGAGACGACGCCCTCAACATCCCTCGTGAAACCGCCGAGTTCATTCACCGGCTGCTGCTGGCCACGGGAGCCAGGCGGTGCCTGGAGATCGGCACCAGCTACGGCTACAGCGGCCTGTGGATCGGTGCAGCCCTGCTGGAGAACGGCGGCGGCCTGATCACCCTCGAGAAGGACGCCCGCAAGAGCGAGACGGCGGGGCGACACTTCCGGGACGCCGGGCTGGCGGAGTGTGTCGAGTGTCGCACCGGGCTGGCGGCCGAGATCCTGGCCGAGATCGGCGGACCGGTCGACTTCGTGTTCAACGACGCCGACAAGGAGAACTGCCGCCGCTACGTGGAGCTGCTGCTGCCGAAACTCGGCCCCCGGGCCGTCGTGCTCACCGACAACATCATCAGCCATGCGGACGAACTCGGCGCCTTCACCGCCTGGATTCGCGGGCACGAAGCCTTCTGGTCGTGCGGGCTGCCCGTGGGCAGCGGGGTCGAATTGAGCGTCCGCAAACCCAACCCGTAGGCGCGCCCGCCCTGGCGGGGCCGCGTTCCCGGGGGCACCCCGTCTGCCGGGCAGAAGAACGGGCAGCCGGCGCGACCGTCCGGTCCGCACCGGCTGCCCGAGGAACTTCTACCGACAGCGAACATCCGCCCGGGGGTCAGCCTGCATCCGCCGGCACGCAGGTGAACGGGAAGGTGTCCGTGTTGCAGACCTCATCCTCCTCACAGATGACGCCGGCCAGGGCGCAGGGGTCGGACAGGCCGGGCGGCAGGTCACCCATGTCGGGCGGGGCCGTGCCGGAGAAAACGCGCGTCACGCCGGACTCGCCGAACAGGTGAACAATGCCCGTCCCATCGACCCGCAGGAGAGGAACGTCCACTTCCTCCTGGCGAACGCGGTAGGCCCCGAGTGAGGTGCTCAGGCTGGAGTCGGGCAGGCGGTCCATCAGCTCGGCGGATACGGTGCCGGAGCCGGTGTCGGCGAACTCACACCAGATGTAGACCGAGGTCGTCGTGCCGGTTGCGGGGTCACCGCTGAACTCCGAGGCCGACAGGGTCACACCGACGGTGTCCGAGGGGTCGCCTGCCACCCACTGCACCGTCAGGGCCGAACCGGTGTCGAGGCTTAGCTCCGTGTCGCTCAGATCGGGAGAGGTGACCTCGAGATCGGGCGGCACCTCGATGGCGGCGTCGAAGGCACCAATGTCCACTCCGCCCGGGAAGCTGAAGGAGACGGTCTGGTTCGAATCGAAGCCCATGGCCATGAGCTGCTCGGAGTCCTCTGCCGTGTCATAGCTGCCTGCGAGGTAAGGCGAGGGGGGATCCGTATCGTTGGGATCGCCGCGCAGCAGGTCGACCGTCGCGGTCGCGTTGCTGGCCCTGCCCGGTTCGCCCGGATCGAGGGCCCCGATGCCAACGAGGGCGGCGGTCACGGTCGTGCTCAGGACCGAGAGATCGAGGGTGGCGGTGGTGACCTGGCACTCGCCCAGGTCCTCGGTTTCCACGGTGATGCCGGGCACGGTGAAGGACTCGCCCACGTCGGCGCTGGCCACGAAGAACGCACCGGAGAGGTTGTACGTCTCGCTCATACTGTCCAAGCCCGGTGTGCCGCCGAACCCGGTGTAGGCGACGAACTTGGTGGCGTTCAACTGACCGACAACGTCGCCACTCTCGGGCAGGGTGAGGGTCAGGTCGGCGACGGCGCAGTCGCCGGCACCGCAGGAGGCGGATTCGGGCGTGGTGACGGCGACGGAGGGACGGCCGTCGGCAAAGACGTAGACCTCCATGCCGCCCGGGGCCCGCCCGCAGAAGCGACCCTCGGCGTCGGTGACGACCGCCTCGCCGGGGACGATGTAGACGGTCGAGCCTGCGGCCGGGGCGCCGTCCTCGGTGAGCACCCGGCCCATGACGCAGGATTCGAACTCGACCTCGAAGTCGTCGAGGTCGGTGCAGCCACCGGTATCGCAGCTCGCGGAGGTGTCCGGCACCTCGACTTCCCGGGTGGCCACGGGGGTAGCGCTACCGTTGAGGCGCACCTCGACGCGCACGGTCGAGCCGCGCATGACGTCGACGCAGAACTCACCCGCTGCGTTGGTGCGATCGCCGTTGGTGCCGCTGTAGGAGACTCCCACGGCGGTGACCTCGGCACCGACGACGGGGTCACCGTCCACCAGGACCCGGCCGGTGAGGCAGTGCTTGTCGGCCAGGGGGGCGTCGCAGTTCCAGGCACTGAAGTGGGTCACGTCGGCGTACCAGGCCAGCCGGCCCGAGCCGTCCGAAGCCTCGCCCACCTCGCCGGTGCCGCGCTCCAGCCAGGTGGCGGTGGTTTCGTCGAACTCCCACAGGGGGATGGTGTCGCCGACGGCGAAGCGTGTCTGGGCGTTGTCGGGCAGGACATACTCGATCTCGGCCGTCTCGCCCGGAGCCAGGTTCACCGGCTCACCGTCCTGGGTGAGTTCGTAGATGGCGAAGCCGAAGGACTCGAGCTGCACCGTTTCTCCGCCCTCGGCCTCGGCGTTGGCGAAGTCACCGGGAAAGGCCAGGACCCCGTCGGTGCTCGGATCGATGAAGGTGGCGGTCAAGGCCACCTCGCCGGTCACGGGGTTGCCGGCCTCGTCGACCAGCGTGCCGGCCTCGATGGTCACCGCGGAGTCCCCGCTCCGCTGGGTGCTGCTCGCCGCGGCGTCGATGAGCACGGTCTCCGCCGCCCGGGCCATGATGACGCACCCCGGAGTCTGCGTTCCCGTGGCCGCCGCGGTGAACTGCCTGGCAGTGGCGGCGAAGCCCTCCTTGCGGAACTGGGCGATGGTGTTCTGGCCGACCGGCAGATTGGCGAACGAGAAGAAGCCGTTGTCGTCCGTGGAGGCGGAGCGTCCGTAGTCGATTTCCACCGCCACCCCGGCGATCGGCGTGCCGTCCACCCCGGAGACCTGCCCCGTCACCACGCCGGGCTCTCCTTCGCCCTCACCTTCGCCGCCGGCAGGTTCGCACGCGCCAGCCTCGCTGCAGGCGAGGTTGGCACAGCAGTCGGCATCGGTCTGGCATGCCCCGCCAGCGGCGACACAGTCGTCATTGCCGCCACCACCACCGCCGCCGCCGCCACTCTGGCAGCCGCAAAAAAGTGCGATCACCGTCACCGCCATCGTCAGGGCAAGCAACCGGCGCAAAGCGCCCCGGGGGATCCATGCATCCATGGCACACCTCATCAGAAGCTCGGACTTGTTTCCGGCCCACGCGGTCCCGCCCACGCCGTTGCAGAACCGCTGGCCAATGGAATCGTACTCACCGCTGCCCGGCGGCACAACCCGGCCCGCTTCAGCATCCGCCAGGTGACTCTCTGAGAAGACGAAACGCCGGCCGGAGCCGGGCCCGCCCCGGGGCGAAACGCAGACCACCCCGCAGGCGGGCCCGCTTCCACGGGTCCGAGCTCGTTACTGGCACCCCAGCATGTTCTGCTGCGCAACGAGCCCCTGGCGATAGGTAGCCAGGTCCATGCCGGCCTGGTCGAACTGGTCTTCGGTCACGCAACCCGCGTCGACCGCGGCGATGGTCAGGGCGATCTGCTCGCACTGCTGTTCGGTGGTGGCCGCACCACCGGCATCCAGAATTTGCTGGCCCAGGCTGGCCATCTGCTGGGCGATGGTCTCGCAGTTGCCCAGGCCCTGGTTGGCTTCGTTCTCGCCTGCCGCTTCGTTGTTCTGCTCGCCACCACCACCGCCACCGCCGGTGGACTGGCAGGCACCCACACCCACCGCCAGCGCCAGCAACAGGACGATCCCACCCAGCAGACGCAGGGCGTCCTTCCCTCCGGACAAAAACATGTCGCATCTCCTTTTCGATATGTGCTCGGAAGACATAGCTGAAGGCCACGGCGAACTTGACCTGCCGTGGCCTGGACGCACCCGGTATAGTTGAGCGGCAGCAGGAAAGCAACCGGCCCGGTCGCCCCGGCTCTGCACCGGGCATCCCCGGCACAGGAGCGGGCGCCCGCTGGGGGACACGGCGCGGGCACCGGCGGGCGTAGGCGGGCGGGGCGGAGCCCGGTAGAATCCGCCGGCCGTCGTCGCCCGGCGGCGGTGACCGCAGAAACGGTTGTTGCGCCGCCGAACAGACCCGCCCCCCGGGATGGAAGGAACGCATGGCCAAGAGATCCGTCGGCAGTACCCGGAACAGGAACAGCGCCAAACGCTCGACCACCAGGAGGAGAGGCGCCGGCAAGGCCGGGCCTTCGACCAGCGAGACGGTAGCAGCGCGCCGCGCCCGGGCCCGGAGGATTGTGTCCGGCCTGCGGCGCACCTACGGGCCGGTGACCTGCGCCCTGCATCACGGCAGCGCCCTGGAGCTGCTCGTGGCCACGATTCTTTCCGCCCAGTCGACGGACCAGAATGTCAACCGGATCACACCGGATCTGTTCCGCAAATACCCGGACGCCGCCGCCTACGCCCAGGCGCCGATCGAAGAGCTGGAGCGGGACATCCACTCCACCGGTTTCTTCCGGCAGAAGGCCAGGAGCCTCCAGGGCGCCGCCCGGGTGATCCTGGAGCGTTTCGGGGGCGGGGTGCCGGACACCATGGAAGACCTCTTGGAGCTGCCCGGCGTGGCCCGCAAGACGGCCAACGTCGTGCTGGGCACCTGGTTTGAGAAGAACGAGGGGGTGGTTGTGGACACCCACGTGGGGCGACTGGCCCAGCGCCTGGCCCTCACCTGGCGCAGCCGCAACGACAAGGACGCGGTCAAAATCGAGTCCGACCTGATGGAGCTGATCCCGCGGAAGGGCTGGACCGACCTCTCGCATCTGCTCATTCGACACGGGCGCCAGGTGTGCTCGGCCAGGAAGCCACAGTGTTCGATTTGCAGCATCAGGGAAATGTGTCCCTCGGCGGGCACATTCGAGGAGGCCCTTGACAGCCCCTGGTCAGCGGATTAGCGTGCGTGGTTTATGCCTTGACGCCGCGAAGCCGCCGCCGGGTGGCGGGACCGACGGCAAGCTGAACATGCGGGACGACCCCGGCCGCGGGTTGGAGGAGCAATGGTACCGGTCCAGAGAACGTCCAAGTGCCGGAAGAGGAAGCGCCGTTCGCACCACGCCTTACGGCGTGCGAGCCTGGCGAGTTGCCCGAAGTGTGGCAAGACGAAGCTCCCCCACGCCGCCTGCGGAAACTGCGGCTACGTCAGCGGCAAGCTGGCCCTTCCGGTTGGTGAGACGGCAGCGTAATCATGCGACGGATCGCCGTGGATGCGATGGGGGGCGACCTCGCGCCGGGTGCTATCGTGCGCGGGGCGGTCGAGGCGCTCAGCGATCGTGACGACTTCGCGCTCTACCTGGTGGGGGCGGAGGATGTCGTCCAGCGGGAGCTGGAGCCGCTGACCTACGACACCGCTCGGGTGCACATCGTCCATGCCTCCGAGGTCATCGGCATGGCCGACCCGCCGGTGGAAGCCCTCCGCCAGAAGAGGGACTCGTCGGTCCTGAAGATGGCCAAGATGGGCGCGGCCAAGGAGGTGGACGCCATCCTCAGCGCCGGCAACACGGGGGCCTTCGCCGCCGCCTGTCAGCTCAAGCTGCGGCCGCTGCCGGGGGTCATTCGGGCCGGCATTGCCGTGGCCATTCCCTCGTTTCACGGGCCCTTCGTACTCTGTGACTGCGGGGCCAACATCCAGCCCAAGCCCAACCACCTGCACCAGTACGCCCTGATGGCCGGCCTCTATGCCCGCAACCTGCTGGGCATCGAGAACCCGCGGGTGGCCCTGCTCTCGATCGGCGAGGAGTCGGAGAAGGGCACCACGCTGGTCAAGCAGACCCACGAGCTGCTGGCCGACGAACCCGGGGTCAACTTCGTGGGCAACGTCGAGGGGCGGGAGCTGTTCCAGGGCGTGTGCGACGTGGCCCTGTGTGACGGGTTCGTGGGCAACCTGATGCTCAAGTTCGTCGAGGGCGTGGCCGAGGGGTTCATGCGCACCCTGGGCCGGGAGTTCGAGGAGCAGATCAGTGACCCGGCCCTGCTGGACACCAGCCGCGCCGCTCTGGAGCGGGTCTGGGCTCGCCATGATTACAGCGAGTACGGCGGGGCTCCGTTGCTGGGGGTGGACGGGGTGTGTATCATCTGCCACGGTCGCAGCGACGCCCGGGCCATCCGCAGCGCGGTGCGCGTGGCCTGCACGTTCCTGGCCACCGACCTCAACCAGACGATTGCCGAGCAACTCGGTTCCCCCGAGCGATAGGACATCCTGATGAACCATCCCCTGGGGGTCGTGATTCGCGGTACTGGCTCTGCGGTACCCGAGGAGACCCTGGACAACAGCTTCTTCACCGACTACCTGGACACGTCCGACGAATGGATCGTGGCCCGCACGGGGATTCACCAGCGGCGGCGGGCCGGCGAACAGGATACGGCGGTGACGCTGGGTCTGGAGGCCTCCCGGCGAGCCCTGGAGGACGCGGGCCTCTCCGCCAGCGACGTGGACCTGATCGTGGTCTGCACGGCCACCCCGCACACGCCGCTGCCCTCCACGGCCTGCTGGTTGCAGGACGCCCTGGGCATTGCCGGCCCGGGCGGGTGTGCCGCCTTCGACCTGCACGCGGCGTGCAGCGGATTCGTCTACGGCGTCATCACCGCCGGAACGTTGCTGACCACCGGCGGCTTCACCAACGCCCTGGTGCTCGGTCTGGAGATGCTGAGCCGGATCACGGACTACCAGGACCGGGCCACCTGCATTCTGTTCGGTGACGGGGCGGGCGCCGCCGTCCTGAGCCGCTCGCCGGACCCCGAGCGGGGAATCCTCTACCACGAGATGGGGGCGGACGGCTCGAAGACCAAGGCGGTCTGGGTGCCGGCCGGTGGGTCGCACCACCCGTCCAGCATCCGCACGGTCAACGAACGGCTGCACTACATGCGGATGAACGGGCGCGAACTCTACAAGTTCGCCGTGCTCAAGATGCAGGAGCTGACCGACCGCGCCCTGGAGCAGACCGGCTTCTCGGCGGACGACCTCAAGCTGATCATCCCCCACCAGTCCAACCTCCGCATCATCGAGTCCGGCAGAAATCGGCTGAACCTGCCCAAGGAGAAGGTGGCCGTCAACATCGACCGCTACGGCAATACCTCGGCCGCGTCCGTCCCGCTGGCCCTGGACGAAGCCCGACGCCAGGGCACGATCACCCAGGACGATCTGGTGCTGCTGGTGGGTTTCGGCGCGGGCGTAACCTGGGCCTCCGCGTTGATGCGCATGTGACCGTCCGGAGCAGGGGGGCTGCCCCGCAACCGGACGAATCCCCCCGGCGCGGGCTCGGGGGACCGGCAACTCAGAGGCTGATACGATGGGCAAGACGGCGTTCATTTTTCCCGGTCAGGGATCGCAGGCGGTGGGCATGGGGCGTGACTTCCACGAGTCCAGCCCGCGGGCTCGCGCCGTGTTCGAGGCGGCGGACCGGGTCCTGGACACGCCGCTCTCGAGGATGTGTTTCGAGGGGCCTGGCGAGCAGCTCGAGCGCACGGATGTTCAGCAGCCGGCCATCTTCGTGACCAGCGTGGCCATCTGGGAGGCCCTGCTGGAAGAGGGCCTGCCGGGCGCCGTGCTCCAGGCGGCGGCCGGCCTGAGCCTGGGCGAGTACACCGCCCTCCACGTCGCCGGGGCCATCGGCTTCGAGGACGCCCTGCGGCTGGTGGCCCGGCGGGGCCGGTTCATGCAGGAAGCGGCGGAGGCGGCGGCCAGCGGCATGGTCTCGCTGATCGGGGCCGACGAGGACAT
>Ga0180431_10006444_pt1 | contig 13930 bp, 13 predicted proteins | sample SS_ome_11_FD_132459 | JGI IMG/M metagenome (GOLD analysis project Ga0180431, IMG submission 132459) | Hypersaline lake sediment archaeal communities from the Salton Sea, California, USA - SS_1_MS_1 metaG | ecosystem: Environmental > Aquatic > Non-marine Saline and Alkaline > Hypersaline >... | reverse complement strand
TAAATGATTTAATACAACATCCTCAATAGCATCACGTTTTAATTCAATTACAATACGCATCCCTTTACGATCACTTTCATCTCTTAAATCAGAAATGCCCTCGATTTTTTTATCTTTAACAAGCTCAGCTATATTTTTTAAAAGATTTGACTTGTTAACTTGATAAGGTAGCTCGTTAACAATAATCCTTTTTCTTTTATCAGTCTCCTCAATTTCTGTACGAGCACGCATTCGAACAAGACCACGTCCAGTTGAATGAGCACTGAGTATCCCGCCACGACCATATATTATTCCTCCAGTTGGAAAATCTGGACCCTTAACAATTTCCATTAACTCTGTAATTGAGATTTCAGGATTATCTATAACTTGTATTACGCCATCAATTACTTCAGAAAGATTGTGCGGGGCCATATTTGTTGCCATGCCCACAGCAATTCCCGACGCTCCATTAATTAGAAGGTTAGGTAGAACTGCGGGAAGTACTTCAGGCTCTTTTAGTGATCCATCAAAGTTATCTTTCCATTCAACTGTGTCTTTCTCAATATCTTGAAGCATAAGTTTTGAAATCTTTGCCATTTTACTTTCGGTATATCTCATAGCAGCTGCTGAGTCACCATCAATTGAACCAAAATTTCCTTGACCATCAACAAGAGGATATCTAAGTGAGAAATCCTGGGCCATTCTTACCATGGAGTCGTATACTGCTTGATCGCCATGGGGGTGATATTTACCAAGTACTTCTCCGACAAGCCTAGCTGATTTTTTATAAGCACGCTCAGATGTAAGTCCCATGTCATTCATTGCATATAAAATTCTTCTATGAACTGGTTTTAGACCGTCTCTGACGTCTGGAAGAGCACGACTCATGATAACGCTCATTGAATAATCGATAAATGCACGTTTCATCTCAGATTCTATAGTTCGTGTTTCATCTTTTTTTATATCTTCATCCATTTACAATCACCCTATATGTCAAGATTCACCACTTCTTTTGCATGAATTTCTATAAATTCTCTTCTAGGCTCAACCTTGTCTCCCATAAGAATTGTAAAAAGCTCATCAGCTTCAACAGCATCCTCAACTGACACTTTTAGCATTAATCTAGATTCAGGATCCATTGTTGTTTCCCATAATTGGGTTGGATTCATCTCACCAAGACCCTTATATCTTTGTATACCAACACCTTTTCCCTCAAGTTCTTGTACTTTTTGATCTTTTTCGCGATCAGAAAATGCATACAAGGATGTTTTTCCTTTACTAATTTTGTAAAGCGGAGGTTGGGCAATATAAAGATAGCCTTCTTCAATAAGTGGACGCATATATCTAAAGAAAAATGTGAGAAGAAGCGTTCGAATATGCTCGCCATCTACATCAGCATCAGTCATAAGAATAATTTTATGATATCTAGCTTTTTCAATTTCAAATTCTTCACCAATGCTTGTTCCAATTGCAGTTATTAATGCTAATATTTCTTGACTTTTTAATATCTTGTCCATTCTTGCTTTTTCAACATTTAATATCTTTCCTCTAAGTGGTAGAATTGCTTGAAATTCACGGTCTCTTGCTTGTTTTGCACTTCCACCAGCACTATCGCCCTCCACGATATATATCTCTGATTTAGCAGGATCTCTACTTGAACAATCTGCAAGTTTACCTGGTAGTGCTGAGGATTCAAGTATTCCTTTTCTTCTTGTCATCTCTCGTGCTTTTCTTGCCGCATCTCTAGCTTTGTTTGCAATCACTGCTTTGTCAATTATTGTTCTAGCAACAACTGGTGTTTCTTCGAAAAATTCTGATAATTTTTCATTTGTAATACTTTCCACAATTCCTCTTACTTCGGAATTTCCAAGTTTTGTTTTGGTCTGTCCTTCAAACTGAGGACGATGAACCTTACAAGAAATAACTGTGGTTATACCTTCTCTACAATCCTCTCCACTCAAACTATAGTTTTCATCACAAAAAATTCCATTTTTTTTACCATAATCATTAATTGTTCGTGTGAGTGCTGATTTGAAACCAAAGAGATGTGTCCCCCCCTCATGGGTGTTTATGTTGTTTACAAAGGTGAATATATTCTCTGTATAGCTATCTGTGTACTGTATTGCAATTTCAACTTGTACGCTTTCTTTTTCACCTTGGATATAAATCGGGGTCTGGTGTAGTGGATTTTTGTTTCTATTTATATATGTTACAAATTCGCTCACTCCTCCGTCATATCTAAATGAATCATGTTTTTCGGTTTTTTCATCTTTGATTTCGATTTGTAATCCTGCATTAAGAAATGCCATTTCTCTTAAACGAGTGATAAGTGTATCATATGAAAAGTCTGTTGTGTCAAACATTTCGGAATCTGGGTAAAATGTTATTGTTGTACCTGTTTCATTTGATTTTCCAATTATTTTTAGAGGGGTTACTGTTTTCCCACGCTCATATTTTTGGTAATATTCTTCATTGTTTCTTCTGATTTTTACTTCAAGTGATGATGATAATGCGTTAACAACAGATACTCCAACTCCATGTAATCCCCCTGATACTTTATAGGCTTCTTCATCAAATTTTCCACCTGCATGTAGTGTTGTTAGAACAAGTTCTACAGCTGGTTTTTTGTATTTTTCATGTATGTCTATGGGTATTCCTCTTCCGTTATCAATTACTGTGATTGCACCATCCTTTTTGATGATAACTTCGATATGTGTACAATATCCAGCTAATGCTTCATCAATAGAATTATCAACTACTTCGTAGACAAGGTGATGTAATCCTCTTATGTCTGTGCTCCCTATATACATCCCTGGATTTTTTCTTACAGATTCAAGCCCTTCAAGTACTTGAATTTTATCTGCATCATATGAATTTTTTTCTTTCTTTCCTTCATTAGACATAGTTAATCCTCATTTTATAAAGTTTACACTAAATTCTGCTAGTTTTTTGGAATTTTTTCTATCCCATTCTCCTAGGGTATTTTTCCAGGAGAAACATATGGAGTATGCACTAATAAATGTTACTATTACAGAGACACTAACAGATTTTTCAGAAAGGTTATATATTTAGAATGAATACCATTTTATGGAGGAGGTTATGAAAAAAAATATTTTATTAATAGCAGCAGTATTGATTTCTTCTCTGGTATTGGGGAATTGTATTAAAATTGCTGAGGCTGATGATACTGATCTTGCACAAAAATATTCGCCAATTTTTTATTTTGAAAAAGATGAGACATGTTTTCCTGTAGATGTATCCTATCATATTGAAAATTCATATCTATACATGATCGATATGACTCAACCTTTAGATGTGGCTCCTACTGAGGAATCTATATCGAATTATTCTATTGATGGCTATTATCTTGATAATCAGAAAGGCTCAATTGATGATAAAGGAATTATAAATGATTATAAATCTAGTAAAATGGGAAGCTATACTGTTTATGCTAACGTAGTTGAATCAGGTGCATCAACAATTATTCAGTATTGGATGTTTTATGCATTTAATCCAGGAACAATGAACCAACATGAAGGGGATTGGGAGATGGTTCAGATTGTTCTTACAGGTAATACACCTACTCAAGTGATGTATAGTCAGCATCATATGGGTCAGAAGGCAAAATGGAGTCAGGTTGAGAAAAAGGGGGAACATATAAAGGTTTATGTTTCCCGTGGTAGCCATGCAAATTATCTACGATCATTCTCTGGTGTAGTTGGCATTGCTAATGATATTGTTGGGGCAAACGGAAAAAAATTATCATATAATGATTATAATCTTGAACTACTTGAGTCACAGCCATGGCTTAATTTTGCAGGTAGATGGGGGTGGGTTGGTGGAAATCAGGAAGATGCTCAAGTATCCTCTCTTCTAGGACAGGCAGGTCCTGCAGGTCCTAAATTTAGAGAAGATGGAGCAATGTGGTCTGATCCCCTTGGATGGGGAAACAGTCTTATGCAGGCTGATAACAACATATTTTTGTTAGAAATGGTGCTTTATAATTTTGTCCTGATTTTTATTATAATCTCGATTATTACTATTTGTATTTTAATGTTCCGTATTTATAAACGGCATAAAAAAACAGGTTTAGGTCCACGAATTATTTCAATATTTTATATTGATGGTTTGGATTTAAAAAGTATTGGAAATATCTTGTGTATAGTTGGAATAATTATTGCTTTTATTTCCCTTGTTAATCCTTGGTATTCTATTTCAACCGATATTCGAGTTTCTGGTTATGAAACTGATGGCATGGCTGATATGATGACAATTGATGGTATAAATGGTATTCAGATTCAGGTTCCTGGTTTGACAGGTCCTATGCCGATGGGATCATTCATGGTGCCTTTTTCATTGTTGATTGGTATTAGTATGATTTTTCTTATTATTGCTTCTATTGGTATTTCACATAGTAAGAAATTAGGGAAAAAATATCTTGGGCGTGGTGCAAGACTTATGGTCCCTGTTATTCTAATTATTATCGTTGTCATGTCTTTAGGTATGATTCCATTTGAATCGATGGTTGATACAGGTGACGCAGCAGTAGATATTAGTAACATTATTGACACAATTTCTAGTTCTCCATCTGGCGGTCAGCAGATTGTGACAATTCCAGAAGTTAATGAGCAAATAGAGCTACAATGGGGTTTTGGTTTAGGTGGAATATTATTATTGATTTCTGGGATTGTTCTTGTAATATCTGGTTTTTTAGAATTTGTTGCAAATACTGAATTTTATACATCAAAGATAAGTGAGGAACCAAAGAAACCAAAAATACCAAAAAAACCAGAGAGACCAAATATACCTAAAAAGCCAAGTGAACAAAAAGAAGAACCACATGAGTCACCAAAATCTAAAGATTTTGAAGATAAGAAAAAAGAATGATATTTTAAAAATTATCAAGGTAAATCATGATCATTAATGCAGATCTTCACATTCATTCTCATTTTTCTATGGCTACTAGTGAAAATATGAATATTAATAACATTTCATTATCTGCTCCTAAAAAAGGTATTGATGTAATGGCAACTGGAGACTGCTTGAATGATTCATGGCTAAAAGAGATTAAAAATTGTGAAATTATTGATGATGGAACATTTGAGTTGAATGGTACACGTTTTATTCTTAGTGCAGAGATTGAGGGTGAAAAAAGAGTTCATCATCTCTTATATTTTCCTTGTTTATCTGCTGTTGAAGATTTTAAAGAAAAGATTAAGAATTATTCTAAAAATCTTGATACCGATGGTAGGCCAAATGTTAATTTAAGTGGAGAACAAATTGCATCCTTTGCTAAAGATGTTGATGCTCTGATTGGTCCAGCTCATGCTTTTACTCCATATACTTCTCTTTATGCTCATTTTTCATCTCTTTTAGATTGTTACGGTGATCTTACTAATTATGTTTCTTTTATTGAACTTGGACTTAGTGCTGATTCAGATTATGCTGATACTATCCAAGAGTTGAATAATCTTACTTTTTTAACTAATTCTGATTGTCATAGTCCTCACCCTGTTCGTCTTGCCAGAGAGTTCAATCAATTTGAGGTATGTGATATAACGTTTATAGAGATAAAAAAAGCAATTCTTCGTAATAATGGAAATAAACCTGTATTAAATGTCGGGCTTCCTCCTCAAGAAGGTAAATATAATGAATCTGCATGCCAATCATGCTATACTCATTATTCGCTTGAAGAAGCTGTTAGAAGAAGATGGAAATGTAGTTGTGGGAAGAGAATAAAAAAAGGTGTTAAAGATAGGGTTGAAGAAAAGGCAAATTATAAACAACCACAGCATCCGGATCATCGCCCTCCTTATCTTCATATTATACCTTTATCCGAAATTATTACAAAAGCAGTTGGACAACATTCTCCTTTCACAAAAACAGTTACTACTAGGTGGGAGGAATTGATATCTGTATTTGGAAATGAGATTACTGTTTTACTTGATGCTGATTTTAATGAAATAATGCGAGCTACTACAACTCGTATAGCTGATGCAATTCAAGCTTTTCGTGAGAAAAAAATCATCATAATTCCAGGCGGAGGCGGGAAATATGGAAAGATACAATTTCCAGATGATGAGAAGATCATTACTGTTTCTCTTGGACCGCAGGATCATCAAACAAGTCTTATTGATTATTAATTTGAGGTGAATTTTTTGGATTATGAATTAGCAGAAAACAAGATTAAGGAGATTATTTCAAACAATCAAAATCCTCAAGTTTTACAATATGTTGTTGATTTTCTTTATAAAAACTTTAGTTCGTATAATTGGATTGGTATCTATATTGTTGAGGATTCGTATTTAGTTCTTGGCCCTTGGCAGGGTCAGCAGTCTACTCAACATATAAAAATCCCAATTGGGCAAGGTGTTTGTGGATCTGCCGCTCATTCTGGTAAAACCGAGGTTGTATCTGATGTATCAGAGGATCAGAGGTATCTTGCTTGTTTTGCTTCTACTCGCTCTGAGATCGTTGTCCCTATAAAAAAAGATGGAGTTGTTATTGGTGAGATTGATATCGATTCTGATGTTCCTGATGCATTTGACAATTCTGATGCTTTGTTTTTAGAAAAAGTTGCAGATATGCTTAGTTGGCATATCTGATTTGTATTTCTTTCAGCACTCAAGATCTTCATCATCACCATATTTGGTTCAGAAAAGGTTCGTTCATCACAATAATATTAATTGATATTCATTGATATAAGATTTATTGTGCAATAGACTTAGCTGATTTTTTAAGATTTTTTATATATATTTTTCCCCAGATGAATGCGGTTGCTGATCCTATTAGGTTTGCAGTTACAAGTCCCCACCATGCTCCAGGTAATCCAAAATCTAACGTTATTGAAAAAATCCATGCAAGGGGAAGTGCTAATATAACACTTCTAAAAATGGTTACAACAAGAGCATTTATTCCTTTGCCTGTTCCCTGAAACATTGATGATGATAGCATGCCAAAAGCAATTCCAGGGTAGAAAATACATGCTATTTTTAAAAAAGTTATGATGTCAGGTGCTAGATGGCTTGAATTCTCTGCTATTGTAAATAATGCTGTAATTGTTGGTGCGAAAAAAAAGACAAGCAATGCTATAGCTGCTTCTATTAAAATACCAATTTTTATTGCGTACATATATGCTATATTTAGTTTGATATAATCTTTAGCACCATAGGCTGCTCCAGTTACTGATACTACAGCTGTTGCAATACCAATAAGAGGCATTGTTGCAAGTGTTGTAACTCTCCACCCAACAGTAAAAACCGCAATTCCATTTTGTGGATTTTCTACTCCGTTTAAAATTCCTATTTTAATAATGATTATGTTCATAATCAACATTGTTATTGACATGGATAGCTGCATTATTGAAGCTGGAAATCCGACTTTGAATATGTCTTTTATAATTGGTTTATTAAAATGAAAATCTCGAAAATGAAATGTTATATATGTGTCTTTCTTAAAGAAAAGCCAATAGAAAAGAAGTAGTGATGCAATTGTCATCGAAAGAATAGTTGCCCATGCAGCACCAGAAACACCTAAACCAAAATTGTATATAAAGATAGGATCTATTATTATATTTAGTACTGCGCCAAGTGTCATAGCATACATTGCTCTTGTTGCATCTCCTTCGGCTCTTAATATTGCATTAGCTACAAATGAGAAAAAAATAGAGATAGTCCCAATTGCCATTATTCGTGCATAAATTGTAGCCATGCTTAGGGTTTTTCCAGCCCCAATTAAACTGAAAATATCATATGCAAAGATAAAAAACAGTAATGTAAAAACTAAGGAAATTACAAGCATTATAATCAATGTGTGAACTGCTACGTTGTCTGCCCCTTTTTTATCGTCTGCTCCTATTCTTCTTGATATTGCTGCCCCTGCTCCGATTCCAAGGCCATTTGCTATTGCAAGTGCCATGAAAAAGAAAGGATATACAAATCCAACAGCTGCAAGTGCATTAGAACCAATGCCAGATACCCAAATTGCATCTGTTAAATTATATATCGTGGTAACTGACATTGCAATAATCATTGGAATTGCTAGTTTAATGATGGCTTTTTTTGGGTCACCAAGTAATGTCTGGACGCCATTAGTTTCTTTATTGTTTTTAATCCTACTAGATCCAGGCTTTTTACCTAACAATTCTTTTATCACGGAACGTTGTATTGTGGTTCTCTATTTCAATATTGTGATAAAACATTCATAAAATTAAAAACATATGGAGAAACATAATAGATAATGATAAAATAAGAAATATGTATTAATGTAATTTTATATCTGTTGCAAATTTTCCTGTTTTTGATTTTTTTTCTGTATACTTGACACTATCGCCTTTATTTAGAAATATGTTCCAAAAAGGTATCTCTGTTCTATGTACAAATATATCTTTTCCGTCTTCACCTTGGATAAAACCATATCCTTTTCTTATGTTGTACCATTTTACTGTTCCTTTCATATATTCACCTCCTCAGACATGAAAATCTGAAGTTATTAAGAAATATAATAAAACACTCAAATAATTTCAAAAAAAAAATGAAAAAAATGTGCGATTTTACGATTATTCTTTTACGTCGCCTATGTATTCTTTGTATTAATAGATTTCCCTTCAACTTTGAAAATATGTTTAAATATACTGCAACAATTAGTTAAATTGGAGTTTGGATAAATATGCTATATGTTATATTTTTAATACTTGGTGTAATTGCAGTGTTTGGTGAAATTGCATATTTATCTGCATGGATTTTAGCAGGAATTAAAAGTAAAAAAGAAATAAATTCTTCATATAAACCTAAAGTATGTGTTATTGTTCCTTGTAAAGGAATTGGTGAAAATTTTAATGAAAACGTATCAGCAATTTATAATCAAGATTATAAAAATTACAAGGTTTTATTTGTAACAGATTCAAAAGATGATCCTGCATATAAAAAGCTAAATGAAATATTTAGTAAAAATAAAAATGTCTCAACTGTTGTATCAAATTTTAATAAGGGATGCAGCGGTAAAATATCGGCTTTAATAAATGGAATTAAAAAAGCAGGAGATGTAGATGTTTATGTTTTTGCTGATTCAGACATTAAACCTCATAATAAATGGCTTTCAATTCTTGTATCTAATCTAAAAAATGATGATGTTGGTGCAACAACCGGTTATAGATGGTTTTTTTCAAATAATTTTCAATCGTTATTTATTTCTTGTTGGAACATGGCTCAAAGTATCTCTATTTTTCTTGATACATATAATTATGCTTGGGGTGGATCAACCGCTATAAAAAAGAAACTTTTTGATAAACTAGAAATTGAAAAGGAATGGAAAAAAGGTTTTTCAGATGATTTAATCCTTACAAATATCGTAAAAAAAGCGGGATACAAGATAAAATTTATACCAAAATGCGTGTCTGAAAGCCCTGTTGATGCAGATGTTTGGAAGTTTATTAAATGGGGAACAAGACAGCTTACATGGATTAAATGGTATTATCCGTCAAAATTTATGTGGATGGTTTTTGTAGTCGGTGTAGTTTCTCTAAAAATTATTACAATACTTGGTTTTATCTTACTAGCTACAGGTTTTATAATTCCAGGTTTACTAATGATTTCAACTATATTTTTTGAAATAATCTCTGGTGCGATTGCATTTCTTATATTTAGAAACAACATGCTATATTCTAAAGAGAGATTTGGCTCGACAGTATCATATGCAATAATAATGCCAATTGTAATCTTTGTAGTTGCATACAACAATCTTGCATCAATTTTTGTAAGAGAAATAAGATGGGGTGGAAGAACTTATAGTAAATCAGGTAAAACAATATCTTAGTTAAAGCTCATTTATATTTGGTTCATATCCAAAACAATCAAAATATTTTCTCATATTATAATATATAAAATTTTGTAGCTTTATTACATTTTTATCAAGATTTCTCTTCCTTGGTTTTATAAATCCTTTAAAATCTAATTTTGTATCTTTAATATTCAGAAATCTCATTATTTCTCCCATAGTCTCATTGGGGCTATTGCATAGTTGTTCGTATTTAATTGATACATAATCTTCTTTTGATAATTTATCTATGTTTTTCATGTAATATTTTATTGATGATGATGAAAGCAATGTAAAATGGATTAACCCAAAAGGAGAAAAATTAGAAAAAATAAATCGGGCAAAACAAAGCAACAAAGGATTGTCAAATATAATGTTGTAGTTTTTAAATAATAAAGTTGTGTATGGATTTCTTGATTTAAACAAATATTTTACTGCTTTGTTAAGCGAGCTAAATGTTTTAAAAGGATGCCTATGTATGAAGATAAATTTTGCATTTGGAAATACTTTTTTAATATAAAGAAAATTTGATAGATCATAAGGATTTTTAAACAATATTGGTTTATTATTTTCAGATATAAACTTTATTTTTCTTGAAAGCTCAATAAAAAGAGAAAGATTTTTTGAGGTTATATGCATCTGAGATGTTTTTCTCCCTAGTAAAAAGCCATATTCCTCTGCAAAATCGGCATTAATTTTTAATTTATCAATGCCTCTATCTTTTTGACCTTGTTTTTTTAATAAATCAGTTAATTGTTTTTTTGCACATTCTTCTTTATTATTAAGATGATTGTATATTAGTTGGTTATAGTTAATTAGATGATATGCAGTTACAGGGTTGAAATACTTTGTTGAAGCAATCATTTTATATAAAATACTTGTACCTGATCTATGTAAGCCTAAGATGAATACAGGTTGAAATTCTATGTTTTCTATTTTTTTAATATATTGCATATCTATTTTTTCAACAGCTTCCATATTTTACATCTTCTTATTATGTTTTATAAGAATCAAGAATTTAATATTTTTTAGAAAAACAAAAATTCAGAACAATATAATATTATTAACCTTGTAAACTACTTTAGTAGCTAGAATTAAGAGTCTTTTTATAAAAATTGGTGGTTTTATAATGGTTTCACCAGCAATTTATATATTGTTACAGCACTTTTAATCAAAAAAGGAGTTTAAAAAACATGAAGAAAATATTAATAATAGCAGCAATAGTTGCTATCGTTATATCCGGCGTCGCTGCTGTAGCAGCAGGGCCTCATGGTATGGGTCCCGGACCAGCTCCAAATTCAGGTGATGGCATCCCCGATGGTAGCGGATTTGCTTCATTTGGTGGTCAGGGGCCAGGATATGGGCCTGGGCCAGCCCCAAATTCAGGTGATGGAATACCTGACGGTCCTGGTTGGTAATTAACCTGGTGTGCGACTCAATTTATATTTAAAATTAGATTGAGATTCTCTCACATTCTTCTTTTTTTTATTTTAATAAAACATTTTTAGCATCATCAGTTAAACTGATACGGTTTGTTTTACCAAAAGACTCAACATTAACAATCTCTTTTTTCTTTAACTCAGATATAACTCGATGGGTTCGTACTTTTCCCATGGTTTCCATTCTACTTATTTCAGATTGTAAAATTGTTCCATTATTTTCAATTAATTTTTTAATTACTTTATTTTCTGCGTAGCTTAAAAACTTTAAAAACAATATTTTTGAAGAATTTGTATCGCTCTCTTGTGTTGGTTTTGTATTATTTTTATTGACAATTTCGGAGATTAAATTGGTGTTTTTTTCCAATTGTTTTTTTAAATTACGGGAGAGCAATAGGTAAATTAATGGAATAACAACACAGAGGATGAATACTATACTACCAATAAGTAATAGTAGATATGTTTGTGAGATTGACCTTCCTTGTCCTTGTCCCATTCCTTGACCAGATCCCGGAGTTGTACAAGCAGTATCTTCAGTGTAATGGTTATATAGATCTAAAGCAAAATAACTGAGAAGAACCACGATGATAATAATTAGTAACGGTATTAACCATTTTTTTGATGTAAGAGACATACTTCAATGTTAATATCATTCTTTTTTTAATGTTTGCCTATATTTAGGATTTCATTTTTTGAAACCAATATTTTCTTGGTTTCACCAGCTATTTAAATATGGTTTCAACACAATTATATTATTGTATTTAGTAAAAATACAAAAAAATATCTTGACTAAGGTCAGGAGGTAATATGAAATGAAAATGAAAATATTATTATTAATTGGATTCTGTGTGAGCTTACTTTTCGCAATCGGTTTTGCAAGTGCACAATTGATCCAAAATGAACAAACTGATGCATCAACAACTGAAGAATCAGATAATGGTCAGTGTGACGGTTTGGGAAGTTGTAATAAAACATCTAACGGTAATTGTTCTGGTGATTGCGATGGATCGTGTAATAGTATTGAAAAAAGAAATTATAAAAGAGGATATGGTCCTGGAGATGGGAATGGTAATAAGGGATGTGGCCCTCGTGATGGAACTGGGTATGGATCTAATAATTGCCATAAATAAAACTAAATTTAATAAATAAATAAAATTAAAAATGAAAAAGGAGACGAAAAAATATGAATAAAAAAATATTAGCAGCAGCTGCAATAGTATTCCTTCTCTCATTTAGCGGCATAGTTGCATCTGCAGCTGAGGCAGTTGGTGAACAAAGACAAAATAGGCAAATGATGCAAGAGGATGGTGGTGGCAATCAATTAATGCTAAGATTAAGAAACAGAATCTGTGATACTATGGGAATTTGCCAGGGCGGATGTGACCTCACAGAGATAACAGGTATATTTGAATATGACGACGTCAATTTCTTCATAGGTGATGTTGAACTCCATTTTGGACCAAATTGGTATATAACATCAGCAATATCCATCGAAGATTATGATGGCGATGGAGAAAATGAGTTAGTCATTGACGAGTTGCTAGGTCTTGTCGGGACAGAAGTAACTTTTGAAGGACATTTACAATCTGATGATTGGATGAGTGTGTTTACCATAAATGGCATGGTCTATAGAGAGCCTGGTCAACCGATCTGGGCAGCACAGCATAACTGGCGCTGGCGAAATCGACACAACAAGCCATAAGCACCTCTTCCCCTCTTTTTCTTTTTTTTAAAAACTAGAGATGTTACTACTTTTATATATAATCTATAAAAAATTTTATAGCATGAGTGAGGTAATTATTTGATTAAATCAACTGTAGAAAAAATTCACGACACAATCCAATTTTTTAGATATATTAACAAAAACTTCTCATTGAAGCAGGAGTGGGCTCGGAGAGACTTATAGTAACTTCTCGAAGGGATTCCACTGGAAACAATCACACTTTTTAGTAGTTTTGGATTTTACATTCAACTCACTAAAATCTTTTTTTTCTTTTTTTTCCACAATTTTGAAGTGCTAATATGAATCAGAAATCTATATCTGATAACATGACTAAATCAGAGAGGATCGTTGCACAGTTTTTAATAGAACTTGGAATCTTTTGGTCATATGTATACAAAAACGGAAAAATAATTGAACATACAAGAATCGAAGTTGAAGTAATCCATGATAAAGATAAAGGAGTTTATTTAAGAACTCAAAAAGATCCAACTGAAGAAAATAATCTATTGGAATTGCCAATATGGTATCTCAATGAAAAATGGAATAGATGCTAATAATTGATTTATTTAATTTCTAATGTTTCTTCTCTCCATTTGCAATATTCACAATTTTCATTAGATTCAGTAATGTCATCAAGAGGATTAATTACATAAAGCGCCTAAAAATGTATACGTCCCATGACAATCAAATAGGCTAGTAATTATATATAATACGGAAAGTAATATTAATAATATTGGAACAACTACTAAAACTACAATTATATTAATTGGTATACAAATTTCGAGAAAATAATCTTGAAAATAATGGCAATATTATTTATAATATAGAGGATTACAATAAACATCCATTTAGTACAAGTAGTGATTGGATAACAGCATGTAATCCAGTTCCATTTTGTATACCAATTAATATAATTGTAGTTTTAGTAGTTGTTCCAATATTATTAATATTACTTTCCGTATTATATATAATCACT
>Ga0180431_10006441_pt1 | contig 13931 bp, 12 predicted proteins | sample SS_ome_11_FD_132459 | JGI IMG/M metagenome (GOLD analysis project Ga0180431, IMG submission 132459) | Hypersaline lake sediment archaeal communities from the Salton Sea, California, USA - SS_1_MS_1 metaG | ecosystem: Environmental > Aquatic > Non-marine Saline and Alkaline > Hypersaline >... | reverse complement strand
GGATACAAAAAAGCCTTTGGACACCTGTCCAAAGGCTAGGTGGAACGCTTTGACTGTGGAAGCTGGCAACTCCCGTGTGTGTAACACTCCAGCGGATTGGCTGCGGGCCATTCTCCATACATCGCGCAGTCCAGTATACCGCAATCACAGGGACGTGTCAAATCAGGTTTCTCGAAAAAGAGGCCTCATCGTCAGGCTCAGCAGATAGGCTGCCCCGGAGACCAATATGATCGTTGCGCCCGAGGTCAGGTTCAGGAAGTAGGACAGCAACAATCCCGCCGTGGTGAAAACTATGCCCAGGACACTTGCCAGCGCCATCATCTTCTTCATGTCGTTCACGAACTGCCCTGCGATGGCTGCTGGCATAGTCAGCATGGCGATCACCATGATCAACCCCACCACGCGCATCAGCATGACTACCGTCAGCCCGATCATGCACACCAGAACCATGTAGATCGCGTCTACCGGAACGTTCTCTACCGTGGCGAAGGTCTCGTCGAAGGATATCGCCAGTAGTTCCTTGTAGAACAGTGCGACAAGTCCTATGATGACGACGTTAAGTACCACCATGATCAGTAGGTCGCTTGCCGGTACGGCCAGGATGCTGCCGAAGAGGTAGCTCATCAGGTCGGCTTTGTACCCTTCCGTCAGGTCCACGAAGATGATGCCCAGCCCCATACCGATTGCCCACATCGCGCCGATGACCGTGTCTGCCCGCTGGTGGGCTTTCCGCTGCACCGCACCCATTCCCAGCGCCGCTGCCACGCTGAACACAACCGCGCCCAGCACCGGGTTCACCCCAAGGAAGTACCCCAGGCCGATGCCCCCGTACGCCGCGTGGGCGATGCCTCCACTGATGAAGACGATCCGCTTGATGACGACGAACGTGCCGATGATGCCGCAGGCGATGCTCACTAGCACGCCCGCCGCCAGTGCGTTGCGCATGAAAGTGAATTGCATGGCCTCAAATAGAGCTTCGATCATTGGCTGTATCTCCTCCTGGCGATCAACAACCCCACCCAACCACATCCCAACCCGCTGCCCCCCCAACTTCCCAACCTACCAACCTACCAATCTACCAATCCACCAACTTCCCGCCTCCCCCCGACTTGCCCATTTGCAGATTTGCAGACCTATCAATTCTGTGTGTGCTCGGGGAAGACGCGGTGTGAGACGCCGTGAGCGATCAGATCGATCGGGCACTGGTACGCAGCCTCCAGCATGTCTGGCGTGATCTGCTTTTTCCCGTGGTAGAACAGCCGCCGGTTGAGGCAGCCCACTGTCTTCACGTGGGACGATATCGCGCTCATGTCGTGGGTCACCAGCATGATCGTGATCTGCTCGTTCAGTTCCCGTAGTAGCTCGTACACGCTGGTGCTCACTTGCGGATCGACGCTTGACATAGGCTCGTCCAGGAGCAGGATCTCGGGCTCCGTCGCCAGCGCGCGGGCGATGTAGACCCGCTGCTGCTGCCCTCCTGAAAGCGCGCCGATGGGGCGGCCCCGCTTATCCAGCATGTCCACGCTGCGCAGCGCTTCCGTCACGGCTTCATTGTCCCTGGGGGTGTAACGCTGCAGTGGATGGCGGCGACCCAGCCGCCCCATTCGGGCCACATCCCACACGCTGATTGGGAAGTCGCGGTCGAACTCGACCGATTGTGGCACGTAGCCAACGTGTCGCCGCCCCACCTCGGGACTTTTCCCCATAATCTGCACCTGGCCACGCGTGGGTGGCAGCAGGCCAAGCAGCACCTTGAGCAGCGTCGTCTTGCCACCTCCGTTCGGCCCGATCAGCCCGATGAAGTCCAGTTCCCTCACGGATAGGTTGATGTCCTCCAGGACGGGCTTGCCGTCGTAGCTGGCCCAAAGATGCCGCACCGAGATCACCTCTTGCGGTGTGCTGGTTGTTCCTGGGTAGTTCATGTTCTTCCTCCCGGTGGATTGCGCTACTGGCCTAGTGTCTCCGCGAACGCGCTGGCGACGTGGCGCATGTTGGCCAGCCAGTCGGGCGCCAGGGGGCTGATAAGCAGCACCTCGCCGCCGATTTCGTCGGCGATGGTTTCCGCGTCTCTTGTGCTGAACTCCGGTTGAGCGAAGATCACTTGGATATCTTCCTCTTCGGCTGTAGCGATCAGATCGGCCAACTCGGCCGCGCTGGGTTCCTGTCCACCGACCTCAATGGGGATCATCTCGAGTTCGAAATTGTCGCCGAAGTAGCCCCAGGCGGGATGAAAGACCATGAACTTGCGGCTCGGGATTCCCTTCAGGGTTTCTTTGATATCGGATTCTAATTGGTCGATATCGGCGATGAAGCTATCCAGGTTGATTCTGTACTCCGCCTCGTTCGCGGGATCGAGCGCTGCCAGCGTCGCGTACATGGTTTGGGACTGAATCTTGACCAACTCCGGCGACAGCCAGATGTGGGGATCTCTTCCCGCGGCGTCGCTGTGTGGCTTTCCTCCCAGCTTGACCTTGTAATGGGCGTCCACAGGTATTCTTTTGATCCCTTTACTGGTATCAACGACCGACATTTCGTCGTTGGCCGCCGCGATCTTATCCAGCCACGAGTCCTCGAACGGCACGCCGATGCTGAAGTAAACCTGTGTCTCGCTCAAAGCCGCGAGTTGCTCGGGCTTGGGTTCATAAGTTGCAGGACTATCTCCCGGTTTGACCATCAGGTTGACGTTCACGCGCTTACCGCCGATGCGCTCCACGAAGTATTTCTGTGGCAGGATGCTCACGGCGACGTTCAGTGGATCGGCGGACTTGGGTGCTGTGGTAGGCGTTGTCGTTGGCTCAGGCATCGCGCCCTGGCCGCACCCAGCCAGCAGCGCAGTGATTAACGACAGCGCCACGCCAGTTCCGTATAGCCCCTTGTTCATTCCCCCTCCCTTGGATATTGCTGACAAATGGTTATTGACAGATCTTTTCAATTTTCGGCCAAAAAAGAGAACGCTTCCCATTATCTCTCGGTCTCCTGACACTCAGGGCACAGGCCAAACAGCTGGAGCAGATGACTGTCCACCCGGTAGCCTGTCCCCGCTTCGACACGCTCGATCAACGTGTGAATGTCGTCCTCGCCTTGGAATTCCACCGCTCGGCCGCAGCTCTGGCAGATCAGCGCGTGACGATGGCCCGGCGAGGCCAGCAGGTAGCCATGGCACCCATCGTCGCGGTGGGCGCGACGCACCAGGTTTAGCTCCGAAAGCAGGGTTAGCGTCCGGTAGACGGTCACCAACCCCAGACTCTGGTGAACTGCCTGCGCCTGCTTCAACACCTCCTGCGGCGAGAGTGGAGCGTCCGCCTCCGTCAACACCTGCATCACCGCCCGTCGAGGCACGGTGATGCGATGTCCGGCGTCGGCGAGACGTTGTTCCCACTCCATTATGGCGGCTCCTTATTGAAAGTATTTTTCAAAAATATTATACTCCCAAGGTCTGCTCCTGTCAAGTTGCCGCCTTCTCCAGCGTATTGACTGCCGATTGATCTGCTTTGTTTCCCCCCCAAAAGCGCGACCATTGCGGTGGCAAGCCCACTGTGATACAATGTCTCTGTGCAAAGACACGCGGCATTGTTGTGCGCTGGCCTGATACTCGTCTTTCTCCTCGCCGCTGCGCTTCGCTTCTACGGGCTTAACTGGGACGGCGGGCTGGGTGCGCATCCCGACGAGCGGTACGTGGTGGGTGTAGCGGAAAAGGTGCGCTGGCCGGATGGCCTGAACCCCCTCGACATGGCGCCGGGATTTGCCTATGGCCATCTGCCGCCCTACGTGCTGGCGCTGTTGGTGGGCTTGATCCCCAGCGCGGACCCTCTCCTGATTGGGCGGGCGTTGTCGGCGCTGTTCGACCTGGGGACAGTGGCTTTGACTTTTGCGCTGGCACGGCGGCTATATGGAAAAGGTGCTGGTTTGTTGGCATCGGCCTTCGTCGCCTTGATGGTCGTCCACGTGCAGCAGGCTCATTTCTTCACCGTTGACACACCGCTGGCCTTCTTCACCCTGGGGGCGCTGCTCTTCTCCGTCCGGCTGTCCTGCTGCGGAAGATCGCTTGATGCCTGGTTGGCGGGTGTGTGGACCGGCCTGGCGCTGGGCACGAAGTTCAGCGCGGCGCTGCTGCTGCTGCCGCTGGGCACGGCGCACGCCGTTCTGCCGGGCGGGTCAGCGGTGCGCCGGAGGCACGTAGTGCAGAGCGGGATGGGCGTGCTGGCGGCCTTCGCGCTGACCAATCCCTTCGCCCTGATCGCATTCCCTGCCTTCTGGCACAACGTGGCCGACCAGGCGGCGCGCGCCCGAGGCATACTGGATGTGCCCTACACCCGCCAATTCCACGGCACCTGTCCGTACCTCTATCCCGTGGTCCAGCAGTTGCGCTGGGGCATGGGATGGCCACTGGGTTTGGTCGTCTTCGGCGGACTGGCGTATGCCATCTGGCAGGCAGTGCGCACGCCTCCCCGCCCAGCCGAGTGGGTGGTGCTGGCCTGGACCGTGCCCTATTTCGCCTTTGTCGGCGCGCTCTACGTCAAGTTCCCACGCTACTTGTTGCCATTGACGCCGCTGTTGGCGATCTACGGAGCGCATGTGCTGTTCGCGCTGGCCCGCGAGAAGCCCTGGGGCTCATTCCTCGCCTGCGTCACTCTCATGTACTCCTTCCTTCACGCCTTGGCTTTCGTCAGCCTCTACCGCTCCCCGCATCCCTGGTTGGCCGCCTCCCGGTGGTTCTATGATCGCGTGCCGCCGGGGGCCGTTGTCGCCGTCGAGCAATGGGATCACCCGCTGCCGCTGGATGGGACGGGCTACCACGTCCGGGAGCTGCCGGTATTCGACGAGGACACGCCCGGGAAGTGGGCCGCGATGGAGGAGGTGTTGGCGCAGGCCGACTACGTGGTCATCGCCAGCCGCCGCGGGTACGCGACGCTTGCGCGGTGGCCAGAGCGGTATTCCCGCACGGCCCGGTACTATCGGCTGCTGTTTGAAGGAAATCTCGGCTTTGAGCATGCCGCATGCTTCGGGCGCTATCCGCGGCTGGGACCACTGGCGCTGGTGGATGACCCGACAGAGGGCCTGGGCTTCTCGCTGCCAGCGCCCTGCCAGCCTGAATTGCCCATTGGGCTGTGCCTGCGTCGGTTAGACGAGAGTTTCATCGTCTACGATCACCCGCTGGTTGTGATTCTACGGCGGGCGGGCATAGGCCTTTGACTTTCGCGCAAAGTCGCGCTATACTTATCCCATCAACGAGGACTACACAGAGCACGTCCGGAATTCCTGCAGCCTGAGCTGATCAGTCAACTGGTGGTGTACGCACTGAATGGTGCGCGATCGCGGAAAGGAGGAGCGATGGCTGGCAACAGGGAAATCGAACTTCTCTCACGTGCGCCCACACCCTGGCTCGACCCGGCTCCCCACATGCCGGAGACTGCCATCCTGCACGCGGTGGCCTACGCGGACGTGTTTGACTACCCGCTGGCCGCCGAAGAGATCCATCGATACATGGTGGGGCGCTCAGCGCCGTTGGTTGCTGTTCGGACCCTCTTGAGCAATGGCCGGTTGGTGCCCAGGCATCTGGCTCACCGCCAGGGCTATTTCACCTTGCCCGGCCGCGAGGCGATCGTCGAGACGCGCCGCCGTCGGGCGGAGGTGTCGGCCTGTGTGTGGCAGCAGGCCGTGCGCTACGGCCAGACCATCGCTAGCCTGCCCTTCGTGCGTATGGTGGCGGTCACAGGTGCGCTGACGATGGACAACGTCGAACTTGGCGACGATATCGACTATCTGATCGTCACCGCGCCGGGCCGGTTGTGGCTGTGCCGGGCGATCGTCATTGAGCTGGTGGTCAAACCGGCCGCCGACCGCCACGTCGAGATCTGTCCCAACTATCTGCTTTCCGAGCGCGCGCTCGTGTTGCCTGATCGCAACCTGTACACGGCCCACGAGCTGGTGCAGATGGTGCCGATCGCTGGCCTGGCGATCTACCGGCGCCTGTGTCAGTTGAACGGGTGGGCTGCCCGATTCCTCCCCAACGCCTATGGCCAGCCAAGACGCGTCGATACCGGCCCCTTGCGCCCGCGCCCGGTCCGCACCTTGGCCGAATCTATCCTGCAGACGCCGGTCGGCGCGTGGCTGGAGCGCTGGGAGATGGCCCGAAAAGTGGGCCGGCTCAGCCAACAGGGAGACGATACGTCGGATGCTGCTTTCTGTCCCGACTGGTGCAAAGGTCACTTTGGGGATCACAGCCACCTGATACGCGAGGGCTTTGCCCACCGCCTGAGAGCCATCGGTGATCTCACAGGAGCTTCCCATGCCGCCTGACATCGCGCTGGTCCACGCGCTGTTCATCAGCAAAGATCCGGTCGAGCAAAAGATCATGACGCCCTACTTCCCGCTGGGGCTCATGTACCTGGCGGCGGTCGTGCGCCAGCGGGGCTACGCCGTCGAGATGTTTGACTGCGCGTTCCGTCAGGATTATGCTGAATTCGAGGAGTATATGCGCCGCGTACGTCCTCCGGTCGTTGGCATCACGGCGCTGGCGACCGTCCGTCGCAACGCGCTGATCTTGGCCGACATCGCGCACCGCCACGGGGCGACCGTCGTCCTCGGCGGGTCCGATCCAACGGGTGCCCCCGAGCGGTACCTCTCCTACAAAGGCAGCGGAGGCGAGTTTCCCGTTGACGCCGTGGTTTTCAAAGAGGGCGAGAAGACCGTGGTCGAATTGGCCGACCATCTTTTCCGGCGGGGCGACTACGCCCCGCATCTCCGCGACATCGCCGGGCTGCGGTTGCGCGGCCGGGATGGGCAGATGGTCGCCACGGCCCCCCGGCCGCTCATCCCGTGCCTGGATAGCCTGCCCTTCCCGGCGCGTGACCTGGTCGATTGGGATGCCTACCGCGACGCCTGGCGCGCAGCCCATGGCTACTGGTCGCTCAGCATCATCCACTCCCGCGGCTGCCCCTATGCCTGTTCCTGGTGTCAGAAGGCCGTCTTTGGCCGTACGTACCGCAGCCGGTCGCCCGCGGACGCCGCCGAGGAAATGCGGCACATCAAGCAAACCTACCAGCCCGATCACGTTCGCGTCGTGGACGACGTCACCGGCGTGGGCGGGAAGTGGGTGTTTGAGTGGCGTGATGCGCTCTTGGCGCGGGATGCTGTCGTTTCCTTCGAATGTCTCAGCCGCGTCAACCTGGTCGATAAGGAGATGCTGGGCGCGTTGAAGGAGGCAGGCTGTCGGAAGATCTTCTTCGGCGCGGAATCTGGCTCACAAAAGGTGCTGGACGCGATGAACAAGGAGATCACCGTGTCCCAGATCGAACAGGCCGCCGCGCTGTGCAGACGGATGGGCATCCAGACCTACTTCTACATGATGGTCGGGTATCCTGGCGAGGAGTGGGAAGACCTGCGGCTCTCGGTGAAGCTCTTGCGGGAGACCCGGCCTGATGAGTTCAGCACCACCATCGCCTATCCGCTGCCCGGTACCGAGTTTCATGAACAAGTCCGCGACCGGTTAGGCTTTGCCGGCGATTGCGCGCCGGACTGGACACACACTGCTGAGAATCGGCTCCTGTTCCAGCGCGGCAGATACGGAACCTGGTTCTACCGTCGGGTGATCCGCTGGTTCCACAACGAGTGGGAGAATGCCTGGCTCCAGGCGGGCAGGCGTGTCTCGCTGATTGAATGGCTGAAGGTCCAGGTGGGACTCTGGCGCGACAGGATCGTCGTGAATATGCTGGCCTGGGCGCAGGGGCCTGCCGCCACGCGGTTCTACGCCGATGACGGTGGTTCGGGCGAGTAGGATACCCCGGATGCGAAGCCACGTGGGTGAGTGGAGATTAGAGAACACAGAAGAGAACACAGAATGCAGAATGGAGAACGGCGGGTCGCGGCATATGCCCTGCTTGTGGCGCTTATGGTGGCCGGTTGTCGCCCCGCCTTCTGCGCTCCTCGACTTGGGCAATGGTCACTGGTTCAGGCCTACCTCTGACGCCGTCATCTCCTCGCCGGTGGCCTGGGACGTTGACGGCGACGGCGTGAAGGAGATCGCCATCGGTGCCTGGGATGGCTATCTCTATCTGCTGGACCGCGAGCTGGACGACCTGCCGGGCTGGCCCAAGTACAGCCGCAAGGGGTTCTTCTCCTCTCCTGCCCTGGCCGATCTGGACGGGGATGGACAGCCCGAGATCGTCGTCGGCTCCGAGGTGGGCAAGTTGTTCGCCTGGCACGTCGATGGCCGCGACGTCGAGGGCTTCCCGGTCGACCTGGGATACAAGCTCTGGGCCTCGCCCACGGTCCTGGACGGGGGGCGCATCGCCGTCGGCGGTCGTGGGAGGATGTTCGTGCTCGACGCGCGAGGGCAGGCGGTTGCAGGCTGGCCCCGGCCGCTCCATGGCTGGCCCGACGCCACCGCCGCCTATGAGCCGGGACTCCTGGCCGTCACGACGCTGACGCCCGGGGATCCATCGCGGGGTTGGCTATATGCCTGGTGGGAAGACGGCAGCCTGTTGCCCGATTTCCCTGTGGAGCTGGCGATGGATTCTGACTCATCCCCCGCGTTGGCTGAGTTCGACGCTGACGGTGAAGTGTGGATCGTCTTTGGAGACGACGCTGGATGGCTGCACGTCGTCGACGCGGGCGGGCGAGAGCGCTCGGGATTCCCTGTGCGGACCGCTGGCCCTGGCCCAGGTCCGACGCCCACGCCGCATCCGCCCGGCGGCAACGTCCATTCGATCGAAGCATCTCCCGCAGTGGCCGACCTCGACGACGACGGACGGCTGGACATCGCTGTCGGGTCGTGGGATGGGCGCATGTATCTGTGGGACGACGCCGGGCAGCCGCTGCCCGGCTGGCCGATCCAGGTAGCTGACCAGATCATCTCCTCAGCGGCGCTGGTCGATCTGGACGGTGACGATCGGCTGGACGTCGTGGTCGGCTCGAAGGACGGCCATCTGTATGGCTGGTCGGCGGACGGATGCCCGCTGCCCGGCTTTCCGCGTGACCTGGGCGCCCCTGTCTTCTCCTCGCCGTGGGTCGGGGATTTGGAGCGGGACGGTCGGGCCGACATCGTGGTTGGGGCGAACAACGGCGTCCACCTGTTGCGGGACGTAGGGTCGTTGGGCCGGCGGGCCTGGCCCATGTTTCACAAAGATGAGGAACGTAGGGGCATGGCCGATCGACAACGACGGACGACGAATGACGAATGACGAATGACGGATGGCGAATGACGAATGACGAAGACTGAGCGAAGCGGCCGCATAGCCCGGAATCTGCTTCTCGTCTTGGGCATCGTCGTGATCCTGGCCGCGGTGCGGGAGCGATATGACCCGTTCCTGGTGTTGTTCCTGGATGACTGGCTGCGGCCCAAGCCGGCGCCCCTGGAGGTACCGCTGAGCGAGAACCTGGCGCTGCGGCTGTACGCGGATACCCGGCCGCACGTGGGCAAGGTCGCCTCGCTCCAGAAAGGGCTTGTTTTGGTGCACCAGGGCCGAGAGCTGATCGAGGAGGGTTACGGCTTCGGCACGCCCATCGTTCAGGTGGGCGATGTGGCGTACGTCTCCCGTCACGCCACCGTGTCGCTGCAGCGCGACGCGGATCGGGTGACGTTGGTCAAGGCCTTCACCATGGATGTTGCCGACCGGCCCACGCGCCTCCTGCGGGTCAAGTACGAGGACGTCGAGCCGCTGGGAACGGTCGTGTTCAGTTACACACTGCCCGGACCGGACACAGTCGAGGTGGCGGTGGACTTCACGGGCCTGGCAGTTGCCTGGGACGCGGCCTACTTGATGAATGAGCAAGGGGCCGTGAATTTCCCGGTCTACCAGGATGGGCGGGGCCACACATGGAGCGGCGATGACGTAGGAATCTGGCACGCTGTCGATGACGACGTCGGTTGCTGGCGGCACGGGACGGAGGCGCTCCGCTTCTGCGTCGAGACCGAGCCCGGACGCCGCAAGTTCGTGGGGCGGGAGCGATATAACCAATACCGGTGGACGGGGATCTTCTACTTGTCGTGGTCTGGCGTGGATATCGAGATCGATCCGCCGCTGCCAAACTATCGCTACCAGATACGAGTCGAGACGCTTCCCAGTGGCCAGTGATGCCGGTCGGCGGCGCTCGACGGATGACGGATGACGGATGAAGGATGACGAACACCGAGTGATGGACGACGGACGACGAACCACAAATAGGCGGATCATCCCCGGGCATGCGGCGCTGCTCGGCGGCGTGTTGGTGGTCGCGGGGGTGCTGCGGTTCGTCGGCCTGGATGGGCTGGCGCTGATCGGCGATGAGGCGTATTACTGGCTGTGGTCCCGCCATCTTGGCTGGGCCTACTACGACCACCCCGCGGGCGTCGCGCTCCTGGTGCGGGCCAGCACTGCGCTGGGCGGGCAGACCGAGGCAGGCGTGCGCTGGTTGAACGCGCTCCTGGGCGTGGGGTCCGTGCTCCTGACTTACCTGGTGGGAAAACAGATGCTCTCACGGCGGGCCGGTCTCTTTGCCTCCCTCGTGGTGGCCGTGGGAGCTCCCTATCTGGTTACGTCGCGCTTCGTTTACACCGACGCGCTATTTCTATTCTTGATGCTTGCCAACTTGTGCTTGTTCTGGCGTCTTATGGGACAGAGAGCTGAAGGAAGCCTCAGTTTGTTGGGGGCGGTCAAGTTCGGGGTGAGCCTGGCGCTCTTGTTCAACACCAAGTACAGCGCCTACCTCTACGCCGGGGCGCTGGTAACCGCTGTGCTGATCGATCACCGCCGTCTGCTGGCCAAGCGCAGGTCTTGGGTCGGGATAATGATCGGCGCGCTCGGGCTGGTGCCGGTTGTCGCCTGGAACGCCGTGCACGACTGGGCCTCCTTTCGCTGGCAGCTCTCTCACGCCACGACGAGCGTGGCCGCAGGAACCAGCCTGCTGGGCAACGTATACCATAGCCTGGCGTACCTCACCTGGCCGTGTCTTGTGCTCGGGCTGGCGGGGGTGGGGCGGGTGCGCAGCCCCGCCGAGAGACTCCTCACCCTGGTGGCGTTGTTCCTGCTCTTGCCCGTCGCTCTGAGCCCAGCTAACAGCCCCCGCAACCTGGTCGGCGGTCTCGTCCCTCTCTTTCTCCTGGCAGGTGCCCACTTGCCGTCCGCGCTGAAGGGTCGGGCACATCGGGTGACCGTGGCCCTGCTGGCGGCCGTTGTGCTCGCCACGGCCATCTACGGCCAAGGGACGCTGGTCGGTCTCCACGGTCGTGCTGCCTGGTTCCACAGCTCCATCGTGCCCGCAATCTTGCGGGACGCCGCCGGCTGGCGCCATCTGGGTCCCGTTCTCCGCCGCTATCCTGGGATGCTATTTGCTCTGGACTACAGCATTGCTGCCCAGATCCAGTATTATGCCGGTACACCTGCCTACACCTCCTGGGGGCAGTATCGCATCTGGGGTATCCCGGAGTTCGGCGATTCTACGGTCGTCGCCCTGGACTACGTGTCCCAGGATCAGGTCTCTGCCCGCCTGCACGAGGCGTTTCGGCGCGTTGCCGGACCGGAGCGGCTTCTGTACGCCGAGCGCGGAGCGACCAAGGAGGTGCGCATCTGGCAGGCCGAGGGTTTGCGGCTCGATCAAGAAGCCTTCCTCCAGCGGTTCGATTTCCTCACATTGTTGGATGGGAGCCGATGAACAGCGGGCCGCCCCCTTCGCTCAGCGCGGACCACAGTCCGCGCTGGCGGGGACAGCTAGGGCTTGCCGCACTGCGGGTGGGCAAGAACGCCGCCGCACGGCTGGCGGCCCAGGTAGTGGCTCGGTTCCTTTCTCTCGTGTTGGTTGCATTGGTGGCCCGTCACGAGGGGGCTGCCAGCCTGGGCCGGTACGTCCTGGTCGTCACTGTGGCGGGGATCGCCGGAGCCGTGAGTGACGTGGGGTTGAACATGTTCGTCACCCGCGAGGCCGCCCACGTGGCCGGTGCACAGGATCAGCGGGGACTCCTGAGACGCGTGTTGCCCCTGAAGGCGCTGCTCTCGCTGGGTGGCTTCGTCAGCCTGATCGCTGTCGCTGCGCTTGTGCCGTTCCCCCAGGCGACGAAGCGGCTGATCCCGCTGGGTGGGCTAGTGCTGCTGCCGGATGCACTGCTTGGCGCGATGGGCGCGCTGGTCAACGCTCGCCAGCGTATGGAGGTCAGCGGCGCGCTCAACCTGGCAGCGCGCCTGGCTGCCGTGGCGGGTTCGTTTCTGGCCCTCATACTGGGCTACGGCGTCGCCGGTGTGCTGGGCTGCACAGCCGGGGCCAGCCTGCTCGGGGTTTTGCCGTACCTCGTCGTCCTCCGCCACTGGGGCCTGCTCTCGCGCTGGCGCTGGGATCCGCCCGCGTGGCGGGCCTACCTGGCCGAGTCCTATCCCTTCGCGCTCACGTCGATCATCGCCATGGCATACGCCCGCCTGGACCTGGTGCTGCTCGGCCTGTGGCGCGGGGACGTGGCCGCCGGGTGGTACGGCGCGGCCTACAAGCTGTGGGAGGCGGTTGGCTTGCTCCCGGCCAGCCTGCTGGACGCCATGTTCCCGGAGATGTCGCGCCTCTCGGGCAGCCGCGAGGGAATGCAGCGGCTGCGCCACCTGTTCCGCACCGCTGGGCGGGCGATGCTGGTGGGCGGGCTCCTGTTGGGTGTCGGGGGAGCGCTGGGGGCCAGGGTTCTCGTCCCCCTTATCTACGGCCCCGGTGGGAGCCACGCCCCCACAGTGCTGGCGTTCCGAGTGCTTGTGTGGGCGATTCCGGCCATGTTCCTGTATCTGCTGAGCGGCCACACGCTGTATGCGGTGGGCCGGCAGCGCCGCGTGACCGCATCTATGTTGGTGATTGGGCTCGCAAACGTCGGGCTAAACGTCGTGGCGATCCCGCGCTGGGGCTACCTGGGCGCAGCCGCCGTGGCACTCCTCTCCGGGTGGCTCCTGTGCGCCACCCTGTACCCCCAGGCCAGCCAGGCGCTCAACTCGAAATCCAGAACCCAAAACCTGAAGTCTGAGACCTGACACCTGAAACCCAATTTCGTATTGCGTGCTGCGTGGAGCATGAAAGCAGATTATTCGACTACAGCCCAGGCTTTCGATACAGTGGCCGCGGACTACGATACCGCTTATGGCCCCGAGGGCAACGCCGTGATGGCCTGGCTGCGCCGGGAGAGCCTGGCATTGCTGCAGGACACGTTCCCGCCCGGCAGCCGCTTGCTGGAGATTGGCTGCGGCACCGGCGAGGAAGCGCTGCACCTGGCGCGGACCGGCCGCACGGTGCTGGCCACCGACCTCTCTCCCGCGATGGCGGCCCGCACCCACGCCAAGGCCCGCGCCGCCGGGCTCGCTGGCCCGGTCACCGCCCTGGCGCTGCCTGCCGGTCGGCTGGACGCGCTCCTGCCGCGGGAGCCCTTCGACGGCGCCTACGCCAGCTTCGGCGGGCTGAACTGCGAACCCGACCTGGCGGGCCTGGCAAGGGCCCTGGCGCGCCTGCTCAAGCCGGGCGCCGCCTTCGTCTGCTCGGTGATGGCCCGCTGGTGTCCGTTTGAGATCGCCTGGTTCCTGTTGCACGGCCGTCCCCGCACGGCCTTCCGTCGCCTCCGCCGCGGGTGGCAGCCCGCCCCCGTGGCCGGGCTTGAGGGCCTGCATGTCACTGTCTCAACGCGCTACCTTTCGGTCGGGGACGTGGCCCGGCCGTTTGCCCCTGCCTTCGCCGTCGAACGGGTCTTGGCACTGCCCTTGCTTCTGCCGCCGCCCTATCTGGACGACCTCTTCCGGCAGCGGCGTGCCCTCTTTGACCGCCTGGAGATCTGCGAGCACCGCCTGCGCGGGCGCTGGCCCTGGCGCCTTCTCGGCGACCACGTCGCCCTGGTGCTGAGGAGACGATGAGCACAAACGCACCTAGGGCCCAAGCGCCTCGGACGTCCGACCAGCCACCCGGCGTGCAGGCCGTCGTGGCTGGGCTGACACACGTCGCCT
>Ga0180431_10006440_pt1 | contig 13933 bp, 9 predicted proteins | sample SS_ome_11_FD_132459 | JGI IMG/M metagenome (GOLD analysis project Ga0180431, IMG submission 132459) | Hypersaline lake sediment archaeal communities from the Salton Sea, California, USA - SS_1_MS_1 metaG | ecosystem: Environmental > Aquatic > Non-marine Saline and Alkaline > Hypersaline >... | reverse complement strand
CCTGGGATGGTGTCAGCGGCGTCCGGCCCTTCCACAAACTGGCTACCGCCACAACGGTCGGCGTCTACTGAGGAGCCAGGAAAACAAACGAATACAATCACCACGAAAGCCTGATTTTTTGGTGTTTCGTAAAATGCACCGGGAATTGACATAACAACTCAAACCAGGAAAAGGATCCACCATGCATCTCACTGCCTTTCGCTTCGGCAAGCCGTACGAGTCGCTGGAACGCAACCAGCTGGTTCATTTCCTGACTGGTGAGCCTGTTGCGGAGGTCAGCCAGGTTGGCGGGGCGATCGTGGGCCGCGACCTCCGTAAGGCAGCCCAGGCCCGGCAGGCACTGTTGAGGTTCGATCCCGAGGAGATCGTTGAACGGCTCCAGACCGCCGGCAACCTCTACGCCCTCGGTACGGTTGAGGTGGGCGGGGTACCGCAGTCCCCCGATGACTTTGTCCGGCACCAGTCGGCCACCACCGGCCTGCCGGAAAGCCTCTGCCGGGCCAACATGAAAAAAAACCTGTTCGTGCTCTCGAACATGGACCGGATGCTCGACGCCCTCTCCCGTGGTCTGCCACCCGAAATCCTTTGGAAGGGCTACGGGACCGAACACCGTGACGTCATCGTCAGCTACCAGGCCCAGTCGCCGGTGCTCGGGCTGGTGCTACCGAGCAACTCACCCGGCGTCCACACCCTTTGGCTGCCGGTACTGGCCCTCGGTGTCGGCCTGCTGCTCAAGCCCGGTGGCCAGGAGCCCTGGACCCCCTACCGCATGGCAGCGGCGATGATCGAGGCGGGCATCCCCGCTGAGGCAATCGGCCTCTACCCCGGCCCGACCGATGTCGGTTCGGCGATTCTGGCCGGCTGCGGCCGCAGCATGATCTTTGGTTCGGCCAAAACAGTTGAACAGTACCGGGGCAACCCAGCCGTCCAGGTGCATGGGCCCGGCTTCTCCAAGATTCTGCTCGGCGACGACTGTGTGGACCGCTGGGAGGACTACCTCGACGTCATGGCCGACAGCATCGCCGCCAACAGCGGACGTGGCTGTATCAACTGCTCGGCCATCTACGCCAGCCGTCACACCCGCGAAATCGCTGACGCCCTGGCCGAGCGGCTCGGGCCGCTGGAGGTCAAGCCACCGGATGATCCCGAGGCACAGTTGGCCGCCTTCACCATCCCCGGCGCGGCCAAGGCGATCTGGTCACAAATCGAGGGACTGCTTGATAAACCCGGTGTCTCCCACGCCACCGCGGCCCACGGCCCCCGCTTCGTCGAGGGCGAGCGGTGCGGCTGGCTGCGGCCGGTGATTGCCCACTGCAGTTCCCCCGACCCGGAAATCGCTCGAGCCGAATACATGTTTCCATTCGCCAGCGTGGTCGAATGCCCGCAGGCGGCGATGCTCGATCGAATCGGCCCAACGCTGGTGGCCACGGCCATCACCGCCGATGATGGCTTCCGTCAGAGCCTGATCAATGCCACCCAGATCGACCGGCTCAACTTCGGCCCACTCCCCACCATCAAGCTCGACTGGCTGCAGCCCCACGAAGGCAACATCATCGACTTCCTCTACCGCTCACGAGCCCTCCAGTTGGCTGACCACGCCGTGACGAATGGGAGTCCCATGGCGACTAGTGCAGCGGCGGGCAACTGAACCGATGGGCACGGACGTCGCGAAACCGACGACGCAAACAGCCTTCAGCTTTCGGGCAGCGACCCGGCTGATCGCCGGCCCCGGCACGATCGGGCAACTCGGGCTGGTGGCAGCTGACCTCGGCGGCAACCGGGTGCTGGTCGTGAGCGACCCGGGCGTGATTGCGGCAGGTCACGTCCGAACTGGACTGGAAACGCTGGCGGCGGCTGGCTGCGTTGCCGGAGTCTTCAGCGACTTCACCGAAAACCCAACCACCGCCGAGGTGGAGGCCGGCACTGCCTTCGCCCGCGATTTCCGGCCCGACCTCATTGTCGGCCTTGGGGGTGGTAGTTCGATGGACTGCGCGAAAGGCATCAACTTTTTGCTTGGCGGTGGTGGCCGGATGCAGGACTACCGAGGTCGCGGCACCGCACACCTGCCCCTGCTTCCGTCAATCGGCTGCCCGACCACGGCGGGCACCGGGAGCGAAACCCAGTCCTTCGCCCTGATCAGTGACGCCGAGACCGGCGAGAAACTTGCCTGCGGCAACCCGGCCGCAGCTTTTCGCGTGGCGATCCTTGACCCGCTTCTGACCCTGACACAGCCACCACGGATCACGGCCCTGACCGGGATCGATGCCATCTCGCACGCTCTCGAGAGCCATGTCAGCACGGCGGCAACGCCGGCCTCAAAGCTCTTTTCCCGTGAGGCTTGGCGGCTGCTGGCCCGCCATCTGCCAAGGGTCCTCGACGACAGCAGTAATCTCGCTGCCCGTGAGGCGGTGCAGCTCGGGGCCGCCTGGGCAGGGCTGGCGATCGAAAACGCGATGCTCGGAGCGGCTCATGCCCTGGCCAATCCACTCACGGCGGGGCACAGTGTTGCCCACGGTCAGGCTGTCGGGCTGATGCTGCCGCATGTGGTGCGGTTCAACGCCGACGCGGCAGCCGAATGCTACGCCGAACTCGCTGCCATCAACGGCATTCCAGACCGCTCCGCCGCCGGCCTTGCTGATTGGCTCGATGAGTTGCTTGCCCGGGCCGGACTGGCCCGGGCGTTGCCGGAGTGTATTGCCGCGAGCGGCTCGGCGGTCGACATCGATCGGCTGGCCACTGAGGCGGCCGGCCAATGGACCGGCAGCTTCAATCCGCGGCCCTGCACTGCCGCCGACTTCGGATCCCTCTACCGGCAGGTGATGCCTTGATGCGGCATTGCCTGCACACCATCAGCCGGCGGCTGCTGGTCGTAACCGTGCTGCTGGGCTGGCTGGGCACGATCGCTGCCGCTGAACCGGCAGGGGAGGCTGCCGCCGGTCCCCAGGCCTGGCCGGTCTTTCGTGGCACACCTGCCGGAACCGGCCGCTCAAGGGTGACGCTGCGATTGCCGCTTAGGGAGCACTGGCAGCGGCATTTCGAGGGCCGTTCCTTCACTGCCACGCCGGTGATCGCCGCAGGCCGCGTCTACCTGGGCGATCTTGACGGTGGCTTTCTGGCCCTGTCACTCGACACGGGAAAAACCAGCTGGGAATTTCAATCGAACGACTCGGGCTTCCCGTCCGCCGCAGCCGTCTCCACCACCGACGCCCTTCCCCTCGTGGTCGTTGGTGATGATCTGGGCATCATTCGAGCGTTTGACCGCAGCAGTGGCAGACTCGTCTGGACCGCTGAAACCACCGGTGAGATCTCCGGCGGCCCAACCATCCTGGCCGAACGTGACCCCCCCATGGTGCTGGTCGGCTCGCAGGATGCCACGCTGCGGTGCCTGCGGGTCACCGACGGCCAGACCGTTTGGACCCATGAAATCGCTGATCAAATTCGCTGCTCACCGACCGTCGGCACCAGTCCCGACGGCGAGCGGGTATTTCTGGCCGGCTGTGACGGCCGGCTCCACATCATCGCCGTCGATACCGGAAAGGCGGTGGCCGAGGTGCCGCTGGGTGGGCCGACCGGCACGACACCGGCGGTGGCTGGATCAAAAGTCTTCTTCGGGACCGAAGGGGGGCGATTTTTCGCCATCGACTTCGTGAGTGGAAAAGTGGCCTGGGAGCACCAACCGGCGGCGAACGGGCTGGCCTATCGCTCAAGCGCTGCGGTCGCCGGCGGACTGGTCGTGGTCGGTTCCCGGGGGCGGGTGGTGGAGGCTTTTGCGGCGGATGACGGAAGTCGTCGCTGGCAGCGCCCCCTGCGGGGACGGGTGGATGCCTCTCCCGTCCTCATCTCAGCCGTGGATGAACGATTGAATGGGGGTGAGGCAACTCCGGTCGCAGTGGTTCCCGACACCGCCGGCCGCATCTCGATGCTGCGGCTGAGCGACGGCGAACCCTGCTGGGAATTCGATGCCGGCGGCAGCTTTGCCGGGTCGGCGGCGGTTGTTGCGGACCGGCTGGTCGTGGCCTCTGAAGACGGCACCGTCTGGTGCTTCCGCTCCGGGCCCGTCGGGGGAACTGGGAACTCTGGCAGATGAATGCCGGCCAGCCGGTGCCACCCGACAGTCTGTTCCCGCCGATGCCGATGAGCAAACGCAGTGTGGGGGTGTCAGACCGGCGAGAGGATTGAAAAATCCCGGTTATTTCGGGGGTTCCGAAAAAATTCCGCCTGGTGACAGAACCAGAACCCGGCCAGCCCCGTATCATTTGATGCGCCCGTCAGCAGCGTCTCTTTCGAGCCGCACCGCCGCCGGGTGGAGGAGGAACAGCACCATGGCTCGAAAAGATGCACTTTTAAGCCTCCATGCCATTCTCGTCCGGCGGCGTGACGCGTTGCGTCGGGCCCTCGCCGGAGATTTGACCCTGCTGCGGGAGCTCCGCAGCGAGTCACCGGGGGATGTCATCGATGCGGCCGTTGACACCGCTCAGGACGAAATCAGTTCGCAGCTTGCGGAGGTTGAGGCCCGGGAACTCGGCTCGATCGAGACCGCGCTTGAGCGGATGCGGGAAGGCTCGTACGGCACTTGCGAACTCTGTGGCGGCAAGATTCCGCTGGCTCGTCTCCAGGCACTGCCTTATGCCACCATGTGCATCGGCTGCCAGCGTGAACTGGAGGACGAGGGGGCACGCTTCTCCGCCGAATCTGGTCGAGTTGGCTCCTAACCCGCTCGGTCGTCGCCAATCGCTGAAAACCGCTCCACCATGTTCTCGGAGGTATACTTCCGGGTGGCAGCAGCATGAAGCGGAGAGGAAAGCAGGCCATGGCGGTGCGACGGACAACTAGCGAGCAGACCCGCCACGGCCGCTGGGTGGCCTGCCTCGTCCTCATCGTGGCCGGGACGACTTTCGCGGACGAACCGGGCACATCGCTACGACCGATTCAGCCAACGGCGGCAGGGCGGGCCGAACGGATCGATCCCTTCAGCGGTAGCCGGCTTTCAGCCGATGAGCGGGAGCGGCTTTACGACGAGGTGGCCCAAAATGCTCGTGAGTTTGAGCGGCAGGGGGCCCAGTTGCGGCGGCTTTCCCTGCTGCTGCGGCCGGCTGTGGTGCATATTGACGCCCGCAAGACCAGCCGGCGGGGCCGGACGGCCCGGGAAGACGAGGAGGAGGCTGGCTCCGGTGTGATCACCCGGCTGGCCGGGCAAACCGTTGTCATCACCAACCGGCATGTCATCCACCGAGCCGAACTCGACAACATCACCATCCGGCTCGACAACGGCCGCGAGATTCAGCCGGCCCGCATCTGGACCGATGCCGATACCGACATCGGCGTGATGCTACTGGAGGAGGCGGATCTGCCCACCGCCCGCCTGTCATCCCGCGACGGCGTCCAAATCGGTGACATGGTGCTGGCCATTGGCAGCCCCTTCGGCCTGGCCCACTCAGTGACCCTCGGCATCGTCTCGGCCAAGGGCCGCCGCGATCTCGATCTTGGCGAGGGGGGCATCCGCTTCCAGAACTTCATTCAGACCGATGCCGCCATCAACCCGGGAAACAGCGGCGGACCACTGGTCAACCTGCGGGGTGAGGTGGTCGGCCTCAACACCTGCATTGCCAGCAATTCTGGAGGCAACGAGGGAATCGGGTTCGCCATTCCGATTTCGATGGTGATGTTCGTTGCCAGACAACTGGTTGAGCAAGGGACGGTCTCCCGGGCTTATCTCGGCGTGGCCCTCGACAAGACCTTCTCGCTGGCGACCGCCCACCGGCTTGGCATGATCAGGCCGGTCGGCGCCCGCGTCACCGGCATCACCCCCGGTTCGCCGGCCGAAACCATCGGCCTGCAGCCCAACGATGTGATCCTTGAGTTCGGCGGCGAACCGATCGATGACGATGACCACTTGGTTAGCCTGGTCAGCATGACCCCGACCGACCAACGGGTCCGGCTGCGGGTCTTTCGCAACGGCCAGCCCCTGTCGTTGGAGGTCACCGTCGCTTCGCGTGACCAGTTCGAACAGCAATAACGCCGCCGTTTAGCTGTCCCTGGAAAAGCCCTCCATAGCCCCTGCCCGCGAATGCGGGCGATCGATCGACCGCTTGGACAACATTGGAAAATGCCGAGGATTATCGGTGTTGCCAATCGCCACATCCCGCGGCGGCAGCCTATCTTGACAGGCTGCTAGCCGTGCGACACCTCCGCAAGCCGCTCAAGGGTGGTCGCCGCGGTTCCCGTATCGATTACCTGCTCTGCCAGCAGTCTGGCTGCCGGCAGATCGGCCGCCCGGCCCGCCGCCCAGAGGACGGCCGCCGCATTGAGCACCACGATGTCACGGCAGGGCCCCGAGACACCAGCCAGCACTGCCCTGATCCGTTCGGCACTGCCGGCAGCATCGATAACAAGAAGTTCTTGACGGGCCGACTCCGGTGCTGTCGCCAGGCCGAAGTCCTCGGGTGTCCACCGCCGCTTCACCAGCCCGGCAGGTGTCACCTCGATCACCTGGGTGGCCGTGAACAGCCCGACTTCGTCGACGCCATCCTCGGCGGAGACAATCAGGGCCCGAGCCAATCCGATCAGGCGGGCCGCCTCGGCCAGCGGCAGCTCAGCCCCCGGCCTGCCCACCCCAATCACCTGCACCGTGGCAGCCGCCGGATTACAGAGCGGGCCGACCAGATTAAAAACGGTTGGCCGGCCGATGCGGCGTCTCAAGGGTCCGAGGGTCGCCATCGCCGGGTGATGGGCGGGGGCGAAACAGAAGCAGATACCGGCCTGCTCGAGGCACGCCCGGGTGACCTCAAGCGGGGCGTCGACCCGCACCCCGAGTTCCTCGAGCACATCTGCCGAGCCGGTTTTACTCGAAACAGCCCGATTTCCATGCTTGGCAACCGGCACACCGGTGGCGGCAACCACCAAAGCGGCTGCGGTGGAAATATTGAAACTGCCCGAGCCGTCCCCACCGGTTCCGCAGGTATCGACCACCGGACCAGCCGCCGCAGCCTCCAGCGGCCGCATCCGGCAGCGGAGGGCGTCGGCCACGCCCGCGACCTCGGCTGCCACCGGCAGGCGGTCGGCCGACCTGGTCAGCCAGTCGGCAAAGGCATCCGGCTGGAGCCCGCCGTCGAGAACGGCGTCGACCAACCGGGCAATTTCAGCCCGCGAGAGTGTCTCGCCCGCCGCCTCGGCCGCATCAGCCCGGGCGAGCAACTCAGTGGCCTGATCGGGATGCATTGTGGTTCTCGAAGTGGGCAGTGGAAACTCTTCAGCCGTCATGACTCATTTGCTCAGCCTTGAGACAGGTGATGAGGGACCATGATACGAGAACCGTACGGACTCGCCCCCAGTCATCCGTCACTTTTCTTCAGCCTTCCTGTTTCCGGGCTGAAGGGATAGCGTTACGATTCGCCCATGCCGCGCAAGGTGATTATCGACGTTGACCCGGGTATCGACGATGCCGTGGCAATTTTGGTTGCGCTGTTCGACCCTCGCCTGGAAGTACTGGCGGTCACGGCAACCGGGGGAAACGTGCCGGCAGAACAGGCTTCGACCAATCTCCAGGCTCTGGTCACCTACCTCGACCCGCCGCGGTTGCCCCGGATCGGTATCGCCCCGGGGAATGGTGTCCTGCCCGAGCGATCCTTCAGCATGCACGGGCAGGACGGTCTGGGGGGCATCAACCTGCCAACCGTTTCGCTCCACGGCAGCCATCCGGCCGAAAAGGTGATCTGGGAGACAATCAAGGCCCACCCCCGGCAGGTCACGATCCTCAGTCTCGGTCCGCTGACAAACCTGTCCCGGCTCCTCCGTCGCGACCCGGCCATCCTTGAACTCATCGGAGACGTGCTCATCTGCGGCGGCACCCTCCATGCCGGCGGCGGGGCAACGCCGGCAGCCGACTTCAACTTCTATTGCGACCCTCTGGCGGCCCGGCACGTCATCCGCGAGCCCTGCCACAAGACGCTGATGCCGCTCGAGACAAGCTCCCAGGTCGTGTTTGGCTTCGAGATGCTCGACCAGCTGCCCGACGCTTTCTCCCGAGCTGGTCGGATCCTCCGGCGGATGCTCCCCCATGCCTTCCGCGCGCATCGCCAGTTGCTCGGCAGCGAGGGAATCCACCTGCATGACGTTGTCTCGCTGGTCGCGCTGACCAACCCAGAACTCTTCCGGCGTCAGACCGTCGCCGCCGATGTCGAAACCAGCGGCGAACTGACCTCCGGCATGCTGGTGATCGACCGGCGGCAGGTCCGGGAATGGAAGCCCAACCTGGATGTCCTCGTCAGCTGCGACGTTGCCGCAGTCAAAGACTGCATTCTGCGGGGCCTCACCACCGCTGCCGAGGCCACCTGATTTTCCGAATCGACTTCAGCTCAGCGGCACTGCCAGGCCGTCGCAGGCCAAGTCCATTCCCGGCGGCAGGCCGCCGGCAACCTCAGCATGATCGACCTCGTGCGACATGTGAACAAACAGTGTCCGCCGGGCAGCCACCCGGCGGGCGATGGCAATCGCCTCAGTGATTGAAAAATGGGTTGGGTGGCGGGAGGCCCGCAGGCAGTCGAGCACCAGCAGATCAAGGCCCTCCAGCAGCGGCCAGGTCGCCTCCGGAATCTCATTGGTGTCGGTGCAGTAGGCCACCTTCCCGAACCGAAAGCCGAGCACGTCAAAGATGCCATGCCGCAGCCGCAGGGGGGTGATGGTCGTGCCCAGCAGTTCAAAGGGCGTCGTACCGATTTCGTGGAGGGTCAGCTTCGGCAGTCCGCCACCGGGTGAGCTGGGGGCCTCGAAGGCATAATCGAAAGCCCGGCGGATGCGGGCCTCGACTCGCGACTCGCAATAGACCGGCAACGGCCCACCCCGCTGAAAACAGATCGGGCGGATGTCGTCGAGTCCGTAGACATGGTCGACATGATCGTGCGTGTAGAGGATCGCATCCACCGTGCCGATACCCTCCCGCAACAGCTGCATCCGCAGGTCGGGCGTGGTGTCAATCAGCAGCGTACCGGCCGGCAGTCCCAGCACGACACTCGTCCGGCTGCGGTGGTTGCGGGGATCACCACTCGTGCAGACTTTGCAGCCGCAGCCGACCACCGGCACCCCGACACTCGTGCCGGTGCCCAGAAAAAGCAGTTGTCCGCGGAGCTCACGCGGTGGGACGGTGACGAAGGAGGAGGGTGGCATGAAGCGGGAACGTGTCGGGGCTGGTGGTGCTCGTCTGCATCGTACCTGAGATCGGCTCGATCGATGCCGGTGACAGCCGTCACGGCTGGAGCACGATACTCCAGCCCCCTGGCTTCACCGTCGGAGTGATCCCGTCGGCCGGCCGTGTGCTGGCCACCGCTTCCCGCAGCATGTTCACGAGCTTTGCCTGCGTCTTGGCATGGGCCGGAGCGTCGGTCAGATTGGTCAATTCACCCGGGTCGGCCTCGTGGTCGTAAAGCTCTCTCCCGGCCCGGCCCTCGTCCCATTCCGTGTACCGCCAGCGGGGCGTTCGCAGCGAGTAGCCGAAAAACTGTCCACCCTTGCCGCGACGGACCACCTGCGTCAGGGCCCAGTTGCGGCCCGGCTGCCGGGGATCGGCCAGCAGCGGCACCAGGCTCTGGCCCTGCAGATTCTCCGGGGCCGTGACGCCGCAGAGTTCGGCCAGCGTGGGGAACAAATCGACCTGCGAGACGGGCGCGACGGCCACGCTGGCCGGCCGGGATGTGCCTGGGGCCACGACCAGCAGCGGCACCCGGGCGCTCTCTTCGAACAGGCTCTGTTTTTGCCAGAGCCCATGCTCGCCCATGTGATAGCCATGGTCGCTGGTGAAAACGATCACCGTCTTGTCGGCGAGGCCGAGGCGGTCGAGGGTATCGATCACCCGACCGACCTGGGCATCCATGAAACTGATGCTGGCGTTGTAGGCCTGCCGACACTGGCGGCGGAGTTCGTCGGTAAGCTTGTCCTGCTCCTTCTTGTAGCTGCCGAGGGCCGCCGCGGGCAGATCGGCCTGGTCCTCCGCCACCCCCGTGACCACCGGCATCTGCTCAACCGGGTGCCAGCCGAAGTAGGGTTCCTGCGGCGCCACGTAGGGCGTGTGCGGCCGGAAGAAGCCGACCGCCAGGAAAAATGGCCGCGAGCGATCGCGGGCACACCGCTGGAGCACCCACTCGGCGTCAGCCGCCATCATCCCATCCGTATGGAACTCGTCAGCTTTAGGGGAGGCGTGCCAACTGAGGGTGCCGCCGAACTTCCCCGGCGAGAGCGTGAATATCTCCGGCTCCTCCTCCAGCCGGTCGACCCCGGCCGGGTTCAGCTCAAGCTCCCAGGAGGCGGGGTCGTCGTGACCGTTGGTGCCGACGCTCCGGGGCACGTTGTAGTGATAGAGCTTGCCGATCCGGGCGGCGAAGTAGCCAGCCTGCCGAAAGGCCTGGGGCAGGCTTATCTGACTGGGAATCGCCTGCCGGAAGATCTCCGCGTTTGCCATGATACCGGTGGCGTTCGGGTAGAGCCCGGTCAGGAATGAATTCCGGCTCGGGCCGCAGAGCGGAAAGGTGCAGTAGGCCCGCTCAAAGCGGACCCCCCGGGCGGCGAGCCGGTCGAGATGCGGCGTGCGGGCGAGCTGGTCGCCGTAACAGCCGACCATGTTGTTGAGGTCGTCGGAAACGATGAACAGGACATTGAACCGGTCCTCTGACGGGGCTGCGGCCAGCCCCCCTGCCCACCCCGCCCAGAAGGCGATCCCTAGCACAACGAGTCTATTTCCCAGCATATTATTTCCCTTCCTGCGGTGGGTGAGGGATGGCTCCCGGCCAGGCTGAAACTCGCCCAGGATCAGGACCCCGACCGCGAGTCACCTTGACCCTGTGCCGACCCCACGGCGAGAATCCGTTATAAGGTTCTCAAGAAGCCGGTCGCAAACGGGCCCCGCTGCCAGCACGTGCGGCCTTCGGCCGGCAGCGGGCGACGACGGGAGATCGGCCTCCCGGTACGCAGCCATTTTGCTCCCCCAACACCGCCACCATGGAACAACTGGAACGAATTTGGGACGCCGCCAGCAACTTTGCGGCGGCTCTCACCAGCCGCGTCGAACGGTTCATCACCGGGCTGTTCGGCTCGTCGAATGCCCGTTACCTGAAGCGGCTGGAGCCGAAGATCGAGGCGATCAACTCCCTCGAGGCCCGCTACCAGGCGATGACCGACGCCGAACTGCGGGCCCAGACGCTTGAGTTCAAGCGGCGGCTCGAGGCGGGCGAAACCGTCGATGACCTGCTGGTCGAGGCTTTCGCCGTCTGCCGCGCGGCTGGCCAGCGGTTCCTCGGCATGCGTCACTATGACGTCCAACTGATCGGCGGCATGGTGCTTCACTCCGGAGCGATCGCCGAGATGATCACCGGCGAGGGCAAGACACTGGTGGCGACACTGCCCGCCTACCTCAATGCCCTCGAAGGCAAGGGGGTGCATGTCATCACGGTCAATGACTATCTGGCCCGTCGCGACATGGAGTGGATGGGGCCGCTCTACATCGGGCTCGGGCTCACGGTCGGTGCCATCCAGTCAGGCATGGAGTCGGACGAGCGGCAGCGGGCCTACGCCTGCGACATCACCTACGGCACCAACAACGAGTTCGGCTTCGACTATCTTCGCGACAACATGCGGATGGCCGCCCGCGGCGATGACCGGTTTGCCAAGCAGCAGCAGCAGTCACAGGGCCGGCTGCACTACGCCATCGTCGACGAGGTCGACAACATCCTGATCGATGAGGCCCGGACGCCGCTGATCATCTCCGGGCCGGCCCACGATGACGTCACCAAATACGCCAGGGCAGACAAGGTTGCCCGGCAGTTGAAGGCGGACGAACACTTCGAGGTGCAGGAGAAGGAACACACCGTCAACCTGACCGAGGCGGGCGTGCGGCAGGCTGAGAAGCTGGCCGGTGTCGAAAGCTTTTACACCGCCGGCAACATGGAGTGGCCCCACCTGATCGACAACGCCCTCAAGGCCCATCACCTCTACAAGCGGGACGTCAACTACGTCGTCCAGGAGGGCGAGGTGGTGATCGTCGACGAGTTCACGGGCCGACTGATGCCGGGCCGGCAATGGTCCGACGGGCTCCATCAGGCGGTCGAGGCGAAGGAGGGAGTGCGGATCAAGGAAGAGTCACAGACCCTCGCCACCGTCACCCTCCAGAACTTCTTCAAACTCTACGACAAGCTCGGTGGCATGACCGGCACGGCGATGACCGAAGCCAACGAATTCTGGAAGATCTACAAGCTCGACGTCATCGCCATCCCACCGAACCGGACCCTGCAGCGGATCAACCACCCCGACGTCATCTTCCGCACCGAGCGGGAGAAATGGATCGCAGTGGCCGACGAAATCGAACGGATCAACCGCTGGGACACGCTCAGCCTGGCCGACGGCAGCTGGAAGATCGGCAGGATCGTCAACGAGTCAGATGCTGGCTATGAGCTGCAACTGAAAGGCGAGAAGAAGACCGAGGTTGTTCCCGCCGAAAAGGTAAAAGAGATTCAGCGGCGGGGTCTGCCGGTCCTTGTCGGTACCGTCTCAATCGAGAAGAGCGAACGGCTCGCCGCCCTGCTCGACAAACGCGGGGTCGAGCATCAGGTGCTCAATGCCAAGCAACACCAGCGGGAGGCCGACATCGTCGCCCAGGCCGGTCGGCTGGGGGCAGTGACAATCGCCACCAACATGGCCGGCCGCGGCACCGACATCATCCTGGGCGGCAATGCCGAGACCATGGCCTGGGCCACGCTCCAGCACACCTACCCGACCAGGCTCGATGTGCCCAAGGACGAGTGGGACAGCCTGATCAATGAGATCTCCACCCGCGAAAACATGAAGCCCGAGGGGGACAAGGTCCGTGAGATGGGCGGGCTGCAGATCGTCGGTACCGAACGGCACGAGTCACGGCGGATCGACCTGCAACTGCGGGGCCGCTGCGGCCGGCAGGGCGACCCCGGCAGCAGTCGCTTCTACCTGTCGCTCGAAGACGACCTGATGCGGATCTTCGCCGGCGAATGGGTCAAGAACGTCCTGACAAGGCTGGGCATGCAGGACGGCGAGGCGATCGAAAGCCGGATGGTCACCCGCCGGGTTGAGGCGGCCCAGAAGAAGGTTGAGGAACGGAACTTCGAGGTCCGCAAGAATCTGCTCGAATATGACGAGGTGATGGATGAACAGCGGAAGCGGGTCTACGGCTTCCGCCAGCAGATTCTCGAGGGGCGTCCCGCTGACGATGAGCAGGCAGAGGACCGCGACAGCCAATGCCGTGAGCTGATTCTCGAGATGGTTGACCGCCAGATCGACCAGCACATCAGCAGCTTTCTCGACCGCGACTACGGGGCCCAGACGTTTGCCGGCTGGGTGTCGTCGCAGCTGGCCTGTGAGCTCGACGCGGCCGACTTCCGCGGGCTCAGCCCCGAGGAAGCGGTGCGGCTGGCCCACGAACAGGCCACCCGTCGGGCCGAGGCCCAGATTTTCGAAGCGGTCGAGGAAAACCTGCCGCCAACCGAGGACGAGATTGAATGGAACTGGGCGGCACTGGCCAGTTTTGCCAACGCCCGCTGGAAACTGTCGGTCAACGACCGGGATCTCAAGCGGGTGGGCAGAGAGGATGTCGCAGAGTGGCTCCAGCAGCGGACGGCTGAGGCGGTCGAAAAGGCTGACCTCAACGAAGGCGAGCGCTTTCTTGCCCCCGACTTCGGCCTCCGCTCAGCCCGGGCCTGGACCGACTGGCGATTCGGCATCGAACTCACGGACAACGATCTGGCCGCGATCTCTGCGGCCGATCCCGATCCAGAGGCCTTCAAGGCGATCGTCCGCGAGAAGGCTCGGTCTGCCTATCGGCAACGGGAAATCGAATATCCAGTGCTGGTCGGCCTGGCCCACTTTGCCGGCAAGCAGCCCGACGGATCGAGACGGCTCGATCGCGAGGGGCTCCTGGCCT
>Ga0180431_10006439_pt1 | contig 13935 bp, 13 predicted proteins | sample SS_ome_11_FD_132459 | JGI IMG/M metagenome (GOLD analysis project Ga0180431, IMG submission 132459) | Hypersaline lake sediment archaeal communities from the Salton Sea, California, USA - SS_1_MS_1 metaG | ecosystem: Environmental > Aquatic > Non-marine Saline and Alkaline > Hypersaline >... | reverse complement strand
CGTGATCTCGACGGAGTCGGCTGCCGAGGTGATCGGCCCGGCGGTGATGGCCACCCGTCCCACGGCGAGCCGCGGATCGCAGTGCAGCGCGAAGATGCGCGACACCCCGGTCAGCGCACCGGCCGCGATCGCGTCGAGCGCGCCGCCGGGCATCAACTCCTCGGCGGGCTGAAAGATCAGCCGGACCCCCACTGGTAGTTCGGCGGCCGAGGCCAGGGCGGTCGCGGTGCCCAGCAGGATCGCGGTGTGGGCGTCATGGCCGCAGGCATGCGCCACCCCGGGCATCGTCGAGGCGTACGGGGCGCCGGTCCGCTCGGTCATCGGCAGGGCGTCCATATCGGCACGCAGAGCGATCCTGGGCGCGTGTTCGGGCCCGAAATCACAGGTCAGGCCGGTTCCACCGGGCAGCACCTTGGGGTTGAGACCGGCCTCGACCAGGCGGTCGGCGACGAACTGCGTGGTCGCGTACTCCTGGCGGCCCAGTTCGGGGTATCGGTGGATGTGGCGGCGCCACCCGACGAGTTCGTCGTAGTGCGCGGCCAGCCACGACTCCGCGGTGTCGGCCAGGGGCATCGGCCCAGTATCTCAGGCGGCACTAAGCTGGTCTGCTGTGAGTCCAGACGCCGGCCGGGCCGCAACGGCGATCGCCGAACGCAGCGGCGTCGATCGCCATGACGTCGCCGTCGTTCTGGGGTCGGGCTGGGCACCCGCCGCCGCCGCGCTGGGCGAGCCGGCGGCGGTGATTCCGATGTCGGAGCTGCCCGGCTTTCTGCCACCCAGTGCCGAGGGCCACAGCGGCCGACTACTCTCGCTCGCCGTCGGTGATCGCCGCGTGCTGGTCTTCATCGGCCGCATCCATGCCTACGAGGGACACGACCTGAGCCGGGTGGTGCATCCGGTGCGCACGGCCTGCGCCGCCGGCGCCGGCGTCGTCGTGCTGACCAACGCCGCCGGCGGACTGCGCCCGGAGTACCGGGTGGGCCGGCCGGTGCTGATCAGCGACCATCTCAACCTCACCGCCCGGTCCCCCCTGGAGGGCCCGCAGTTCGTCGACCTGGTCGACGCCTACTCCCCCCGGCTCCGGGCGCTGGCCCGCCGGGTCGATCCCGGCCTGGCCGACGGTGTCTACGCGGCGCTGCCCGGCCCGCACTACGAGACACCCGCCGAGATCAGGATGCTGCGCACTCTGGGCGCGGATCTGGTCGGGATGTCCACGGTGCACGAGACCATCGCGGCGCGGGCCGCCGGCGCCGAAGTGCTCGGGGTGTCGCTGGTCACCAACCTGGCCGCCGGGATGACCGGCGAGCCGCTGCGCCACGACGAGGTGCTGGCCGCCGGGCGGGAGTCCGCCGCTGATCTGGGCGCGCTTCTGGCTGCTGTGCTGGCCGCTCTCTAGATACCGGCTTCAGCGCGGTCCGAACTGCCGGTCACCGGCATCCCCGAGGCCCGGGACGATATAGGCCGCGCTGTTGAGCCCATCGTCGATGGCCGCGGTGAACAGCCGCCCAGACGGGGCGACGTTGTCCAGTGCGGCCACTCCCTGCGGCGCGCACACCACGCACACCACCGTGATGTCGACGGCGCCGCGCCCGGTCAGCAGTTCGATGGTGTGCGCCATCGACCCGCCGGTGGCCAGCATCGGATCGAGCACCAGCACCGGCCGGGTGCGCAGATCGGCGGGCAGCGACTCCAGGTACGGCATCGGCCGGTGGGTGCTCTCGTCGCGCGCGACACCGACGAATCCCACCTGGGCCTCCGGGATCAGCGCATGCGCCTGATCGACCATTCCCAGACCGGCCCGCAGCACCGGGACCAGCAGCGGCGGGCGGGCCAGTCGGCTGCCGTCGGTGTCGGTCAGCGGGGTACGAACCCTGATTTTCTCGCTGGGGGCGTCGCGGGTGGCCTCGTACACCAGCATGTAGGTGAGGTCCCGCAACGCCGCGCGGAACGCGGCGTTTCCGGTGCTTTCGTCACGCAGGGTGGTCAGCCTGGCAGCGGCCAGCGGGTGGTCGACGACGCGTACATCCATGGGCACGAACTCTAGGTCGTTAGGCTGTCCGGCATGGCTGCAGAGCTGGTACCTATTCGGATCGGGGTCACCGCGGGTGACCTCTTCACATTGTGGGCTCCTCGCTGGCGCGATGCCGGTGACGAGTGGGAGGGATTCCTGGGCAAGGACGACGACCTGTTCGCGTTCGAGTCGGTGGCTGATCTCGTGGCGTTCGTGCGGACCAACACCGACAACGACCTCATCGATCACCCCGCCTGGGAGAAGCTGACCAAGGCCAATGCCCACCGGCTGCAGCCCGCCGAGGACCGTCAAGCCGACCTGATCGGCGTGGAGGAACTGCTCGCCGAGAAGCCCACCGAGGCCTCGGTGAACGCCCTCGCCAGCACCTTGGCCGTGGTCTCCTCGGTCGGAACGGTCTGCGAGCTCCCGGCCGTCACCCGGTTCTTCAACGGCAATCCCAATCTGGGCCAGGTGATGGGGGGTATCGACCAGTTCAGCGGCCGGGCCGGGCGCAAGCGCTGGGAGGCCGTCGGCCAGACCGTCGGCCGGAGCTGGGATCAGGTGGTGGCGGCGATCGACGAGGTCATCACGACCCCGCCGGTCGATGCCGGCATGGCCGGGCAGGCCGTCGACGAACTCGCCGAGCCGTTCGACGAGACACTGGACGAGGGCGTCATCTCGGTGCTGACCGACGAGGATGCCGACACCACCGACACCTCAGGCGCCGCCGGGATGGCCGGGATGGCAGGTATGGACGACGCGGCCGACGATAGCGGTGCCCGGCCGGGGGCAACGGTGGGATCACCGTTGGTTTTGGGCGAGGACAGCAAGTTCTGGGAGAACGTCGGAATCGATCCGGTTCGGCTGATGACCACCGCGGGGACGCTGTACACGCTGCGCTGCTACTTCGATGACAAGCCGATCTTCCTGGGCCGCAACGGCCGGATCAGCGTGTTCGGGTCCGAACGTGCGCTGGCCCGGTACCTGGCCGACGAACACGACCATGACCTTTCCGGTCTGAGCACCTATGACGACATCCGGACCGCGGCCACCGACGGGTCACTTCGGGTGGACGTCACCGACGACAACGTCTACGTGCTCAGCGGTCTCGTCGACGATATCGCCGACGGCCCCGATGCCATCGACCGCGATCAGCTGGATCTGGCCGTCGAATTCGTCCGCGACGTCGGTGACTACTCCGAGGACGACACCGTCGCCACCTTGCTCACCGCTGACACCGCGGTCGGCCGGCTGGTCGAGCACGTTCTCAATCCGGCGTCGGCGACCCGACCGGGCGAGTCCTCGGCCGATGCCGTCGCCGAGTGGGAACAGCTGGAACGGTTCGTCGAGTCGCGGCTGCGCCGCGAGTAGGGCGGCACGGGGCCACCGGCGGTCACCCGACGAGCACCGCGTAACGCGGCTTGATCACCTCGTCGATGATGGCCAACCGCTCATCGAAATGGATGAAGGCCGATTTCATGGCATTGATGGTGAACCGCTCGAGGTCGCTCCAGCCATAGCCGAAGGTTTCCACCAGAGCCAGCATCTCCCGGCTCATGGTGGTGTCGCTCATCAACCGATTATCGGTATTGACCGTGACCCGGAACCGCAGCCGGGCCAATAGGTCGAACGGGTGCTTCTCGAGGCTCGGCACGGCGCCGGTCTGCACGTTCGAACTCGGGCACATCTCCAGCGGTATCCGTTTGTCGCGCACGATCGCCGCCAGCCGGCCGAGGTTCGCGGTGCCGTCGGGCCGCTGCTCGATATCGTCGGTGATCCGGACACCGTGCCCCAGCCGGTCGGCCCCGCAGAACGCGATGGCCTCGTGGATGGACGGGATGCCGAATGCCTCGCCGGCGTGGATGGTGAACCGGGCGTTGTTGGCGCGCATGTACTCGAAGGCGTCGAGATGACGCGACGGCGGGTATCCCTGTTCGGCTCCGGCGATGTCGAAACCGACAACACCCCGGTCGCGGAACCCGATGGCCAACTCGGCGATATCGCGGGACCGCGCGGCGTGTCGCATGGCCGTCACCAGGCACCGCACCGTGATGGTGCGACCCGCTGCCGCGACGGCCTTCTCGCCGTCGGCGAATCCGGCCAGCACCGCCTCGAGCACCTCCTCCATCGACAGCCCGCGGTCGATGTGCAACTCCGGGGCGAATCGGATCTCGGCGTAGACGACGTTGTCCGAGGCCAGGTCCTGCACGCATTCGAGGGCGACCCGGTGCAGGGCGGCGGAGGTCTGCATCACCGCGACGGTGTGGGCGAACGGTTCCAGGTACCGCACCAGTGAACCGCTGTGCGCCGAGGTCCGGAACCACGACGCCAGTTCGGTGTCATCGGTGCTCGGCAGTCCCTCGTAGCCGACGTCGCCGGCCAGATCGATGACGGTGGCGGGGCGCAGCCCCCCATCGAGGTGGTCGTGCAGCAACGCCTTGGGCGCCTGACCGATCATCTCCAACGTCAACGGCGTATTCATTTCGACCTCATCTGAACCATTCTGGGCGAGGATCGCGTCGTGTGCCGAGGATCACCGGCGCGAGCCGTGACGTAATTGCTGCGTCACTGAATTCACACCCGAAACAGCGCTAGAGTCATTTCAATGTTCCGACCCGGAGGCCGACAATGAGCACAGTGACCCAGGAGTCACCGCGGCGGCGCAGAACCTATTACCGTGGCGATCCCGCCATGTGGTCCTGGGTCCTGCATCGCATCACCGGAGCCACGGTCTTCTTCTTCCTTTTCGTCCACGTCATGGACACCGCGTTGGTCCGGGTCAGCCCGGAGGCCTACAACGAGGTCGTCGAGACCTACAAGACTCCGATCGTCGGCCTGATGGAACTCGGCCTGGTGGCCTGCGTCCTGTTCCACGCTCTCAACGGAATTCGGGTGATTCTGATCGACTTCTGGTGGCAGGGTCCACGCCATCAACGGCAGATGCTCTGGGCGGTGGCGGGCATCTGGCTGGTGGTCATGGTCCCGGCCACCGTGGTCATCGGCATGCACATGGCGGAGCGTTTCCTATGACCACCGCCCCGATCGCCACGCACAACCACGACCACCCGGCCGGTCTCGACAGCCCCCGGTCCCCGCGGCGAGGCGGCCTGACCAACTTCGAGAAATACGCCTGGCTGTTCATGCGGTTCTCCGGTGTCGTACTGGTCTTCCTGGTCATCGGCCACCTGTTCATCGGGCTGATGTGGCAAAACGGCGTGTACCGGATCGATTTCAACTATGTCGCCGAGCGCTGGGCGTCGCCGTTCTGGCAGATCTGGGACCTGGTGATGTTGTGGCTGGCCCAGCTGCACGGCGGCAACGGAATGCGCACGATCATCGCCGACTACGCCCGGAAGGATTCGACCCGGTTCTGGCTCAATTCGCTGCTGGGCACGTCCATGGTGCTGGTCCTGGTGGTCGGCACCTACACCCTGCTCACCTTCAACCCGAACATCTAGGGAGGGACGATGATCACCGAACATCGCTACGACGTCGTCATCGTCGGCGCAGGCGGCGCGGGTATGCGGGCGGCCGTCGAAGCCGGCCCGAAAGTACGCACCGCCGTACTGACCAAGCTCTACCCGACCCGCAGTCACACCGGCGCGGCCCAGGGTGGAATGTGCGCCGCGCTGGCCAACGTCGAAGAGGACAACTGGGAGTGGCACACCTTCGACACCGTCAAGGGCGGGGACTACCTGGCCGACCAGGACGCCGTCGAGGTCATGTGCAAGGAAGCCATCGACGCGGTGCTGGACCTCGAGAAGATGGGTATGCCGTTCAACCGCACTCCGGAGGGACGCATCGACCAGCGCCGTTTCGGCGGCCACACCCGCGACCACGGGAAGGCGCCGGTCCGACGGGCCTGCTACGCCGCCGACCGCACCGGCCACATGATCCTGCAGACGCTGTACCAAAACTGCGTCAAGCACAACGTGGAGTTCTTCAACGAGTTCTACGCTCTGGATCTGGTGCTGACCGAGACACCGCGCGGGCCGGTGGCCACCGGGGTGGTCACCTACGAACTGGCGACCGGCGATATCCACATCTTCCACGCGAAGGCCATCGTGCTGGCCACCGGTGGTTCCGGCAGGATGTACAAGACCACCTCCAACGCCCACACCCTCACCGGCGACGGCTTGGGCATTGTCTTCCGCAAGGGACTTCCCCTGGAGGACATGGAGTTCCACCAGTTCCACCCGACCGGGCTGGCCGGTCTGGGCATCCTGATCTCCGAGGCGGTCCGCGGCGAGGGCGGCCGACTGCTCAACGGTGAGGGCGAACGTTTCATGGAGCGTTACGCTCCGACGATCGTCGACCTGGCACCGCGCGACATCGTCGCCCGTTCGATGGTGCTCGAGGTTCTCGAGGGCCGTGGTGCCGGGCCGCATAAGGACTACGTCTACATCGACGTCCGCCACCTCGGCGCGGACGTCCTGGAGGCGAAACTGCCGGATATCACCGAGTTCTCCCGCACCTACCTGGGCGTCGACCCGGTCAAGGAACTGGTGCCGGTCTACCCCACCTGCCACTACGTCATGGGGGGTATCCCCACCACCGTGATCGGCCAGGTCCTGCGGGACAGCACGAATGTGGTGCCGGGGCTGTACGCGGCGGGCGAATGCGCCTGCGTCTCGGTGCACGGGGCCAACCGGCTGGGCACCAACTCGCTGCTGGACATCAACGTCTTCGGCCGTCGCGCCGGGCTCTCCGCCGCCTACTACGCGATGGGCAACCCGCACGTGGAACTGCCGCCCGAGCCGGCCGGCATGGTCGTCAACTGGGTTGCCGACATCCTCTCCGAGCACGGCAACGAGCGGGTCGCCGATATCCGCGGCGAACTGCAGCAGTCGATGGACAACAACGCGGCGGTGTTCCGGACCGAGGAGACCCTCAAACAAGCACTGACCGATATCCACGCGCTCAAGGAGCGTTACTCGAGAATCTCGGTGCACGACAAGGGCAAGCGCTATAACAGCGACCTGCTCGAGGCCATCGAACTGGGCTTCCTGTTGGAGTTGGCGGAGGTGACGGTGGCCAGTGCGCTCAACCGCAAGGAGTCCCGCGGCGGCCACGCCCGCGAGGACTACCCGCACCGCGACGACACCAACTACATGCGCCACACCATGGCCTATAAAGAGGGATCCGACCTGCTGAGCGATATCCGGCTGGACTACAAACCCGTGGTCCAGACCCGCTATGAGCCGATGGAGCGTAAGTACTGATGACCGCCGTGGTCGATAAAGCCGAGGCCGGCGATCCGCCGCTGCCGCCCGTACCGCCGGGCGCGGTGATGGTGACGTTGAAGATCGCCCGTTTCGACCCGGAGAACCCGGACCGCTTCGCCGACACCGGCGGCTGGCAGAGCTTCCGGGTGCCCTGTCTGCCCAGCGACCGGCTGCTGAACCTGATCTCGTACGCGAAGAACTATCTCGATGGCACCTTGACCCTGCGCCGGTCCTGCGCGCACGGGGTGTGCGGCTCGGATGCCATGCGGGTCAACGGGGTTAATCGGCTTGCGTGCAAGGTGCTCATGCGCGACCTGCTCCCCAAAAAGGAGGGCACACCGCTGACCGTCACCATCGAACCGATCCGCGGCCTGCCAGTGGAAAAAGACCTGGTGGTCGACATGGAGCCGTTCTTCGACGCCTTCCGCGCAGTCAAGCCCTACCTGATCAACAACGGCAATCCGCCGACCAGGGAACGCATTCAGAGCCAGACCGATCGCGCCCGCTACGACGACACCACCAAATGCATCCTGTGCGCCTGCTGCACCACCAGCTGCCCGGTGTTCTGGAACGACGGCAGCTATTTCGGCCCGGCGGCGATCGTCAACGCCCACCGGTTCATCTTCGACAGCCGCGACGAGGGCGCCGCCGAACGGCTGGAGATCCTCAACGAGATCGACGGGGTCTGGCGCTGCCGGACCACGTTCAACTGCACCGATGCCTGCCCGCGCGGGATTGAGGTCACCAAGGCGATCCAGGAGGTCAAGCGGGCATTGATATTCGCCCGCTGACTCTCGGATTTGCGCTCAGCGCAGCCGGAAAACCGTTCGGTGCCAATCTTTTTCGGCTCGACCCGTGATATCGCTCATCACATGCTTGATGGTGAGGTACTCCTCGAACGAGTAGTCCGACATATCCTTGCCGAACCCCGACGCGCCCAGCCCCCCGTGTGGCATCTCACTGATGATCGGGATGTGATCGTTGATCCACACGCACCCGGCTTTGATCTCCCGGGAAGCGCGCTGGGCCCGGTAGACGTCCCGGGTCCACGCCGAGGCGGCCAGCCCGTACACAGTGTCATTCGCCTGCCGCAGGGCATCGTCATCGCCGTCATGGCGGCGCACTGTGAGCACCGGCCCGAAGATCTCCTCGCGATAGGCCTCGGACTCCTCACCGACATCGGCGAGCAACGTCGGCAGATAAAAGGCGCCCGGCCGGTCCGGTGCGGCACCCCCGGTGACCAGTCTGGCGCCCTGGCCGGGCGCGCGGGCCACGACGGCGGCGACCCGGTCGCGGTGGTCCGCCGAGATCAGCGGCCCCAGGTCGGTATCGGGGTCGGCCGGGTCCCCGACGACGACCTTGCCCATCACCTCGGCGACCCCGGCCACGAAGTCCTCGTAGACATCGGCCGCGACGATCGCCCGGGTCGCCGCGGTGCAATCCTGACCGGAGTTGATCAACGACCCGGCCACCGCGCCGTGTACGGCGGCATCGAGATCAGCGTCGTCGAACACCACGAAGGGCGCCTTGCCGCCGAGTTCGAGCTGGGTGCGGTGACCGTGAACGGCCGCCGCCGCCATCACTTTCCGGCCCACCCCGGTGGACCCGGTGAAGGTCACCACGTCGACGCCGGGGTGTCCCGCCAACGCGTGGCCGACATCGGCACCCGCCCCGGTGACGACGTTGAACACCCCGTCGGGCAGCCCCGCCTCCGCAGCCAGCCGGGCCAGCGTCAGAGTGCTCAGCGGGGTCAGCTCGGCCGGCTTGATCACCACCGAGCATCCCGCTGCCAGCGCCGGGATCGCCTTCCACACCGCCATCTGCAGCGGGTAGTTCCACGGCGTGATGCTGCCGACCACGCCGACCGCCTCCCGCCGTATCGACGAGGTGTGATCGGCGGAGTACTCCGCGCTGGCCTTACCCTCCAGCCGCCGGGCCGCTCCGGCGAAGAAAGCGATGTTGTCGATGCTGCCGGGCACATCGAACTCGCCGGCCAACCGGATCGGTTTGCCGGTCTGGCTGACCTCCTCGGCGACGATATCGTCGGCGTTGGCCTCGAGGATCCGGGCAAGGTCGGCCAACACCGCCGAACGCTCTGCCGGAGTCGCCGCCGACCACCCGGGCAGAGCCGCCCGGGCCGACGCCACCGCCGTATCGACATCGGCGGCTGTGGCCAGGGCAAGTTCGGCAACGACCGTGCCGGTGGCGGGATTGACCACCTGATGACGGTCCCCGCCGGTGGTGACCGGTTCTCCGTCGATCCAACTGCTCGCAATCACCCGCTGATGCTACGCATTCCGTAGCTTTCGTTGCCCTGAACAACGAATTCCGGGCACAATCATCGATATGCGTGAACTGCGCGCCGTTAGAACCGGCCCGAGCGGCCCTGCCCAACTCGACAAGATGTCCAAAGCCATCATCGAGAAACTCCAGCAGGACGGCCGGCGTTCCTACGCCGCCATCGGCAAGGCCGTCGGACTATCGGAGGCAGCGGTGCGCCAACGGGTCCAGCGGCTCACCGACGCCGGAGTCATGCAGATCGTCGCGGTCACCGACCCGATGCAGCTGGGTTTCTCCCGGCAGGCCATGGTCGGGATCCGCTGTCAGGGCGATGCGACCAAAATCGCCGAGCGGCTTTCGGATCTCAGCGCCGTCGACTACGTCGTGCTCACCGCCGGCACGTTCGACGCCATCATCGAGGTGGTCTGTGCCGACGACGCCGAACTGCTCGAACTGCTCAACAAGGAGATCCGCGCAATACCCGGAGTAGCCTCCGCCGAGGCTCTCGTCTATCTGGAACTAGTCAAACAACAATACAATTGGGGCACCCGATGACACTCTCAGCCGAACGAACCCTGACCGACGAACTGGGCGCCAAGGCCGACCGGCATCTGTGGGGTCACTTCGCCCGGCATGGCAAGGGCATGACGCCGCCGATCATGACCCGCGGCGAGGGGGTCTACATCTGGGACAGCCACGGCAAGCGTTACTTCGACGGTCTGTCCGGGCTGTTCACCTGCCAGGTCGGCCACGGCCGCAAGGAACTGGCCGCGGCTGCCGCCAAGCAGGCCGAAACCCTCGAGTTCTTCCCGCTGTGGTCCTACGCCACCGAACCGGCCATCGAACTCGCCGAGCGGCTGGCCGGGTACGCCCCGGGAGATCTGAACCGGATCTTCTTCACCACCGGCGGCGGCGAGGCCGTCGAAAGTGCCTGGAAGCTGGCCAAGCAGTACTTCAAGCTCACCGGCAAACCGGGCAAGTACAAGGTCATCTCGCGGGCCGTCGCCTACCACGGCACCCCGCAGGGCGCACTGGCCATCACCGGGCTACCGGACTTCAAGCAGCCGTTCGAGCCACTCACCCCGGGCGGGTTCCGGGTGCCGAACACCAACTTCTATCGGGCGCCGGAGCAGTACCGCACCGATATCAAGGCCTGGGGACAGTACTGCGCGGACCGGGTCGCCGAGGCCATCGAATTCGAGGGACCCGACACCGTCGCCGCGGTGTTCCTGGAGCCGGTGCAGAACGCCGGCGGTTGCTTCCCCCCGCCGCCGGGATACTTCGAACGGGTCCGGGAGATCTGCGACGAATACGACGTGCTGATGGTCTCCGACGAGACCATCTGCGCCTTCGGCCGCATCGGGTCGATCTTCGCCTGCAACGACTTCAATTACGTTCCGGACATGATCACCACCGCCAAGGGGATGAGCTCGGGCTACTCCCCGATCGGCACGATGATCGCCTCCGACAGGCTGTTCGAACCGTTCAACGACGGTAAGACCTCCTTCGGTCACGGCTACACCTTCGGCGGGCATCCGGTGTCGGCCGCGGTCGCGTGCGCGAACCTCGACATCTTCGAACGCGAGGGCCTCGTCGAGCACGTGCAGACCAACGCCCCGATCTTCCGGTCCACCCTGGAGCAGTTGCTCGAACTGCCGATCGTCGGCGATGTGCGGGGGGAGGGTTTCTTCTACGGCATTGAGCTGGTCAAGGACAAGGAGACCCGGGAGACCTTCGACGTCGACGAGAGCGAACGGCTACTGCGCGGCTTCCTTTCGGCCGCACTGTTCGAGGCCGGTCTGTACTGCCGGGCCGACGACCGCGGCGACCCCGTCGTCCAGCTGGCGCCGCCGCTGATCAGCGGCCCGAAAGAATTCGACGAGATCTACCAGATTCTGCACCGGGTGCTCGGCGAGGCCGGCCGCCTGTTGTGAGGTCCGCGGACCCCACACCGCGGATCGACCCGGTTCGCTGGCAGCCACCCCCGGTCGGGCCGCTCCCGGATTTCCCGGCTGCGGAACTGACCGTCGTGCCGATGCCCGGCGACGCACCGGAGGACATCGTCGTCGACACCGACGGCATGCTCTGGACCGGTCTCATCGACGGCCGGATCGTGCGGATCGACCCGGAGGGTCCGATCGCGGTGGCCGGCCAGGTCGACGGGCGCCCGCTCGGCATGGCGACGGCCCGGGATGGACGGCTGCTGATCTGCACCAGCCCCGGCGGGCTGCTGGCGATGGACCGGTCCAGCGGTGACACCGAGGTACTGGTCGATGCGGTCGATTTCCGTCCCTTGACATTCTGCTCGAACGTCGTCGAACTTCCGGACGGCACAATCTATTTCACCCAGTCCACGGCCAGGTTCAGCTACCGGCATTTCAAGGCCGCCATCTTCGAGGCCCGCGGTGACGGCGGGCTGTTCCGCCGGGATGCGGACGGGACCGTGACCCAGGTGCTGACCAACCTGTACTTCGCCAACGGCCTGACCCTGACCGCCGACGGCTCCGCACTGGTATTCGCCGAGACCCAGGGCCGCCGGCTGTCCAAGTACTGGCTCACCGGGCCGCGGGCCGGAACGGTCACCCCGCTGGCCGAGCATCTGCCGGGCATGCCGGACAACATTTCGACCGGATCAGACGGCCGGATCTGGTGCGCGATGGTCACGCCGGTCAACCGGGCCGCGGATTTCCTGGCCCCGCGGGCTCCGCTGCTCCGCAAACTCATCTGGCGGCTCCCCGAGCGGTTGCAGCCGCAGATCGAGCCGGTGGTGTGGGCGGTGGCGTTCGATCCCGACACCGGGGCCGCCGTCGCCGGGGTGCGGATGAATCATCCGGATTTCGGCGCCGTCACCGGCCTTGTCGAGCACCGGGGCCGGTTATGGCTGGGCACCATCGGCTATCCGGCGGTTGCCTCAATAATCACACCCGTCACAGCGCGGCTCCCCGGATTCGAGGGCGGCGTCGCTTAATCTGCAGTCCCATGGCGACCTTGCAGACATTGCGACGGGCCGCCGTGCTCGGGATGACTCTGTTCATGGCGGCCGGCCCGGCGATCGCCGGGGCCGAACCCGCCCCGGCCCAGGATCCCAACAGCTGCCCCTACAAGGTGTCCACCCCGCCCGCGGTGGACGCCTCGGAGATACCCAAGGTGGGGGACCCACCGCAGCCTCTTCCGGTACCGGCCAGTCCGGTGGGCGGTGACGCCCTGAGCGGCTGCGGGGTGATCGTCGCCGCCGGCACTCCGCCGCTACCCGGCGAGGTGTCGGCCGAGGCCTGGCTGGTCGCCGACCTGGACTCCGGGGAGATCATCGCCGCCCGTGACCCGCACGGTCGGCATCGTCCGGCCAGTGTCATCAAGGTGCTGACCGCGATGGCAGCGATCAATGAACTGCCGCTCAACCGGCTCGTCGACGGCACCCAGGAGGACGCCAATGCCGAGGGGACGAAGGTCGGCGTCGAACCGGGCGGCCGCTACACCGTCGACGACCTGCTGCACGGACTGGTGATGTATTCCGGCAACGACGCCGCCGACGCGCTGGCCGCCGCGATGGGCGGCATGGACGTCGCACTCGGCAAGATCAACACCCTGGCCTCCAAGCTCGGCGGGCGCGACACCCGGGTCGCCACCCCGTCCGGCCTCGACGGTCCGGGTATGAGCACCTCGGCCTACGACATCGGCCTGTTCTTCCGCTATGCCTTCGACAACCCGATCTTCGCCGATATCGCGAGAACCCGTGAGTACCAGTTCCCCGATAGCAACGGTCAGCCGCCGTACCCCATCGAGAACGACAACAAGCTGCTGCTGAACTACCCGGGAGCGCTGGGCGGCAAGACCGGGTTCACCGACGACGCCCGGCAGACCTTCGTCGGTGCCGCCGAGCGCGACGGACGCCGCTTGGTGGCGGTGTTGCTGCGCGGCACCCGCCAGCCCATCGCTCCCTGGGAGCAGGCGACGCGACTGCTGGACTACGGCTTCGCGACGGCTCCCGGCACCGCCATCGGCACCCTCATCGAACCGGACCCGTCGCTGCTCCCGCCGCGACCGGAGGCCATGCCGGTGGCGGCGCCCGTTCTGCCGGTCGATGCCCTTCCGGTACGGGTCGGGGTGGCGGTCGTCGGGACGATGATCATTTTCAGTCTGATTCTTGCGGCACGCTCGCTGAATCAGCGGGTGCAGGCACGATGACGGTATAGCCGTCCTGCCCCCGCCTCGCCGCGACCTCGCCGCCCCGGGGCCTGACGTACCTGCTGGTGATCTCCGCATTCGAAGACACAGGTTCGAATCTGGCGGTTGATAAAACTTGTCGGTGTGTCGAACTAGTGTTCGATATATGGAAATGCGCACCGCGGAAACCGAGGCGGTGATGATCGCCCTCGACGAACTCGAGGCGGCATGGGCCAAACTAGCCTCACTACCGGT
>Ga0180431_10006436_pt1 | contig 13940 bp, 17 predicted proteins | sample SS_ome_11_FD_132459 | JGI IMG/M metagenome (GOLD analysis project Ga0180431, IMG submission 132459) | Hypersaline lake sediment archaeal communities from the Salton Sea, California, USA - SS_1_MS_1 metaG | ecosystem: Environmental > Aquatic > Non-marine Saline and Alkaline > Hypersaline >... | reverse complement strand
TATTGAATTAGAATTAAATGTTAAAAGCTTCCAACATTTTCATGATATAATGTTTGATCTAGTTGATAATAATCAAAATACAATTAATAATTATACCTATCATTATATCCTAAAAAGACATAAACTAAGATGGATGCCAATTATTTCCCCATAAAAAATCCGTCAAATCAAAACCGTGATTTCAACATCGAGGTATTTTACAATACCCAGTCATGTATGTAGATGTAATGTTTTTAGTTGTTGTATAATTTAAAATGCTATTTAAAACTAGAAAATTCAATAGATAGTAAACTGTAACCCTTTTTTCACTCATATCTAACTGCTTCAATTGGACTCATCCTTGCAGCTTTCCACGCAGGATATAAACTAGACAGGATGCCTACTATGATAGATACACCAAATGCAAGAGCTATTGAAGTAATAGTAACAACAGGTGTAAGTGACATATCTCCACCTCCTCCAAATCCTGCAGGTCCTGAAGTTAATATACTTGCTAATCCTTGAGAACCAAAAATACCAAATAATATTCCAAGGAAACCACCGACGACACTAACAAGCATCCCCTCAATTATGAAAATCAGCATTACATCAATATTTTCTGCACCTATTGCTTTCATAATACCAATTTCTCTTGTCCTCTCCATAACAGAAGTCAGCATAGTATTCATAATTCCAATAGATGCAACAACAAGAGCAATTGATGCAATCGCAACTAACATCATTTGTATAATTCCGATAATATTTTGAATGCTCTCAAGAATTGATGACATAGAAGTAGCGCTAGCAAAATCTTCTTCACCATGATTTTCATCTATTGCTCGTTCAATTTCATCAGCAATTATTTCAACATTATTTACATCAATTACAGTCACTATAGCTGAATGTATGTTGCTTTCACCTGTTATTTTTTCAAAATCCCTAGATGTTAAAAGCACAACACTATCAGTCGATATAATCCCTCCAGATCCAACCATTGAAAATATTCCATTGACAAAAAATTTTTCACCGTTTATTTTAATTCTACTGCCCACCAAAACATCTGTATCAAAATATTCATGGGCAATATCATAACCTATAATAATCTTATTTTGATCACCATTTTGAAGAAGATATCCTGATTCAAGATCCTCTGGATCATATTGAATATCCATTACATTAGTATCCATTCCTGATAGAGTAACTATTGAATCTTTACCATTAAAACTAATAACACCACTACCCGTATATTGGGTACTTACATCCTTAACTCCTACTATTCTCTGAATATCAGTGATGTCTCTATCTGTAAGATATTCTTCATCCTCACCATTATTTGAACTTCCCATATTAAATATTGAAAAACCATCACCAACTTGAACAACGATAGTATCTGACAATGATGAAAGCTCTTCAGAAACTGCCTGATTCATTCCTTCCCCAAGAGCCATAAGTGAAATTATTGCCATGACGCCTATCGATATTCCAAGGAGAGTTAAAATAGAACGCGACATACGTTCCCTAATATTTTTATATGCAAGATTAAAATTATCTTTAAGCATTTTTTTCACTTACAAATCCGTCTTGTATTCTTAATATTCGTTGGGCTCTCTTAGCGACATTTGAGTCATGGGTCACGATAATAACAGTTTCGCCCTTGTTGTTTATATCCTCCAAAATTTTCATAATATTATTTCCAGAAATTGAATCGACATTTCCTGTTGGTTCATCGGCAAGAATTATGGAAGGATTATTAGATAATGCTCGAGCTATTGCGACACGTTGCTGTTCACCTCCACTCATTTCGGATGGTTTATGAAGGATTCTTTTTGAAAGACCAACAATATCGAGAAGATTTTTCGCTCGTTCAATACGTATCTTTGTTTTGACACTGGCAAAACTCATGGATAATGCTACATTTTCAATAGCATTTAGCGTTGGAATTAGATTATATTTTTGAAAAATAAAACCAATTTTTTCTCTGCGAATTTTTGCAAGTTGATTTTCAGATAATGCAGATACATCTGTCTCATCAATGTAAATGCTACCTGATGTTGGTTTATCAAGGCATCCTAAAAGATTCATAAACGTTGATTTACCAGATCCAGAAGGACCAATAATAGCGATATAGTCTCCTCGGGTTATACTTATATTTGTCTTTTTTAATGCATTAACTTGCAGATATCCTCTGCCATATGTTTTAGTTAAATCTTTTGTCATAATTACATTATTGTTCATGGAGATTTCCGCCGATTTTTCCACTTCCAGATAAATATGGATACAATAATGATAATAATAATTAAAAGAACGGGTAGACACGTCATTAATAAATCAGATTGTGACTGAATCTCTGAAGATGTTGATTCTGCTCTTTGAAAACTTGATCCTGCATTTTTCCCAACAGAAAACGATGTGCTTATTGTTGGTGTATTATAATAATCATTTCCTTGTTTAAATGAGACTTCAAATTCAACTGTATGATTGCCATATTCTAAATTATCTGTAAAAATATCAAAACTAGCTGAAAAAACATCATCTGGATCCATAGCACCTATGAAATATTGTGATGGGAGAATTGTTGTATCTGATATTGGAGTCATCATAACTCCTGTGATTGCTTCTGTTTTTGCATTATAGACTTCTAATGTAATTCTTGATGATTCGCCTTTTTTAATGCTTTTAGGAATGCTTGTAAATATAGATCCTACATCCAGATTGTCAATTATTTCAACAGTTTTGTTTATAGATGATGTATGGATATTATTACCATTTTCATATGATATATTAAATGTAAGATTTTTTATTCCTTTTTCAATTGGTTTTAATGAGAAGCTTAAATCCTCTGAGGAATGACTATTAATTGATTCAATAAAAACACTTTCAGGAGTGAATTCAACTCCCTCTATAGTTTTTGGTGTGATAATGATATTACTTAATTTTGATTCTCTACTGTTTACTGCCGTAAAAGTTATTTGTGTCGACCCACTTTTTGAAATTTTAGATGGGACTGAAGTAGATAGTAAACTTATGGTCTCATTACTTACATTAATTGGAATCGGAAAGGTTACATCTGTATATAAGTCGATATCTATTCCAACAGTAGGAAAATATATGCCTTCGGTGATGCCTTGGTCAACAATTATTTTAAATGTTATATCAAAACTAGCAGATGGTGCTAAATATCCAGTATCTTCATAATTTAAAGAAGCTCTAATTTCTTTACCATTACCATCTGATACCTCATTAATCCAGATATCATTAAATTCTGCACCTCTACCGTATGTATAAACTGTTGATGTTGAACCAGAGGTTGTTGTTGACGTTCTTGTGTTTGTTGCTTCTGCATTTTTTATCGTTAATTTAAGTGTACCAACATCTCCAGGCATAAATACACTAGGTGTAAGTACATAGTCATCTATAATTATTGATGGATCAGCACGGATATCTGGAATAAAACAAGTTAATGTTGCAAATAACATTGATAATAATATCACAATCCAAATTTTATGTTTCATTAATTTTCACCTCACTATAATCAAAATTTAATTTTTTCAAATTCAACAGACATTTTTCTAATATTTCTACTACATCTCCTTTATTTTTTTTAATCTTAGAAATTGAAGTCATTCTGATATCAAATAATAAGTTTACTATTTCAGTTTCTTTTGGGGAAACAATTTCACTTATTAATTTTCTGAACTGGTTGAATTTTTTTTCCATCTGTTTTCCATGTTTTTTAAAGTTTAATAGTACATTTTTTCCCTCTAATGTCACCTCAAAAATATGCTTTGAGCGTTTATCTACATTTTTAACTTTGATTAATCCTTCTTCTTCCAAATTTTTTAAAAGTGGATAGATTGTCCCTTTACTTGGTTTCCATGTTCCATCTGTTTTTTTGTTTATCTCCGATAGCAGCTCATATCCTGATTTTGGTTTTTTCTTAAGAGAATGAAGTAAATATATTGAGAGAATCCCTCTTTGTTTACCTAATTTTGTTGGAATATTTGGTAAATTTGTCATATTTTGCGGTATAATTCAATTTATTTATAAATATATCGAAAACGAACCGTTCGAATTCGTAATATTAAAATAATTAAAAAATATTATTAATTTTAACATTTTACTAATTATATGTTGTCTTAAGGACCTTTTATCCTGAAAACATTTTTTTTAAATCTATAATATTTTTTTTCTTATACAATATAAAAACAATAATAGATTAATTTTCAAGGATTCTATTTATACTAACCTATTTTTCTTTTAATATGTCTTTTGTTCGAATTGAAGCGCGTCTTAAAATGATATCTGTTTTTTCTCTTGAAAAAATTCTTTCTCTAATGAGCTCCTCGATTAGTATTTCACATAATTGCTGAGAGTAAATTGAATTCTTTTTTGCAAGCAATACAATTTCCTGAAAATTCTTTATATCAGATAAATCTTTTTTTAAGTGGTTCATTTGATTTTGAAGATCTCCTAATTTTTTTTCGATCGCATCATTAATTTTATTTCTAATCGTATCCTTTGATTGGTTTTTATACGATTTTAGATTTTCTCTTATTTCTTTATCTATTTCTTTTTTAATTTCTTCTTTGTAGCTATCAAGTTCTTTAAGTTTTTTAAACATTTTTTTCTGTTCTTTTTCAGAGACAATGATTCTATCAAGATGTTTATCAAGTTGTTTTGCTAGATCCATTTGTTGTTTTAACTTATAATCAAATTCTCTCATTTTCTCTTGAATATAGCCTTCTTTCATCTTATCAAAATCCTCTAATGCATTCTCCTAAATTGATTAAATAGGTTTTTTATATACAACTATTCTTTATTTCCAATATTTTTATTTATATCAACTCTTGTTTTAAAATAATAATCACTCTCTTTTTTCTACAACAATTGTGCAATTTGTAGCAATGGCTCCAATAACTCCAAGTGCAGCAAGCCATGGAGCAATAACAGCTCCTATAACTCCAATTGTTACAGGAATTTCTAATAACACTTTTTTATTTTCGTCCTTTACAATGATTCTTCTAACATTTCCTTCATGTAATAATTCTTTTACTGTTTTTACAAGATCATCTGAGGAAACCTCAAACTCTTCTGTTTTTATTTTACCTATAGATGCTCCACAATGAGAACAATAATTTGCATCTAATAAGAGCTTAGTACCACATTTTTTACAATACATAAATTCACCTTATTTATTAATAATATATTATTTCAAATATGTCATTCCAAATTTGAGCTTGGTAATACTAAAAAATTTTAAGTCATTTTTGGATAAATATTAGCAGGAAAAAATGCCATACTATGTATATGCTATAAAACTTGATCAAGAAATATTAAAATCAAAAAAATTTAGAAAACAAAATCCTGATTTAAATCCTAAACTTATTTGTCTTTATGTCGGACAATCTTATCATACACCTGAGGTTAGATTTAAACAACATAAAAAAGGCTATAAATCTAATAATTTTGTAAAAAAATATGGAATGCAACTCTGCCCAAGAAAATACAGTAAATATAATCCAATAAAAACAAGAAAAGAAGCTGAAGAGATCGAAAAAATGCTCACTAAAAAATTAAGAGCAAGAGGACATGGAGTATGGTCAAATTAATTTTATTAAAAAATATTTTCGAGGTATTTTTATGGTAACAATTAGAAAAGCTATCGAGCATGATGTTGAAGAAATTACTAAAATATACAACGAAGCTATTTTAAAAACAGTCGCAACTTTTGATACTAAACCTAAAACTATTGAAGAACAAATAACATGGTTTAAAAATCACGGTTCAAAAAATCCAATATTGGTTGCAGTAGAAAATAAAAATGTTATTGGTTGGGCAGCGTTAAGTATATGGTCTGATCGTTGTGCGTATTCAGACACAGCTGAAATATCATTATATGTGTATAAAAAACATCAGAAAAAAGGTGTAGGTAGAAAGCTTTTAGAAGAAGCAATTAAGGAAGGACAAAAAGCAGGCATTCACACCGTAATTGCACGAATAACAGAAGGAAATGAGTCTAGCGTTCACCTTCATGAATCTGTAGGTTTCTTCAATATTGGAATAATGAGGGAGGTTGGTTTTAAATTCAATAAACGTCTTGATGTATATATAATGCAAAAAATTTATCCTGATTAAAATAAAAAATATCTATTGAATGATGCCTTTTTCCTTCATTTTGTTGTAATTCTCAGGATGAGAATTAAAAAAATTATGAATTGGTTCTAGTATTCTATTTACATAATTTGCTGTTGCATTCTTTAAATCAAGAGGATGAAGATCTAATGCAAATGCTTTTTCTAATTTATCATATGATTTAAATTCTAAATTCCCACCAAATTTTTCTGGTCTCTCAATTAAAAAAACCTCTCCATTTAGCTCAGGAAAAATAACATATTTACATAACTCAAGAATAGGATTTTCATGAATTTGTTTTTCAGGACAAAAAGCTTTACTTATTTTCTTTTTAACACTATTAGGTTCGTCATGTATAGAAATCATTGAATCTGGTTTACTCTTACTCATTTTCACCTCAATTGGATCCATCCTTCCGCCACCAGCAAGTAAACCTGTGAGTAGTGGTGTATGAATTGCAATTGGTGATTTTCGTCCAAGTTTTTTAGATACGTCTCTGCAAAGCATATGAGCATGACGCTGGTCCATACCACCATATGCAACATCAAGATCTAGATAAAAAATATCTGAAACCTGCATAGCTGGATAAAACAATTTAGAAAGATCACGCTCTGCTTCATCTTCATCTCGTCCCATTATATCCATTGCACGTTTAACTCTTTTAACAGATGTTGATTTAGAAGTTCGCAGAACAAGCTCCCAATACTTAGAATCGCCAACATAATCACTAGCATAAACAAATTTTACCTTGTTTTTATCAACACCCATTGAAGCAAAACAATCTTCCATGTATTTTCCACATAATTTAATCTTTTCAATATCTCCATCAAGCTTATCATTGATATATGCATGCCAATCAGCAAGTAAAACTGTAAAATCAAATCCACAATCAAGGAAATCTTTTATTTTATTCGTACAGATTTTCCACCCAAGATGAACAGTACCAGATGGTTCAAAACCAATATATGCCTTAGGTTTATCCTTGTTTAATACACTTTTAAGCTCTTCTATTGTTACTATTTCCTCAGTGTTTCTAGTTAACATTTCTAGTTTATCCATTGATTTTCACCTTATCTTGTTAGTTTGTTTATTACATTATCAATTATTTTATCGGAAACTCCGAGATAGTTTTTCGAATCAAGAGAGTTTTTTATTTCTTTTTTATCTAAGTATTTAAGAATTGAGCTATTGGAAGAAAGAATGGTAAATAAATCTTTTTCTTCTGTTATAGCTTTTTGAGAGCAAGTACGCATAATTTCATGGGCCTCACCGCGTCCCATTCCTTTCTCAACAAGTTTTGTCATAACTGACTCAGCCATAGGTAGGCCTTTTGATTTTTCTAAATTATAAAGCATCTTTTCTGGGAATATTTTAAGATTTTTAAAAACATCATTCATTTGATAAACAATCCAATCAGTTAATATAAGAGCATGGGGTAATATAAAACGCTCAGAGGATGAATTTGCTAAATCTCTTTCATGCCATTGAATGGCGTTTTCAAAACCCGGTATAATATTACTACGAACAACTCTTGATATTCCACTAACTTGTTCACAAATAATTGGATTTCTTTTATGAGGCATTGTAGAGGATCCAACTTGTTTTTTTGATTCAAATGCTTCTGCGGCTTCTCCGATCTCACTTCTTTGTAGGTTTCTAATTTCTGTTGCAAATTTCTCCATACTTGTAGCAATATTGCATAGATTTGATAGTAGTTCTATATAACGATCTCTACAAACAATTTGTGTTGCTCCTTCTTCTATTCCTAATCTTAAATCTTTCATTACAAGCTCTTGAATTTTTAATGCATGTTTTCCCATTGCAGCAGCTGTTCCCACAGCTCCGGACATTTTTCCAACAAGAATTCTTGATTTACATTCATGCATACGTTCAAGATGCCTATCAACCTCAAGAGCGTATACTGCCATTTTAAGACCAAAGGTTATAGGAATAGAATACTGTCCATGTGTTCTTCCTGACATTAATGTATTTTTATGTTTTTTTGCAAGATTTACAAGCGTTTTTCTTAATTGTTTTAGTTCTTTTGAAATTATATCAGTTGCCTTTGAGAATTGTAAAGCATTGGCTGTATCAACAATATCATAACTAGTTGCACCTAGATGAATAAATTTACCTGCACTACCCTCGCAGACCTCGGCAAGAGCTTTTGTTACAGCCATTATGTCATGTCTTGTTTCTTTTTCAATATCTTTTACTCTTTGAACTTTAACATATTTTATAGTTGCCTTTTTAGATATCTCATCTGCATCTTTTTTTGATATATTTCCAACCTTTGCATGGGCTCTTGCTAAAGCTGATTCAACATCAAGTAAATGCTGAAGTTTACTTTTTTCACCGAATATGTTTTTTACCTCTTCTCTTCCATATCGAAAATCGATTGGACAAACTTGATCATCCATATGCACTCGAAAACCAGTATAAAATAATAGTTAATTTCTTTTTTGGGATTAATCCAAGTTCTTTAATAGATCGGATAACTCTTTTGAAACTGTTTTAATTCTTGGATAATGTCGATTAAGTTTTTCAACCAGATCATTTAATTGTTTAAATGTTCCCATAATAAGTATGTCAGCTGATTTTTCTTTTAAATTATAAGCATGTTTTGGTATAGCTACTTCTCCACCAATTGATAACATATCTTGTTTGATTATGATCGCATCTTGAAGTATGATATTTTCTAATTTTACGACTCTAAAAATTGCCTTAGGCGCCATAATATCAAGGCTTTTTGAATCACTCCCAATTTTTTTTATTTCTGATATAGCATCATCTAAGTTTTTAATATCAACTATTGATGGATTATATTTTGACACAGAAAAAAAGATAATGTTATTTAGTTTATCAACTATTTGCTAATAAAACCAAAAAAACTATAATTGCTCTCCCTCGTTATATTATTTGTTGGCGAATCATTATTATTTATTAAAATTCCTTCAAGAAGGATTATTTTTTTTATTTTAAAACGATACACTCATTTATAACAAAAACGATACATGATATTTGAGGCGATGTGTTAAAAACAATTATTAATCCACAATTAAAAGAGTCATTAAGTTTTATTGAGAAATATCATATATCAAAACCGGAGAAAACAACACTTCTAATTATTGGGGATTGTATGGTTGATTATCGTGGACGTGCGCAATCAATACTAGATTGGGGAGAACGAATAATAATGATAAAACAGGATGGGAATGTTTTAGTACATCGACCAGAAATGAGAGAACCTGTTAATTGGCAGCCCTCAGGTACCATAACAGAGTTTAAAGATCAAAACGATTCTCTAGTAATTAGATCACATCATAAAAATCCACCAGAAAAAATGAAAATTACATTTCGAAATATTAAAACGATTATTACCACATCACTAAAGGATAATGCAAATCTTGCAATTGCAGGAATGGAAATAGATGTAGTAAATCAAATAGTCACTGAGCCAAATATAATTGAGGAAGGATTACGTATTAGTAAAAGAGAAAAACAGGTTAAATCAGGTATGATAGACCTGTTTTGCTATGATAAAGATCACACACCAACAATTATTGAAGTGAAAAGAAGCATTGCAAATATTAGCTCAGTACATCAACTACGAATGTATGTATCTGATATTAAAAAAGATATAGAGGAAGCAAATGTACGTGGTATTCTATGTGCACCTCGTATTCCTGATATGGTAAAAAATCTTTTAACTGATTATGATTTAGAATGGAGAGAAGTAGAGAGAAAAGTCATAATTCCAGATGATTTTCAAAAAACACTAAAAGATTTTAAATAAAAAAGGAAGAAAGAGTATAGGAATCTAATCAATTCCACCAAATTGAAGACTTGGATCTCCAAAGAGATGAACAATAGAAATACAATGCGCCTCTGTTACCTGAATAGTATTTTCATCGATAAACTTCTGAATAGCTCCACTAACCGCTTGTCCAGGTGTTGTTGCATCATCTTCTCCGATTTCATAAAAAAAGTTCATCTCTATTTCACCATTAAGACTAACTGGTTGACCACTCCAACTTACTGTAAGACCTGTAGCTCCTACTGAGGCTATTGCTCCTCCATATGGCATAGCAACCATACGCCAGCAGAAGCATTCAGTTCCTGGATCTCCATGGGTCCAGTATAAATCATCATAATCTTCAGAATTTTTTGTTTTATACCATGTAATGTTAAACTGACCGTTATGACAGCCACCTACAACTGTAATAGGTAGTTTACGAAAGTTAAAAAATCTCCACATATCTCTCATATGAATGCCGCCAATCCATGTATCTGTACCTTCTATAGGATGTGTATCCCACCTAATTGGATGACCGTGCCCTTCAAAAAGTAAAAAACCAGCTCCTCTTGTAAAAGCACGAGCTATATCCCGTGCAACAGGTATTGGACCACCAGAATCATTATTTGATGAATATACTTTTACTTCTTCATTTATAATGCCATCCATATATCCAAGAGCTAAATCACAAAGATATTCTCCATCTGGTTGGGAGTTAAAAAAATCATGACTTAACCCACCTATTGCTACCATTTTATCATACCATGGTTTACTACTAGGAGAGGTACTTTCATATCCTGTAATCTTTTTTACTACGGTTTTAACCTCAAACTTATTTCTACAGGGCAACCGACCTACATGTACATCAGGATTCAAGTCAAGTTCATCATCAGTAACGCCCATGAATTTATCCCAATGAGCATAGATTCCATCCTCATTTGAATCCCAACTTGAGAAATTACCGCCTTCTTCATAGATATCGGCATAATATAGATCACTAATGGCGCCTGGATCATTTGTTCCAGATTTTTCGATATTAGTATATCTTACTGGCACATGCCAATCGTTACTACCCTGATTCATATCTTCTCTGTCGTCTGCGTTATAATAAGATTTAAGACCACCAACTAAAAGCACATATTCAATGTTGTATGTCTCTATTGCATCTTTAATAAAATATTTTATTTGTTCAGGTTTATCAGATCCAGAATATTCAGTGTAAATGTCTTCTGTTGTTTTTAATAGAGTTGCAATATTGTTATCAATTTTATGTTGAACAAGAGGATCAAGAATATTTGAAAACTTTTCAGGCGCAATTATAACAAGATCATAATCCTCTCCAAAACTCATCTGGTTTTTTGGATTATCATATGTAATCTTGATTTTTGCCTCATCAATATAATATATCTTATTTAAAGCAGGTGAATATTGTACCGGATATAAATAAACTGATATATGGGTCACACGAATATTTTCTGAGTTTAATCCACAGGTTATTTTATAATCATAATATTTATTTGGATATCTGTTAACACTTGAGTATATCTTTTGATCTTCAAAAAAGGATTTAGAATTCTCATATGAATCTGCTGTTTTTGGTATCGCTTCTGGTGTTGGTTTTATTTTAGCATTTAAGGTTTGTTCTTTTTCTGCAGATGTCAAGCATTTGATTTCTATACTTTCCACGCCAAAAGACAGATCAAAACTAAAAGTAAACATAGGAATTTCAGGTTCTCCCGTAATTCTTAAAAAACTATCTGTCTCTTGTAAATCAACCTTTAAATAATTATCATTATCAATCTCACTTATTATGGGTGTTGTGAACTCGAATGTTTTTTCAATTTCATTAATTTTTTTATTTACAGAAACAGCACCAGCTCCAAGCCCACTAAGGACTAAAACACCAATTATTAAAACAGATATTGTTTTTCTCATATCTTTCCCCTAATATACTATATAACCAAAACTATTTAAATATTGTCAGAAAATGAACATTTTTCTCCATTATAAGAAAAAATAAATCACAAAATGTAATATCACATGTGCAAAATGAAAGGTAGTTATTTATTACTAATGGAGCTAAGCAAAGACAGAAAAATATCTGTAGGAAAATTAGGAGAAATTGAATTTAAAAAAGGTATTTATGTTTATGTCGGCTCTGCATTAAATGGAATAGAAAACAGATTAAACCGACATCTTAGAAAAAATAAAAAATTGCATTGGCATATTGATTATCTATTAAAAAACGCAGAAATCATTGATATCTTATATAATGAAAACGATTCGAAACAAGAGTGCTTTATTGCTAAACAATTAAATGATAAATTATCAATAATATCTGGTTTTGGATGTAGTGATTGCAGGTGTAAAAGTCATCTTTTTTATGGGTCATATAAACAAATTAAAGATATTATAGCCAAGCTAGATATGAAACCATATTTGAAAAATGCAAAATATAAAAGCATGTTTTAATTATCTAAAAAATTATGGTTTCAATTGTTTATTCAACAGCTGGTAATATTAAAGAAGCAAGAAATATTGCACATTCTCTTGTTGAAGAAAAACTTGTTGCATGTGTTAATATAATTCCGCAAATAAACTCTATATATCGATGGAAAGGAAATATTGAAGAAGACAACGAATGCGTGATTATTGCAAAAACGACAGATAAAAACGTTGAAAAAACAATTAAAAAAATAAAAAGTTTACATTCTTATGAGGTACCAGATATTGTGGCAATTCCAATAACCCGCAGTTTTGAAAAATATATCGATTGGATAAAAGATGAGACTATATGAAATTCGTATCCCTGATTTCAAGTGGTATTGATTCACCAGTTGCAACATATCTACTTGCAAATAAAGCAGAAGAAATAATATTTGTTCATGCAGATAATCAACAATTTACAGATGATAAAGAAATTAATAATTTCATAAAAATTTCAAAGCATCTGAAAAAACATATTTCATATCCAATAAGAATATATTTTATTTCTCATGGACAAGCTCTTTTTTCTTATAAGAAGAATTGTGAAGATAGATATACATGTGTGTTTTGTAAACGTATGCTTCTACGCTATGCAGAAAAAATCGCAGAAAAGGAAAATGCTGAGGCAATAGTTATGGGAGATTCACTTGGGCAAGTAGCATCTCAGACATTACAAAACATTAGAATTATTGAACAATCAATAAAAATTCCAGTTTTAAGACCTTTGATTGGATTTGACAAAGAAGATGTTATAAAAATAGCAAAAAAGATAGGTACTTATGAATTATCTATTTCACCATCATTAGGTTGCAGTGCGGTTCCAAAAAAACCTTCTACACAAGCAAAACTTGAAAAAATCCTCATGGAAGAAGAAAAGATAGATGTTGATAAATTAGTCAATAATGCAGTTGATAACGCAAAAATAATATCAATCTAAGTCAATATTTTCTAACCAACCTGAAAAAGATTTTGTTTTACAATCGCATTTTTCAATATAAGGTTTTATATCTATAACTGGTGTTCCATCTATTGCATCTAGACCCTTAACAATTAAAATATTTTCATTTCTATCAACAAGCTCAACTACAGCATAACCAATAGGATTTGGTCTATGAGGAGATCTTGTGGTAAAAAGACCATGTTTTTTGATATCCCAAGGTGTTTTAACAATTAGATTATAATCATAAGATTTATGAAGCCAATAAAAAACATGCAAATGAGAAAAACCATCAATATCCATTAATCCATCTACAAATTCATTTTTTAGTTCTATTTTAGAAATTTGATCATTTCCTTGAAAGGGAGCTTGTGCAAGAGTTTTATATGGTGATTGGATAAAGCCAATAACTTGAAGTTTACCAGACATATCATCCATTTTTAATTCACCAATCTTCTTCTTTTAAAAATCTCAATTTTATCAAGAGGATCAATTTCTGTTTTTTCAAGTTGACAATAATTCATCATTATTTAATTATGCTTATTTTACATAAAAAAAGATAAATTTTTTTTAAAATGAAAAAGTTTAAAAACCCATCTAACATACCAT
>Ga0180431_10006435_pt1 | contig 13940 bp, 16 predicted proteins | sample SS_ome_11_FD_132459 | JGI IMG/M metagenome (GOLD analysis project Ga0180431, IMG submission 132459) | Hypersaline lake sediment archaeal communities from the Salton Sea, California, USA - SS_1_MS_1 metaG | ecosystem: Environmental > Aquatic > Non-marine Saline and Alkaline > Hypersaline >... | reverse complement strand
GTCTGCTGAACACACAGGTCGAATAACTGAAGGTCTATTTCCTCAAGGACTTTGCAGTAGTCGCCAGTTCCATCTGGGCATCTTGTTTTTCGCGGAACTTGATGAACGATTCCGCAGGGCTTATGACGACATTGACCGCTTCCAAACATAAATGCCGGAATTTTGTAATGAGCAGCTACATACGAAGGAGGGAGTGTTGCCATAATAGCTACAGTCGGAATTCTAAATGCCTCTCCGAGATGAATGCCAGCAGAATCAGGACATACAATCATATCAGAACGAAAAGCCAATGGAATCAAATCGTCCAATATGGTTTTACCCGAAAGATTCCTGACGCCGTCTATTTCTTCTATTCTACCAAGACTATTTAACTTCCCAATGACGTAGACCTTAACACCATATTTCTTGATGAGATGCTGAATGATTTTAATATTCGAAGAAGGAGGAAGGTTCTTGCTGTGACCGCTTGAATGCCACTGAAAAAATACGTATCGCTCATTTTTAGGAATCTGCAAGCGCTCAAAAAAATCGTCTCTTGGGTAAAGCAGTTCCTCGTCAGTAAAATCTCCGAAATCGTTTAAACCAACATACTTCATTCCTGTCCAATCATAAAGGCGCTCAAGAATAGACTTGTCATCAACCCAAGATTTGTCTGATACATGTTCTTCTTTCCAGTAATACATGCTTGGAAGGCGATGATTAAACTTAATGAAATCTTCTGTCGCAACATAATCAGGAATATAATGAAAACTTCTCGGAAGAAAACGTGAGAAAAACTTCTGCATTGGACCACCAGAAGCGAAATAGAACTCACAACGTCTACGCCCCTTTATGTTGTAGATGTCGCGATAATAATTGATGAGCCAAATAGCATCTCCTAGGCCCAAAGTAGAGTCGCCCTGCATCATTGCTAAAACAGTTTCTCCTGGAGAAATTTGTGCTCCATTATAAACGGGAACGGAAAAATCAGCTTCGACGTCTTGAACTTCGTTTGGCTCTAAGGTTCTGGGTGCGCCCCATGAATAATACTCAACTCCATTGTGTTTGAATTTCCAATACATTATGCTGACTCCCCTTGTGCCTCAAAATTGTCTAGTAGGGCATTGGCGTTTAACCAAAGCCTCTCTACTACGACGCATTCTATATTACCTCGCGTACTGAATTCTGAATGCCATGGCTTATCTGCGATGTAGTGAATTATCTTCGCTCTGCTTATCCAACTTCCTAAATGACGAAAATAGCTCTTGAGGACATTATACCAAACTGGAAGCTGATTGTAGCTAGAACCGACCACAGAGTTTATGACATCTTGGTCAACGTGAGAGTGGTTCCCGTCAGCAGAAGCGGCAATAAGAGCATCTCTGAAGTCATGATTAAGAAACTTTTTCCCTATTGAAAGAACGCCAGTATTGAATTGCGGAATCTCAATCTCCTTAACAGCGCTTATACCGTCATCTATACGAAGAAGTTCAGATATGTCAGAGCAAACAAAGATATCAGAGTCGAGAAAGATAACCTTGTCATACTCAGAAAGTGTAAACACCTCATACTTGTGGTAGGAGCCGTGACATTTTTCGCCATCTTTAGTTCCGACATTGATACCAGAGTAAGAAGAGAGGTCCGGATATCTCCAGTTAACCTGCAATCCAAGTTTCTGACATAATTTATGTATTCTTTCAGGAACTGGCTCAGAGTCTGTCCAGAAAACTTCAATTGGAATATCGCGAACCCAAGGATTAGAGGATACTAACGAAAACAGCATAACCCTGAGGCCAACTAAAAACTTGGAATCACACAATGTAGCTATTGCGATTTTTGCTCCCATCGAAAAGGCTTCCTGCTATAACTCTGATTCAGGAGATGTGTCGTTTGCAGTTTCTTGCCTTACGCTTTCAGCAATGGAATCTGCTAAATTCACGTGTGATTGTGGAACGTCGTTAACAATACCACCATTTGCCGCTGCGTCAAAGTTTTCAGAGTTGACCATTGTTTCTCCAATAACCTCTGGATAATAGGTTCGATAGTAATCTGCAAACCTCTCCATTACCATGTTGAGAATACGAGGTGAAAAATAATCAGAAGTGTCGGGAATACCGAATTTGGCTTTAACATCTGGATTCGACGAATAGGATGGAGGTGTAATGGACGAGTTAACTCTGTGAGAATATTTCTGCCTATAATGAGAGTCTGACTCATACGTGCTTTGCGGAATGTTTTCCAAAGATATTGTTGCACCAACACCAAGCCAACTTGATAAAGACTCCATAGAGGCATACGGGTCCAAAAGAAAATCCTCGTACCTCCAAACGTAAATGTGTCCCATAATGTCCAGCACATCGCCCAAATTGTACATTGACCTCCAAACCCCTCCAATTACACCATTGTCGGCCATGAGTTGAGAAGCCCGAACATCAACAAGATTCTGTTCCATGTGGTCAGGAAACTCAAGCATTAACGTGTTGCGGTGTCGCCTTTCAACGCTGGCATATATGTCACGAAGGTCTCGAATAGTAAGTATCATCTTGAAATTAGGCTGAAGAACTCTGAGGGTTTCTACACAACCAAGCCACCCCCTATTTTTGTCAACCAAAATGTCAGCTTGAGTATTCGAATGGAAACCGAGCATAAATCCTCTTGTTGCAGCTACTAGACGTTGGTGCATTTCGTCTAAATTATGGTCTAATTGTCCCAGTAGAAATGGGTCATCGCTCCAAGTTCTTCTCATGGCAGACAACATATTGCAAAGGGGAGACGAAGGAGTAGCCTCAACACCAGGATACATGGATAGTATGTTGCAAAGAAGGGTTGAGCCAGAGCGAGGTAGACCTGCAAGATAAACGAATTCCATAACTAGTTCCTTCCATTATTACTACGGCGTTCACTGTCTTGAGTACCATTATACAGAAAGGGAGGTCAATGAATGGCCTCCCTTTTTGATTTGATTACGATTGTTTTTATGTAATCTTTACATTCGAATTATTTGAGCGAATATAAACGGAAGTCCCGCTTACCCACATATCTCCAGGCTGAGGAGAACCAGGAGCACCATCTCCGCAAAGTCTTGGACTCGCTTTAACCCGTAAAGAATTTGCCAGAGTATTAGAGCCAGTAGCAAACTGAACGGCCCCGTTTGCCGTTACGGTTACTCTAGAGCCACAAGCAAATGCCCCAACATTAGCCAGCGCATATGCTTTATAGCCTTGTGCGAAACCTCCGAACCCGTGAGCAGTTGCAAAAACACCTTGGGCAAATGAACCAAATCCAGTGGCACACGATACTACGACACCCTGAGCAAAACAACCTCCGTAAGGACTGGCGCGTCCTCCTACTGGATATCCGCCAATCCAAGCATTGTTACCTTGAGCAAACATACCCTTGTTACCGTCTACAGAAACTGCTCGTCCTTGAGCAAAGCGGCCCATTGAACCTGCCGCACCAGAAATATAGCACTGTGACCCTTGAGCGAAATTTCCTGAGTGAGTAGTGTCAATCAGAATATCATGACCCTGCGCGAATGAACCACCGTGACCATAAGATGTCGCTGCGTTTCCTGCAACAAAACATCCAGCCGAACCAGTAGAGTCAACATTATAACCCAAGGCAACAACACCATAATTGACAGCAGGAATGTAAACGTTAAGCCCAGAAGCAATGTTTCCTACCCCTCCCAATGCCGTTACATTCGCTCCTTGTGCGAATGAACCAACGTTTCCGTGGTTGGTAATAGTAAGTCCTTGTGTGAAGTTTCCACGTCCGCCCTGATAACACCTTACGGTGCTGCCTTGAGCAAATGAACCGGTTGTTCCAGAGGAAATAACATTTGTCCCTTGCAGAAAAACTCCTTTGCCACCTGACCCTATTCCATATACAAACGAACCTTGGGCTATGAATCCAGACCCGCCCTCAGCAGTGACACGATTGCCCTGAACAAAAGTGCCCCTACCGGCGAAAGATGTAGATGTGTTGCCCTGGACAAAGTTTCCTGAATTTGTAGAAGGCCCACCACCGTAACCAGCTACCACTAAAGTACCCTGGGCAAAGGCACCATTACCAGGAATACAAGTCGCGTTACCACCCTGAGCAAATGTACCGCCACTACCTTTTACGTAAACAGATAAACCTTGACCCAGAGCCCCTTTGCCAGATGTATTAGGAACTAAAACATCCTTACCTTGAGCAAAGACACCATAACTATCGTTTGCAACTACATTGCCTTGAGCAAACACTCCCATACTTCCGTAGGCACTCGTAGACGTACCTTGAGCAAACACTCCGCTATTACCGTTTACGCTTACAGCACTACCTTGAGCAAATGTCCCGTTGTAAGAAGCCGCGTTAATGTAAGCGGCGTGGCCTTGTGCAAAACTCCCCCCTGCTCCAAGAGCTTCTGCATTACTTCCTTGGGCAAATGAACCGTAAAGGCCTGTAGCAGACGCCGAAGGGCCAACGTTTACTGCAGCGACAATGCTACCTGTAGGACCACCCTCAACAACCATGGTGGTAATCCAATCGTCAAACTGACTCTGAGTGGGTATATCGTCGGTTTCAAACCATTTCTTCAGCGTTTCTTTATCCCTCAATGTATCTGTCATTTGATTTTTCCTTGGCAGTTGGCAGTCTTGATAACTAGCCTCAAAACACCAGTTTAACTCTAGTTTAACTCTAACAATTATACATTAAACTAAGCAATCTGAACTGCTGCACCTCCGGATTGAATGTATACACTTCCATTATTTATCCACATATCTCCGGTATCGGGCGAAGCAGGGGGTCCACCTCCACATAGCCTTGGCGAAGCACTAACTCTAAGAGAGTTGGCCAAGCTATTAGTATTGGTTGCAAACTGAACGGCACCATCTGCCAACGCTTGAACATTACTACCACAGACAAACGCACCAACATTACCCATGGCATACGCCTTATAACCCTGTGCAAAACTACCCGTTCCCATCGCACTAGCAAAAACTCCCTGAGCAAACGAACCGCGCCCCTGATAACAAGACACTACAACACCTTGGGCAAATGCACCGCCGTAGACAGCGTCCCAGCCTGCATTAGGACGGTCAATAAACACCGTATTTCCTTGAGCAAACATACCCTTATTTCCATTAACAGAAACTTGGTAACCTTGAGCAAATGTACCCATAGAACCGTTAGCATCACCAGCTAGGTAGCACTTTTGACCTTGTGCAAAGCTTCCGTTTTTGGTGTCTTCGATATAGATGCTGGTTCCTTGGGCAAATGAACCGTGGCTGCCATGAGTAGTTACGTCATTACCAGCAGCAAATACACCAGCCGAACCTAAAGCATCTACATTATATCCAGCAGCAACAACGCCATAATTGACAGTAGGAATGTAAACGTTCCACCCAGACGCAAAATTACCAACTCCTCCCAATGCGGTTATATACTGCCCCTGAGCAAATGAGCCAAGATTACCATGATTATATATTTTCCAACCTTGAGAAAAGTTACCTCGACCGCCCTCATAACACCTAATAACGCTTCCTTGAGCAAATGAACCCTTTGTTCCGGATGAAATAACGTTGTGGCCTTGCAAAAAGATTCCATCTCCTGTCGTTCCTATTTTGTTAACCGTATTCCCCTGAACAAAAGAACCTCTCCCAGCTTCAGAAGTAATTGTAAAGCCCTGAGTAAAAGAACCTTGTCCAGCAAAAGATGTAGCTGTATTCCCCTGAACAAAGTTACCAACGTTTGCACTAGGGCCACCACCATAACCAGCTATTACATTAGTACCCTGAGCAAATGCACCATTACCAGTCATGCAACTAACTTCGCCGCCCTGAGCAAACGTACCTCCACTTCCGCTGTTTAAGACCTTAAGTCCTTGAGCAAATGCCCCCTTACCGGATGATGTATCTACGTCAACATCAGAACCTTGAGCAATAACGCCATAGCTATCTCGAGCTGAAACATTACCTTGAGCAAAGACACCCATGCTGCCATACGCACTTGCACTACTACCTTGAGCAAAAACACCGGTATTACCATTAACCGATACAGCACTACCTTGAGCAAATGTTCCATCATAGGAGGCTGCATTGATGTAAGCAGCATGACCCTGAGCAAAGCTTCCTACATTGCCAAGAGCTTCAGCATGACTTCCTTGGGCAAACGAACCCATAGAACCCCACGCCGTAGTATAGACTCCCTCAGCAAGAGCACCAAATCTAGCCGTAGCTCCAAATCCTTGAGCAAATGCGCCTGAGCCATACGATAGGCAATTTTGTCCTTGAGCAAATGAACCGTTGGAATTTAATGAATAACATTTATACCCTTGACCAAAAGTACCAGTACCATAAAGGGCGGTAACAAATTGTCCCTGAACAAATGAACCTCTGCGACCACTAGCCAAGCCTAGAGCACCAGCCGTAGCATAAACACCTTGAGCAAAGTTGATTCTTCCGTATGTAGTTGCATTTGACCCTTGAGCAAAGTTTGTACTCTGTCTTGCAAGGACTTTGGAACCCATTGCAAAGCAAGGCCCTCCTCCAAAGGCAGTAGCATTAACTCCTTGAGCAAAACCTCCGTTGTTGAGTCCGACATCTCTACAGCCACTGCCAATACATATACTACCTACTCCGCGTTGTGAGTAGCAGTTGGCACCAGAAACCAAGACGCCGACGCCCGCACTGTCACTGTATGCACCGTAACCTAGGACCATAACACCTCCGTTACCATCAGCAGTAACAGAGCTGCCCATAGCAAACGAACCGGCGTTACCAATAGCTACAGCATCATTACCTTGAGCAAAAGACCCGTCAATACCAGTAGCAGACGAAGAAGGTCCAACATTAACAGCAGCAACGATACTTCCAGTCGGTCCACCCTCTGCGACCATTGTAGTAATCCAGTCATCGAACTGACTCTGGGTAGGAACATCGCCAGTCTCAAACCAGCTCTTCAGCAACACTTTATCTCTCAAGGTATCTGTCATTTCCTCTACTCCTTATGCTACTTGAAAAGAGCCGACTCCTTTTGAATCAGAACTCTTCAAACCTTTATCTTGACAATACTTATGCAAACTCTCTCGAAAAAGCCTTGAAACTGTCATTTCAGAATCATGCTTCCTAACCAAATCTACCAGTTCCCTCTCAGAAGAAGAAATTCTAACCTGAACCTTGAAATCTTTGCTCTCTTTCATTGTTTGTCCATACAACGTCAGTACACCTAAATAAAGCCAAGCCTATCAAATATCTTTTTCTTAGTTCGGATTTCTAGTCTTCTACTCCTGCGTCTTCTTCCATCTTTTTTAGCAGGGTGTAGTAGTTTGGAATCTCAGCAAGATGGTCTAGTGCGATTCGCTTAGCAATGTCCTTGTCGTCGATATGCTCCGTCTCGATATCGGTTCCCATGCGGAGCTCTTCTGGGTCAACATCTTCCGCTGTGACGCCTTTTTCATTCGCTCTTCCGCCAACCAAGAATTTAGCCAACTTGCCAAACAAATAGTAGATAATTTCTTCAACCTTTTCGTGTTCTACGTTGTTTTCTTCGGCCCATTTATGAATCTGTTCATCACTTGGCTCTTCGTGTTTAGAAATGTAATCAACAATCCCAACAGCGGTGTCACACATTCCCTCAAGAGGCTGCCACTTCTTTCCATCAGCTATTCTGTAGATTTTCACAATTCTCCTCTTAACTCTAACGCGTACGGACAGTAAAGGCGCACTATCTCTTCGGGCACTTGGCTCAACTTTGCGATTTCGTACTCCATAGATGATGGAGCCCCACCTGCCTCTTCGAGCTCTCTTCGGGCTTTGTTTATCGCTGCTATCTCGGTACTAGCTGCAGCCGGAGATGCCCATAAGCGTCCACTGGAGTAAACTATTTCGCCGTCTTTGATGCCAACCATTACGTAAGTGTTGTCCCGGTCGACGCCTGGTATGTTTGCTATTCTGTAGATTTTCATTTTACCACCTCATATCCGAAATCAGTCCAACCTGCAACCGGAACTCCCTCTACCGGAGATATGCCCATTCCATACTTGAGCCCCGCAGCCCTGTAGCCAAGCAACTTCAGTCCCATCATAACTTGGCTGGCTGTATGTCCGACATAGCAGATTACGATGATTTTCTTATCATTTGGAAGCTTTTTGAGATTTTCCTTCTTGAAGACATCCATCCAAAAGATGTTTTTTGCCCCTTTGATGTGACCTTCTTTGAATACGTCCGGCTTTCTAACGTCAAGAAGATAGAACTTCGACATATCTTTTTTATGGAGGTCCTCAGGAGTGATGTAGTTCCAGTCATCTTCTGTGCTATCGATGTAGTCTAGGAGGGCTCGATAGATGACGTCTTCAGAGCTGTCTTCGGAATCGGAAGCTACTCGGTAAATTCTCATAGATACTATTTCTATCTACGAGGCTAATTTACCTATCATAAAATTACCGATAAGGAACTTTCTGCAAGGCCGATGTCTGTTTGAAAGCAAATGTTACCGAGCGGGAATTCACTTGCCATTATGTAATTCGGCGTGGCAATTCAGGCAGAGAAGTTCGCATTTCTGGGCTTCCATCACCACTTCTTCCCAAGGCTTCATAAGGGAGCCGTTGTTGGAAATATCGAAACACTTCTGTGATGGTTTTTTGTGATGAAAAGAAAGAGCACGAATGGATTTGTTGTAACCGCATCTCGTGCAATGACCGCCGAGCATCTTGACGAGAGCTTCTTTTCTTCGTCTACGTTCTGACTTTTCGTGTTGAGGAGGGGTGGAGGGAGGTTTGAGGGGTGAGCAATTGAAGCAATATTTTCTGGTACGTTTTGTCTTGCGCGTCGTGCCGTGGTGGGTTTTGTAGTTTCTGGGGATTTTTTTGCCGCACGACTTGCAATACCTAGTTGTCATTAGCTGCTCATTCCTTTCTGTTGAACCTCCTAACTAGCGTGTGCCGCCTCCACTACTATTTCTAGAAAAAGGGGAATGAGTCCTGCTAGGAATGAGTTGGTGGGAACTCCCAGAATCGAACTGGGTCCTCAACTTTTTCAGAGTCGTGTGCTCACCAGATTACACCTAGTTCCCATATGTTTCACATTCTCTTCATGGCCTCTCGAGCCTCTTCCATAGTAATGCCTGCAGGCTCAAACTCTTTATCTTCAGGCCACTTCTCAGGCTGCGTAATGCCGAGCTTCATGTCTACATCCTCCCTGATGATTCTCGTAAGGTTCTTCAGTACGCCCAGAGAGGCCAGCTTGATTATCTTCCTAGCGTATCTCGGTTCCATTTTTATTTCCTCAAATTGGTGGGAGCCAAGGGAATCGAACCCAATCCTCGAGAGTTTCAAACTCGTGTGCGCCATGCAAATACCAGCTACACCAGACTCCCATTAAAATCAGTCTTCTCCAAAAATCAATTTCAACAATCGTCTCGCATCTGCATAGCACTTGATACACAGATGTTCCTTCTTTGACTTCCCATCCATATCAGGCGGACCAAACAACAACCCTCCAGACCTCTTTATCCTCTTGCCGCACTTGTCACACCTGATTTTCAAGTTCTCTCTCCTTCTTCACACTATGCCGAAACCATGTCTTCCAATCCTCACAACCATTGACAATCGTGCATGAGCCTTGGTTGCTGCACTTATGACACGGAGACTCATCTGAATTCAACCAGTCTTCTTTTTTGTACTCTTCTGTAACTTGATGCTCATTCATGTCATCTCTCCTCCTTAAACGCAAAAAGCCCCCAACGACTATAGAGCCGTTGAAGGCTTTATCACGGTTTGGGAGTTAGCAGAGGACTAGCGCCAAACCGTGTTCAACGGCTCGTTCGCTAAAGTAAAAGTATCCTCTGCTCTTCATATCAAAAGACTCTCCCGTTTAAATCTTCACTAGTACTATACCAAAAATCTGAAGAAGCGCAACCAAAATCTTCAGAAAATTTTCTAGAGGTGATATGTGTGCATTTTCTCGAGCCACTGAGAACAATACGAGTTACCACTTGAGCAAAGGAATGTCCAGATTTCACGCCAGTAGCTCTTACGAAGTTCAGGAATGATTCTGGTGTAGCCGTCTATTTGCTTATACGGCTCAAACTCAAGAGACCTGTCCCAAGACATCTTATCATGAGACAACCCGCTCAGATGATGTACTCCATTTCCCCAGCGATAGACATATATAGGCACCACATCGTATGAAACAACATTAGCTCCGGATTCAAAGTCAATATCCTCTCCCACTGACTTGGCCGGATAGCTGTTTTTGTCCATGTATTCACGACTGATAATGGCCTGAGAATGAAAGAGATTCTCAACAATCTGGTAATCCTTATTGTTGGTGCTCATGATAGCTTTTTTGGCCTTCACGATATCACAACCAGAACACAAACCCATCAAGTCAACCGAAGTAGAAATGCGCCAAGGAGGATAAATGTCGTCATCATCCCAAACACAGATGAACTCTCCCTCTGCAAGACCCTTCAAGAAATTACGCTTCGCTCCTAGATTGGGGAAACGTTTCGGGTAGTTGATGATTTTGACTTCCTCATAGGGGATGTCAAGGAAGAGCTCTACTCCCTCTTGGTCATTGAGAACGATGAGCTCTTTACTGGGATAATCTTGGTCTAGAAAACACCTGATGGCTTCGCCTAGTAATTCAGGACGGCCATAGGTACAACATAATGCAGAAACAAGAGGCTCTGACATCTACTTCTACTCTTTCTCGGGAAGGTCATACTCATAAACGGGGATGCCCTTGTCCTTGGCCTCTTCGGTTTCCTCCATTGATTGCTTACCACCACCTACTCTTACTAGAACGTCGATGTTGGACAGAAAAGTAGGAGATTCGTCCCCCCAATCTTCACCAACAATCTTTACCTGATCGACATCATAGCAAGGATTTTCATAGGCTTTCTTGCAAGCTATTCCTACCGTCTTCCAACCAAGCTTGTCAGCAACACGGTAAGCGATAGCAGGAATGCCCATGTCGGTATATCCAGAAACAACGGAAAACTCTTCGTCTGGATAAGCCTGCTCAACGATTTTGAAAGCCTGCATGACGAGAGCCTTCCCTATGTCCTCGTCAAACTTTCCTCCTGAGTACCCTACAACTCCAATTCTAATCATCTGAACTCTCCGCTTGTCTTATGCCCATCACAATATATCCTTCTTTTAGGCCAAATCGTTCGTCATCAAGGATATATGTTACCTCAACAAATAGATATAGACCGGAATACTCACCATGAGGAGCCTTGCAACAGTTTATTCGGTCGCCGGAGTCCCAAACCCTTCCTCCTCCTTGACAAAGCTTACAGGGGATGAACTCTTTCAGGTGAAGAACATCGCCGACATGGAAGTCTCTGTCGTTTTTCCGAAGCTCAAATGTCTTCTCGCCAGAAAGGACTGCGTGGTAAAACTCAGGCCATATTTTGAGTTCGTGTATCGTTGTCATCTTAGACAGCCCTTAAGGAAGTCATTATGCCGGATTCATTACAGACCAATTATGCTTCGGCTCTCCAAGCAATTCGCCTGCTAGCTCATTAACTTCCTTCATGCTAACGTCACTTGCAGCTCGTACGATATCATCTACATCATCACGCCTGCCTTCGAGATATCTACTAAGGAAATACATTCCCCTTCCACACGACGTCTCGGTCCTGCGTATGATGTCGGACATATAATCTGTTTTAGCGCAGGTAAACAAATCCTCGTCAATGCCGTTTTGCACCACATCTGAAAGGACTTTCTCGGCCTCCTCCATAAAAAGGTCAACGTTCTCAGGAGCAAGGAAACCATAAAGGTGATACATCATGTAATCCGGATACGCAATTGGATACATCGACAACCCAACGGAATAGCATAACCCAAGTTCTTCCCGAATTCTTGCGAAAAGCTTAGAATACATTCCGCCACCAACAGCACGCCTCAAAACATTAGCAGCCTGCGCTCTAGGGTCAAATATTGAAAGCGCCTGAGTGTCCATCGAAATATTACTCTGCTGAATGTCGCCCTTCGTGATAGACATGACAAACTTTTCTGACGAGGTTAATATCTCTGGTCTGAAAAATTCGTCCGAGACCGTATTGCGAGGTTTCGAGACAAGATATGGATGTTCTGAAGGAATGCCAGCTTCAATATCTTCTCTGAGTTGGTCTGAAGTGCAATTACCGCAAAATACAAACATCATATTTTCCGGAGAGGTCTTTGTCTCCAAGTATCCAATAATATCATCACGATTAATGGCCTTTACTGTTTCTGGAACGCCTACCGTATCGTGCCCTTTTTCCCAACAAAGGAGGGTGCTGCCGAGTCGCCCTAGGAAATAGTAGGTTGGGTCATCTTCGTACATCTTTATTTCTTCAAGAATGACACCCCGTTCACGCTCAATTTCTTCGGACGGAAATACCGAGTTGAATACCATATCTAGAAGCAACTCAATAGTGGCGCTTCTGTTAATATCTGGCACAGTAGCATGATAGACGACTTCGGTGTTGCTTGTATATGCGTTATTCGATGCACCTAGTTTGGCGAAGTCCTGAGTAATTCTCTTCCAGTCCCGCTTCTTTGTACCCTTGAAGAAAATGTGCTCTCCGTAATGTGAAATGCCAGCAATATTGGGGGTTTCGTAGTTGCTTCCTGCCAGAACAACGACTCCAAAGAAAGCCATTTTGCTATCATTGTAGATGTTGGCGACTGGGATACCTCGGACGTCAAAAAAATCAACTGTTCTGGTCATCGTTTTTGTCTCCTGATGAATGCTGCTCTATTGCCTTTGCGAGTTCAGAAAGAATTCCATTCTCTACGTTCAGATTGTAGTGACTGACAAGAAGCATGAAGTACGTAATCCAACCAAAACCTTCTTCAATCATTTCGTCTGGCCAAGTATCTTTCGGGTCGTTTCTTTCGGTGTGCTTAATGTGGCGACAAATTCTTCCGTTTTTGTCTCCCAGAGCCGTGCAAGCCTCAAAGGGATTCATCTCTTTGCCAGCAAGTCCAGCTCCTTCTCTGAAACTATCGTAAACGCGAAGAAATTCCTTAAAAGCAGCCAATACATCTTCTTTGTCTGGGTAGAGTATGTCCATTGTATTTCTCCTTATACGGTTTCTGACATGATTGAAAAGATACGCTCCATCAGAAGAGACTTAACCGCGTCATACATCTTTTGTTGCGATTCTGGTGACGCATTTCCAACAGCAAGAAAGTCCATAGGAACTTTTGCCGCTGCAGCCCCCATCTTGCCGCCGCCGTATGTACCATTCTTACCAGCGGAAAAAATTTTCTTACACAAAGATGGGACATCGAACGACACACCAACACTTCTCACGGAAACCTCGATGTTGTCATTTACGATTGCAAAAACAAAGGCTGTCTCTATCCCCTCGATTCTAGCCCGCTCTTGTGCAAGCATGGGAAGAGCTTCCCTTTGAGACTCAGGAATGAATCCAACGCCACCAACGAACACTCCATTTTCCTCTCTTACATTTTCTTCTTTGTCCAACTGACTTCTTAGCTTAAGGACATTTGGAGAGATAGGATAATCCATTATAACAGATAGATGTTTTCGATTTACGAGACTCATCAAATGTTTGTAAGCCTCGAAATCCAAGTCGGTTACGTTTTCTGTGTTCATCTCATTGGTATCTGTCCGAATACCTGCAACAAGAGCAGTCGCAATCGTAACATCATCATCTTTTTGAGGGTCAAGCTCTATTCCTTCTTGCTGGAAGTAGTCCCAAATGATTGATGCAGTCGCTCCCATGAGTCGAATATCGGACCACTTCGCACGTTGGGTTTCTACCTTGTGATGGTCAACAGCAAGAAGGCAATTTGCATTCTCAGGGAGGCATCGTTCAGGCATCACGTCTACAGTTATGAAATATTCCGCTGCCTCTGAAATCTCTTGCTCTGGAGGCATTATAGATAGGGTAATATTAAGAACATTCACCATCGTCTTATTTTGTGACCGATTAATATCACCGCCATGAAG
>Ga0180431_10006432_pt1 | contig 13942 bp, 10 predicted proteins | sample SS_ome_11_FD_132459 | JGI IMG/M metagenome (GOLD analysis project Ga0180431, IMG submission 132459) | Hypersaline lake sediment archaeal communities from the Salton Sea, California, USA - SS_1_MS_1 metaG | ecosystem: Environmental > Aquatic > Non-marine Saline and Alkaline > Hypersaline >... | reverse complement strand
CATCGTCGATGTCCACACCGACTACATGATACCCGGAATCGGCAAGACACGCAGCCGTGGGGAGCCCAATCCTACCCATGCCTACGACGATGATATCTTGGATAGGCATCTCAGCCAAATGACCCTCTATTATTCTCTTAAATGTTGAGCAATGACCAGGAGGGGACTGGTCAGTCGGTCTTTTCTCGTCTCCCACACGGCGCCCGGTAAAATTAATCAGAAACGTGAGCCCGGGGTCGATGATGCATCCCCTCGCCCACCTCTTCTTCGGAGGGATCATTGGCACCTGCCTGTTGATATTCTGGGTTGAGTATCCGAGAAGTAGGGAGGGAAGCGGGAAATCCGGCATGCCGCCACATATCGCCATCCTGGTGATTCTCATCCTGGCCGGGCTGGCCGCCTTCCCGCAGGTATCCAGGTTCATAGGCGACGGCAAGCTCGATACCGGCCCATCCCTGAACCTTTTCCTATTCCACGACATCCTCAACCTGGCGGGACAGAAGTTCAGACTGGGGGAGGGTGTCCTCGATCCTCCGGTTACTATCTCGGCCCTGGTGTTCTCGATCAGCCTGATCCTCCTGGTCTATATCCGTTCCGAGGGGTCCAGGGGGTGGTACATACTGTTGAGAGACCTGGCCTATCTCTCCGTCATAGCGGTGTGTATGGTGGGAGTCAGATCGGCGGTATCCGGAAAGAACTACCTTTTCCTGGACAAGACCTACGTCTACGTTCATACCGATCCCTACGCCGTGGTCGATGATCTCGTACTGGAGTTGCCTACCAGGTCACCGGTGGTTGGGCAGCGGAGGAGCAAGGCGATAGCGGTTCGGGACGCTTTCCTGGCGGTCAAGGAGGCGAGCTGGAACGAGCGACCCCGGGTTCTGAGTGTATTCATATCTGGAGCTCCCCCGCTGGAGTACAACAACCTGGTTACGTTGCTGAACTACCTGGAAGGGCATCCAGAGGCCGCTCCGCAGGGGGATATCGAGCGCATAAGGGCGGCCGGAACCCTGCCCCGACGTAGCATACCTCTCCCGTTGATCCTAGCCCTGCCGCCAGCGGCGATAGGGCTGTGCGTCATCCTGCTGCGCCGATGGCTCGTACTGTGAAAGACGGGTGCGTCGCGAGCCATTTATTAGAGCCATGACCACTGGTGGGGAGAAGATGAGACCGGTCTCCGATCTCACAAAGGGGTTCTCGTTCTCGACCAGGGCGCTTCTCGGGTATGCCTATCTTGTGTTCGCTCTGGTGGCATATCTCCTGTTTCAGAGAATCCGGTCCAGCGATTTCGCGATTTCCACCGGCCTGGTATTTGTCGGTATAGCCTCGCTCTTCCTGTCATACAGGTACCTTTCCACCGAGTACGAGGTGCTGCAGAGATACAGACAGCTGCTGTACTTCTTCGTAACCCCGGTCTTGGTGTTCTACTTCCTCATAACCATAGGGTTCGACAAGTACATACTCGAGACCCCATTTGGGAGAGTCTGGCTCGGGAATGTGATGTATCTCTCGAGGTCTGTTCTCAATATCATCGGCATCCCCTACGCCGGGGTCGGCAACGAGATCGTGCTCTCCTCCCCGGGGTACTCGACGCCGGTCACCCTCCAGGTGACGGAGGCGTGTTCCGGAATACACTCCTCCTTTCTCTTCCTGGCCTTCTTCGCCATGATGCTTGTTGATCTCAGAAAGAGGATGGACAGAAAGACCGGGGCCATATACTTCGCGGTGGGGGCGATCGGTACCTACTCGGCCAATATAGTGAGAATCGTTGCCCTGGCGCTCATAACCTACTACATCGGCTTCGATGCCATGAAGACCTTCCACGACTACTTCGGGTTCATCTTCTTCATCGGCTGGATATTCATCTTCTGGTTCGTGGTTTTCAGAAAGGTAGAACGTGGAGAGACGGAGACCGCCTCGACGGGGTAATCACTTGGATAGCAGGCTTCTGGTGTTCGCCATACTCGCGGGGACGCTTAGTGGAGTGAATCTCTTTCTGCACAAGGTGGCGGCCGACAGACTCGATGAAACCAGTCTATCGGCCATTCTGAGCCCCTCCTACGTACTGTCGCTCGCACGGAACCCGTACGTCTACGTGGTTCTCGCCATGGGTCTGGTCGTGCTGGCCGTCGACCTCGCATTCCTGTCAAATGAGGTTCCGGCGATTGTCGGCTTGAACATGGTGATAGTCCTGGGCAACGTGCTCTTCGCGGCACTTTGTATCCTCCTCCTGGGAGAGAAGATCGATCTCAGGATAGCGGCCGGAATCGGGTTCGGTCTCGTATCACTTGTCCTTCTGTCACGCATCTAGCCGATCGCCTCGCGGTATATGGCCAGGGTCCGATCAGCGACCTTCTCTACAGATCGCTCGGCGACCACGTACCTCCTTCCCCTCCGAGCAAGCCTGTCGGCCGTCCGGTGATCCGAGAGCAGTCCTTCGACGGCGTGGGCGAGGGATGAGGGGTCCCCGGGGGGAACCATCACGCTCCTCTCCGGGCTTGCCACCTCGTCTATACCGGGTATCTTGGTGACGACCGTCGGCTTCCCCATGGCCATGGCCTCCAGGAGCGATATGCTGGAGGCCTCCACAAGGCTGGGCACGACTACCACATCGGCAGCGGACAGGAGTCCCGGAAGCCGATTGTTCGGGACTGCGCCCCTGAATTCCAGCCTGTCCGTTACGCCGAGCCTTCTGGAGAGGTCCTCGAGCCGGGCCCTCTCCGGTCCATCTCCAACGACGATGAATTGGCACTCGCTCCTGACCTCTCTACATGCCTCGACGAAGAACTGGACCCCGTTCTTGGGAACAAGCCTTCGGACTGTCATGACAACCGGCAGCTCGTGGGACTCCTCTGGCTCCACCCGGGGGGAGAAGGCCTCGGTGTCCACGCCGTTGAGAACCACCTCGATGTCCTCCTCGGGGCCTCCCCACGAGATGACCTTCTCGGCGAAGTCGGTGGCGGTGTGTATCTGTTTGTCGCATCTCTTGGCCAGAAATGCGGCCAGATTCCTCTCAGCAGCCCTGTAGGCGAGAGACTTGATGGTGGAGCCGGTTATCGCGCCCCAATGGTCGTAGTAGGAGCCGTGGATGGTGTTGACCGATGCAGCCGAACGGAGGGAGGCGGCTCCGAGGGCGGCGAATCCTGAGGCGTAGATGTGGCCGTGATATACGTCTGCATCAATGGCGACCGCTTTCGTCAGGAAGGCGGGGATGGAAAACAGCTGACGTTGGAGGGTCAGGTTGGTGGGGTCCCATGATCTTGAGATAAGGCCGAGGATGTCCGATCTCACCAGGGTGAACCCCTCCATCTCAACCCTGTCACTCGATCCCGGAATGCCCCCTGTGATCAGCCACACCCTGTGATCGCGGGAGAGGTATTTCGCCAGACCAAGTATGTGGGATTCGATGCCGCCCAGAAATGCCCCATCATCCGTGGGTCCTAGCTCGTACAGCATCGCTATTCGGAGGGACTCCAAGACCGGAACACCTCCCCCAATGTCAATGGTTCCGCTTCCTCCATGCATGTGGAAACCACGGTGCGGAGAAGGTCCCGCTGGACTCTCGGCTCGTAACACGCGTGGATGTAGATCACGGTTAGGCTATTGTTACGAACGAGGTCGGCCAAGAGGTTCAAAATTTCACCGCCGGACAGGCCCCGTGCGACAAGGTCCTCGATCAGCGGGGCATTGACCGGGATCTGAAGGACGCCGCTGTCATCGGGTCTGAAGGGGATGCAGTCGCCCTCGACCCGGTAGTCCCCGGCGTACCGGAATCCTAACTTCTCCTCGGCCTTCAGAACGTGAGACGTCACCTCGAACGCCGGTGATGCGAAGGCCCGGGGTCTACTTCCCAGAATGCGCTCGAACTCCTCGATCCCGCGGGAGATCATGCGCTCCGTCCCTTCTGCGTCGCATTTACGTATATGGTTCACCCATTCGACGTGATCATAGCCGTGGAGCTCGATCTCGTGATCGCTATCCTTGATTCTTCTGAAGATATCCGTGTGGTCTGCGAACCTGAGGCCCTTGAGGGAACCCACTATCTCACCCAATCCATACTTTCGCAGGGGGTTCACCGCGGCGTGCCTCGCTATCCTGGGGCTTCTGAGGAAGGCCCTGGCCGCCGTGTCTCGTCCGACACAGGAGAAGAAGGTGGTGCGGATGCCAAGGTCTTCGCAGAGGTCGAGGACTCGGGGGACCCCATCGACGAGCCCCTTGACGGTGTCGATGTCGACCCTGATGGCGAAGTTCCTCTCCAAACCAGCACCTATGGCCATTCTTTGCGGGCGATATAGATCAATTCATCCTCACCGTTATCGAATATCACATCTTCGAACCTGTTGAGCGGGATCCTGGGGACATCCTTGAACAGCACGGTGTCGACGAACCCAACCTCGTACATGTCCTGATAGGCGAAGACATGGGTTAAGGGGCGGTCGGTCATCTCCACCTGATCCCTGAGCCTATTGATCAGGTACTTCTCCATCCGGATCAGGTATACGTAGGTAGTTATCTGATCACCATCCTCACCGGTTACGTAGAGCAGCAGCCTCCTGGCCCTCTCGTCTGCCCCGACCAGCTGCCCCCTGAGAGTGGAGCGGTTGACGTGGAGTGCGGCGGAGTACTCCATGGAGTCGTAGAGGTCCTTTCTCTCGTAGTCCTGGGACAGGAAACCCATGTAGGATGCGAAGAGCAGGTTGACCATCAGGATGACCGCGCCCAGGGACACGGCCAGGGTCCGGATACCGCCAGAATACTCTGCCTCCAGCCTCTTGTAGGCGTAGACGAAGGTTATCCCCGCCAGGATGGCCGATAGCTGGTAGCCGTACGGGATGTTCCTGAAGAGCAGGATGTAGCCGAAGACGTCCCTCTTCACTATGCCGAACAACAGGAACGGCACTATAGCCGAGGCGTAGGCTAGCAGGAAGGACTGCTGATTCTCGGAGAGGATCGAAACGGGATAAAGAGCCAGAACCGCGAGGGCCAGTATCCCCAGATGGGGAGCGATCATCGGGAGCACCTGCTCCCAGGGGGCGTATGAGAAGAGGCCGGCCCGGTACGCGAAGTAGGGGAAGACCACCAGGGAGGCCATGATGGCCAGGGTGATTACCCGTCGGTGGCGCTCCATGTAGGACGAGGCAAGGATCAGCCTTCCGAATCCAATGCTGACGAAAAAGAGCGAGACTATGAGAAGTGCGTCCTGGAAAGGTATCTGTGTCTCGTATCTGCCGAGGGTGAGGCTTATGACGGTGAATCCGGCCAGGACGGCGGCTCCGGCCAGTAAATCCTGCTTGGCCTCTGAGGGATCAAAGACGCCCTGGGAGTACTTCTCCAGGTTCCTGAGCGCCACATAACCCACGAATATCAGGATGAAGTAGATCGAGGTCAGGTGGTGGGTGAGCATGAGTGCCACTGATACCGGGAACAGGAGAAATTTGTACTTGCCGTTTCTCAGCGTGTGGCCGACGTAGAGGACGAAGACGGAGAAGATCAGGAGCTGCAGGGCCACCGACTCCTTGGTCAGGGCCGCGGTACGATTTGCGTAGAACCCGACCACGGCCAGTATCACCGCTGCGACGGCCCCAACGACGGTGCTCTTGGAGACCCTTCTGGCGAGAACGAAGATGAATACCAGCCCGAGGGACGAGACCAGCGGCGGGAGAATTCTGGCGGGCAGCATCTCGGCGCCGGTGAGCCTCTGGGAGAAGACCAGCAGTATGTTGAGACCGGGAAGTGCACTCACGGCCTGTAGCTCCCTCGAGTCGTAGGATAGATCAAGATGTCCCGTCTCCCTCATGTCCCCAGCCACCTTGAGATGGAGCCACGAGTCGGGATCGAAGGGCTGATCTGATATGTAGGTGGGGTAGATCCGTATCAGGCCCGCGGTGCAGATAAGCAGGAGGAGGAGCAGACCGACCGTCCTGTAGGAGAACCTCTTCGTCGTTTCGATATAGGTCGGGTACTCCCTCTTGGCCTCCGGGGGCGTGACGGTTCGAATGGACTCCACGGGGGTGTAGGAGAAGAGCCTTGTGAGCGCCACCATCCCTCCAAACAGGCTTATGGTGATCGCTGCCGCCGATGTGGCCCCGACCAGAAGGAGGTTGAAGGTCGGCTTGAGCGTCACCCAGGCCAGTGTAGCACCCAGGCTAGAGAACGTGGTGAGGAGGATGTAGGCGAGCACGCAGCCCACGATCGCCGCCACGAGCCCGATGACCACCGTCAAGGACGCAACCAGGGCGGTCACGAACTTCTTGCTCCCCCCCAGGGTACGGAGCAATCCGATCTCCCTCTTGGATTTGAATATCGATGTGTAGACTATATTTCCGATTCCGGCCACGGTTGCGAGGAAGGTCATGAACAGGATTCCGTTTATGCTGGTGATGATCTTCCCCGCCCCCTGCCTAGCCATATCCTGCGAGAATCCGGCAGGACCGGCGACCTCGAGCTCTATCCTCGGGTCTATTGACGCTATCTGGCCCCCCCACTCGAATCTGCGAACGGTTATCGTCAGGTTCCCCGAGGTCGGGTACCTCGCATAGTTGCCTGAACGGTCGAATACCTCCAGATAGAATATCAACGAGGATCCTGGTTCCAGAGCTCCGGAGCTGAATTCGTCCATGAACTCGGGCCGACCCACCTTCCCCTGGTACGGCCGGTAGTCCCCGCCCACGTAGAGGTGGAGGGTGAAATTGCTGAGAAGGTGATTGTCGCTGGCCTCGACAGTGAACGTGACCGTCTGCAGTTCGTTGGGATCGGTCGGATTCGCGTCGAGGGCAATTGAGGGAGGAGTCATATCCACGACCCTGAAGGTGAGGTAGGGATCCCAGGCTTCCTGTCCCAGCTCCCCCGAACCCCCTGACATGATCGGCGAGGGGGGTGTCTCGACCTGTTCGGCGCTCGGGTACACCGCCTTGTTGCCGGAACGGTCGAAGGCCTCTATCTTGTAGCGGACATCCATCCCGGGATCGAACTCCGAGGCATCGATTCGGAAGACGCGGGTGAGGAATCCCTTGCCGCCCTCCAGCGTCTTCGTTCTCCAGGTGTACTGGTACCAGTGCAGGGTTACGTTCTCGACCTCGTCCTCCCTGTCCAGGAGCCTCACAGTGATGTTGACGCTCTCCTTGTCCGTGGGCTCGGGTGGCTCGTGGCCCACCTCCCAGATCACAGGGGGGTTCTCGTCCCTGGATCGAACCGTTCTGACCCTCGAGAGGTTGGTGTTCCCGTAGTTGTCCGTCGCCTCCACGGCGTACGACAGGGTCTGCCCCGCCGGCGGTGATATCAGTTCGAGGGTATAGGTATCCCCGTACTTGGTCATCCTCTCGACGTTGTCGGTCCAGTTGCCGCCGTAGTGAAGCAGCACATCCTTGACGCCCGAGTCATCGGTCACCTCGCAGCCGATGGTTATCCGTTTCTGCGGCTCCGGGTTCAGTGGGTCGTGATATAGGCCGCTTATGACCGGCGGGTAGGTGTCGGAGAGGGTGTACTCGATCTCCGGGGAGACGGACTGGAGGCCTGAGATATCCTGGGCAGTGACCTGGGCCTTTATAGTCTGGTTGGTCGGGAACGGGCCCAGATAGGCGGAGTACTGGGCAGCCTCAACGTCGAACCGACCCCTGACCGGGAGCAGCGGCTCCGCGTAATCCCTGCCCTCCACCTCGTATCTGACCTCGGCCCAATCGATTCCCTCCATATCTACAAGTGTGATCCCCACGTGGATCAGAAAATCCTCCGCCCTCTTCCCGTCTCTGCCGATGTAGGTGCGGGGCGAGAGGGAGACCGGGCCCAGGATCGGGGGGTCGAAGGTGTTACGGGCGACGGGGATCCTTATCCACTCGTCGGCGGTCGGTGGATAGGTGAGATTTCTGCCCCCGCTCCAGACCGTTACCCTGTAGTCGAGATATGTGCCCAGCTGGGTGCCCGGCTCGAAGCTTGTCGAGAAGTCGGTCCCGCCCGGGCTCCAGGCCCTCTGGTGTTCCTCGCCCTCGGTCCCGTTCCGCCACCGGAGCTGTAGCAGGTCGATCCCTGCCGGGTTTCGCGCCCATATGTCTATACTGATCCCCTCGCTGCTGGTCGGGAAATCTGGCCGGTGGGACACGTATATCGAGGAGCCGGCCTCCCCGACAGCCACACGAAGGGTATCCGACCTTATGAGCTCGTCGCCCACCCTGGTCTGTATCGAGAACGGTATGATCCCGGTCTGATTTACCGGTATGGTCGCGGTCCTGGTACCCTGAACCAGATCCATGTCGGTGGCGACGTACCTTCCGCCGACCGGGGCGATGAGATCGACCTCGTTTCCCGGGCTATCCCCGAGAATACGACAGGTTACGGTCAGGTCCTCGCCGAGGATGGGGGGCTTAGGCGAGAAATCGATATCGGTGATGGGGGTTGGGAGAACCGTGAGGGGGAGCTCGGCCTCGGTTTGCGTATTTCCGGCGGAGTCCTGAGCGGTGATGGTGAAGGTGTAGGTGCCTGGTTCCTCGTATGGGCCGACAATCCCCATATACTCCTCCTCCTGGAGCTCGCATTCCCGTATGACCCCCCTTCCGTCCGTTATGGAGACGTGGGAGAGCGGGAAGGCGCCGAATGCCGAGAAGGTGACCTTCACCGGCCTGCCGGGGGCGGTTTCCGGGGAGTATTCGACATCGGTTATGATTGGCCGCCAGGATTCCACGAGGAAGCTTGCCATGCCTTCCGCGGGTTCCGAGGAGATATCCCCCCTACGGTCCTCGAAGGAGACCACGTATTGCTTTGTTCCCGGTCCCAGCTGGCCGAGAAGCAGCGGTTCCCGGAAGGTGGTTATCCCGACCGGGAACGAGATATTGGTCCATCTCCCCCGATCGAGGAAGGTGATGTTCACCTCCTTGATCTCGGCGGCGTCATAGAGAACCATGAACAGAAGGTTGTTCAATCCAGGGGGCGAGAAGGCGGGGAACCTGTATACGTAAAGCTGTTCCGGCGGTTCCGAGTACCTGATCTCCACGTCTGTGGTTTCCGAGTATCTCGCGTTTCCGTAGAGGTCGCGGGCGTAGATCCTGTAGTGGACGGTTGTTGACCCATTGAAAGGCCCGGTGACAGCGGTCCAGAGGTCCTCCTGCTCGGTACTTCTGTTCAGGGCGAGGGTGGCGTTGAAGTGGACTCCCTTGATCTGGTAGTCGATCATCAACTCGGCTGTGGTGATGTTGGATTCGTCCACTATGGGGACGGTGAGGTTGACGGTGGAGTTGTCGTAGGCGATCACCGGCTCGTAGATTATCTCCCCGATATCCGGCGGGGCCTGATCGGTGCGGTTGAGGATCCGGTAGCTGTAGTATGCAGTGCTTCCCAGGTTGTCGAATCTGTCCCGCGCCGTGATGCGCAGGATCAGTCTACCCGGACTGTATCTGCCTATGCCGATCTTGTATGCACCGCCCGTCGAGTCCTGGCCGGAGAAGGAGAGATTCTGACCGGCGCTGTATGTATGTACCGTGACGTTTCGGACGAGTTCGCTGCTGTCAAAGATCTTGAAAGAGACATTGAGCTCGTCGTCCTTGGTCTGTGGCGGGGGCGGCTCTATCGTGAGATCGAATATGTCGGGACCCAGGGCGTCGGTGATGGACAGGTTGATCGCCTTGGTCTCCGATTCATGCCCCAGTATGTCGATCGCCTCCGCCCAGCAGACTATCCAGGGCGAGTCCTTCACTGGACCTATCTCGGTTTCGAAGGATATCTCGCCGGTCTGGTTCATCGTCTTCTGGAAAACCCTCTGTCTGTCCTTCTTGCGGTAATGGAGGAGCACTGACCCTATCTGATTATAGGCGGTGGCGTTGCACCACAGACGGACCTTCTGGGTGTTGTTCGGCCCCGTCGGATGGAACTGGAGCTCAGTGACGTTCGGCGGCCCGCTCACGGATTCCCAGACGCTCTCGACGCTGGGCCAGATCTCCGTGTTCACCTTGGCCCTGATGATGGACGCGTACCCCTGCTTGGTCTCGCTCTGCAGGAACCTGGCGTAGTGCATGTTCATCAGCAGGTCATCGTCTATCATTCCGCCCCCCTGGAAGATGCCCACTATCCTCACGGTTATGAAGTCGTTGACCTCCGATCCGGAGAGGACGTAGCTGTCGTTGACCCTCAGCTCGAGCTTTTTCGCCAGATTCACGCCGGCGATGGCGCCCTTGATATCATCATCCCTCAGCCAGCGGCCGTCCAACATCTCGACCGGTTCCAGTTCCTGGAAATCGGAGGGGAATATGCCCCGTATTATGACCGCCTTGTCGTTTAGAACCCCGTAGATGAAGAGTTCGGGGCAGACCACCTCTATCCCCTGCATCCTGGCCAGTGCGGGGGCAAGGGCCAGCGGCACCTGGGATTGCTTGACCGTGGCGGCCTCCTCGCTGGCCAGGACGTATATGCCCTCCTCCTCGCCGAAGTAGGCGCTCGAGGAGAAGCTCAGCCAGTAAACCACGGATAGAACTCCGAAGAAGAGGATGGCACAGACCATGATCCCCATCAGTGAGAGCCACATCCGGCGCCTGGGAAAGATCCTCATCGCATAGAGTAGGCGGCTCTGCATCGTCAGGCCTCCGTGAGTGCTTGCGAGATCTGGACCTTGGAGGCCCTGCTTGCGGGTAGGATTCCCCCTATCAGTCCGATTGTCACCGAGGCCACGATCCCCCAACCCACGGTTGTCAGCTTTGTGAGTGGGGCAACCGAGCCGGTGGTGCTGACGACGGCCGATATCACGGATGTTATCCCGTGGGACATGGCAACGCCCAGTGCCACCCCGAAGAGGCCTCCCAGGAGGGAGAGCATGATGGACTCGGCGATGAAAAGCTTGAGGACGAAAGATCTGCGGGCCCCCATGGCCCTGATGATGCCGATCTCCCGGGATCTTTCGGAGACCACCATGTTCATGGAGTTGTATATACCGAGAACCATCAACAGTATGACGAATACCACTATCGTGCTGAGAAGCCGCGAGATGTTTATTATCGATTTCTGGAAGAACTGGCTGACCTGAACCGCCTCCCTTATCTCCAGGCCGGACTGGGACTCCGTGAATTCGTTTACCGGGCCGATCTCCTCGGTCTTCAGCTTGATTCGGAGGATGGAGGCGTTCCTCTCGAAACGAGGCATCTCGGATGCCAGGTAGCCGCTGTCGACGAGTATGTTGGCGCTTAGCGAGGTGTTAACCTCGTATACACCGACGACGTCGAGACCGAGTTCCGTCTCCCCAGTCTGGATCGTGAGGTCGTCGCCGACCTCGATGCCCGCGATGCCGGCTGCCGTGGTCCCGACCATGCACTCTCCGGGCACCTCCATCTCACGTCCCTCAACCTCCTGGAAAGGGTGGATGTCGAGGAGGTCCTCGAGTTCGACACCTACAATATCCACCTCCACGCCGTCCAGCTGCCCGACGACGAAGTCCTCCGCCGAGAGAGCGTAGACCTCTGGTAGACTTCGATAGCCTTCGATGACCGACCTGGGGACCGAGCTATCCGAGAACTCCCCCGCCCCCGAACTGGTGACGACATAGACCTTGCGACCGTAGTATCCCTTGATCACCTGCTCCACAGATCTCTGCAGGCCGTCAAGTATGGAGAAGATGGACACGAAGGTCATGACACAGACGGCTATGGCTGCCACGGTCAGAACAGTTGTCTTGTTCTGGTTGGAGAGATTCCTGAAGGCCATCTTCCAGATCGACTGGGCCGCGGCCATGGGGAATATTTATCAGAATACTTTTAAAGAGTTTCCTAGCTTTCTCGAGGGGCCGAATTGAAGGCTGTCGAGACCCGAAAACTCCGAAAAGTGTACAAAGCGGGCGAGATCGAGGTAGAAGCGCTTGCAGAGGTTAGTTTGGACGTGTCGGAGGCGGATTTTGTCTTGGTTTCGGGACCATCGGGGTCGGGGAAGACCACGCTCCTCAACGTCCTCGGCTGCCTGGACAGGGCGACCTCCGGCACGGTGAAGATATTCGGCAGGGATACATCGGCCCTCTCCGACGATCAACTCTCAGATCTCAGGCTCAATACCATCGGGTTCGTCTTCCAGGCCTACAACCTGATACCGACGCTGACCGCCCGGGAGAATATCGAGTTCCCTATGGTGCTCTCAGGGCGGGATCAGACCCGGCGTGAGAGGAGGTCGAAGGAGCTTCTCGAGCTGGTCGGGCTCGGCGATAGGGCGGTGAACAAGCCGGACCAGCTGTCCGGAGGGGAGCAGCAGAGGATAGCCATAGCCAGGGCACTGGCAAATGACCCGAAGATACTGCTGACCGACGAGCCGACCGGGAACCTGGACTCCAGGTCGTCCTCGAGGGTCTACGAACTGCTGGCGAGGGTAAACGAAGGACTGGGCGTCACGATAATAACGGTCAGCCATGATACGAACTTCGTTCAGCACTGCAAGAGGGGCGTGGTGATCGTGGACGGACGCATAGTCGATGACGGGCCCTCAGCCGCTTGGAGCGGGTAGAAGACCGCGTGAATGAGTTCATTTATCATCGTCTTGGGAGAGTATAATCAGTTGAAGACCATCTGCGTTATCCCGGTTCACAACGAGGAGAAGACGATTCAGAGCATAGTCAAGGAGAGCTCCAAGTACGTGGACAACGTGATCGTGATCGACGACGGCAGCACCGATCTCTCCTCCAAGGAGGCCACTGCGGGGGGCGCGAGGGTGTTCCAGATCGACAGGAACCGGGGCGTTGGAGCGGCGTACAGGATGGGCCTGGAGAAGGCCGGGGAACACGAGGCGGAGATAATCCTCCGCTTGGACGGAGATGGCGAGCACTACCCCAGCGATATACCCAACCTGGTGAAGCCGATCCTCGACGGTGAGGCGGATATCGTGGTCGGGAATAGGATCAGGTACTTCGATAGCGCGCCCCTGATCATGAGGCTCGGGAACTGGGGCCTGACAAAGATCACCAACCTGCTATCCGGCACCGGGATTCACGATAGCCAGAGCGGGTTGAAGGCGATCAGGGCGAGCGCCCTGGAGGGCCTGGACCTCAACGCGAATCAGTACGAGATAGAGTCGGAGATGATATACGAGGCTCAGAGGAAGCGTCTCCGGATAAAGGAGGTCCCTGTCAAGTACGACAAGTACGTGAGGGGGGTAACGGTATGGTGTGGCATAAGGGTAGCGGTGTTCCTGCTGCTGAAGGCCCTCAGGAAGGACAGGGGATCCTAGATATTCCCCTTGGTGCTGGGTGTTGACCCCGCCAGGGCAGGGTCCTTCTGGATGGCGCGGGCCAGGGAGATACCGAGGGCCTTGAACGTGGCCTCGGCGACGTGATGATCGTCCTCACCCGCCAACTTCCGTGTATGGAGGTTCAGACACCCCGCATCGGCGAGGGACCTGAGGAAGTGCTTCACGTTATCCAGCACGAAGCTGCCCACGTGCTCCTTCTTGAACTCGATCTTGATATCCACATATGTCCGGCCACCGAGATCGATCGCCATCATGATAAGGGCATCGTCCATGGGCACGATCGCACTGCCGAAGCGCTCTATCGAGACCCTCTCCCTCTGGGCCTCATGGACCACGTCCCCAAGGACTATCCCGACGTCCTCCACCACGTGGTGATCATCTATCTCCAGGTCCCCGTTCACCTGAAGGTCGAGATCGAACCTGCCGTGCCGGGCGAAGGAGCATAGCAGGTGATCGAAGAACGGGATACCGGTCTCCACGGATGTCTCGCCGGATCCGTCGAAGTCGATCTTGACGGTGACGTCGGTTTCATTGGTTGTTCTCCTTCTCTCAATCTCCAGCATCGGTCCTACCCCTGCACCTTGAGTATCGCTTCCCTTAGATTAATTCTTCCGGTATATATTGCGGCCCCGACGACGGCAGCGTCGGCCCCTGTGGATTTGACCGCGATTATGTCGTCCAGGTTGGAGATGCCCCCGCTGGCAACGACCTCGATATCTACGGTCTCCACCATACGGCGAAT
>Ga0180431_10006431_pt1 | contig 13942 bp, 13 predicted proteins | sample SS_ome_11_FD_132459 | JGI IMG/M metagenome (GOLD analysis project Ga0180431, IMG submission 132459) | Hypersaline lake sediment archaeal communities from the Salton Sea, California, USA - SS_1_MS_1 metaG | ecosystem: Environmental > Aquatic > Non-marine Saline and Alkaline > Hypersaline >... | reverse complement strand
GCTCAACAAACCCGACCCTCTTTTGGGGGTCGGGCCTTTTTATACCGCCTGGGGGTATCCAAAACAAAAACCCACAGGTTTTGCACAGTAAAACCGTTTTTTAGTTGTGGACGTCCTGGACCATACGAGACTTTTGTCTACACTTCAACCATCGCTATGTTATGCGTTTTCTGTAAAGTTCAGTTTCGCATACTAGGTGCCGCTAGACACGCAATCAAAACCTGTGGGTTTTTGTTTTGGATACCCCCAGGCGGTATAAAAAGGCCCGACCCCCAAAAGAGGGTCGGGTTTGTTGAGCCATATAGGGTTACATAAGGGGATGCTACCCCCGGCGCGCATACGCTTGCGATTGTGCCTTTCTGCGAATGAACTTGGTGCCATAGTAGACCACTTGGGACACTACAATGGCGAACACGGCCTCAACCCATCCGGGCAAGCCGGTGGGCGTGGCTTGGTACTGCATCAGAATTCGCAGCCCAAAACCCAACACCCCCAAGATCGCCGCCGCCGCATAGGTGAGCAGACTTTTGACCTCGGTCACAAGCCCGTCCCACCATGCGAGAAACTTTGGTCCCTTTTTCAACAGACCAAGGCCAAGGGTTGTGATGACCCCGGCCCCGCCGCCAAACACAAGCCACAGCGTCCAAGCCTCTAGTGTGATGTCTGCGATCGGTTGTTCCACTGAAATACCCCTTTCATGTTGACTATTTCAAGAGAGCCAAAAGCCCTCCAACGATACCCACGATGGTTCCAAGTGCCCCCAACACCCCCGCCAAAATAGGAAAAAAGCTCCATCGCTGGTTGGACAGTGCGACGGCTTTGTCCACGTTGTTAACGGTTTTTGTCAGGTGGTCAACACTCAACTTGACCCCGGTTAATGAATCGTCCATGTCTTTCATCCTTCCGTAACAGTGCCCGCTTTGTTGTTCTATACGTTTTTGGATCAAGTCGTCCAGTTCACTCGCCGTTAACCCTTGAGTCATAACCCCATTATCCTTTTTGGACGTACATCCAAAATTTATGGTGTTGGCGTGATAGTTCCTTCCACCGTCCAGGACCCTTCTAGATTCTGCGGAAGACTGTAAGAGTTTGACAATTCTTCTCGAAGTTCGGCTCTGAATCTCTCCCAGTCAAACGCGCACGTGCCCGGCTCGGTTGGAGACGGATTGTCCGGCAGGTCTGGGCCCGGAACAGGTCCGGCGACCTTGTACAGTTCTACATGGTCCAAAATGAAATCGTTATGTAGACCCTTCCACTTAGGCCACGCACGCACAATCGCCCACATGACCGAGTGTTGCGCTTGCACAATATAAGAGTACACCCGCTTGAAATTCGCGCCAACCCAGTCCCAGCCCGTGTACACCGTGCCAAGCTGCCAAGGGTCAGGCCGGTTGATGGGCATTAACCCAAGGGAGACGTACATCTCACGCTCTGACTTTGTGTGATCGTCCCCGTTTGACGACCATGCTTGAACGTTTGCAGACATACAATACCAAGCCCCGACCTCGACGTCAACCCTCTGGTACACGCACGCATCGAAAACCTTGTGTGTCAAAAACCAACATTGAGACGAGTCTCCGTTTTGGACCCGATAGGGAAACTGCGTGCGGTATAGAGGTTTGTACTCTGGTCGTGCAAGTGGTCCTTGGTTGTCTTGCATCGGCGGCTGGTCGTTTGGTCCTCTCCAAAGAGGTGTCCAGTGCTTGGCGACTGCGACCTCTCCGGCCCCGTGCGATATGAAAGGACCGTCCATGTTGGGGTTGTTGAGCAAATTAATCTTGGTCATAGGTTATTGTTCCTTCTACGGTTGCATGGCCCACGTCAGAGCCTGCTATTTGTAATTTGAAAGCCCATACCCTTGCCCGTGGTCTTTCGTCCGGTTCCGGTTCCGGGTTGTCAGGGAGTGCGTCCCCTGCCTGAAACCCCAGGTCACACGCATCAAGAAAATCCTGTCGCACGTTGTTCAGGTTGCCCCATGTCCAGCGGTCAACGCTCCACCTGTAGAGCGCAAGACCCCGAATCTGTTGGTTCGGGTTTTGTATGTTCCACTGGTTAATGGTTCTTGCGGCCTGTTGTACAAATCCCGTGTTCACATCCTTCCACGGACTGTATGCATTGAACTCGGTGATATATCTAGGACACGTTTTGTACTGGTCAAGGGTTGCTGCAGCCCAGTCCTCGAACACCCTAAAACCCCAACAATGACCGCTGAAAGGACCGGCAAGTGTAACCCGACGAGTTATGGCTTCTGGTGTTTGTTCGCGTGCGTATGCGTGCCACGCAAAACCGTCAATGTCAATACATGCCTGCTGTACGTTTGCATAATACCCAAGCCAGTCCCCATGTTCGTTTCCCTCATATTGTGTTTGGTTGTTCCAAGGGGAGACGGCTGCCAGCAAAACTAGGTCGGCCTCGTGCCCCGAAATGGCATGTATTGACGAGCGACACAAGTCGTAGCACCGAGCGTATTGTGCCGGCAGGATGGGCGGCTTGGTGCCGTCTGCCCATTTTGGACGCTCTTGTGCATGGTTTGGCTCGTTTCCTATAATCCAGATGGACGCATGTTTGGATGCCCGCACATAGTTTGCCACCCGAATCGCAAAGTTCTCGTACTCGACCGGAGGCGGTATCGTGCCGGAATCCCCATATCCGTTGTTTAGACGAACAATGGGTATTCTTCCCCGTTGACGGATCTCCCAAAAGTTGTCCCCGTGATGGTTGTTCGGGTCACAACCTATGCCCTTGGTGACGACTGTAACCCCCTTGTATATCAGGTTGTTTTCCCCATGAACCCCCAGGAAAGGATAGCGTTTCAAGTCGTCATTTTGCATCGGTCCCCTTTTCCGGTGAGGCATCGGCGCGCGCTTGTTCTTCAAGTACATCGTACACCCTTGCCCTCACACCCTCTTGAATGGCGATAGCTTGTAGCTGGGACAAAACCATATTACAAGCCCACATGGCGCGCTCTGGTGACAATGTTCGATTTGAGTACACGAACGATACTTGGGGCGGCTGGCCCGGCGATTCTTCTGCAATCCAGATACTCAAACAATCCATCTTCGGGTCTGGTGTTGTCAACACGGGTTTGCTTTTTGTCATGGTAGACATCTCCTTTGTGAAAAGTATACTTTGGTTTGTTGGGTCAAGCAACCCCCTTTGTTATGCTCCGAGTGAGTACAAGGGAATGTAATAGTACCCGTTTGTAAGGTCTGTCTGGTCTCCGTCGTTCTGTATGTAGGCCCGAATCCAGCCATGTCTAACCGTGCCGCCAACATCGTTTTCATCGACTAGGCTATGTGCACGACTCCCCGCAGAAGCTGAAGCAACAATGGTCAAAACGTTCACATCCATGTCTTTTTGTTCAAGTTTCAAAACCGGAATTGCGCCGTTCGTGTCCGGTTGTACAAAATGCGCCATGCCTTGTATCGTGGTCGGCTCGCCGACTGCCAGACGCGCACCTTTGACACTTATACCATCCGGCGTCGCTGTTGAGTCAAACACGATTCTGCCAGCAGCAGCCCCCAAACCTATCCATGTATCGTCTGCGACCTTTATACTGTTGTTTGTATCCGGGTCTGTTCCGATGCCCAGCCTAATCAACTGTATCCCCCCATCCGCCGCAGTTTCCAATAGGCTGACAGACGCGCCGGGATTAGAGCTTGCAGTGATGGCGTGAACGTGTGTCGAGCGGGCAAAATTGTCGCCGCCGCCTTCCTGATTTGTTGTGGTCGCGCTCAGGTTTGTACTTGGTGCCGCACAAGAAATTGCGTGTAAGTGGTCGCTTCTGGCCGCAGTCCCGGCACTCCCCGCACCCCCCGCAGTATCACTTGCGAGAATGGTTGTTGGTGCCGCTGCGCTAAAAGCCAAAATGGTTGCATCTGTCCTGATATACGTCGAAGCAGAGCCTGCCGCATTCGACGTGCTCAACGTCAGGGCTGGCGTGCCCCCCAGTGCCGGAATTGCGGCGGCTGGTATGGCTTGTGGATACGCTCTAGTTCCGTCGCACATCCAAACATAGTTCGCCGTATTGCCCGATGTGTGAATAAGACCCTTGCCCGACGTGCCCACAAAAAGGTCTCCATCGTACACCTCGGCTCGGTCGTCTGAATCGTCAAAAACCAGTCTCGTGCCGTCATACGCCAACCCGATCCATCCATCATCGGCAACCTTGATGGAGTTGTTGGATGATGTGCTTGCCCCGCCGATACCCAGTCTCATCAAGCGCAATTGACCGTTTGAGTCTGTAGCTAGAATTGAGGCTGCGGTCCCAGGATTAGAACTGGTTGTAATGCCGTGTGCGTGGTCCGCTCGGGCAAAACTTGAAGATGACCCTTCCCCGTTTGACGTGCTGACCGAAAGGTTGGTTGAAGGCGCTGCACAGGCAATGCCGTGACTATGGTCTCGCCGGGCAGCTATTAACGTGCTCCCCGCTGCCCCGGCTTGGTCGGGTGTAATAGTGTCCGGGTCTACACTGTCAAACGCATTATGAACGTGGTCCGCTCGAGCAAACGACGACGACGACCCCTCACTATTTGCAGTGCCTAGAGCGACCGGCGCAGCACACGCTATGGCATGTGCGTGGTCTCGCCGGGCAGCTACACCGGCCGACCCCGCAGCGGCGACTTGGTCTGGTGTTATCGTGTCGGGAGCCGTTGCGTCAAATGCAAGAATGGTCGCATCGGTTCTGACGTAGGTTGACGCAGAACCTGGCGCGTTCGATGTGGACAGCGTGAGTGATGGAGTGCCCCCCATTGCGGGCAGATCCCCGGCTTGAATGGATGCCCACCGCGCAGCCGTTGCACTTGTAGCGCGCAATACCTGTCCAGCGGTCGCGCCGCTCATCGAATGGTCTGTTCCCAGTCCAGAATTTGTTGCGAGGACATGCGACTGGTTGTGATGCAAGTTTGGACCAAGACCGTTTGGATGGTTGTGCACGTGGTCCGACCGGGCAAAAGAGGTTGCGCTCCCTTCTGTATTTGACGTGCCAATGTTCGACGGCGCGGCGCATGTTATGCCGTGCCTGTGATCTTCTCGTGCTGCAAAACGAGAGCCACCAGCCTCATTATCGTCGTCTGGCTCAATGTTGGTGTTTTCAGAACCGTCTCCAAAGATAGGTCCCCGGTCTCCCCCGCCACCCATGCCGCCCCCACCAAAAGAGCTATCCTCCGTTCTATGGTTGCCCAGTTCAAGACGACAAGCAACCGCGTCAAGGTCGTTTTCCATCCATAGCTCGGCTCGGTGTACGTACAGACTCTCATAGGCCGATGCTGTAAAGACTGAGTTCTTGAACCGTACCCCCGGCGTCGTCATAGGGTTTTCGCGCCTGGTGACAAGATGGTACGATACTATAGGGTCTGCCCAGGCCCCGGTCACCGCAAGGCCCAGGGCATTGAGGGCATCTTGGGTTGTCACCGTCTCGTCAAAGACGATTTTCTGATATGAACCCTGGTACCCCGGCGCGCTTGGGTACCAACCCTCTATTCCATCGCCCACGATGTACACCCAGTCACATCGGCGCGTGTTGTCGTCTACACGTTCAAGATCCTCGTACTCAACCGCTGCCCCCACCGTGAGGTCATAGTTGTCGTCAGAGAGGTCCATACCCGTCCAACTCGGTGCCGACAAGTCTTGGGGGTACTGCACATAATGAAACTGCTTCAAGGCGTCAATGAAAAAGTGCGCCCCGGACGCTTGTCCACAAATGTGCTCCATCGCCTGACGAAAGGAACATTGAAGATATATCTCTTCTAGGGTTGCCTGTACCGTGTCAATCTGGCCCACCGTGATGCCATATATGGGACCCAGGTACGTATTGACTAGAGTAGTGATTTCGGTTGAGTCGGTGTCACCGTCGTCTATCTGGTACCCCGAGATAATACACCGATCGAGAACCGTGTTGTAATCTTGGAGTTCATAGTTGGCCCCCTGTAGTGGACCCGCAACCTTGACCGTTCTCCGGCCGACGTACCCACCAAACAAAGGCAACAACAGGGTACCCACAACCCGCACCTCGTCACCGGCACCCAGGTTGTACCACGTGTCATCATGGATGTTCAACCGAGCAAGAGCCGTGTTGTTGCCGGGAGCCTTTTGGACGGACAAAGGTTGAAGGCCAAGTTGTGGGTACCCCCGAAAGGATACCTTGTCAGTGATGGTCACCCATGATGACCCGTTCCACCGCTGTACTGAGATTGCCATAGTCTACCCGCCTAGAATGGGAGAGTTGAGTTGTCCCTTGAGCCTCAAATGGTTGGTGATTTCGCGTACCAGTCGTTCCGGGTTTGGTTCCATGATGTGATTCGTGACCGTGATGTACGTGTTACCCCCACCGGCACCCCCGGCCGCAGTTCTCGCCCTCGAGGCGGGAATAACTTGTGACCCTCGTGGAAGGTGTACCAACTCGGCCCCGGCCTCACCGACCCAGGCCAACCCGCCCGGCGCGTAGGTCGTACCCCCTTGAAACTGGGGTATGTTGTCACCCCCGGCCCCGCTTGGGACTGACCCCTTGGTCACTATGTTGATGGTGATGGTTTTGCTTGAAGGCAAACTCTCCACCGCTGAGTTGAGTTCGCCTACTTGACCGGCCGCACGCTCGGCGCCCCCGGACAGGTTACCGAGTTCAGTCGTTTGGTTGATGACCTTGGTTGTGGACGTGTCCAGAATCTGGCCGAAGGTTTCAAGTTGTACTTGGTCGGCCTCGTATTGCTCGGCAACAACCCCCAGTTTCAAGGCATAGTCCTCGGCCGCGATGGTACCATCGCCAACCCCGGTCGTGAGTGCGGTTATGTTTGCCGCAAGGTTGAGGCTCGCCTGGTCCGCCAGGCCAAACGCAAGTTGAACGTCACCGACCGCTTGATTGTACTGCTCTTGGGTTATCTTGCCCTCAGAGAGTGCAGCCCCTAGTTGTTGAATGGCGGCTTGCGCTATCTGTGCATCCGTGGCCCCCTTGAGACTGGCCGCGAGTTCTAGTTGGGTTGCGACCGACTTTGCCGCCGCCGCCGCTGCCACCTCTTGAGCCTCAGCCGCGGCTAAGGCTGCCACCGCTGATGCATCCTGTTGTGCTTGGGTTGCCTCCATCGCCGCTTGATACTGGGTATGGGAGTCTACCGAAGACCCTACACTTTGATGTACCCGACCCATAGCGTCCCAGTACCGATCCAAACCCGTTGCACTGGCCTCCCGAATGGCGTTGGTTGTCTCAAGTGCAGCTTGCTCGGCCGCGTAGGACGGCAACCCTTGAAGGCGTGCATACTGCAACAACTCGGTACCCTGTACCGCGTCCTCGTACAATCCGGCCCCCCGGAGCATGGTGTTGTTGAAGTTGTATTGTGCGCGTTCCATACGTTGGGCTGTGGTCTCAAACTCCTTGCCCGTTTTCAGGTACCCGCCCAACCAGGCCCCCGCCGCACCGATGAGGATCCCGGCCTGTTTCGCGGTCTCGGCCAACCCTGAGATTCTCCTTGACAGTTCTTGAACCCCACCGACCCCGCCGATGATTTCAACAAACAACTCAGCGAACCCGGTTTTCGCGTCTGCAATGGCGGCGGTCAACATTTCAATCTTTGCCATCTCGTCAAGCTCGGTGTTGAGGTCCGCCATCTTCTTCTCGCCTTCTTCCAACATCAGGTTCAAGAAGGCTTGTTTTTTCTCGGCGTCCGTAAGGGCACCGACCGTCTTGCCCAGTTTTTGGGCATAACGCTCTTGTGCCTTGGTCACCGATACTGTGAGTCCAAGGTTGTCGGCAATCATCATAGATTGCCTTGCCGCAGCCGTCATGAAGTCATCAATTGACTTTGTGGCGTCCTGGCCCATTGCGCGCCCGAGTGCCGTCGCAACCTTGGTCATTCTTTCAAACTGTTCGGGGGTTTTGGCAACGTCCATCACGAGTGCTTTGTTGGCGGCTTCCATCGCCCCCATACGGTCAATCGTGCGATCGGACGCGTTTTGCATCGCCTCTACAATGGCGTCCCCCGTGGTACCCGCTGCCATGGCCAAACTATCAAGGCTGTTTTGTTGACGTTTGGCCTCTGCGCCTACCTTGGCAAACTCAACAACAACCTCGGCCGACTTGATAGCGGCAAAAGCAGAACCGAGGAACTTTGCCGTTTTGACAAGTCCCTCCATACCCTTTTTTGCTTTTGTGTCGCCGTCCCCGGTTTTCTTGGTTTCAAGTATGATTCTGAGACGTTCTATACTCATACTTTGGAAAGGCCCCTCTCTCGCAATTGAGCGAGTATAGTGGTCCCCTCTATGACAGTTTCAATCCAGTGTTCGGGTATGTCCCCCACTCCCCAGGGGGTTATCGTGGTGACCCCAAGTACCGCGTTCAGGTACCCCGCGAGCTCGATCCTTGACCACTCATACGGCGGCTCTGTTGTGCGTCCCATAAAATAGTTCGCAAGCCGCCGAGTCAGTTTTTTGACCGCCTCTCCCTGTACTCTCTGATGATTTCGGTTGTGCGCTGTACCAACCATTCCCACGCGTCCGGGTGATTCTCGGTCAAAAGGTCGTACAACTCTTGTACCTCGTCACGGTCCCAGTCCAACCAGGTATCGCTCAACCAGTCCATCATCTTGACGTCATAGGCCGCGTTGGTTCGGGTGTTGGCCTCTTCCAGGAACGCGGCCCGCTCGGTCTCGTCTGGCATCTCGCGTGCCTGTTCTTTGGCGGCGGCGATCTCCCCGTTCAACCAGGTACCCATCTCGGAGACGGCTTCTTTGTGTGCCCTGGTAAGGGTTACCCACACCTGAAAACGTATGTCGGCGTCCTTGTAGGCGGGGTCGTACTCTTCCAACCCCATCGGCCGCGAGACCTTGATGGACCCTTGTTCTCTTAGCTTGGCGAGCTTTTTTGCCATAGGTGGTATCCTCCCTTGTGTCTACCTGTAGAATTAGATAGCTGCAACGTCCGTCACGACGTCAATGCTCAACCCCTGTGCCCCGGTCAGATCGTACCCGAAACTGAGGGTTGCAACGTCCAGGTTGTTGCCGTTCTTGCTCGTGCCGATGGACCCCCATGAGGTCCAGATACCGGCAACGTCAAAGGTCACCGAGTGAGGGGTTGCCCCGCCGATGATCGGCCCCGTGTTGGTCAGTCTCACGAATCGGGTTGTTGCCCCATAGGTTGAGGCGTGTCTGTAGTAGGCCTCTTCCGCGTACACTCCACTGGTACGCTCGAAGGTGAGCACAAGTTGACCCTCTACATACCCTTGATTGTGACCGTCAAACTCTCGTTGACTGGACCCCCAAAACTTTGGATGCGTGCCGGTCTCAACGGAGATCTCCCAGTTCACGAGGCAGTTTGCCAACTCGGTGTTGCCCAGGTTGGCCCAACTCGAGTCAATGTAGACTTGACTGGTTTTACCGTACATCATAGACACCGAGGGAAACGAGATCGCCGGCGTTTTGGTTGTGGGTATAACCTTGTCCCCAAACCATTCAGAGTTGAAGGTTACGTCACCCTCGTCAATGGCCCCGCCCATCGTGAAGGATTTCATCATACAGTAGGCCGATTCATAGGCCCCTGTATCGTCGGCCCCCTCTAGGGTTGAAGAGTCAATATCCTCGGTGCCCGTTTGGTTGACCGCGAACGTCCAGGTATAGTCACCGTCCCCACCGGCCGAGGGACTGATGTTACCCCTAAGACCGCAGGACAGCGCCCAGGGCAAGAGTTGAAAGTAGGCCCCATCGGCCGCGTTGACCGTGATCCCATCGGCAAGTACCCGCTTGGTGTATGCTGCATCCAGGTTACGACCCATCCTTGTGCCCAAGGACTGCATCGGGGCAACCTTTTCGCGGTCATCCTCGGGGAACCCCACGATACACCCCAACCGAGTGTCGGCCGCGACCGGCGTCCCGTGGGACGACTCAAGACCATACTGACAAATGTAAAGTGCTTCCAGACCCATAGTTATGTCTCCTTGGCCCCTTGGTCGTCGTCCTGGTCGTCGGGTGCGACCTCCACGAGTTCATAGCATTTCGCGTTGGTCAACGCTTCAATGCCCCAGTGTACAACCTCGTCCTCGGTAAGGTCTCGGGCGGGGATCCCCGGCGTGAACCTATGTTCTGCCGTTGGGGTATACCGTGCCCAGTACCTAGGATGAGAACGAGAAGATGAGCGTGTCCTCGTGCTCGATTTTGACATCTAGTACAAACCTCACTCCAAAGTATCGGACCCCTTGATACGTGATGGGCAAGGGTCCGTCTGCCCGCTGAATGTTGAGGGTACTGCACGTTCCTTTCATGTTGATGTTGGCCGCGAGTGCCGCGCCGCCCCTGAGTACATACTTGCGCGCCTGTGCCTCGTCGTGTGGTAGGTCTCCCCGTGCCAACAGTATGTCGATATGAGTTCTGTGAACGACCCAGGGCGCGGCCCTGAAATCGTGGGTCATAAAATAGGTGACGACCATAGGAGTGTCCTGCATCCCCTCGGGCGGGTGCTCGGGTGCCTGTTCAATACCAACCAGGGCACCCATGACCTCACAACATGCCGTCACAAAAAGGTCGAGCTTGTCAGGTGTATCCGCTGCCATTATGTTGCCTCTACAATTCTCTCGGCGAGTTGGGACAGCGCCCGGTCAAACCGTCGTACAATCCAAGGGTGCGCGTCTCTCCACCCATAGGCGAACATGCCGTACCCATCGGTCCCATGTTCGTGTATATGCCACCGTACCGCGTAGGCCGCGTTCTCGTCACCGAGTACAAGATGTGCCCACCGTTTCAGCGGGTCGATGGGTACCCAGTGTCCAGAGGGTAACCCAAGTTCTACAGGTAGAGCGTACTCGGCCCCGGCCTCCGCTATACCCCGGATGGCCCCACCGACCGACCCCATTGCCGCCAACTCTTCAACCCGACCGTCGATGGAGTCCCTGAGTGTACCCGTGTTGATGGGGGTCACAACCTGTATACGACCGACCAGGTACACTATTGACTCTTTCATTGTCTCAAGGATAACATCTCGCGCTATTTCGGGGAACCGTTCCAAGGCCTTAGAGAACAGTTCAACGTCAAACGCTTCAACCTGGTATGTCGCTGGCACGTCACAACCTTGCCCGGTTTGGCGGTGCCCTCATCACAAGGTCCATCACCGCAGGGTCGAGTTTTGTGGGGTACCGCTTGCGCCCAAACGTGTCACTCGCGCTTTCGTTGCTCCACCCCGTTTTGACCATGTTGTACCAGATACCAACCTGCATCTTGACCGCCCGGACCACGATGGAAGGTGTACTTGTGGAAATACCCCAAACCCCGGTCACCCTAACCCGCCGAGGCCCATAGGTCCATACGCTCTTGGTACTGGTACTTTTTGGATTCACATCCAAACGCCAGTATGGACCCGAGTTGTAAGGGTACAAGAAATAATCGGTATCTTGGGTCCACGTGGTATAGGTGCCGTCCGTCTCTTCCACTTCAACCAGGGAGACCGAGACCGCAGACCAGGGGAGCCACAACTTACACCGACCGTTCCCGTCCACAAGACGAGCCTCTGACCCGCTGGCAAGGTAGGCCCCATACTCAACCCCCTTGTACTCGTCAACCAGGCGCGAGGCGTCAACGCACATGTTCCAAAGGGTGTTGTCCCATTTCTCAGAGATGACCGCCTTGCCCGACCCCGTTGCCAACTCTTGACGAACCTCGTAAGCGTCGGCGTAGGCGTCAACGGTGCCCCCCTGTTGGGCATCACTTTTGGAGCTTTCACCAGGTACCGCCCCATAGTACGAGACCTTGTACCAGGTACTTGAACTCCCATCGGTGTCGATGTACGCGTACCCGCTGGTCTCGGCGACGAGGGTTATGGTACCGTCCAGGGTTGTAAAGGTACCGCTTTCAGAGGTGTCGGTGTAGACCCTCATCAGGGTGTACCCTTGGGACATTATGTTGTCGATGTCCCCTACTGTGACCTCAAGTCGTATCATGTTTCCTTGCTCCCTCGTATCGTCGGGGTACCCGTAGACCCTGACCTTACCTGTGGTTGACCCTGGTTGGACGAGGCCCGAATCACAAGTTTGTCAAGTGCAGCTCTCACGGTCGGCCCGGCCTGTCGGTACATAACTCGGGTGAGCGCCCCGACCAGACCCAGGGACCCGCCCAGGGTCAAGGCAATCAACTTGTGAACAACACCGGCAAGGCCGATCTCCCCGAGTAGAACCTTTTGGGTAACCCTGGTCAATGTGCCGGTCGGGGTTATGGTACCCGCCAAGGTCAAAAACACGATCCTCGTAGCGTCCACAACACCGGACAAACCCACCGACCCACTAAAAGACAAGTACACCAACCTGGTGAGCGCCCCTGTGGGGGTAACCTCACCCTCTAAGCTGAGATTGACCTGACGTGTAAGGGCGCCGCTCGGCGACAAAGAGCCTGCTACCACAACCAGGAACGACCGTGTAACCTCACCGGCCAACCCCAGGATCCCAACAAACGGACCCTTGACGGTCAACCTGTGGAGCGCCCCCGATGGGGTTAGTTGACCCGTGAGTACCAGGTAGATACCCCGTACCAGGTCCCCGGACAAAACCATAATGCCCTGCAGCGACTTGCCGACCCGCCGTACCAGGTCCCCGGCCAACCCCAGGTCACCGCCCATCGTCAAAGATACCAACCTGGTCAACGCGCCCTCGAGGGCGAGTGTACCAACCCTCGTCAACCTGGTCTCTCTGGTGACCGTACCCGATAGGGCAAGGGTGCCCGCCAAAGAAACGAAAACAACCCGCAGAGCCTCAAGTACCCCCGATGGGGTTATGGACCCCGAGAACACGTGTAGAACAACCCGGCGCGATAGTGACCCTGTTGGGGTTACACTGCCCGACCGGACCAACCTGACCGACCTTGTAAGGGACCCTGATGGGGTTAGAGACCCGGACAAGGTAAGAGCAACCAGTTTGAAAAAGGTAACGACCCCGCTCGGCGTTATGGACCCCTCAAGGACCAGGGACACGAGTAGGGTTAGCGCACCGGCCAACCCCAGGGATCCCCCAAAGGGAAGTTTCTCGGTCAACCTGGTGACCGTACCCGCAAGGCCGACCGTGCCACCCAGGGGTACCAGGGTTGTCAACCTGTAGACTGCCCCGGACAGTGTCAACACCCCGGCAACCTGTACCTCTATTGCGCGAGACAAGGTACCCGCCAGGCCGACCGCCCCGGAGAGTGTCTTTTGGGTTTGTCGTACCAGGGACCCCGATGGGGCAACCGACCCCGCCGCCGTCCTGGTTGTGCGCTTGGTGACCGCCCCGGAGAGGCCTATTGTGCCGGCCCGAGGTGTGCCCAGGGTCACCGCTTTGTTGACCGCCCCGCTTGGTGCAAGGGTGCCCCCGAGAGGTGCCTTTGTGACGTCACGCTGCACGATCGCACCGCTGGGAGCCACCGACCCCACCAACACCTTGCCCGGTCTCCGTACCAGTACACCCCCAGGGGTCAGAACCCCGGCCAACACCTTGCCCGCCCGCCTGACCAGTACCCCGGCCGGAGCGATGGCCCCGGCGAATGGCACCTTGGTTGTGGACCGCAGGGCAACCCCGCTCGGAGCGATTGACCCCTTGAGATCGGCCAGAGAGACACCCCGGACCACTATACCGCTCGGGGTTAGTGCTCCGGCGACCGACTTGCCCGGACGACGTACCAGGGCACCAGAGGGAGTCAAAGACCCTGTACAGGTTTGGAAGTATTGCGTGCTCCGTTCACCTATTTCGGTGTCGTCGTCCCGAAACACGATTTCATCTATGTAAAACGTAGAGTTCCAAGTGTTGGACGAGTAGATTGCCCCGGCCCGCAGACTTGACGGCTTTGAGAGGTCGTATATGTCAAGGGTGTTGTCGGTCTGTTGTTGTGAACCGTCGATCCACCATGTTATCGTGGCATCACTCGCAACGGCACTTGAAGCGTACTCAACCAAAACCTCTACATAGTGTTCGGCGTCAGTGATTTCTACTGTGCCGCCCAGGTAGTTC
>Ga0180431_10006426_pt1 | contig 13948 bp, 22 predicted proteins | sample SS_ome_11_FD_132459 | JGI IMG/M metagenome (GOLD analysis project Ga0180431, IMG submission 132459) | Hypersaline lake sediment archaeal communities from the Salton Sea, California, USA - SS_1_MS_1 metaG | ecosystem: Environmental > Aquatic > Non-marine Saline and Alkaline > Hypersaline >... | reverse complement strand
GAGATTTAAACATTCTAAATAAAGAGATATATTTTGTTTTAGCACTTTCAATAATTACAATTCCTTATATTATATGGGTTTTTAATGTGTTTTTTGAATACGAAACTAAAGTTTATCAAAATAATAGGTGATATAAATGACTAAAACATTGGTAGGGGTTCGTTTGTCTGATTGGTTCTTAAGAGATATAGTTGGAGATTGCGAAAACAAAACAGAGCGAATTAAAGAATTGATGATTAAAGGTCATCTTTATGAAAAAGAAAGTATTAAAAATCAAGGCTATTCTTCTGCGAACATGCGGGAAATGTTTAACCCAGTTAGATCTTTTTATATGTTGTCTGAAAAAATACCACAAACACTTTAATGCTAATTCTCACTTAACAGTAATAAAATGATAGGTATAAAACAAATAAGAAAAGCAAAAAATAATTATTTCCTCACAGACGAAGAGGTTTCTATACTTTGGAAAGAGAGCAAAAGGTGGTCGAGTAAGTGGCGTTTAATGTTGGGGTTTGCACTCTTTAGAGGTTTACGAGTTGGTGAGATTTGTGCAATCAATCTTTATGATTTTAAAGACGACTTCACAAAAGTCACAGTAATTCTTGAGAAAAGCCACATTAAAACAGATCTTCCTTTAATTCCAGAACTTACAGCTCTAGTGAAAGACTATATTCTAAAAAACAGACACACATTCAAAGACGGGTATTTATTCCCTTATTATAGCAGTCGTGGGAAGAAACACCTTCCTTATATGACGACCAAAACTGCTTGTAGTTGTTTTTGTAAGTTCAGAAAAACTCTCGGCAAAGAACACCTTTCGCTTCTTGATTCCTACATTATGGGTAAATATAGGCGTTATCGTGTCGGGTGGCACAGTTGCAGACGATGGTTCGAAACAAAGATTTATGACAAAATAAATGATCGTAAAAAACTCGCCGACATCATGCGGTATATTGAAGTTTCAACTGTTGATACATATATCGACCCTTATGAAACTTGGAAGCATGAGAAGGATATTTTACAGACTGTTTTCGATGATACAGCCACAAATTTAATTCTTTTAAGCAAAGGACAGCGAAAACTAGATTTTTTTACTTAACCCTTTACTTAGTGTTTTATTTATATTAAAACCTTATCCTTATTTTCTCTTTAGGGCAAAAATAATTTTTTTTGATTTCTTTTTGTTAAGTTCTTGAGCGTTTTGCTCCGTCTGGGTCGAAATGCACTCCTTTCTCTGCTAGAAATTGCTTGATGATAGATTTATCGAAGTATTTAGTCCTTCCAATCTTCTCGAACTTAGGTTTTATACGTCCAACAAACTCTCTTACACTTGCTAAACTGTAGCCTGTAGCTTTTACAACATCATCTGAATTAACGAGCCCTCTTTGTTGAATCATGCTTTGTCGAATTATTTCTTTCTTTCCTTTCATACTTACATCGTTTAAAGCTGTTGCGTCTTCTGGGTCAAGATCTTTAAAGTGTCCGTAGAAATTGGGGTTTGTTATTTTGAAAGCGTCTGTTGGAACAGTTACTTTTGGAAACTTAGCTTTGACATACCACATACGGCTTAAATCATAAACACTATAGTTCCCTTGTTTTGTAGTTCTTCCAAAGCAATGAACTAGGAATCTAAGAACTCCTTTTTTCATTAAAGAGGTGTCTATATCTGCGAAGCTAGGCAGACAGATGATGACGAGAATTTCCATTGCTCTGAACGTTTCAAATATTCTATTTAGTTGTTGATTAAAATATGTAAGTGAGGCTCTAGTGTTGAAGTCTCCCGCTTCATCATAAATTACAACGTGCTTGTTGTTGTTCACGCAATACTCTAGAGCTTTGATGAATTCCTTCCCACCCATACCGATTTGATTTTCTATTTCGAACTTCTCTCCGAAGAGGCTTTCATAATATTGTGCACATAGAACGGCGAGAGTGGTTTTTCCTTCCCCCATAATTCCGTCAATGCAGAAGCAACTTGCTTTTTTCATAGATACACGTTCTTTGCAACCTTTAAGATTTTTTGCGAGTGTCTTGTCAAATTTTAATCCCGAAGAATAAGTTTCTTTCCATAATTCCAAATAGTTCACCTTTTGTTGTTGGATATTGATATTTTAAAAAATTAAAATGAAGAATCAAAGTTCAGTTTTCAAATTCCCGCCCTTTTTCTGTCATTTTCATCATTCGTTGTTGGAATTTGTTCTCCAACTCTGTTTCCACGTTGATTCCTAAGCGATCATTGTTCTTCTTATTTATAAGCAACTGTTCTTTCAAGTGTAGCGGTAACGAGGAAATGTTGGAAATTGCAATCCAACCGATTAAAGCCAGTTGCTTGATTGCTGTTGCGTCCTTACTTTGTTCGATGAAAGTTTGCATTTTTGTGAATTCTTCACGTTCTTCTTTGCTCAACTCTACTTGAAAGCGATCTCTGAATTCTTCTTTGCTGTTCAAATACATTTTTTGGAAACGTCCTTTTTCATCTCTCATAGTTTACATCCCCTTACTTCTATTGACTTCTTCGATGTTTGTGAAATCAATATTCTTTCTAGTGTCTATTTTTGTTATTTGCAGTTCGTCAAGAGTTCTGTTTATTATGTTGAAACTTTCAATAATGCTTTTTTCGTCATTTCTTTTAATAAGCTCTTTGAATTCTTCATAATTAGTTTTAACTCTTCTTTTGAGAGTTTCTCGAAGTTGGAACTCTATTGTTTGAGAAATAGCCTTGAGAGTGTTTAATAAACGATTTTGATCGCTTGAGTTCTCAAGTTTACTTAATACATATTTTTGATAGGTGTTGAGCCATTCGTCATGTCTTCCAAGAAGCACTAAGTCTAATATGTGTCCTCTGTTTGTTCCCAGAGCACCATCGCTATTGAAATCTACCATTATATTTTCAACTCATTATTTTTTTTATACGTTTTTTGCAAAACTAAACCCTGCAAGAAGCATGAGCACTATTATAATTATTGCTCCCGCTACAATAGGAAGCCATGCAAGAGCCATCATTACTAAAACCATAGGCACTAAACACGCCAAGCTCACAGCGAGAGGAATCCTTACAAGCAATGCTATAATCAAAATAAGAATAAGCAACATTATGCTTGTGAAAGCGTCACTTCCGAAAACATTAGTGCTTAAGCTGTGAAAAGTTGTTGAGAATACGCTTGTTGTGTTTTCTAAGACCATTTTTTTAAGTTCTCCCCATGATGAAAGCTGTGATTGATATAAGAGCGACTAGAGCCCATATTACTTGAATTGCTGTTGCTATTGCTGGAGGCACACCAATACTTTTTAGGAATCCATAAGGTTGCCCTAAGACGTTCCCTACAACGTTGAGCACTGTTCCCATCTTGCTTGTTTGAAACCATTCTTTTGCTTTTTTGAATATGTTCCATCCGTCATCGCTATCACCCGCACTTACATCGTCACCAGTCGGTAAGTATGTGCCGTCAATCGAAGTTCCTTCGTAAATGTCTCCGTTGTTCAAATACTTAGAATAAGGGCTCGAGCTGTGATTGTATTCCATGTCGAAGTTTGGGTTTAAGCTTTTAACTCCTTCATCTAGGAAAGTCAATCCTATATTTATGCAAAGCATGATGATGAGCATTGTGATTATTGTATTCGTTGGTGTTCCCATTTTTAGTAATTCCTCACGCTGAATAAAAGTATTATTCCCAGAGCAACGCCTCCAATCCATAAGCTCCAAGTTGGAACGAATCCTATTGAAGCGAAAAGACCTATCATTCCTAAGAAAGCGAGAGCCGAAGGAATTAAAGGATCCATTCCGACAAGGCTTGTTCCTGTTGCTATAATACCGACCACGATGATGATGAGTATTGTTGCGAGGAAGCTTTTCCCGTATTGTCCGAGTCCTGTGTTTGCGTTCTCCCAGTCTCTGAGTGTTGTTTCTTCTGCAACGTTCATAATGCTGTATATTCTTGTGAACGTGTTCGGAGAATATCCGCTTTCTTTGACTGTGTAGTTTATAGTTACAACGTCACCAATCACAGCACCACTTATGTTTAGGCTGAAATCGTGTGTTCCTCCGATTGCGTTTGTGTAGTTGTAGTTTTGGTTTACGTTCGGAGCGATTATTGAAATGTTGTAGTATTCAAGAGTTCCTTGACTGCTCGTTATAGTGAACGTCATGTTGTTTATTTGCTCGTCATAGTAGTCGAAAGGGTTTATTGTGACGTAGTAATCCCCTCCGATGTCATCGACTGTTTGAGAGGTTTCTGGAGTCATAGTCACTGTGTATGTTGTGAACAATGGCTCAAGCAAGAAATCTTTCAATTCATAACCTGTTTTTTCTCCTGTGAATTTGTATGTTGTTTCGTCTTCATAGTTGAACTGCACTCTTCCTGTGATGTCGCTTTGTAGACTGTTTATTAAAGTCCAAGTGCTGTTTATTTGTTTGAACATAGAAACAGTCACTCCTTCTATTATTGAACCGCTTATTGAGTTCACCATTGTGAAAACTACTTGTTGAACGTCACTGATTAAATATGCAGTGAGTTTTTGATGGCTTCCCCCGTTCACAGTCACTGTGTATGTTGCTTTTGTGAAGTTGTCTTTGTCGACTTCGACTGTGTATGTTCCGCTTGTTATGTTGTCGAATCGAGCAACTCCTGTGTTGTTGTCATCTCCTGTGTAGGTGGTGTTAATGCTGAAAATGTTTACTGTGAAGTTTTGCAATTCGCTTCCTGTTCCTAAATTTCTTGCGTAAATCCAAATACTGTTCCTTGCGTACATAGAAACGTTTTGACTTTGGTATGTTGAGTTTTCAACGCTTAAGTTTAAGTAGCTGTAGGCGTAATTAGTTCCCCATCCTGTGAAGCTGTAGTTTTGGTTGTTGAGTGCTTGAATTGTGTACGTTCCGTTTGTGTTGTTTAGTTCGTATGTTGAACTTAACAGCGTCATGTTGAGGAACGTGTTCACTGTTAATAAGTTGTTCGTGATTGCGTCTGTGAGGTTAAGGTTTATTATGGTGCTGTAAGTGTCGTTTACGTTGATAGTTTTTTGATCTAGTGGATCAACTGTGAATTCGTATTGTTTGTTGTAATAGTCGGCGTGACTTACTGTGACGTTATATGTTCCGCTTGTTATGTTGAAACTTGTTGCACAACTTTGATTTGTTCCGTTTAAGTAACAGTTTGCACTGTTGATGTTGTTCCCTGTGTATATTTCTTTTGGCTGAAAAACTATTTCTGATTGATGAATGCTTATATTATGAGTTTCTTCTGGTGTTAATGCTATTTCATGTGTTTCACTAATCCAATCAGTCTTATATGTTGTTACGTTAAATGTTGCGTTGTAAGGAACGTAAAGGTCACTTCCTGTGGTTGTATAGTTTGTTCCATTAATTTCTACAGTGAAGTTTGATAGTTGAGAAGAGTCCCATTCGTTATAGAGATTGATTAAAGGATATTGAATTAAAGTAACATTAAAATCTGCATTCTTATTTTCATAAGTATTACTCCAATAATTTGTAGCATTTACTGTACAGTTAATTGTATCCCCTTCTTCAAAAATTGTAGCAAAAGGACTTGTATCGCTTGTGTTATATGATGATGTTGTTCCATTAGTACAGTTTATTGTTACTGTAGAAGGAGTATGGGTAATGTCTATATAATTTGTAGGAAAACTAAACGGATATTGCAACCCAGTTGCATTATTATATAATTCTGTGATTTCAGCAGGAGTTAAAGTACGATTCCATAATCCTGCTTCATCTAATTCTCCTTTAAGACCATAAGCACTATTACCACCATATTGACCGTAATGAATAATATCAGCAGTGTCTAAAGTATTACTCACTGTAGTTGAATTCTTAAAATCCCCATTAGTATAAATTTTAAGACCATCTGTTGCTCCTTTCTCAAAAGTAATTGTTGTCATATACCAAATATTGCATTCAGGGTCAGTTTCATAATCCCTTACAAGATAATTAACGCCTCCACCAGTAAATCTTGCTCTAATTTCATCAAGTTCATTGTAGTCAACTAAAAAATCAATTGCAGGGTCTCCTCCACCACTATCTCCTTTACTAAATAAATCTTGACTGGTAGTAGAGGAACCTGTCCCATCACAACGCCACCAAAAGTTTAAACTAAAATTATCGCCTAAAATATGCTCAGTATTAGGAAAATAAACACCTTCAGCACTTGCGTCAAAATTAGAACCTAAATCAATCTTAGCACTAGCAAAATCACTACTTCTATTTGTCCCAGTCCAACCATTTCCAGTAGCATCGCTTAAATTACCTTCAAGTTTATGATACCAAATAATATCATCAGTAAGTGAAGCATTTACACTAAAACTTACAGCTATTGCTAGAACTATAGAGATTATTCCGAGTAGTAGTATTTTTTTGTTCATGTGCTTAAACCCCATACTAGACCAACAACAACGAATAAAATGAATCCTATCCAAATAAAGAAAGGAACTCCTCCTATAAACCATGAAAGGAAGGGTTCGTCATCTCCCCATGTTGTTTGAAAGGTTTCGGTTGAATCGTTAATAACACCGCTTAATGCTCCGAATATGAACAAGAAGCATAAAGCTATAAAAATCACTCTGATAAAACCGAACTGAGCTTTCTTATTAAACAAATCCAGAGCCCCCCTTCATCAAACTGTTGATATATTTTTCTTTTCTTTTTTCTTCATCAGTCATTTTTCTCATAGGAGAGTACTTCTTTGATTTTTTGGAATTCTTTTTTACAAAATTATTTTCATCATTACTTAAACCAAAAGCCGAAGGTTTCTTTTGTTTGTCTTTTTTCTTTTTGTATTCTTTAAGCTCAGAAACTGCTTTTCCGAAAGTTGATTGTTTGAAACGATCCTTCTTTAATTGGCTTATTTTGTTTTTTTCTTCCGAGTATAACTTGTTAATTTTAGCACGTCCTTCGAGCTTTATTCTTTCTTCACGCATACTTTTGAGCTTTTCTGCTTTATTCATAACTGCTTGTTTTCTTTTAGCTTCGAAGTCTGTTGATTCCTTGACTTTTTCTTTCATTCCACGAATAATGTTTCCCACGTTCATAATGTGACACCTTTTATTTTTCCTAAACCTTTAAGAGTAATTTCTGAAAATTCTCCCTCTGTATCAATACGATACTGTTTTTTTTCAATGAACAACCCTTGTTTTTTCTTAATTTTCCCTCTTGTTCTTTTGAAACTCCCTTTAGTGTCTTCAATGCTGAAATCGGCGAATTCTTTACTTGCTGATCGGGAACTTTTAGGCACTACACGAAAAGTTGCTGTACTCGTCATGTCTATAATCGCACTTCCGAAATCAAGAGCTTGTCTTCTTGAAAGTGATTCAAAATTAGCTTTTTCGAAACGTCCTCTCCTTCTTACTTCAACATCGAACAAAGGCTCTAAGAATCCTTTTTTATTGGGAAGGTTTATTCTAGGCAGAGGAACAGGAGGAGGAATTATTGGTTGAGGAATTGGAGGTCTTGAAGGTGTTATTTCGAAAGGTTCTTGAATTTGAGGATCGACTATTGGTTCAACCACTGGATCAACTATTGGTTCAGTTTGTGTTCCTGCTTCACCACTTGTTTTGCTTGAACTCCCGCTGTTTGTAACTGTATCAACTTTTGGTATTGTTTGACTTACAGCTTCTGCTTGATTTATTGGTTCTGTTCTTGCTTGAAACTCTGCTTCGAACAAATTAAGAGGTGAAGGAGTGGAAGGAGCTTCAACCCCGAGAGAAGTCTTTTGAGTTGAGAATGAGACCATAGGAACGCCCAGAGTTGAAGCTGTTGGAATAGTTTTGCTTGTAGCAAAACCCATGTTGCTCGTTTTGACAAACGATGGTTGTTGTGTGATGATATTTTTAAAAGCAATTGTTGAAGGTTTTGAAGGTGTTTGAACGAACTCTTGTGCTCCCGCAAAGTTCCCGAAACTGCTTGTTCCTCTGCTTCCAGTCACTGTTCCGTATTCTAAAATGAAATCAAAAGCGTTGAACTTTTTACTTCCTATAAATTTGTTACTCTGAGAAATAGTTGTTCTGTCTAAACCTTTGAAAGAAGTTGATTTTATTATTGAACTTCCTTTGAAGTATTCAAAAAGAGGTGCTTTTTTTGGTTGTTGAATAAGTGCCGTTGAAAAGTCGTCACTGCTTGAAACCACAGTTTTGAATAAGTCTTTTTGCTTGAGTATAGTGTTTTGAAGACTTGATGGTTTGTATTGGAATCCTTTCCCAGAAAGTATTTGTTGTTGCAAACCTTTACTGTACAAACTGCTTTGTTGTTTTAATAAAATGTTTTGTGAAGTTTGATAAACGCTTGATTGTATTCCCTGTCTTCCAGTTACTGAAACGAAATTGTTTGAAATACTGTCGTACGGACTTATAGCTTTTTGTAGGCTCAAAGGGTTTTTTATTTCTAGTTTGAGGTTTTTAGCGTCCATGAAATAAGTTTGTCCTTTATTGTTTAACACTTTCAAAAAGTCTGTTTGTTGAAAGTTTGATGGTTTGTAAGGTGTTGTTGAGAATTGTTTTATAGGTTCTGCTTTGAACGATAGTTTGTTCACAGATCCTGTTTGTGTAAGAACTTTCTTTCCGCCTATTGTTTTGTATCGGCTTATGAACTGTCCTTGTCCTGTTTTATCAACTCCCAGTCTTGTGACAACGTTTCTTGTTTGTCCTCCTCTAGTCAAAACCCTTCCTCTTTCGATGAAAGTTGTTGATCCGTCTGTGTTCGTATAACTTTTTGTGCTTCCTACTTGTTTGTAGGTGTTCGGGTTGATTGTTCTTGAAGCAACAATCCCTGTTCCTAAAGCAACCCCTGTTGTTTCTGCGAATAAGTTTCTTGCTTTGTAAAATGTTGCACTAGGGTTTTTTGGGTCGTAGTCGAGAGCTATCTTTCCCCCTCTATAAGCAACTGTTCCTGCATAAGCAACTTGAAGTCCTTTAGCTACTCCTCTGGATATAACAAGCCCTCTTGCTGTTTGTGTTCCTATCGCTATCCCCGAAGCTATACTTCCGACTCCTGCTGTGACTATAGTTGCACCGACACCGATTGCGAAAGTTTTTGCGTCTTCTTTGGCTTGAAAATTGATTATGTTCTGTTCTGCTCTTTGACCCGCAACGTTGATGTCGTAGTATTTAGGGTCTGCTTCTTTAATCCCTGCAAACATTTCTGTCGTGGTGTCTCTTTTCAAAGCAACGTCTGTTCTGTAGTTTGTTTTGTCTATTTCTCTGTTCAACCAATCAATGCTCTCTTTGTCTGGTTTGATATAACTTAGTATTTGTAAACGATCGGAATCGACAGAAAGGTCTATTTTTGGCTCTGTAGACAACTTTATTTCGTTATCAGACATAGAAGATGGTTTTAGAGGAAAAGGTGCGGGAATAGTGTAGAAATAGCCATCTGCACCTTTGCTTATATTAGTCGTTTTTTTAGCAGAACCACCACCAACCCCTTTAAGAGCTGATTCTTGAGCGAAACTGCTTGTTGAAGAAAAATCCAAAGTGGAAGGGTTGTTCGGGTTGAAACTCTCTTTTGTTGGTTGTAACTGTCGAGGCTTAACTGTAACTCTTCCACCGCTTTGAACCTTCACATTATATTGATCGTAAAATTGTTTTGCAGTCATTCCTTGTGTTGCTTCAAGGAACTCTTTCTCTGCTTGTCTTCTTTGTGCTTGTTGTTGCATTGCTTGACGCTGTGATTCCCTGTTAATAAAAGCAACTTCTGTTGCAGACAAAGAACCATCGCTTCCTCTTGTTGCTTTAGTAACGACTGTTTTTTCTCCTCGCTTTTGAGCGTCAATTATAGCTTGTTTGCTTTGTTCGTTTGCGTCTTTAAGAGTATCAACAACCTTTCCTGTTTTTGAGTCTCTAGTAAAACCTACAACAACTTTTTTTGATGGTGCAACACGAACCAAACTCCCGTCTTTTTTTACTCCGTAACGAATACCGCCTTTCTCGTAACTTCTTACAACATCGTTTCCTTCATAATAAGAAACCTTTTGAACGCCTCTTGATTTAGAGCTTGATCTTGAACTTTTAGAACTACTTCTTTTGCTTCCTGTGTTTCGAGTTTTATGTAAGTTACTAAAAACGCCCATTTTTTTTAATAGTCCTTCTCCTTGAGTTTATCGGTTAATTCATCGATAGTGTCGAAATCGATACAATCAACCTTGAACCCTCTTTCGTAAATCTTAGCTTTCCTTTTTCTCTTTTTCTTCACGTTAATCACCCGCCGTTGCGATAGTATAAACAGTCAATAACAAACCCAAAAGAAGAGTAATCCATGCAAAAGAAGTGTTTCCTATTCCGCCAAAATCATAAGGTGTGTAGTTTGTTGTAGTTGTTTGGTTCACTATTGTTCCGTTCACGACTGTGTTTGCAATGTCCTCTCCTGTTTTTACTTCAACCCCGTTGTTCATCATAACAATTCCTAAACCAATAAGGAATACAGCTCCAACGATAGAAATGAAAGGTATGTCCATGACAAACCCTGTTAATAGAAAAACTATTGCTAAACCAAAGAGAAAAGCGAAAACTGTGAATATCAAACCAAAACACCTTTTAATTTTTTATAAAAGTTGCGAGAGAGAAGGCTCTCGCTTCCTATACTTTCGTTCTTTGTGAACATCATTTAAATCACACCAAAAACGTTTAGTGCTCCGTAAACAATACCCACGACTCCAACGAGTCCGACCACACTCCACAATGCGACTTCGGATGTACTCCATGTTGATGTATTTGTTCCATGAACAGTAGTCATGTAAACGCTTGACATCATTATGATACCGATTGAAAGTGAAATGATTCCGCTGATAAAATTAGCCATTCTTAATAAAGCACCCCATAGTAATTTCACAAAGAGAAATACTATATAATCACAGACTTTGTGTATTATAAAAGAATTTTAAATTCTCGTGGTTTCTTCGTGAAAGACACATGACGAAGCCTTCCTTCAACGTATCTTTGAGCTTCTAATTTTATAACGTGCTTTCTTATGTTTCTCTTGCTAATAAGCAACACATCGTCAAGTTCTTCTATAGTGAACCATTTTTTAGGATGAGCTCTTAAGTAGTCCAAAACGTCAAATTGTCCCATTTCAATACACCTTTAAATGTCCTTTATAGCCTTTTTTTCTCAACCCTTTTCTAGTGACTAAAACCCAAAAAGGTTTAAGCCACAATAAACCTATACAGCTCAGAATCCCTGAAGGAATGAGCCACCAACCAACCCCGAAAATAAACAACGATCCGAAAAAGAACAATAAAAATATATAATGAATTGGAAGAAACAAAACCTTCACTTTGATGATGGTGTACATGAATTCGTTATCTTTGAAACTTTTTATTTCTCCGTCAATCATTGTTGTCACTGCTTTTTCAAATCTTGTTCTCGTGTCTTCGAAATAACTTTCTGCAACATGATCTTTATGAGTCTCAACCAAAAAAACAGGCATTTTATATCACCATAGCCATTTTAATAAAACTGTTCACTTGACCGATCTTGAAAAGAATAACAATACAAAGAATTATGCACAAACCAGTGAGCAACAACTGAATATTGCTTCTCTTCATCAACTTCTCAAAAATTTCAAAGAACTGTCCGCTAATAGCCCGTTTAAGCATGTTGTTGAAAGTAGTGTTATCGATTTTGCTTCTGGGAATCTCTCCGAGAATAGTCAAGTCGTAAGCAACAGTAGGCTGTTCAACGTTTAAAGCAATAAAATTAACTCCGTAAAAACGACCAACGTTGCAAGAAAGAATTTCTGTGAACTTCTCGCTCCCGTTATACTTCCAACTAACAGCACCCTCTTTGATACCGCCTTCAATACTTCCAACGAAAGAACGTCTGCCCAAAGGAGTATCAACCCAAATAAGAATCTTTTTCCCCCTACCCATTTTTGTGAGTAAGTAATTGAGAACCAAACGCCCCGCAATCATTATTGAAAGACCAAAGCCTAAAAAGAAAACCACTATTATGCTAATAAATGTTATTAAAAATTCTCCCATGTTTAAATCACCTTAAATGTTTTTTTTACTCCCTAAACCAAAAAAACTTCTTTTTTGTTGTTTATTGTCGCTATCAATAGCCGTTGATTTGTGAATAAAAGTATTCAAAATCTTTCTTACGAAACCCCCTTTACTCTGACTCACTTCATTAAGGCATAAAGCTCTTTGAAAGCACATGAGTGCGGGTTCTTTGAAATCATCACCTAAACAAATAAGGATGTCGCTCGTTAAGTGTAAGTGGTGCTGTATAGCCATAGCCTCCTCTTTGTTCACGTTACCCAGTCGCCAATCCCTTGTGAACATTTGAAGAACTCCCCATAAGTCTTTCGTGATTTGAACTTGAACTCTTCCGTCCTCAAGAATAATAGGTTCTCCGTTTTCATCCCTTACGATTTCGTATTCTTTGAACTTGTCTGTAAAACTAGGATCAATGTATTCGCTACTTATGAAAGGATCTGTAAGTTGTTGTTGGAAGTCAAGATCCGTTGAAGGTCTGGGTGCTCTGGGTGTCTGGCTCATGTTCAGTCCTCTCTTGTTATTTCATCAACAAGAATCATAATTCTGTTTTGAGATTGAATAATTTGTTGCTGTTCTGAAATAATGTCTTTAAGTTTTGTTATTTGTTCTTTCATCTTCATTTATTTTCACCATCTCTAAATTCTAGTAAATAATCAAAGTTCTCGACCAGTCCTTCTTTGTCAAACTCATTCTTAATATAAAGAATAAAACCTTCAACTTCAAGCCTCATCTTCTCCTTGTTGTTTTTGAAACGACTCTTCTTAATCATCCTTGAAAAATCAAACAATAAACTAGGCTTTGGAGTTTCAAAGTATTTCTGTTTACAACCAACACGCTTAAGCTTGATCTTGTTAAGAGGTCTCTTGCTCTCTTTGACGTGTTGCAAAACACTGTCTTTGGCTTTCTCTGTTAAACAAATAATCAAAACATTCATTTTTTCTTTTTCCTGTGAACTCTTTCTTTGTAGTTTTTAGCACAAACTCTGCAACGATCTCCGTCTGCAAAAGAATACCAGTTAATCCATTTAAACAGAATTATTTTACTTTTAACATCTCCCAGTCTTATTGTGTGAGATAGATTTTGCGTACAATCAACACAATATATGTTTTCTTCTTTTTGTTTTCTTTTCATTTTTTCACCTTATTCATAATATGATTTATTAAAAAGCAAAGAGCCAAACCACCAAACACGAACCAGTAAAACAAACAAAAATTTTCTGGAGGAGGAGTCCCCGCAGTCTCTCCGTTCATTAAAACAGTGCCGTCTTCAAACTCACAATAAGGAAGACTCCCCTCACAAACATAATAAGGGTTTTGTTCATAGCCATACTGAAAACTAAGAACCACCAAGAAAAACAAAATAATAAACAAATAAATAACAAAAATTCCTTTGTTGATTTTGTAATCCCCCCAAATAGTTTTAGGATCAACATTCGCCTTCTTGTAAAGTTCAATAAGCTTCTTCAAAACTACCACTCCTTTAATTCTCTTTTTATGACGGCTTCGGTGCTGTGAAAAATAGAAATATATCTATTAAACACTTCCCCCCGCCTATCCAACCACTCTTGATGATTCCCTGTTGTATATGTCTCAAGAAGGCTTGTCAAGTGCTTCATCCTATACTTGTCAATAAAATGATTATAAACCTTCACCACATCCATAGGAACATAATATTCAGCCAGTCTCTGTAATCCTTCTATTTCTTTATTCATCATCAAAGCCTTGTTTTTTCTTAGAAAGCCCTTTCTTGAGCTTTTCAACACGCTCATCGAACTCTTGATTTCTTTCAAGAACACAAGCAGTGCACATCTTAACAACACGATATTTCTTGAAACTCCCTCTTTTGTTAATCATTTCAACGCTGTTCATTTCCTTTGCAGGAACAACTTTCCCGCAAAAACCACATTCTACACTTCTAAAATTTTCCATTTTTTAAATTCACCAATTTCT
>Ga0180431_10006425_pt1 | contig 13949 bp, 6 predicted proteins | sample SS_ome_11_FD_132459 | JGI IMG/M metagenome (GOLD analysis project Ga0180431, IMG submission 132459) | Hypersaline lake sediment archaeal communities from the Salton Sea, California, USA - SS_1_MS_1 metaG | ecosystem: Environmental > Aquatic > Non-marine Saline and Alkaline > Hypersaline >... | reverse complement strand
TTTTCGGCCGAGGTACTTGGCCACGTGGAGCCGGAGTTTCGCGGGCAGGACGGGTTTGACCAGGTAGTCGTCGGCGCCCGCTTCGAGTCCCTGGATTTCGTCTTCGTCACGCGACCTGGCCGTGGCCATGATGACGGGGATGTTGGCGGTCTCGATGCTGCTCTTGAGGCGGCGGCAGGTCTCGATGCCGTCGAGCACGGGCATCATCACGTCGAGCACGATCACGTCGGGCCGCAGTTGGTGTGCGAGGCGGAGGCCCTCCTCGCCGTTGGTGGCGATGTGAACGTCGGCGCCCTCCTGGGCGACCGTGCGTTCGAAAAGCAGGCGTATTGCCGGGTCGTCGTCTACGATCAGCACGGCGGGCTGCGCTTGCTTCGGTTCGGGCCGGGCGGGGGCCGCGGGTTTGGCGACGGGCGCTGCGGTCTGGGCGGCGGCGGGCTCGGCGGCCGCGGCGGGCTCGGCGGCCGCCGCGGGTCCGGGGGCCGTTGGCGCTGCGGGCGGCGGCGTCTCCCCGCCGAGTTCGGCCGGGCAGGTGGCCAGGGCCTCCTCGAGGGTCGTCTCGCCGGCGAGCACCAGTTCGGCGGCCAACTCGGCGAGGCTTTTCATACCCTCGCCCTTGGCCGCTTCGAGGAGTTCGGCCTCGGGCCGTTCCTGGTTGGCGAGTTTCTTGAGTTGGGGGCTGAAGTAGACGATCTCGAAGATCGCCTTGCGGCCGCGGTAGCCCGTGTAGCCGCAGTCGCCGCAGCCCTCGCCGTGCGCGAGCGTGGTGCCGGGCGGGAGCTGGAGGCCGGACCGCTCGATCTCGCCGGGATTCGGTCGGCTGGTGGTCTTGCACTGGGTGCAGACCTTTCGCACGAGCCGCTGGGCGACGATGCCGAGCATGGATGAAGCCATTAGAAAGGACTCGACGCCGAGGTCGAGCAACCTGGTGTAGGAGGCCACTGCGCTGTTGGTGTGCAGGGTGCTCAGGACAAGGTGGCCGGTCTGCGCCGACTGGAAGGCGATCTTGGCGGTCTCGGTGTCGCGGATCTCGCCGACGAAGATGACGTTGGGGTCCTGGCGCAGGACGGAGCGCAGCGTGGAGGGGATCGTGACGCCGGCCGGTTCGTTGATCTGGATCTGGTTGATGCCGTCGAGCTGGTACTCGACCGGGTCCTCGACCGTGGTGATGTTGCGGACGCCGTCGTTGAGCGCGAGCAGCGAGGCGTAGATCGTCGAGGTTTTGCCCGAGCCGGTCGGGCCGGTCACTAACAGCAGCCCCTGGGGGCGGGAGAGCATTTCGCGGTAGAGGGCCAGCTCGCGCGGGGCCATGCCGACCGTGTCGAGGGAGAGTTCGGCCCCGGCGAAGGTGAGCAAGCGCAGGGCGGCCTTTTCGCCGGTGTAGGTGGGGACGACGGAGACGCGGATGTCCACTTCCTGGTCTTTCCAGTTGACCTTGATCCGGCCGTCCTGGGGCTTGCGGCGCTCGGCGATGTCCATGTTGGAGAGGATCTTGACGCGCGAGATCACTGCGGGGGTGAGCTTGGTCGGCAGCTCGAGCACGGTGCGCAGGACACCGTCGACGCGGTAGCGGACGAGGAGGTGCTCGCTGGTGGGCTCGATATGGATGTCGGAGGCGCCCGCTTTGAGCGCGTCCGAGACGACGACGTTGACGAGCCGGATCACGGGCGCGGCGTCGGCGTCGGCCCGAAGCTCGGCAATGGCGCGGGCGTCATCGGTGTCGCCCAGGGTGAACTCGAGGTTCTCGTCGACCGCGAGGTTCTTGCACAGATCGTAGACGGAGCCGTCGAGGTTGTAGTGCCGCTCGATGGCGTCGAGCACCTCGGCGCGGTTTGCGAGCACGGGGTGGATGGGCTCGTCGGCGGCGAGGGCGAAGTCGTCGGCGGCGACGACGTCCCAGGGGTTGGCCATGGCGACGACGAGCTCGCCGTCGCGGACCTCGATCGGCATGGCCGTGTAGCGCTGGGTGAGCGCGTAGGGGATGCGGGCGATGAGCGGCTCGTCCACTTCGGTGGTCTTGAGTTCCACGAGCTCGATGGCGGGGTCGGCGGCGCGGAAGGCCTCGACGAGCTGCTCGTCGGTGAGGTAGCCGAGCTCGATGAGCTCGTCAAGCATGGGCCGCTTGCTGCCCACGGCCGAGAGCCGGGCCTCTTCGAGTTGTGGCGCGGTGACGAGGCCCGATTCGAGAAGGTGCTTGTCAATCCTGTGCGTAGCGACCGTCATGGGCTCCTCTCCTCGTACGCAGGGCGCGACCCCGGCGCCTCAGGGGGCCACAGGGATGCGCGGGCCATCATAGGAATCTTCGGCATTGCGCGGCTGGAGTTTACCTGTTTTCACCATCCGCGGGGGCGGCGCCGGGGGTCGCTTCGGCGCGAGGTTATATCCTGCTGGGGCTGAGGGCGTTAGGGAGGGGGGGCCGGCCGCTCATGGAAGGGCGGGCGGCGCGACGGGTGGGGTGTGGTTCTGGTGGTGGAGGAACTCGGCGGCCAGCGCACGGTAGGAGGCGGCGCCGGCGGAGTGGGGGTCGTAGTCGAGCACGGGCTTGCCGAATCCGGGGGCTTCGCTCAGGCGGACGTTGCGGGGGATGACGGTCTCGTAGACTTTTTGCTTGAAGTAGCCTCGGACCTCGCCGGCGACCTGCTGGCTCAGGTTGGTGCGGGCGTCGGCCATGGTGAGCAGGAAGCCCTCGATGACGAGCCGGGCGTTGACCTTCTTGTGGACCAGGTTGAGGGTGCGGATGAGCTGGCTGAGGCCCTCGAGGGCGTAGTACTCGCACTGGACGGGGATGAGCACGCTCGAGGCGGCGCACAGCGCGTTGACGGTGAGCAGGCTCAGCGCGGGCGGGCAGTCTATGAAGGTGAAGTCGTACGCGGTGTCGAGGCGGGCGAGGGTGTCGCGCAGCAGCGTGTAGCGGCCCGGCTTGCCGGCCAGTTCGACCTCGGCGCCGGCGAGGTCGGGTGTCGAGCCGATGAGCCACAGGTTGGGGAAGCCGGTGTCGAGGACGCACTCGTTGATGTCGGTCTCGCCCACAAGGGCGCGGTAGATGTTGCGCTCGGTCACGTCGTCTTTTTTGCCGAGGCCGCTGGTGGCGTTGGCCTGGGCGTCGAAGTCGATGAGCAGCACGCGGAGGCCCTCGCGCGCGAGGCACGCGGCGAGGTTGACGGCGGTGGTGGTCTTGCCCACGCCGCCCTTCTGGTTGGCGATGGTGACGGTCTTGCCGCCGGGCGGGCCGGCCATGGCAGCCTCCTGGCTCTTGAGCGGTCTCAAGGCGAGGATACCAGAGCGGCCCCACCGCTTGAAAGGGAAATGGGCTAGCAGGCCGTGGTGGAAGTCGCGCACAGCCGGAGCCGAGCCCGCGCAGACTTCGGCGAGCTCAGTCGAGCCGCGGGCAGCATGATGTAGCCTCGGGCGTGAGCCGGCCGCCGGCGGGCAAGCCCGTGGATCATGAAGACGTGGATGGAAAGAGCCCCCCCAGGGGGCGGGAGATGAAACCCTCGACGAGACAAGACCGGATGCCGCCCCCTGCGGGGGCTTCGTCCGCGTTGCCGTCGCTTCCCACAGGCTGACGCCTGTGGCTACAACATGGCGTCCCCTGCGGGGACTCCGCTCATTGTCATTCAGCACTTTCACCACGGCCCGCTAGCCCGGATTTCTCACAGCCGCTCGGTGGCGCGGTCGTCGCGCATGGCATATTCTATTGCCCCATAGGGCGTTCCCAAGCCCCGTCAGGGGCGTGTGGCAGTAGCCTCGGGCGCCAGCCCGTGGTTGGCGGCGGGCGCAAACAATCAGAGCCCCGTCAGGGGCGAGTGAACGCGGTCGGCAAGGCCTCAATCGCCCCTGGCGGGGCTCTGTTCTCGTCGGGTTGCCGCCCCCACGGGCTGGCGCCCGAGGCTACTGCCAGTCACCGCAGGGCGGTTCATACCATGGCCGGACGCGCGCGCTGGCGTGAGAAATCCAGGCTAGGCGGCTTCCATCCTGGAAGTCGCGGATCGGGCAACCTTCGGCGTGGCTCAGGTCAGGGGATGGCGGGCAAGATGCCCGCCGGACAGCCGGCAAGTTTCGGCGTGGCTCAGGTCAGGGGATGGCGGGCAAGATGCCCGCCGGACAGCCGGCAAGATGCCGGCGCTACAACCCGACGCTGCGTGTGGCGCCGGCATCCTGCCGGCTGTCTCGGGGGCGTCCCGCCCCCGGGCGGGGTGTTGTGGCTCGGCAGCGCTCAGTGGGTGTTGAGCAGGACGAGGGCGGCGACGCCGGCGCAGATGAGCACGGCGCCGAGCGCGCGCTTCCAGCAGACGCGTTCCTTGAGGAAGAGGGCGCCGACGATGGTGCTGATGACGATGCCCACGTTGCGGCCGGCGGCGATGTGGGTGACGTTGCCGTGCCGGAGGGCAAGCATGATGAGGAAGTAGGCGACGGTGCTGCCCACGCCGACGATGAGGACGCCCGTGCGGTTGCGCGCCCATTCGCCCGGGGCGCGCCTGCGGCGCTCGGGACTGAGCGCGATCCATGCGGAGACGAAGAGCATGAGGAAGCAGTGCATGAGGAAGAGGTACTCGAGGGCGCTGGGCTTTGCGGGCAGGGTCATGGCGCGGCGGTCCACGAGGTGGTAGCCGGCGATCATGGCGGCGGCCGCGAGCGCGAGCAGGATGCCGGCGGGCAACCGGCGCTGCGCGAGGGAAGCGGTGCCGTCGCGTGAGGGCATCGCTGAGAAGCTTACGCCGGCCACGCCTGCGACGACGACGAGGACGGCGAGGCCGTGCAGGGGGGTGACGGTGTCGCCGAGCAGGAGGCCGCCGAGGGCCAGGGTGAAGAGGGGGGCGACGCCGCGGCTCAGGGGGTACACAACGGAGAGGTCGGCGCGGTCGTACGCCGTGAAGAGCAGGATGGTGTAGGCCGCCTCGAAGAGGCCCGAGAGCGCGGCCCAGGCGATGATCCCCGCGCTGAGCGGCCCCGGCGCGGCGAGGCGCGAGATGATGAAGACGGGCACGAGGACGAGGGTCCCGGCGAGGCTGGTGAGCCAGGCGAACGAGACCTTGTCGCGGCTCGTCTTGACGTAGGCGTTCCAGAAGACGTGCAGCGCCGCCGAGACAAAGACGAGTATGAAGACGGTGAGGGTCATGCGAGTCCCCTATGTATGCATGGGGTCAGGAAACGCCATCCAGGCACAACGCGGTCAAGTCGATTGGTTCTACGCGAATGCCAAGGTGTTCGCGAATCGCATCCTCGACTCGCAGGATCCTGGCTCTTTCCGAGAAGCGACGTACCTCGTCTTGTGCCGGAAGAACGGTGTCATAACTCTCGAGAATCCGGGCGAGGATCCGGGCCACTGTGGGACTCCTGTCCACACGCAGCTTCCAGGCGGAAGGCGGTGCGTCGTCAGCGTAGATAACAAAACCAATCTCTGGGCAGAGTACCAGGTCCATCGGAACCAACGGGGTTGTGCGAGAAGCAGTGTCTGTCAGCTTGATCTTCGCGATCAGATTCAGTGCGGGGAGCTGGACCGGCTGCCGAGGGAAAACCTCGATGTCCAGACGTGCCGTAGAGACCGAGTATTGTTCCTCGAGTCTATGCATGCCGACTGTATCCCAACCGTCCACGCCCAGTCTTTGTCCGTGGAACAGCCAGTGTGGCAGGAACACTTCTAGGGCAGAATGAATGGCTACCCTGTTTGAGGAGTTGGTGAGGATCACGCGTAGTGACACGGGGTGTTCGTCCTGGTTGACGGGGTAGCCTCTATTGAGATTACACTCGATCCTCTTGATACTGATGCGTGGAGTTGTCCTGCGGTGGATGATGTCGAGGACCTGCTGGGTATCGAGCGGCTCCGAGTGAGCGTCCTTGCGGTAGTAGTACTCCTTGTCAACCACCGAGCGAACAGGCATGTCGGGATTCGGAGGAATCTCGACAACGAAGACGGCGCACTCCTCCTTGATCTTGCTCTTCTCTCCCTGCGGTTTGATCTGGCCAACCTTGCAGTCTGAGGAATGCTTATCGGTTAGTCGTGGGATAATCTGACCAAGCCATTCCTTGGTGCCCTGCGGCTTGAACGCCATCGGCAGGCCGCCGTCGATTGCCGCGGGCTTTCCTGCTGTTCCTCCTTTGACTCCGAGTATGAGGAAACCACCCTCGGTGCGGTTGCCGAATGCCGAGAGCGCCTTCGCGAGCTTCTTTCGGAATCTCTCCCCGTCGTTGACAACGCCGCTGGACTTGTACTCAATCCAGTTCTGTTCCTGGCGCCCCGCGCGGTCCAGCACTTGCTCAAGGTAGGGCTCTTTCCATTCTTCGACAGGCTCGAAGTCTTTCATCTTTCGTCCCTCCCCGCCGCAACGGATTCACGGCGGACTTCTCAGGCCCCGCCGTCGTGGCATCGCCGAGCCGCGTTGTCGGGGCGATGTAGGGCGGGTGCCCCTGCGCCCGCCGCAGCCGCGGAGCGGCGGCAGAAGTTATCCCCGACGAGCTGTAGCGCGCCTTCGGCGCTTCCTTCTTCGCCAAGGCTACGAAGGACAGGTCGGCGGGCAGGGGCACCCGCCCTACATCGCTGACGCGTCTCACCTGGCGGATCGGTCACGCGCGTCGTCGACGAGCATTCCGGGGCTCGACAGGATGCCTCAAGAAGATCTGTGTGGTCTGTGTAATCTGTGGCTCCCTGTCCTCTCATTCCGGCGTCTTCAAGATGGCGCCGGTGCCGGCGGAGGTGGCGAGGGCGCGGTAGCGGCGGAGCCAAGGGCTTGTGAGCTCGCGGAGCGTGGGCTTGAAGGCGGCGCGGCGGCGGGCGAGCTCCTTGTCGTCGAGCTTGACGTCGAGGGTGTTGTTGGGGATGTCGAGGGCGATGGTGTCGCCGGGCTCGAGCAGGCCGATGGGGCCGCCGGCTGCGGCCTCGGGGCTGACGTGGCCGACGCAGGCGCCCCGGGTGCCGCCGCTGAAGCGGCCGTCGGTGATGAGGGCTACGTCGTTGATGAGGCCCCGGCCGACGATGTAGCTGGTGGGGGCGAGCATCTCCTGCATTCCGGGGCCGCCTCGGGGGCCTTCGTAGCGGATGACGACGACGTCGCCGGCCTTGACCTTCCCGCCCAGGATGCCCTCGCAGGCGTCTTCCTGGCTTTCGAAGATGACGGCGGGGCCTTCGAAGGTCTCCATGCCGGGCGGGACGGCGGCGGTTTTGAGCACGGCGCCGTCGGGGGCGAGGTTGCCGCGCAGGATGGCGAGGCCGCCGGTCTGCGAGTAGGGGTTTTGGGTGGTGCGGATGATGTCGAGGTGGTCGCCGGTGGGTTCGTAGCGCTTGCCGTAGTCGCAGGCGGGGTTGCGGACGCTGTGGTTGCGGATGTTCTCGCCGATGGTTGTGCCGGTGACGGTGAGGCAGTCCTCGTGGATGAGGCCGGGCACGCCGGTGAGGACCTCCCACAGGATGGTCATGACGCCGCCGGCGGCGTGGAGGTCCTCGATGTGGTAGTCGCTCGCGGGGCTGATGCGGCAGATGTTGGGGGTGCGGCGGTTGAGGGCGTTGATGCGGTCGAGGTCGTAGTCGAAGCCGGCCTCGCGGGCGATGGCGAGCATGTGGAGCACGGTGTTGGTCGAGCCGCCCATGGCCATGTCGAGGACGAAGGCGTTGTCGAGGGATTCGGGGGTGATGATGTCGCGCGGCTTGATGTCTTTCTTGAGCAGCTCCATGACGTGGACGGCGGCCTGGCGGTAGAGGCGGTTGCGCTCGGGGTTGGTGGCGAGCAGGGTGCCGCTGAAGGGCGGGGTCATGCCGAGGGCCTCGCCGGCGCAGTTCATCGAGTTGGCGGTGAACATGCCCGAGCAGGAGCCGCAGCCGGGGCAGCCGGTGTTTTCGAGCTCGGCGAGCTGCTCGGCGGAGATGGTGCCCGCCTTGAAGGCGCCGACGCCTTCGATGATGCTGATGAGGTCGGTGACGCGGCCGTCGCGGGTGTGTCCGGCGGCCATGGGCCCGCCGCTGACGAAGACGGTGGGGATGTTCGAGCGGAGGGCGCCCATGTACATGCCGGGGACGATCTTGTCGCAGTTGGGGATGCAGATGAGCGCGTCGAAGCGGTGGGCCTCGACGACGCTTTCGACGCAGTCGGCGATGAGCTCGCGCGAGGGCAGGGAGTACTTCATGCCGAAGTGGCCCATGATGATGCCGTCGCACAGGGCGATGGTGTTGAACAGGATGGGCGCGCCGCCGGCCTCGCGCACGCACTGCTTGACGTAGTCGCCCACGGTGTCGAGGTGCGCGTGGCCGGGCACGAGGTCGGTGTAGCTGTTGGCGATGCCGATGAAGGGTTTGTGCATGTCTTCGTCGGTCAGGCCGGTGGCCTTGAGCAGCGCCCGGTGGGGGGCGCGCTCGAAGCCTTTTTTGACGGTATCGGAGCGCATGGCGTGTTGCCTCCTTGCTTGCTGCGCACGTAGCCGGATGATAGAGGGGAGCGCGGCTGGATTCCAGGGATTTTGGGCCGCGGGGCGGTTGTCTCAGGCCTCGACAGCCCGGCGCACGGTGCCGATGAGGGTGTCGAGCTCGAAGGGCTTGTGGACGAAACCGGCGAGGGCCTCGCCTCCGAAATGGCTCGTGGCGTCATGCTCGGAATAGCCGCTGGTGAGGACGACGCGCACGGTGGGGTCGATACCGCGTATCTCGCGGAAGACTTCCTCGCCGTTCATTTCGGGCATGGTCATGTCGAGCAGGACGGCTTGGATTCGGCCGGCATGCCGGCGGAAGGTCTCGACGCCGTCGCGCGCCGTGTCGGCGACGAGCACAGTGAAGCCGGCGTGCTCGAGCATGGCTTTGGCGACGGTGCGCACGGCGTCTTCGTCGTCCACGACCAGGACGGTGCCGCCAGCGGGCGACGCGTCGGCCTGGGCGGGGTCTTTCGCGGCCCGGGCCTCGAGGGCCCGCTCGGAGCGGGGGAACAGGACCCGGAACGTGGTGCCACGGCCCGGCTCGGAGTACACCTTGATGGCGCCGTGGTGGCGGCGCATGATGCCGAGGGTGGCGGCGAGGCCGAGGCCGCGGCCGGTGAACTTCGTTGTGAAGAAGGGGTCGAAGATTTTCTGGCGCGTTGCCTCGTCCATGCCGCAGCCGGTGTCGGTGACCTCGAGGAAAACGTAGGGGCCCTCCGTGAGGTCCTCGCCCATGTACCACGCGGTGAGGTAGTCGGCGTTGGCTTCCATGATGCCGGTCCTGAGGGTGATGACGCCGGGCGCGTCGCCGATGGCGTCGGAGGCGTTGGTGATGAGGTTCATTACGACCTGCTGGATCTGGGCGGCGTCGGCGTCGATGGAGGGGAGGGCCTTGGCGAAGTCGAAGTTGAGGACGGCCTTTTTGGCGATCGAACTCCCCAGCAGGTGGGCTATTTCCTCGACGAGCTCGTTGAGGTCGAGCGGCTCAACGGCGAAATCGCCCTTGCCGGAGTAGGCGAGCATCTGGTGCGTCAGGTTCGAGGCGTGCACGGCGGCCTGCCTGATCTCGCTGATGTTTTCGCGCAGGGGCGAGGCCGGGGGCGCCTTGGCCAGCGCCAGGTCCGCGTGTCCCAGGACGACGGCGAGCAGGTTGTTGAAGTCGTGGGCGATGCCGCCGGCGAGCACACCGAGGCTCTCGAGCTTCTGTGCGTGCTGCATCTGGGCCTCGAGCTCGCGCCGCTCCTGCTCGGCCCGCTTGCGCTCGGTGATGTCGGTGAAGAAGCCCACGTTGCACTGGGTCCCGTCAATCAGAGCCGGGGTCGTGTAGATGTCCGTGTAGATCACGGCCCCGCCCTTCCGCAGGCACGGGATGTCCTCGGCAACGACCTGCTCCCTTATGGCCTGGGCGCGGAACTCGGCCGCGACACGCTCGAGCGCCTCCTTCGGGTGGATGTCGGCGACGCCCATTCCCACTAGTTCGTCCCGGCGGTAGCCCAGCATCGTACAGATGGCCGGATTAGCGTACCTGAACTTCATCGTTTCGACGTCGGCGACGAGGATGCCTTCACCGGCGCCTTCGAATAGGGTCCTGTACCTTTCCTCCGATTCTCTGAGCTCCTGCTCGGCCCGCTTGCGCTCGGTGATGTCGCGGAACATCCCCTGCAGGACGTGTCTGCCATTCAGCTCAAGAAGGTTGGCCTTGATGGCGACGTCCTTGATCTCGCCCGTCTTGGTCATGACCCGCGTTTCGAGGACTTGTCCCTCTTTGTCGGTGAGGTGCTGTTCGAAGGTTCCATAGAACTGGGCCTCGTCGTTCTGAGGTGGGTGAAGGATCTTGTGGGATTGCCCGATCAGTTCATGCTTCTCCCTGCCGAGGAGGTCTGCGGCCGACTCATTGCAGTCAATGATCTCACCCGTTTCAGCGTCGCCGAGCAGAATCCCATCCCTGGCCTGCTCAAACAATTTCCGGTGCTTCTCTTCGCTCTCCTTGAGGGCGTCCTCGGCGCGCTTGCGGCTGGTGATGTCTCTGGAGAGCTCTATGACGGCTGTGGGTTGTCCTTGCGGGTCTCTCAGCGCGACGTTCGCGGTGCAATGGAAGTACAGCGTTTGGCCGTCTTCGGCGACGACTTGAGTGTCATGCTGATGCGTCTTCCCGTCGTGAAATGCCTTGAGGGTGAGACAGGGGTGCGGTTCGCAGGGCTGCGTGCGCCTATGATACACCTCGTAGCACTTCTTGCCGACGATGTCGTCGCCGAAGAGTCTCCTGGCGGTGTGATTGGCCCAGAGGATGTTCAGGTCCTTGTCCATCATGCTCATGTGGTCGCCGATGGACTGCAGCATGGCGTTGAGCTTGCCTTCGCTGTCGCGCAGGGCCTGCTCGGCGCGCTTGCGGTCGGTGATGTCCGCGAACGAGGCCATCATCGAGATGGCCTGGCCGTTGTCATCGCACACCAGGCTCGTCCTGAGCTCGGTGTGAAACGCTGAGCCGTCTTTTCTTCTCGCGACGAGTTCACCGACCCATTCGCCGTTTTGACGCAACGCTTCGACAACGGCCGCTGCGTCGCGCTCGTCTTCCCAGAACGACAGGACCGATCTGCCCAGGAGCTCTTCGTCGTGGTCGTAACCCCATAGTCTGAGAAACGAGCGGTTCACGTATGTTAGGTGTCCTTGAAGATCGGCGAATGCGATGGCACTAATGGATGATTGGATCGCCCAATCTTTTGTCCTTAGCGCCTGCTCGGCCTGCTTGCGCTCGGTGATGTCGCGGATGACACCCAGGACGGCCGGTTCGCCCTGGTAGGGAACGACACGGCCGGAGATTTCAACGGATACATAGCTGCCGTCCTTATGCCGCAGTCGTCTTTCGTACTTGAGTGGCACTTCGTCACCGGCCAGCCGCTTCTTGTAGAATTCGATCGTCTCCGCGAGCTCAGCGGGATGGATGTAGTCGGCGAACGGCATATCGACGAGCTGCTGGGCGCTGTGCCCGAGCATTTCCGTGACCTGAGGATTCACATACTTGGCCAGCCCGTCCTGCACGATAGCGATGCCGTCGCTTGCCATCTCGACGACGTCCCGGTACTTCTTCTCGCTGTCGCGCAGCGCCTGCTCGGCGCGCTTGCGTTCGGTGATGTCGAGGACGATGCCCTGGTAGTGGGTGATGGCGCCGTCGGGATCGCGGCGCACCCAGGTTCGGTCGTCGAGCCAGCGGACATCGCCGGTGCGGGTCACGATCCGGTATTCCTGGACGAACTCGGTGCGGCCCTCGCGGCTGTGGGTGGCTACTTCGGCGGCGACGCGTTCGAGGTCGTCGGGGTGTACGATGCTTGCGAAGGGGACCCGCCCGGAGTAGAAGTCGTCCGGCTCGTAGCCGAACTGGACGACATTGTCGGAGACGTACTCGACAGGCCAGCCTTCGGCATTGCGCCACAGGAACGCTACGGCGGGGCTGTGGTTGACGACGTGCTCGAGTTCCTGGAGCCGTGTGTTCTTCTGGCGCAGCGCCTCCTCGGTCTCGAGGCGTTGGGCGATCTGGTGCTCGAGTCGTCGCCTGAGCCTGGCCTCTCTGGCGGTGCGATTGAGGATGAGGAGGAGGTACGCGACCGCGGATGCGGCGAGCACGGGGCCGCCGATGAGACTCACCCAGGGGAGGGCGGTGCGCCTCGCGGCGAGGAAGCCCGGAGTCGGCGTGCACACCACGAGCCATTGGCGGCCGCCGACATCAAGCGCTGCCGCGTGGTGGAGGCCGGCGCGCAGGGCGGCCTCGTCCTCGACGGGCTCGACGGCCGTGGTGCGGGCGCGTGAGCCGTGGAGGTGCAGGCGACGCCGGCCCGGCGGGGCCGAGGCGTCGAAGAGGTAGGTGTCAACGCCTCCCACCTCCAGGTGGGCGATCGCCTGCGTCAGGACATCGCCGATCCGGGAGGCGGCCAGAGCGACGCCGACGAGGTTGTCCCGGCGTTCTTGAACAGTGGAGGTCGGCGCGTCCTTGCGGTAGATGGGGACGACGAGCAGGAACCCGTACTGCCGGCCCGTTTCCTGCACGAGAGTGATCCAGCCGGTGGCGGCCATCTTGCCGGTGTCGCGCGCGCGGTTGAGCGCCTCGAGGTGCGCTGGGTCCGAGGCAAGGTCAAACCCAAGGGTCGCCTCGTTGCCCTCGTGCGGCTGGACGAAACAGAGGGGGTAGTACTCGTGGCGCCGGCCGGCCGGAACCATCTCCCCCTGGGCCTTCCGCTCGGTGATCCGGAAGCCGGGGAGGCCGTCGCTGCGGGCGGCCTCCTCGTAGACGGCGCGCTGGGCGTCGGGCACGCGGGGGACCCACGCGAGCGCCCGGATGTCCGGGTGGCGGCCAAGGAGCGGTTGGACAAAGGTGCGGAAGTCTTGCCGGGTCACCCGTTCCGAGCCGGCGTAGAAGGCTGCAAGCGCCTCCAGTTCGAGCGCGTGGAATTCGAGCTCGCGTTCCAGGGCCGTCACCCGCTCCGTCGCCCTCTGCTCGAAATCGGCTTCGATTCGCACGCGTTCCGATCGTCGAGCGGCGCCGGCCACGAACACCAAAAGGCCAATGCCGAGGCAGAGCAACAGCGCCGAAGGCGCGTACCGGGGCAGGCGGGCAGCCCAGGTGCGGGTTCGGGTTTTTTCTGATCGGTCACTCATCGGCAGGTCACTCCGCGTGAACGGTCGTGGCCGGTCCGTCCGTGGCCCTGGTTGCCGGGCACCGATTGCCCGGTGTGCTGTGCGCCGACCTGAGTCGGGCATGAGGGCCGACCCAAGGCCGCTGTTTGCCACACATGCCCGGTATATGTATGGCGGTCACGCTCGGTTCTGGGGTAGGCGCTTGTGTCACGTCATAGGGGGAGAGCAAGTCTTGGGCCAGTGTGAGGGGCAGCCGAGGGTCTTAGGATGGCGCCTGCGGCGGGGGCGCCTGCGGCGGGGGCGCCTGCGGCGGGGGCGCCTGCGGCGGGGTCGGCTCGTCGGTGTGGATGCCGCTGCGGTCGCGGTGGGCCAGGAAGCGGAGAGGGGGTTCCGTGTCGGGCTCGGGGGGCGTCCTGGGTGGCGCAGGTTCGGGCATGTCCTCGATCACTTCGGTTGGGGTTTCTTCGGCGGGGGCTTCTTCGGGGAGGGCTTCTTCTGGCAAAGGTTCTTCAGGCGGCGGCTCCGGGGCCGGCGTCTCGGGCGTGGGGGGCTGTTCGGGCACCGGGGCAGGGGCTTCGGTGGGTCGGGGTGCGGGTCCGAGGACGAGGCGCTTGCTGCGGCGGCGCTGGCGGGCGGCGTCGAGTGCGGCGCCGATCCAGGCGATGAGGAACATGATGGCGAAGAGGGCGCTGATGCCGGCGGGCAGCAGGTAGATGTCGTGCATGAGGTCGCGCCGGGCGATCATGTACCAGACGGCGAGGCCGGCGATGGCGGCGTTCTGGAGCAGGCCGACGAAGAGCAGGGCGCGGTTGCGCACCATGTCGTGAAAGGCGCACAGGTAGCCGATGCCGAAGACGACGAGGAAGAGGCATGGCACCTGCATGGCGGGCGGCCGGGCGGGGGTATAGGTCCCGATGCCGAAA
>Ga0180431_10006424_pt1 | contig 13952 bp, 17 predicted proteins | sample SS_ome_11_FD_132459 | JGI IMG/M metagenome (GOLD analysis project Ga0180431, IMG submission 132459) | Hypersaline lake sediment archaeal communities from the Salton Sea, California, USA - SS_1_MS_1 metaG | ecosystem: Environmental > Aquatic > Non-marine Saline and Alkaline > Hypersaline >... | reverse complement strand
TCTGTCGTGCCTGACTTCAGTGGACCGCCGTCGCCTTCTGTCTGTGTGTGTTCATGGTCTTCGACTTCAGACAGAACGTCAGGGTCATCGTATCGACCGCCAGTCGAACCGAACCGACACGCCTTATTCCTGTCAGCTTGTATCTGATTCTCTTCTGTCTGTTCCAGTAAATACAGTTGCTGCTTCAATGCCTGATATTCAAACCTTGCACCCAAACTGGTAAGCGTCCCTAGACCAGCGGTCGTCGTGTCTTCCCATGGATTGAATTCGATGTCAGTCACCAGCACGCCATCGAAGTCGTCTGTTCCGAAGCCCGTGAAGTTTACGTCGTCGCCTAACTCTAAGTCATCGAACAGCATCGATTGCGGCTGAATCGTTCCTGTCGTGTTCCGTTCGCTGACTTCTTCGTGAAGGCGTTCCGCGATTTCTTCAAGCGCGTCGGTATCGTCTTGAAGCGTGATCGTGTACGACAGTCCTGACCCGATGGCAGTCGAACCGTCGGCGACCAGAAACTGATACGAATTCGCCGTGATCAAACCGTAGTCTGTGCCGTCCACTTCCAGCGACCCGTCGACCAGTTTGTCAGGCGTCGCCTGAAGGCGCTTGTCGATCAGCTTGTCGCCGCTACTTCCCGTCGTCTCTCCGACGACTGTAATCAGCTTGTAGTCTTCGTCGTATTCTGCCTTCAGGCGTTCCAGTCCGATTTCGTCGTATGCCTGACCACTCCAGTTCGTTGTCGGAAAGCGCGCTTCAATAGGGTCTTCCATGTACGCATAGCGAACCCAAAAGTCATACCGCGTCGTAACGCCGTCGTCGTCGTACACCAGCGGACGACCGAACCTGATCTTCCCTGTCTGGAAGTCTACTGTCTCCCATGCTAAATCAGACAGTACGCCGCCTTTGCGCTGGAAGAACGCGATGATCGGTCCATCGCTTGAAAGTCGGCATTGCATGATTCGATCTTGTGAAAGCTGATAGTTCCGATAGACGCGACCGTAAGTGTCAGGGTTCGCGTCGGCAAGTGCTTCAGTCCATCCAGCTTCAAAGGAAGGATTCCAGTCTTCAGTCATATTGATCGTGCCGCCGATGACAAAGGAATCAATACGTTCCTTCTGTTCCGCCGCGCCTTGAATCTTCACGGCGCTGTATACGCCGCGCCGCGACCTTCGGAACAGATACGAAAGCGGCGTTTCATCCATGTCAGCGCGATCTATTTCGACTGTCCGCGTGTCTCGCGTGTCTTGAAACACGATCGTCCAGGTTGAACCCGTCGCCTTGAACCTGACGCGGCGCGTCGGTTCTTTGCTTGACGCGAATGACTGAATTATTTCAGCGACCGACTGTCGCGTGAACACGACCTTCCCCGGGTTCGTGTCCAGACCTGGAAGACTGTCCTTCGTCAAGTTTGACGGGTCGTCGGTGTAGTTGTCCCATGGAAGGAACGTCGACATCGTGTCGAACACGTCTTCTAAGATCTCGCCGACAGTCATACCTTCGCGGTCTTCATCGTAGTCTGGATCGCTGGAGTCGCCGACGTTATAGGCGACGCGGAAAGAACCGTCCTTTTCAAAGATCACATCAGTCGCTTCTTCCAGCAAGCCAGCGCATTCATACATCCAGCCGTAGCTTGACGGGTCTTCGCTGTATTCGACGCTGACCGCGACGCCTTCAAAGATCAGACCGTTCGTCGTGTTCACTCTGAAGCGAGTGCCTTCCGCGAACGGAGTGTCGCTGACCGTGTCGTCCTGAAAGACAGTCAGCGTCATATCGTCGTTGTACCTGTGCCGGACAGGACTGATGTCGTAATCGCCACTTTGCATCGACAGCGTCGACCATGCGGCACCCGTCCAATACTGAAGCAGGAATCCTTCCTTCGCCATTACATCGCACCTTGCGCCAGCGGCGTCGTTTCAAAGGTCCATGTCGCGCGATACTCGCCGTCGGTTCCGCGCTGAAGAACGTTCGCGTTTCTCCAGATTGTGTTCGTCCACTGTTTGTCGACGCCTTCAATGGTGAACTTCAGCGTGTCCTTTTCGCTTCCCATGTCGGTCGCCAGCGACTGAACCATGTCAATGAACGCCGCCATCGTCGCTTCCTTGCCTAACGTCGTGAAGCTGATCGTCAGCGTTTCGCCGCCCATGGCGCGATGACGCGAACCAGTCACGCGCGGCGCTTTCTTCGTCACGCCTTCTTCAGTGAACGCGAAGTTCATCGAATCCTTTTCGACGCGTCCTAAGTCATGCGTCCCGAAGTATGCCTGAAACGTTGTACTTGCCATGGTCTAGCCTTTCAGAGTGACGCCAGAATCGAAAGCTGACTGTTCAACTGATCGCGCGCTGACTTGAATTCCTTCAGGTCTGTTTCGATCTTCTTCGACACGCCAGTCAGCCCTTCAATGATCTGCGTGATTTCTTCAGGGGTCGAAGCGACGTCAGTGATCGCAAGCGCGATCCCGTTCACGATGTTCGTATTATCCTTCGTTCGGTTCCGCGCTTCTTCCTGTGTGCGTTTCGTTTCTTCCAGCAAGCGAACAAGGTCGCCTTGCGCGCGGATCGCTTCCGCCGCTGGCAAGGTCGCAATGTCGCGAAGAAGCGGCTGAAGTTGCGCGCGTTGCTGATCGGATGCCTGACGAAGCAACGCCTGAAGTTCGGGGATCATCCGACCAGTTCCGCCAGCGGCACCCGTCGCCGATCCAGCGCCGCCTTCAGTGACGCGCCGCCTTGACCGCGTAGCGTCGCCAACGTTCCCGACTGCCTTCCCCAAGATGTCAAGCTGTCGAACGCGCTCGCCGTCAGCCGCCGCGCTTGCTTCCTGTTCAGCACGCGCCGCGCGCATTTCGATCCTCATGTCACGAATGCTGTCGTTGTAATGTTCCTGCGATTCTTCCAGTTCTTCGTTCTGTTTCTTCAGGTCTTCCTGTTGCTTGATCTTTGCCTTCAGCACCTGCTGAATGATGTTCTTTTCGATCCGTTCAGTCGCCTTCCCTAGCTCCTCAGTTCGCTTCTTCTCTGCTTCGGCTTGCGCTTTGGTCGCTTCCGCCGATTCCTTCGCGACCTTCTGAAGTTCCTTCATCCGATCATGTAGTTCGTTCGCGACTTCAATCGTTTTCTCATAGCTCCAGATGATCCCTTTCGCGCTGTCCTGTATCGGTTCCATTCCCTGATCGATCAAGAACTGCGCCGCGTCGACGTAATACTTGAACGCTTTGTCAGTCGTTTCTTCGACTACCTTTGTGGAGTCGTCGACGTCCTTGTTCGCTTCAGCATATCGTTCAGACACGTCGGCGAGTTTTTCAAAGCCAGTGATCGCGCCGTCGATCAGCGGTCCAGCCAGCGGTCGAAGAATGTTCGCCGCCATGGTAAGCGTGTCGACGAACTTTCGCGTTTCGCTTTCGACATCGCGCATTTCCTTTGCGAAGGTGACGAACCCGTTCAGGATCGCCGTGAAGTCAGACTGGAAAGCCGCGCCAAACATCAGCGCCAGTTCGGTTCGCGCCGCCGCCGCGCGTTCGCGTGTCTGTTCAATGCTGTCGCGCCATGCGTCCAAGTTCTTTGACGACGCGCCGGCGCGGTCGCCGACTTCCGCGATCTTCTCTGACAGTTCGTCGATGTTGTCGACCAGCGACGCGCCGACGGTTACGTTCTCTTTTTGGAAGATAGCTTCCAAGAACCGACCGCGTTCTAATCCGCCCATGCGTTCCGCCGCCTGTGCGACCTGAACCAGTCGTTCCATCGCGTTTCCTGTCAACTCCAGACCGCGCTTCGTCGCTTCCTGTTCGACGCGCGATCCAGCCATGTCGATCAGGATATTTCTGATCTGTGCGCCAGCGGTCGTCAGTCCTTTTCCCTTCTCTGTCAGAAGCGCGATGATGCCGCCTAAGTCGTTCATCGTGACGCCAGCCGTATTCGCGGCGCTGGCAAGGTCGACGATTTCAGCGTTCAGTTCCGCCTGACTGACATCACCTAAGTCGATGATCCGACGCATGAAGTCAGCGGCGTCGGCGTAGTCGCGAAACGCAGTCGGCGCGTTCTTCAGAATGCCAGTCAGACCGACCGTCGTTTCCAGAAGCGTCGCGGTTCCGCCGCCTAGACTTTTCAGGCGTTCAGCGGCGATGGTGATATCACGCGCTTCGATGAAGTCGAATTGTTGTGACTGTAACTTCTCAAGAAGTTGCGTCGTCTCTACGGCGGCGACGCCTGTTTCAAGTGCGAAGTCGCGCGCCCAGTCAGTCATCGCTGTCAGTTCGCCAGCGGTCGATCCGCCTAGCGCGCCGATCCGTAACATCTGCGTTTCGATCTTCCCTAGTTCGTCGATCCCTTCCGCCGTAAACTGGATCAGTCCTGACGCGATCTGCTGAAACGCCGCGACGCCAGCAACAGCGACCGCCGTCCATGCGCTGGACCATGCCGCGCTGGTCGCGTCGGCTTGCTGTTGCGTTTCGTCTATATCCTTGTCCAGGTCTTTCTGTGCTTTGTCGAACGCTGACGTGTCCGCGCCCCATGTGATTGTCAGGTCTTCGCCGAACGCTGGCATTTCTTCACCTTCTTCTTCTGTTGTTCACGTTCACGCGCGCGCCGCTTCGCATCTTCTGACCTTTGTGTCCTGATCTGACTTCGCCTGTTCTTCAGGTAGTTCTCTTCTGGCGTTTCGTCTTCGACCTGATACGGCTTCAGTCCTGCTTGAAGGCGCAGTCGCGTCCCTATGTCGACAATGTCCTGATACGTCATCGAATCCACATCGCCAGGTTCGCGACCGCACGACAGAAGACTTGTCATCACCCATCGTCGACAGTCGTCGAACTGTCCTTTTCTGGTTCGGTAAAATCCGACCGATCGCCGCCTTCGCGCGGAACACCGCCAGTCAGCGTGATCGTCTTCGCGCGCGCTGTCTGTGTCACGATGTCGGGCCACTGGAACAGCACGCGCGCCGCCTGTTCCGTTATAGGTTCTTCTCTGTCCAGGTTGTAAAGCGCGCGAAGCATTTCAAAGCCAGTGGTCATCGTTTCGCGCATCCACTTCCTTCGACCGTCTTCGCGGGAATCGTCGATCTCCGCCAGCCGCTTCGTCAGTTCGTCGCCTTCAAGAACGCGCCGCGCTTCCTTTTCTTCAAGGTCGACCAACTGATTCGCCGCCGCCGTCCTTCGTCCTTCTTCGATACTGGTCATCACCAGATCGAAGACCTTCCGCGCTTCGTCACTGACGCCGCCAGGTAAACGCGGCACAGTGAATACTTCCCCATTGCTCAGTTCAATTTGATTGTCGGAAAGGTCCGTCATGATTATGCCTTTGTGAACGGTGAAGTCGTCCCGTCGGACGAATACACTTCCATTTCCATTTCGATCTGTTGCGCGCCGCTTCCTGCTTCTTCAGTAGTCGAAATACTAATGATCTTCACAGGATCATAAGTCTTCGTTTCGTCTGAAGCGTTCGACGTGTGCGCTTCGTTCTTCCAGGTAAACGCGCCGACCAGACCTTCGTACAACTGACCGTCTTCGTCCCATAGTTCAGTGTCTTGAAAGGTCGCCGTCGCCGTGTGTTCGCGAAGTTGCGTCACGCTTTCATCGTGATAGATGTTGTTCGCTACCTGTGTCTTCTCTGTCGTCGCGGTCGCACCATAGGCGACCGACACGATGCCAGGAAGATCGATGGCGCTTTCACCTTCAGGCGTGAACGCGGCATCTTTCACGAACTTGTGAATCTGCCTGTCCTGACTTGCCATTATCCTTCCTTCTGTTTGCTGCTCATTGAGTATTGAAACACTGCAAAGGTGCGCCGCATTCTATGGTGAATTCGATCAATCCGCCGCGATAGCTTTTCCCGTCAGCCCAAGTCGGATTAGTCGATGTTGAATACATTTGTTTGACCGCTGGATTATTCAACGTCGGAAACTCATTCAGTGCGCTTTCGACCGCGTCCATAAAGTTGTTTATCACTTCTTCGCGTTCTTCCTTCGCGACGCGTGTCGTCGTTTCAATGAACGCCTGAACTTCAATCGCAACGTTGATATTGAAGTAACCTGTGCCGTCTGGTTCTTTCGTCGTCTCACCTGTTCGGACCGCCAGAAACGGCATTCGTCCCGCGTTTGCTTGCGACATCAGTTCGGCTTCGTCGTGAACCCAACCTGGAATCACGCGCGGTCTATCTTCGCTGTCCCAGTCGGTCGCGTATGTCTGAAGGTCAGCGTCAGCGCGAAGGATCGCTATGATCTCTGACTTGACTTGTTGCGGGATGCTGTCAGTCGTGCCGACTGTGACCGTCGCGCTGATCGACTGGTCTTCGCCTATGGTCTGATATCGCGCGTTCCTGAACGCGGCGTACAGCGTCTTAACGCCATCGGACCCGAAGTCGTAATCGATCGGCGATGTCATTTCGACGTAGTCGTCGAAGGTCGGCGTTCCGCTTTCATACAGCGCAATCATCTCCGCGCCCAGACAGAAAGGATACACAGGCACGACCTGACTGAAGCTGATCGGTCGCGACGTAAGACCGATTCTGATCAGTCCGTTAGAAGGCAGTGACGCTGGCGCTTCGTTTCCTGTGGGTTGCTGAATGACTGCCATGATCTAGCCTTTCGCCTTCCTTCGTTTGCCAGCCGCCGCCATCTTCTGAAAGCGTGACTTCCCGAACTTCTTCCTTCCGATGGATGCCGCCAGCGCCTTCGGATCGCGAACGCCTTTCTTCCGTAGCTTCGCGACCAGCGACCTGAACCGTTGACCTGTTCCAGCGCGCGCCTTCGCCATCCTAGCCTTCCCTTCTTCCGCTGTTCTGTATGTCAGATCGCAACCCGTCGATCCTGTTGAATACCGCCGTGAAGGAATCCTTCATGTCGTTCTTCAGTTCATCTATCGCCGCCGCCGCGTGATCGCGATCAGCTTCCAGCTTCGCGATTCGTTCGCCGTTGACACGGCACCGTTCGTCGTTGCTTACAGGTTGCTTCACGCCGTTAGCCTTTCGTTTCAGCATGTAGACAAGCGCGCCGTTCGTCAGCGTCAAGGCAGAAATCGCGGCGGCGGCGACTGATGATTCCGTCATGGCCTATCCTTCGTCTTCAAGAACTTCGTCGCGGTATTCCTTCGGACTGCGAAGGACTGACGGCGTCAGACCAGCATTCGCCAGCGCCCAGAGTGTGAACTCTGACTGACTGGCTTCGATGGTGACGCGCATCGCGTTCCCTTCAATGGGTTCAATCGACTTAACCCAGAACTCTTTGTTCCCGTTGTCGTCTTCGGTTTCCATCCGAAGAACCTGACTCGCGAACCCTGTGATCACTCCAGCGATGTCGAACGGCATACGTTCCCCTTTCTATGGGTTGACCTGTTGACCGCCGTCTGTTTCACCTCTTGCGACTCCGCCGCGTAACGCATCGCCGAAGACGTATCCGACTCCGTTGAATGACGCCAGCGCACCATAGCCGCCGTTGGATTGAAAGACGCTGGCACCCGGCGGCGGCGATCCGACCGCTGATCCGCCAGCGTTTGACACTTCGATATAGCCCGACTGTATGTCAGTGATCGCGAACCAACCATCGTTACCGCCGCCGACATCGACTGCGACGATGTGCGACGCAAAGGTCAGGTCGGGTTCGCCTATCGTTTCTGACACGTTGTATCGGTAGGTATTCCCTGAAGGGTTCGTGACCGATGTCACGCTGTAAGGTAGACCGCTTCCCGTGTCCGAATCTGCAAGAACGATCGAACCGAACTGCACATACAGTCCCGCGTTCGGATGACCCCATATCAGCGTAGAAAGACAGTCGACGTTCGACGCTTCGTCACAGTCGACGCCGTTGTTCGCGCCTAACAGAACACTGTCTTCGACGCGAAGGTTCGCGTGTCTGACGATATTGTTGAAACTGTTGTCAACGGTCACGTACACTTCGACCGCGTCCAGCTTTCCGCTTCTGACTGACTGCCATGCCAGTCCAGCGACGTTCTGGAAGCGAACATTCTTGAAGGTCACACAGTCCGCGTTCTTGACCAGCGCAGACGCATCGGTCCCGTTCGATATCAAGACCAGTCCGCTTTCAAGCGGCGCGCGCTGAACAATCACTTCGGCGCTTCCCAGACAGTGACAGTTCTGTATCAGCGCCAGCCAGTTCAGCGTCACGTCGATTCCCAAAGCGCGGGAAAAGAACGACGCCGCCTGTGAGTTCGTCGCGTATGTTCCTGGCATCATGTTCACGGTCAGCGTCGCGTTCAGGTACGCCACATCGCGCGCCGACTCCAGTGCTTTGTTCAGCGTCTGGAACGGTTCGGCTTCTGTCCCTGGATTGCTGTCGCTTCCCGACGTCGCGTCCACCCATAGCGTCACGTCTTCCTGAATCAAGTTCGTCGCCAGATTGTTCAGAAGCCATGTTTCGACATCGACGATTTCGTTCCGCGCTTCGTTCGTGTCGACGACCCGCCTGACTGATCCTAACGACGTATAGGTCACGTATAGCGTTTCGCTGGCGCGACTGGCATCGAAGGTGACGCGCGCGAAGTTGTAATCGACTAGGTATTCGTTCGCGCTAGGGGAACCTGTCGTGATCTCTGTCAGTTCTGTTCCAGACTGACCCGCCGCTGTCCAGACCTGAATCGATCCATCGTTCTTCGCGATGTATTTCAGATCGACGCGGTAAGGCGACGACGCTGGAACGTCGACGGTTTCATCGCTGATCGCGGTTCCCGTTCCTGTTTCGTCGAACGCTGTTTCAAGGAACGGATCGTATACGTCATCTGGAAACGCCATCGTTTAGCCTTTCAGTCTTCGCAGGTACAGAAGGACCGCTGCTTTGATCGCGTCGCGCATTGTGCGAGCGACCTTCTTCGATATCACAGGCATCCCGTCGTCAGTCACCCAATAGGGACGCGCAGGAAGATTACGCGGCGAGTATCCGAAGTTCTGCGCGGCAGCATAGGGTATGCCGTACAGAACAAGGAACAGCTTTCGCGGCGCTTCGTCGATCAGAAAGTTCGGACTGGAAGCGTTCGACGCCGCCTTCCGAAGTCGTTGCGTAAGCTGAAGAATGTTGTGTCGCTTCGCCTTCGGTCCGCGTTTCCGCTTCGCCTTCTTCCCGCGCAGTGTGAACCCGCGATGTTTCGACGCCGCGTATCGTTCCGATAATGGGGCCCATGCCTGACCCGTGTCGGTTCGTTTCTCACCAGCGAAGTTGTCGGCGACGCCTTTCGCGAAGTTGTTGATCACTGGTCGCCACGCCTTCGCCTTCTTCATGCTGAAGTTCTTCATCGCGCGTTCCATTCGTTTGTAACCTGGCGACTTGATCACCTTTGTCTTCGTCTGCGCCTTTGCCATGATCCTATCCACGAACCGCGCTGATGTTCCTGATCCCTGTCGCTGGAGTCGACCAGTCTTCGTATAGCTTCACGTTGTCCAGCACGGGAATGCCAGCGTCGCCCATGCGAAGACTTTCCAGCCATGTGTTTACTTCTTCAAGGTAGCTTAGAACGTATTGCATACGGTCGCCGTCGCCTGTGCGCTGAAACGATTCGCGTCCCGCGTAATACGCGGCGACGTCCAGAACGTTCTTCTGAAGCGTGAAGTCGTCGTCTTCAGCGACTGGCGTCAGACTGGTGCCATCGTAGTCGTATTCGATGATCAGCCAACTATCTTCAGCCAGCGACGTCGCCAGCGTGACAACCTGCCCGGCGACGCTGACTTCAGACACGTCGACCGCGTCGGCTTGTGTGCGCGTGTCCCATGCGCGACTGAAGTTCAGATACGCGACGACTGACGTCGGGTCGACGTCCGCAAGGTCCAGCGTGAACTGGTTCGTTCCTTCCGCGATGTTCTGGAACAACTGACCTGGAACGTGTGTCAGCATGTCGCGGTATCGCGAAGGAAGATGCTGCTTCACATAGGTCCAGCCGTCCTTAATGTGCTGTTCCAGTCGTTCTTGTCCAGCGACGGCGGTATCCTCGAAACCAGCATCTTCGACCTGTAGGCCAGCCAGTTTCTTCAGAAGGTCTTCGTATGTCGTTCCCAGAATCGCCATTATGCTTCCTTCGCTTCCAGCGCCTTCGCTTTCGCGCTGTCCAGTTGATCAAGCCGCTTCACTGTGCCGTCTTCCCTGTAGATGTCTTCGACAAGAACTTCGCCGTCAGCCAGCATTCTTCCCTTTTCCTGGCCGTATATCTCTTGAAGCCGCTTCACGCTTCGCTTCCTGACCAGACCTTCGACGAACGTCAGACCTTGACCCTTGTATTTCCGATCCAGTCCAGGGACGCCGACGGGAACTAGATAGTGTCGACAGTTCGGATGAACGCCGCCTTCGCGAAACATCTGAATCTGTGGATCGTCCATATCGAAGACCTTGCCGATCCAGGGAATGCAAAGTTCACACGTTCGACGATCACGCGGACCGACGACGCGCACCTTCGTCCCAACGTCGGACAGGTTCACCTTCTCACCGTTCACGCCGACGATGAAGTCGCCGTCTTCTTCTTCAAGAACCAGATCGACTTCAAAGATCAGACCGGGACTGAATGACATCAGGCGACCTTCACTTTCGTATTCGCGAACGCGTTCCAGATGAATCTGAACCCGTCAGTCGTCGCGTCGCCCACAGATCGCGCCAGGTTCGACAGCGTCATCTGAACCGCGCTGTCGGCGCGCCTGTTGAACTCCGTTCGGACTGCCATCATGTTTCGCTGTTTCAGCGCCGCCGTTCGCAACGCGGAATCAAGCGCTGTCGTCAGCTTCGCCCATGCGGTCGAAGCGATTTCATCCTTGCTGAAGCCGCCCACATCAGACGCGCCGACCTTCGTCAGATCTGACGCGGTCAGCGTCCAGTCAAGTTCGACGCCGTCAGCCGCGTCGACGCTGGCTTCGGCTTCTTCGTGCGCCGCGATAGCGCCTGTGACCAGCGAAGACCGAAGCTGTTCCTTGTATTTCGCCTTGAACGCGCCTGACTGCTTCAGGAACGCCTTCCACGTCGCGTCCTGCCTTATGAGTCGCCGCAACTTCTTCGACGCTTCTGGCGTCCATTCTGCGCCCACAATAGCCTGATACTTCTTCTTGTCGAAGATAGCCTTCAGTCCCGCGACCTGATCAGTCAACCATGGCTTCATGGCGCGTTCGGCTTTCCGCCTGTTCACGTCGACCTGTTCTGTCAGTGCGGACTGGACCGCCATCGTCAGGCATCCTTTCGGAAGGTGCGGATTCTCCAGTATTCCTTGTTCGATATGCCGTACTTGTCCATCATCAGCGGCGTCCCGACTTCGGGAAGCTGTTGTTCTGTCCAGTTGCCCAGGTCGCCTGAAGTGATCAGGTCCGCGATGCTGCGCGTGACGCCTTTCATCTGGCAGTCATGGAAGACAGCGACGCCGCCGACGCTGACTGATCCCGCGAACCGTCGAAATTCTTCCCGCGCCTTCGCATAACGATGATCGCCGTCGATCCACAGAAGGCGGATCGCTTTCAGTTCCAGTGTGTCGCCTGTGCGAACGCTGTCGCCGATGTGCGTCTGAACCCACGGGCGAACGCCAGCGTCGAAGATGCGCCTTTGATTGTCGCGGATCAGGTCGAACCTGTCGCGACCTTTGTCGTGTTCGTGTGCGTCTTCGTTCGTGAAGAAGCCTAAATGGAACGTGTCGATACTGACAAGCTGACAGTCCAGTTCTTGCGCCGCCGATCCTAGAACGACCGTCGACGATCCGAACCATGAACCGATCTCTAACAGATCGCCTTCGATGTCCTTCAGGTCAGCCGTCGCAATATGGTGAAGATAACTGTATTCGTCTTCGTTACAGCCGCACGGACCTTTGGAAACTTCGCGAAGCGTGTCTTCGATATTCATTCTGGTTCTTCGACTTCCCCTTCATCGACCGCGTCTTCTTCGACGGGTTCTTCGGTTACGTCGTCTTCGACAGGATCTTCTTCAATCGGCGCTTCCATCGCCGCGAATTTCTCCAGACACGCGACCGCCGCGTCATAAGCTTCGTCGCCGTATGCGTCTTCGATCTTCACGACCTTCTTCCTGTCATGCCGTTCGGACGGCTTCAAGCGTATCGTCACGTACATCATCCTTCTGTTCCTTTCTTTGCCTTCCGCGAAGGCGATCCAACTGCGCCGCCAGTCGGCGTTCAGTCGCTTCTTCTGGTTCCGCTGTTGCTTCGTCTACCGACGTCGCGCCCTCCCATCGCGCGGACCATTCCGCGTCGCCGTCCTTCTGTGTCGGCGCGCCTGACGTTCGGTGAACCAGTTCGTCGACGCCTTCGCATAGTTCGTCTACAGAAGGAAAGTTCTCGCAGTGCGCGTAACCTTTGGGACACGGCTTAGTGTGCCAGTCGACGCAATGCCAGAAGCATTTCAGGCATACTTCAGCACCTTTGTTCACGTTGTCGCTGTATCCAAACACAGACCGACCTGTCGGACCGTGACATACCAGCGACGGCGTATCGAAACAGCGCGCGAAGTGCACCAGTCCACCTTCGACGCCGACGTGAAACCTGGCACCCGCGACAAACGACAGCACTTGCGGGAAGTCGACCTTCCCGCGCATGTCGACGCCGAACGATGGCGGCATCGGTTCTTCAGTCGGCTTCCCGACCTGAACGACCGTCAGACCTTTCCGCTGGACGTGTTTCAGGACTGCGTTCCAGCCGCCTTCCTTGCCAGCGCCGACGGGTTCCCGATTCATCGGATATTCCTTCCGAACAGCGCCGCCGCCAGCACCCGCCGCCAGCGTCACGTATTCGCGCGGCTTTAATTTCAGCACCTTCAGCCATTCGCTGATGTCAGGCGTCACCATGTCCAGCTTGTCACAGTAAGGCAAAGCCAGCCGTTCAAACTGGAAGCGAAGAAGGTTCTTCCGAAGTCGCGCGAAGTCGCCCATCGACAGCGGGTGTTCGTAGTGAAGCCGCTGAAGGTACGCATCGCTGAACCACTGGCGGTCGGCTTCGTTCTTCCATCGAAGAAGCGCGTCGTTCCGCCTGATCGCGTGATCGGCGAAGTGCGCCTTCGGCACGTACCGCGTGTCGATCACCACATCGAAGCCGCCCTTCATCATGTCCGCGATGGACTGATGATTGATTGTCTTCAGCGTTTCGATCCAGTTGTTCACGACTGGTCGCGTTCCTGTACGCTTCGCATGTTCTTCGATCATCATGCTGAAGCCGCCACAGTACCGAATCAAAAGCGCGATGTACGCTTCAGGAAAGCATTCGCGAACTGACTTCGCTACGAACGCCGCCTGAAGGTTGTCACCGAACCCGCCTGACCTGATGATCAGCACAGTCGGATCGCCGCCAGCACGCGCGCCGCGCTGAAGCGCACTGGCGCACATAGACGCGAAGTCGTGATGCATCTGTTCAATGATCACAGTCTTTCGCGCTTCGTCCAGCTGCGCCTGTAGCTTCTTCCTGCTTTGCTTCGCCATGGTTTCGTGTTTCCCCTTTCGTTCTTTTTACGACGTCGCGTAAAAACCTGACACAGTCACCGTGATCGAATTCGCGTTCGCTGTTTCAACGATCACATCTTCGCCTTCGCCGCAACGAAGCGGAGTGATGAAAGACGCCTTTGAAAACTGTCCCAAAGCGCCAACGATCAAGATCTCGGGACCGATCCCGAACAGCGTGTCAGACGCGCCGCTTTTGATCAGACAGAAGTTCGGTGCCGCCAGGTTCGCGACGACGACGTCGGTCACGTAGAAATACTGGCCTTCAATGCCGTCGATGATCGCAGTCTGATCGCCTGACGACGTATAGGTCGCGGTTCCCCTTATCGGCGTGTTCTCCAGTGACATAGTTCTACTCCGAAGGTGCTGGCGTCAGATACCCGACCGCCAGAATTTCAACGTTGTTCGCGTTCGATGTTTGTATCTTCAAGTCAGCGCCAGCGCAGAACGCCAGCGGCGCGGGAAGACTGACCGTCGTCGTGAAGCCTGACATACCAGTAATCGCACTCGCTGGCATGACCAGCATCACCTGATTGTCGCCACAGAAGACACGCACT
>Ga0180431_10006423_pt1 | contig 13953 bp, 21 predicted proteins | sample SS_ome_11_FD_132459 | JGI IMG/M metagenome (GOLD analysis project Ga0180431, IMG submission 132459) | Hypersaline lake sediment archaeal communities from the Salton Sea, California, USA - SS_1_MS_1 metaG | ecosystem: Environmental > Aquatic > Non-marine Saline and Alkaline > Hypersaline >... | reverse complement strand
CTGCTGATCCTCGTGCAGCGCTCGCAGCCTACGGGCAGCTCACTGGGCGCTGCGGAGCATGCAACAGGAAGCTCGAAGACGAAACCAGCGTCGCACTCGGGATCGGCCCAGTGTGTCGCACCAAGCACTAGGAAGGACAGGAACATGGGAATATTGGATAAGTACGACATCGCAAACAACCTGATCGACGACGAGACGCTGTACGCGTCTGACTCGCATCTGGTCGGCCCCGTAGCGTTGGCGCAGCGCCAGTTCACACGGCTGCTCGACATGTACCGGCACGAAGCGCGAGCCATCGCTACAGAGATGGAAGCCTCGATCGCTCGGGTCGAGGCTGGAGGGCTCACTGGAAACGGTCTCGGTGTGCTGCAGAGCAAAGGAGCAGCGCTCGACCGCATGTGCGGAGAGATCGACGTGCTCGCCGATGTGCTTGTGTCGCTGGTCGCAGCATGGCACGCAGAGCACGGGACAGCCACTGATGGATGAGTTGTTCATCTGTGACGAATGCGGCCGCCCGGGGCGACGTGCTCCGGAGACCGGTTGGTGTGTACGCTGCGAAAACGAGTATCAGCAAGGCATCGCAGATGCAGACAGGTACAGGACAGCATTGGCTGTCGGAGGCGAAGCAGCAGCGATCGAGCTGGAGATAGCTGACGAGATGAGAGGACAGGACTGATGGACTTCACTGATCACGCTCTCGAAAAAGGAGCGTTCTTGACATGGCAGGAAGTGTCACGAGCCAACTACGAGATCGGAGCCTTCTGGTTCTCGCCCGACACGACTCAGTATTTCGACGCTAAGTATGGGCGCATGTTCGGGGGCTGCTGGCTGGTGCACTCGACACAGTTCCACGGGTCAACAACTGACGGGCCTCGCCGCTTCCATATCGCTCACTGTCTCGCCAACGGAGTCGTCGACTCACTCCCCGGGGGCGACACAGTGACGTTGGAGTTCGTTGACGAGGACGATGCGACCCGGTTCGCTGAGTCGCTGGAGTCGGGACGAGTCTCTGTCGACCGTGTCTCCTACGACGACCATCTCACATGTGCAGCCTGCAACAGCTACGCGACGTGGCTGGTCAACGGAGACGTGTTGTGCCCGCTACATGCCGGTGTTGAACTTGAGTCGTACCGATGAGCTTGACACGTCACCAAATGGAGCAGCACGCAGTACAGCTCCGTATCGCTGCTGCGCTGGAACGCATCGCCGACACGCTCGACCCCCGCTTCGAGCATGCTCAGTACAGCTCTGATGAGCTTGTCGAAACGCTATGCGATTGTGACTCGTGCCGAGCGTTGAGGAGGGAGCAACGATGAGCGCCGCCGACATGTTCTGGGCGTGCCGTCAGTGTTGGCGTCTCAACTCAGGCGTCGACCCGACATGGACTCTTCGTGACGGAGAGTTCCGTCCTGTCTCCTACGACAGAGGCCACGCTGGTGTGTGCTGGTTCTGTCAGCAGTACTCACCAGGCGACATGTTTCTGTATGCTGTCGTCGACGATGAGAGGACAGGATGAAGCCACGACGAGTCAAGGTACGACGTTTCACGTCAGGCCCATCGAAGGGGCTCCCTCTCGACATCGACCGGTGCTCAGCGACAGTGCAACGACACGGCGAGCTCGTCCCCGACAGATGCCAACGAGCACGCGTACGGGGCCACGCCTACTGCAGACAACATCTACAACATCTACAACAACTACAGGATGGACAGGATGGATAGGACACAACAGACACGACAGCTCCCTAACGGTCAACGTCTCGTCGACGCTGGATGGTATCTAGCAGGCTTCGGGATGCACCGAGACAGCAACCTCGTCGAAGTCTCCAACTACCAAGTAGCTCTCAGACAGCTCTCAGACATAGCTGAGATCGACTCTGTCGACGATCTCGGCCGCCCGTGGGAGAACACCTCGAGCGTCGACACGCCGCTGCTCAGCGTCGCTCACTTCCAACACTGGGCAGTCGGATGGGTGGACGAACTGATGATCCACAGCACTGCACCAGACCAGCTGTTCGCCGCCGCCGACGACATGCTGGAACAGCTCAGCCACTATCCGTTACTCGACGAAGATCACTACTCGACACTCGAACAGGCAGAAGCCGACACATCTCTGTGAGATGGCCACACCCGTCACAGCCACCTACAGTGAGACCCTGATGTCCAGCAGCTACACAGACGAACAACGGCAACAAGCCATCGACATGTACGTCGAGCACGGCACGAAACACACTGTCGAGACACTCGGGATCCCCCGCCGCACCATCCTCGACTGGGCAAAGAAAGCCGGAGTCGTCGCACAGGCAGACACCGAAAAAACTGCACAGGCCAGAGCAGTCAACGCAGAGCGTGTCCAGGCTGCTTGGGGAGACTACAGAGAGAACGAAGCTCTCGGCGCTGGCGCTGCTGCTGCATCGATGCGTAACGGTGTCCTCGAAGCGTCAGCCAACAACAACCATCAGCTGTTACGTGCCCGTGCGACAGCGTACGGGATATTTGTTGACAAAGCAGAGTTACTGTCGGGGCGTGCGACGTCACGTGTCGAGACGTGGGCAGAGTCAGAGCTCGACCGGGAGCTGCGCGAGTTGATCGACCAGATGGAGGACAGGATCATGGCTGATGCTGAACAGATCGACAGAGAGACAGACCAGGAGCAACGATGACGAGTCAATGGCACGGCCCCGACGAACTGCAGCAGCTGCTCCGGCCTATGGACGAACTGATCTTGCTCCCCGACAATCCACGCCGCGGTAACGTCGCTGAGATCGCTAAGTCGCTCGCACGTTTCGGGCAGAGGAAACCGATTGCCGTCAACGGGGAAGGCATCATCATCGCGGGGAACCACACCTATCTGGGAGCACAGAAGCTCGGATGGGCGAAGATCGCTTGTGTCGACCAATCTGATCTCGCTGACGATGAACAGAGAGCCTACGCACTGGCCGACAACCGGTTGGGTGATCTCGGCAGCTACGACCAGGAAGCTCTCAGAGCTGCGCTACTTGACCAGCCAGATCTGTCCGGTCTCGGGTTCGTCGAGGACGACATCGTCAAGCTGGACGCCGAGATCGAGGCGGCAGGGATGGCTAACAAGCGTCCCCACAAGCCGAAAGCCACGATGGGTGTCGACTTGTATATGACACAAGGGACTCCCCGTGCCAACAGCAACGACTACTGGCTCGACGTTGTGCAAGTGTTCTGCTGTCTCGCTGTCAAGTCGGGATGGAAGTACGGGACACGCTCGTCTGATCTGGCGTGCGGTGCTGCAGGTTACTGGGACACGCACCGGCCCGGTTTCGTTGACAACCATTACCACGACTACGACCACGACCGGCATCTCGACGTCGTCAAATACTGGCGACCGAAGTACGCGACTGTGCGCGACATCATGTCGCCAGAGCAGTGCAAGGCAGATGACATCGAGTTCTACGAGACAGGTCAGATACTGGAATGGGCCGAAGAACTAGGCGAGTACGCCGAGAACGTCATCGTGATCCCCAAAACGATGGAAGGGCTCGAAGCGATCCCAGACAAGTACGTCATCGGCTACTCAGTCCCGACGTCGTACGGGGGCACACCGATCCCGTTCGACGCTCTCGCTGGTCGCCGGATTCATCTGCTCGGCGGCTCCCCGAAAAAACAGTTCCAGTATTACTCGATGCTGCCCGACGATGTCGTGTCGCTTGACAACAACTACATTCTGAAAACGGCACGGTACGCGTCCGTGTTCGCTCCTGACGGGTCACAAGTCGGGTTGGAGGCATTCAACCTGATGGAGGGAGCAGTCAACAACCCGATGTACGTGTCTCTCGTGATCTCGATGGGTGTCGTCGCTTCATGGTTCGATCTGGAGAGCGACGGCATCAAGCCAGAGCTCGTCGCTGACATCAACGACGAGGGCGTGAGATGACCGAGACAGTCGGTCTCGGATCAGGTATGATCACGTCAGCCCGGTCGCAGATACCCGGGGCACCAAACACAAGGAGTCATCTCTATGGCTACTGCCACGCCAGTGAAACGTCACTGGATGTCCAACGAGCGTGCATGGATCGCAGCCTTCGTTATCGTCACCGGTGGATACGTCGCTGCTCAGATGCTCTCCGACATCGCGTCGCTGCGTATCCTCTCTCTGTTCGGATTCTCGATCGACGGCGGCACACTCGTGTACCCGTTGACATTCACGCTGCGAGATCTGGTCCACAAAGTCGCCGGAGTTCGAGCGGCACGGATAGCGATCTTGACTGCCGCTGCCGTCAACCTGTTCATGGCGGGACTGTTCTGGCTTGTCGGGCAGCTCCCTGCAGATATCGCTGGAGCGGGGGAGCAGCTGGAGTTCGCTGCACTGCTCGCACCAGTGTGGCGTATCGTGTTCGCTTCGATCATCGCAGAGGTCGTGTCAGAGCTCATCGACGGCTCCGTGTACGAACGGTGGCAACAGACATTCGGGAGCAGGCTCCAATGGGGCCGAGTGTTGTCGAGCAACTCTGTGGCTCTCCCTATCGACTCTGCACTGTTCGTGCTTATCGCTTTCTACGGCGACCTCCCCGGGGACGTCCTCTGGTCGATCTTCTGGGCGAATATCATCGTCAAAGGTGTCGTCACAGTGCTCTCCATTCCTCTCATCTACGCAGTGCCTGTCCCCGACAGAGACTGACGTCTCAGACGCTCTGCAGCGTCGATGAGCTGGAGACCAGACAACCGGCAGCGTGACTCGTGGAGCACGCTGCAGAGGTATTGCTATCTCATGCTCCACCGAGTTACAAGAAACGGCTGATACACACACTCGACTGGGCATCCAAGAAACACCATTACCAGATCGCACCGAAGAGCGACTGGCTCGGATGGGTGATCCTCGCTGGGCGTGGCTCAGGCAAGACTCGCACCGGAGCAGAGGACTGCGTAGAACACTGTCTCCGTCACCGGGACTTCAGGTACGCGATCGTCGCTCCGACTTTCGCTGACGCACGCGACACATGCATCGAAGGCGAGTCGGGAGTCAAGGCTCAGCTCGACGACATAGGTCTGCAAGAAGACACCGACTACACATGGAACCGGTCGATCGGAGAGTTGAGGCTGTCCAACGGGTCGCTGATCAAGCTGTTCTCGTCTCAGAAACCTGCACGGCTGCGAGGACCTCAGCATCATCGAGCGTGGCTCGAAGAGTTGGCTGCATGGGACGACGCTGCTGTCGGTGATGTGCTGGAGACAACGTACAACAACCTGATGCTCGGCTTACGGCTCGGAGACGATCCACGCTACATCGTCACTACCACACCGAAGCCTCTCAAGTTGGTCCGGGAACTTGTGGCACGCGACGATGTCGTGATCACTCGTGGCTCGTCGTACGACAACCTCGAAAACTTGGCTCCGAAGTATCACGAGATCATCGAGAAGTACTCGGGCACACGTATCGGGCAGCAAGAAATCCAGGGCATCCTGTTGGAGGACGTGGAGGGGGCGTTCTGGACCATCAGAGGTATCGACGACTACCGGTGGCGTCCGGAATGGGGAGACCCGAAGCTCGGACGTGTGTACGTCGGTGTCGACCCGTCGGGCGGATCGACAGAGTCAGCTGGAGAGACAGGCATCATCGCTGCCGGAGAGATCAAAGGTCGGTGCCCGTGCGGGCATCGACCCGACCAGCCTCACTACGCAGTGATCGGAGACTGTTCCAAGAAAGGGACTCCGATGGCGCGTGCCCGAGCGATCGTTGTGTGCTACGACGTGCACGAGGCAGACAAAGTCGTCGGAGAGCGCAACTACGGCGGCGACATGGTCGAGGCACTCGTGACTGAGGCTGCAGACGCCGACCGGATACCGTACGAGAATGTCAACGCCACCAGAGGCAAAGACATCCGTGCAGAGCCGGTGGCGACAACGTATGAGCAGGGACGTGTCCACCATGTCGGGACGTTCCCACAGCTAGAAGATCAGATGACGACATGGGCGAAGGATGCAGGCTGGTCACCGGACCGGCTCGACGGCTTGGTGTGGGCTATCACCAAGCTCCAGTCGAAACGTAGCCGGAGAGTCAAGCGGAGCAGCACAGATGGTCGACTCCCCGACCGTATCGGCTGACCGGCGTGAGATCAGGTATGATCGACGTTATGCGTATTGAACTGAACGGGCCTCAGACGATGAGGACACAAGTCGGGGCGACATTCACAGACCCCGGAGCGCACGCTTACGACAGCAACGGACAGGAGATCGCTGTGCAGACAGTCGGGCAGGTAGACACGACACGTCAGTCCACTCACACACTCGTGTACTCAGCAGAAGACGATGCAGGCTGTTTCTGTACCGCTCTCCGTGTCGTCACGGTAGGGCCGATCTGATGGGCTGCGGCTGTAAGGGCAACCGGAAAACACCAGACGCTGTCAACGCTGCTAGGCAAGCCAAGGCTGCAGAACGACGCGCAGCCTTCGACGCTGCACGCCGAGCGATCGCAGAGGGTGCCAAACCGACAGTGATCCGGCGATGACATACGACCCTGTCGTGCTGCTGCTCGACGCTCTCGCTGTGTTCCGGATCACGAAACTGATCGTCGAGGACTCCATCTTCGACGTGCCGAGGCTGTGGCTGTTTCGTCGCTTCCCCGGCAAAGAAACAGAGTATTACAGCTCAGAGATCGACGTCAGCGACGCAGGAGACTATCTGCTGCGCGGACGTCCTATGGCACGGCTCGACCACGACGACGGTCCCGAGACATTCATTGCTGCGCAACCGACCTATTTCGGGACATGGCTGGAATGTGTCTGGTGTGTCTCAGTGTGGGTCGCTGGTGCTGTCGTCTGTGCTCGCCGCTGGTGGGCATGGTGGGAATGGCCAGCGTACGTGGCCGCGCTGTCAGCTGCTGCAGGGCTGTTTCACAGACCCACGCAGTAGCATGGCTCTATGACTACGCCCCTAGGACGTCGCTCCACAATCACAGCAGCTGCTCGTCGTATCAAATACAGCGCAGCTAAGCCCATCAAGCTCACAGAGGAACCCTGGGAAGACCGGGCGTGGGAAACCTACGACCGTGTCCCCGAAATCCATTACGGAGTCTCCATCCGGCGTAACATCGCTGAGCGGTTCGACTACTTCGCAGCTCGACGTGCCGACCCTCAATCTGATCCTCAGCGTATCGGCACAGTCGAAGTCGACGAGAACGGGAAAGCTCAGTCTCTCTCGCAACAAGACCAACGGATCGTCCAGCTCATCGACGCTGAGGGCGGCCCCGACATGCTGCGCCGAATCGTGTCGGAACTGGTCGTCCATTTCGATGTCGCTGGCCGTGCCTACGTTGTCGCTGAGACAGAAGACGACGTAAGGACATGGCGTGTCTACTCGACACAGGAACTAAAGAAAGCCAAAGACGGCTACACGAGGGCAGGAGACGACTCGACAGTCATCGACGACGACAATGTGTTCCTGGTGTGGCGGCCTCATCCACGTAAAGTGTCTGAGCCTGACTCCCCGTTGCGTGCATCCCTCGAAGTAGCTGAGCAGTTGATTCTCCTCAACCGAGAGATGAGAGCCAGGTCGTTGTCTCGTCTCAACGCTGGCGTGTTCGCAGTCCCAGACACAATGGATTTCGATGACGACATCGACGACGACGAGATGCTGTCGTTCGAGCAAGAACTGACCGACCGGATGACGAGGCCGATCACTGACGCTGGCTCGGCTGCGTCGATCGTGCCGTGGGTGCTGTCAGGAGACTCAGACGACATCGCTGAGATGCGTCATATCACTTTCGATCGTGACTGGGACGTGTCACGAGACGACCGTGAAGAACTGATCCGTAGGTTGGCGAACGGGATGGACCTCCCTCCCGAAGTTCTGTTGGGCATGGCAGACGTCAACCACTGGACCGCTTGGCAAGTGAACGAGTCAGCTGTCACGCAGCACGTCGACCCAACAGTACGTCAGATTCTCGACAGCCTGACTGTCGGCTGGTTCGTTCCCTTGCTGGCGGCTGCAGGAGTCGACACTGTAGGGGTCATGCTGTGGCGTGACTTGACGCCAGCGATCGTTCCGGCAGACCGCACAGACCAGCATTTCGATGCTCTCAAGAATGGGCTGATCGGATTCGACGCGACACGTGAACGGCTCGGCTACGACGAAGATGAATCTCCTAGCCTCGACGAGCTCGAACTGATCGGCTGGTTGACAGGCCGTGGCGACCCGTCGGCTGGCGGCCCCGTCGAAATCGGTGGTGACATCGACCGGAGCAAACCAGACGAGGAAGGCCCGCAAGTCGAGACGTCTCCGCCTGTGGCAGCATCGGCAGCGATCGTTGAACAGATCGCAGCGCTCGTAACTGAGCGTGTATTGGCGCACCAGGAGGCAGTGACAGCTGGCGCTGTTCCTGCTCCCTTTCGTCGCCACACTGGATGAACTCTCTGAGCTGGACTTGTCGCTGCTCGACTACGCAGTGACTCAAGCTCAAGCAGCCATCGACCGTGTGTTGGAGAAGGCAGGAGCACGGATACGGGGCAAGGCACAGGGCACCGAGTTCGCTCGACTCGTCAACGGTATCGACTCTCGTCAAGTCGTCCCGGTGCTTGCCGCTGCCGGGACCGACGTCGAACCGTTGGTGGCTGCTGCGATCTCACGCTCCGATTTCAAAGCCGTTGTCGACAGGATCATGGCTCGGGTACGACGTACACAAGAATCAGCAGCGAAGGTGCTCGAAAAGCTCACTGGGATCAAGCTCACCGACGGGGAACGGGCAACACTCGACGGAGACCGCACCGACGGGGAACAGTTACTGCTTGACGCTCTGCTCGGTGCAGCATCTGCAGCGTTGTACCGACCGGACGGGACACCGGCCCGTGTTGTACGGGGCGAGTCTCTCGACACGAGAGTCCCGACACACAAGATCAGAGACGCTCTCGCTGCTGCCGGTGGAGCAGCTGCAGAAACAGCGACTCGCAACATCGGTGCAGCGTCTGTGTCTCCGGGACTGGTCGCCAACGGGCGACGTATGGCAGAGTTCGGTGAGAAACGGGGAGTCACTTCGTTGGCGTTCGTGTGGCGCTACGGAGACCCCGCCTCGAGGGTCAACAACTTCGAGCCTCACCAACACCTCAACGGTGTCGAGTTCGTCGATTACGATGACCCTGTGCTCTCCACCGAAGGGACAGGAGCTGGCTGGGTAGGGGCGTTCTTCCGTCCCGGCGACCATAAGGGCTGTCTGTGCATGGCGACTCGTGTCGTCAAAGTCAAAGTCCCCGGGGCAGGAGTGCAGACAGGTCCTCCGTACAGGATGCCTCCGCCGCCGACGGTGTGCCCGTCACATGCAGGGTTGTCAGTCACAGCTCACGCTCTCGTCGCTGACGCCGACTGTCGTACATCGTCTCCGTCTCGTCGTATCGTCGCTGAGCACGGAGACCACTCGTCTCGCGAGTACGCCGAGTGGCGAGACCGGCAACGAGATTTGGAGTGGGAAGCGACTGTTACGCCAGACGAGATCGAAGCGATGCGCAGATACGCTGGCAGCGAAGAATACATCGGCATCAACCGAGCGTTACGAGAGAACCCGGATCTGCCGTTCGCTGGTTACACGGCAGACGACGAGTATCTCCAAGCAGCTCTGCGAGGCCATGTGCATGAGCTCGACGCCAAGACGGCAGCGCAGACACTCCTTGACCTTGACGCTGTGACAGCTCGAACCTACATGCAGAAAGCAGAGCGCACTGTGTACCGGTCGGTCCGACGGGGAGACATGGAAGGGATACTGCGACAGTACGCAGACGCCAACCACGCGCTCATCTTGGACGGCTTCACGTCGACGACGCTTGATCCTGCGTCTCTCTATAACGTCGAGTCGGTGCTTGGACTGACCTGGAGGAACCAGTCTCCGATCGTGTTGGAGATGCGTACCCGGTCGGGTGCGTTGATCGACGACATCATCGACAACATTGATCGTGAGTCGGAGTGGCTGCTCCCTCACCAGACAGCATGGATCGTTGAGGAAGTCGAGGACGCTGTCGAGTTCGTAGTCGGTGACGAGTCGTTCGTCAGGACTGTGGTACGTATGAGAGAAACGGATTCGTGGGAATGAGCAAGAAACAGGAACGTACCGCGGCACGTGTCGTTGACTCTGGCGGCATGTCTGTGCTGTCAGCGAAACAGATCGCAGATCGTATGGAATCACGTCGCAGAGCACAAGCAGACGCTGCTGAGAGGCTCGCAGAGCGACAGAAACGTCGCTGACCGGTACTGACACTCAACGAGAGACCCCCCGGCATGCGGACGGTCTCTGTGCGTTGGATCTGGTCGGTCGTTGTCAGAGGGTGGCGCTCCTTTCTTCGATGGTCACTGTCAACTCGTCGATCTCAGCCATCAACTCGTTGGCGTACTGCCAGACCGAGTCAGAGACCGAGTCGTGCACGTCGTACGAGGAGAGACAGTCGACGATGGCTTGGCGGCGTGCTGCTGCTGCTTCTGATTGGCGGCGCAGTTGTCGAGCTGCTGTCGAGAGTCCCCCGTGGCGTGAGCACAGCTCGATGCTTCCCTCGATGTCTGCGCAAGCAGCGCAGTTGATCCAGCCGGTCGTCATCGTGTGCTCCTGTCCAGTCGGTCGTATTCGACGGGCGTTGTCGCGTCGGGTGGCCATATGTGGACGGCTCCGACATCAGCGCGAGCGTTGTGGTACTCGGCAGCTGAGTATGCACCCAACTCCCCGTAGAATCGATGGTTACGCCAGCAGCCACGAGAGATGTCGTAGTAGCTGACTAGCCAATATGCGTGCTGTGTCATCGTGCGCTCCTGTCCTTTGGTGCTCATGTGTCGATCATACGGCCTCACACTCCACACTGTCAACACGCTGTTACGCTCTGTGGCGTGTGAGAGTTAGTGAGTCGGCGTGTCCAGAGTCGTCGACGACACTGACAGTGTCGAGCTGCTCGTCGTCAACGAACCAGTCGATCACGAACCGGTACGCTTGCCGCTGCCATCGCCACACCATCACTTGCAGATCAGTCTCTCCGTTGTAGGTGCTGATCACTGTCCATGTTCGTGTAGTCATACACGCTCTGTCGACATGCACAGCCGTTGACTTAACCAGATATGTTTCGCTCGCGAAGGAACACAGGCGGCGGGCCGCAGCGAGCCGTCGACGAGTGGGAGGCGAGAAACACTTTCTGAGAACGCTGTTCTGACGAGCTGTCCGGTATCCTGCTGAGTGGAACACTGGACGACTATTGGAGCAGACGATGCCCGACACACTCATCGAGCTATTGGGACGGATCGACTACGCAACCGACACAGAAGACAGAGGAGACGACGCAGCAGACGCTGTGCAGTACCGGACGTTGCTCGCTCCTGAGGGACTGATGACGTCTGACCACCGGTACATCGAAGACGGTGCGCTGTCGTGGCGAGAGGGACAACCGGTCCACGTCATGTGGTCCGACTCTGAGACAGACGCTCACGGAGACGCGTCGCTGGTCGGCACGTTCGTCGGGATCCACAAGGAGATCATCGACGGAGTCACGTGGGTGGTCGCTGACGACATCGACTGGGACTTGCACGAAGACAACGACACGTCAGCTCGTGCGAAACGTCTCGTCGACGAAGGGCGACTCCCCGGGGTCTCTGTCCACATGGCTGAGATGGACGCTGACTACGACTGCCCTGACGACGAGAACGAGCCGTGCACTCTCACTGTCCATTCGGGTGTGATCGCTGCTGCAACCATCGTGGCTATCCCTGCCTTCGAAGAAAGCGTCATCGAGCCTGTAGCGGCAGCCGGAGTCGATCTGTACGCTCCGCCTCGCTCATGGTTCGACAACCCGGAGCTGACTGAGCCGACACCGTTGACTGTGACCGACGAGGGACGAATCTTCGGGCATCTCGCGTTGTGGGACTCGTGCCATATCGGGTTCGACAACATGTGCGTGACGCCTCCGAGGGACGCTACCGACTACGCCGAGTTTCATGCTCATGCGCAAGTGAGGACAGCAGAGGGCGCTGTGTTACCTGTCGGTGTGATCACAGTCGACGGGTCACATGCTGCTCTCGACTTGTCAGCTGAGCAGACCATCCGTCATTACGACTCGACAGCGACAGTCGGCGGGTACGTCCGTGCAGGAGACGACGAGCACGGCCCGTGGGTAGCTGGAGCTCTCGCTCCGGGTCTGCCTGCAGCGACTGTCTCCAAGTTGGAGAGGTTGCCATTGTCGGGAGACTGGAGACCGAGAGGCGACCGTCACATCCTTGTCGCTGCGCTCGCTGTCCCTGTCCCCGGGTTCGCTATCAAGGCACATGTTGCGTCTGGTGAGCAGACAGCGCTGCTCACTGTCGGTCTGACTCCAGAGGCAGACACTGAATCTGATCTTGCTCTCGTCGCTGCTGCGATGAGTCTCGTCGCTGACCGGTTGTCAGCGATCGAAGACAAGCTCTCAGCTGACGAGCGTGCTGACCAGCTGCAACAGGCACTGGCGATGTTCGACGAGTAGTCTGTCGAGAACACGTTGGACACGTGGTCTACGGATCTGTTCTCAGACAGAGCAGCACCGCGGTTACCAGCATGAGACCCCGGGACGCAACTCCCGGGGTCTCGCTGTATACGAGCTCAAGAGTGATCAGTCGTCGAACGTGACTCCGAGCAGCCGTCTCGTCGCTTGTTTCGCTTGTTGCTGGCGAGCGGCACAAGCAGCATGCACTAGGCGAGTCCACGGCTCGTCGGGAGGAGAGTCGTTGAAAAACCCTCTCGACTCGATCGGTTCGTGACAGTAGCTGCACAGGAGCTGTCTCATCCTGCGTGTCTGTGCACAGTCAACGTGGCTGCATGCTTCGTCGACACACGGGCCGTATTCGTCTCCCGGCTCGGGGAGGTAACCAATTGCCATCATCTGCTCCTTATCTGACGTCTGAGCCGTCGCTCAGTGTCTCGCTGATACTTCTGTCGTCTTGCCCTGCCCGATGATCTGCTCTGCGTGAGCGTCGCAATACCAGACGTTGAGACGGTGCCCGTAGTGCTTGCGCACAGCTGTTGTCGTTGCTTGCCTGCCGCAGTGCATGCATTGACGCCCGATCGAGCGTCGAGGCCGCTTCACTTGGACGATGGTTTCTCGCATCTCCTGTCCTCTCATCGAGTGCTTGTCAACACATTGTATCAAACGGGGTTTCTGTGACCGGCCAGAAACGCAACGAATACGGCTGTTTCTGCCGGTGAGTGCCTCAGAGAGTCCAGAAACACGGCACTGAAAAAAACTTGAGAAATCGCTTGACACCGAATTGTCGGACTGTCTGCTCGGACGGTTCGCGAGACGCTGCTGGTATCGTGGCGGTGTCGCGGGTTCCATTCCGCTGTGATCGCTCCTTAGGGGCGGGAACGCCGCAAGCCCCCAAGTTGGACAGCTCAGACACCAGATCACACACTCAGCACAACACGTGCACAGGATTGGAGACACACTCATGGAACGATTCTTGGAGCTACTCGCTCGACTCGACGAGGACATCGCAGCGTTGACTGTCGATGAGCTGACGGAAGCTCGAAGCGAGATCGCCGCATACGGACGCGAGCTGCGTGAGAGCGCAGCAGACGTCGAAGACCAGGACGCGCTGCTCGCTGACGTTACAGCTCTCGCTGGAGCGTTGACAGCGATCGACGCTGAGCTCGAAACTCGTGCTACAGCTGCTGCCGAGGCTGAGGCTGCACGTGCCGACGCTTTCTCTGCGTTCGGAGAAGATGAGGCGACAGAGGAACTTGCCGTCGATGAGGAACCGGTCGAGGAGGCTGCCGATGAGCCGGTAGTGGCGTCTCCTGCTCTGCAAGATATCGCTCGGCGTAGACCCCGTGTCCCGGCTCCTGAGGCTGTCGACGACGCCCCAGAAGTTGTCGTCGCTGCAGCTGTCGGAGACGACAGGATGGGCACCCGGTTCGAGAGCTCGGACGATCTGGCTCGTGCCACGTTCGACGCCAACCGGCGCGGCCCGGACGGATCTCGCACTGTCGCCAGGATGGCT
>Ga0180431_10006420_pt1 | contig 13955 bp, 13 predicted proteins | sample SS_ome_11_FD_132459 | JGI IMG/M metagenome (GOLD analysis project Ga0180431, IMG submission 132459) | Hypersaline lake sediment archaeal communities from the Salton Sea, California, USA - SS_1_MS_1 metaG | ecosystem: Environmental > Aquatic > Non-marine Saline and Alkaline > Hypersaline >... | reverse complement strand
TTTGAATATGTCCTGAATGCATCTCTGATGCTGTAGTATCTGCTTTTGGTTGCAAGAAGATCTTCAAGCACCTTTTTTGGTATGTACCTCTTTCTTCCGACCTTGATAAATGGGATAGAGCCCCTCTCTATTCTTCCGCACAGAGTGCGAAGCGATATCTTTATCCCATTCTTATTGAGATATTTGTGGGTCTCTCTTACACTGTATAGCTTGTGCTCATTTCCAATGACTTCTCCCGGTCTCTGAAGCTCGGTTTCCTTTGCCTCCTGCAGGATCCTTGTCATGGTCAGCTCAAAATCATCCTCGACCATCTTGCGCTTTCTGTGCATCTGCTCGACGTCAATATTTGTCAATTGATCGACAGTCTGGCTATCAACTTCAGTCTCAATCATAATACTTTTTCTTCTTACCATGTATTTCCACTCTCTTATTGTTAATTTGTGCAATTCTGTGTACATATTACCACTTTCATTGTTTATTAATATTTTCAGCAATATCTTGCGAAAACAGAAAGATTCTTATATATTTTTATTAAAAATAGCATATATGGCGTTAGAAGATCTTGATTTAATAGACCGTAAAATCCTTTCAGAGCTCGATAAAAACGCCAGAATCAGCTATAGTGATCTTGGTAAAAAAATCCGTGTTGCAAAGGAAACTGTCAAATACAGGATCAAGAACCTCGAGGAGAGGGATATTATTTCCGGCTACCATACTGTCGTGAATCTCTCAAAGGCAGGATACACTGTCTACCGTCTCTACCTTCGCCTTCACAGCACATCTCCTCAAATCGAAAAGGAAATTGCAGACTACCTCATAAAATCAAGAAATGTCGTGGTCTTCTACCGCATTAACGGACCTTTCAACATAGTGCTTGGTATTCTTGCTCGAAACAACTGGGATTTTGAGCGTTTTTGGACCGATCTCAAAAAACATTATGGCCGCTATTTTTCCAAGTACCACTTTTCGATGATGACTGAATACTTCGAGTTCTCACGGCCTTATCTTCTGGGGTCCAAGGACATGGAAAAGCTCTCATTTCCAACAATGAAACAGTCCCAGCCTGAAGAGCTGGATGAGCTTGATTTCAAGCTTCTCTACTATCTCTCTGACCATGCACGCGCTTCCCTTGTATCCATTGCAAAATATCTCGGGGTCAGTGTTGTCACAGCAAGATACCGCCTCAAAAATCTGATCACCAAGAAAGTTATTGTCGGATTCAGGCCAATATTCAATCTCCAGGCACTTGGAAGGGAATATTTCAAGGTCGATATATGGTTTAGCAAGTTTGACCGGGCCCAGGAAATAATCCAGACCATCATATCACATCCTGAAGTGGCATATACAGAGCGAAGTATCATACTCAGTGATCTTGAAATTGACATAGAGACCAGGAACTTTGAGAGCTTCATTGCAATAATGGACCGCTTCAAGGAAAAATTCCCTGAAGACATCCGTGATTACTCATACTATCTGCTTGTAAAGAACTACAAGATGAAATATGCACTTGGCTTCTAGCACTTCTCAATGTTTTTAAGTGCTTTTACTCCATTTCATCTTATGAAGATAATCAAATTCGGCGGCAGTGCAATAACAGACAAATCTGAATTCAAGACTGCCAACATAGGCCAGATCAGGAAACTTGCAAAGGCGATCTCTACTGTATGGAGCAAGGGAATGCGCGATTTGGTCATTGTGCATGGAGCAGGATCATTTGGCCATGCGCTTGTTCTGAAGCATGGGATAAATGACGGAATTACAAATGATTCACAGCGTCTTGGATTTGCCGATACTCATGCAGCCTGCTCAGAGCTTTCTTCTATTGTAGTATCTGCACTGGTCGAAGAAAATGTTCCTGCGGTTTCCATCTCTCCAAACTCAATAATAAAACAAAAAAACAAAAGAATCGTGGAATTTGATACAGATATCATAATGCATTATCTCTCCAGGGGCTATCTTCCTGTCCTTTATGGTGATATGGTTCCTGACAGTGAGATTGAAGGCTCTGTCTGCTCCGGAGACCAGATAATGTCCTATCTTGGAAAGGATGCAGAATGTCTCATATTCACTACCAATGTTGATGGAGTTCTTGATGGATCAGGAAAAGTAATTCCAAAAATCACCGCTGAGAATTTTTCCCAGATATCCGGCCACATAAAAGAAACAAAAAATGATGTTACTGGCGCCATGAAGGGAAAGATCAACGAGCTTCTGGAAGGGGGCGTTACTTCCTACATCATAAATGCAGCAAGTCCAGAGAGGCTTGTTGACCTTCTCCATGGCAAAGAGGTTACCGGAACCATGGTGAAGGGGAAGTCTCACTCATAGTACCAGTAATAATCCTCCTGTTCATAGGGCAGATCAACTTCATTTACCTGCTCAAGGGTATTGAGTTCGTTCATCACAACCTTGCTGTCTGATATTGTGTATAGAACATCCTCAATGAAGAGCGATCTCTTCACATCATACTCAGAGTAGAAGTAATATCCGCTCTTTGCATATTCATCCTCATCCTCCACATGGCTCACAGTTCCCTTTAGCTTGAATCCATTTTCTGTGTCCACATTGAAGACATATGCCCCCTGGAAAGTGTAGTCACCATGCTGCCATGGCTCGATGCCGGTTGGATACTGCTCCTCATCTATCTCAGCGAGCAATATCGGAATCACCAGGAGGTTCTTCTTCTTGCTGAAGAGGAATGCCTTGTGGTCATGGAGGGCATATGATTCAGTTCCCCTCTCTCCAATATCGAACTTTGATATCTCCTTTGGCTTTTCAACATCAGTAATGTCAAAGAGCGAGAGCTTTACTCCCTGGTACCATGAGAAGTCCCCATCATCAGCAGGAATCGCTTCTTTTCCAAGTCCGATGACATGGTTCTCATCGTATGGATGTAGGTAGTCCGAGTATCCTGGTATCTTGAGCTTTCCGAGAACTTCTGGCTTTTCCGGGTCATTCAGGTCGATTACGAACAATGGATCGACTTTCCTGAAGGTAACAATGTATCCGCGGCCGCCCATGAATCTTGCTGAGTATATCTTTTCCCCTGGGGCAAGATCCTCGATCTTTCCGACAATCTCAAGGTCGCTGTCAAGGACATAGACATTGTTTTTCGAGCTGGCCTGGCCTTCAAATCTTGCAACATGTCCTACTGTTGTTGCAATCCTGAAGTGCTCATCATGCTCATCCATCGAGAACTGGTTGAGGACATGTCCAGGTACACTTCCGCTTGCCTCATATGCTATTTTTCCTTCTTCTATTGCAATCCTGTGGATTGCAGTCTCCTCATTGTACTCCCACTCCGGAGGCATTATTATTTTTGCTGCAACTTCCTCTACAAGTGGCATTGGCCCTGGCACGTCCGGGAATTTGTCATGGACCAGGTATATGTTATTTGAAGATACATACATGTCTGTTGCATCCCCAACAAGGAACAACTTCTTCTGCTGCTCATCATTGTCAAGGTCTATCGAAAGGACTGTCGAGTATGTATAAGAGTATGCAGGAAGGTCCGGATAATATATCTCAGGGAATACTCCTGAGTCATTCTCACCGTCCCTGTAGACTACGGGCGGAGCTATCTGATCTTCGTCTTCTCCATAATACCAGACATTCTTGTTCACAATAACATAGACGTTCCTTCCGATCATTCTTGAATCAAAATAATTTCCCTCTACATATGTTTCTTCTTTTACTTCTGGATTTGTTCTGTCTGAAATATCATAGTGGATTATCCCAGTGTAGCCATATCCGTATCCATAACCATACTCTTCCTTTTCATATGCGATGGCATCCGGATACCCATGCACAAAGACAACCAGGTCGTCACCATTGATGAAAAATTCATTTGCACTTCCCTCAATTTCTGTTTCAGAAAGTATTTTTGCATCAACAGCAGGGTATGCATCCAGTATCACAAGCTTGTTTCCTGAAAGCACGTAGATGTAGGCCCCGTCTGTTTTTACAAAATCTGCTTCATCTACTCCTTCCACCTGGACATTGGTAGTTGAATAGTCACTGCTGCCGCCATCATCTGCTGCTTCTGAAGCGCCCTTTGCATTCTCTGCCATCATTGGCATTGCAACTGCGTCATAGTATACCTGGCGCTCTCTCATATTGTTTTTTAGAAATGATTTGAGCTCATCCATTGAAGCGAATTTCTTAAGTTCAGCTGGCTCTGTAATGTTTGTTTCATTACCTGGGTCAACTGTAGGCTCAATGCACCCAAAGAGCATTGAGAAAACCATAATCCCGAGTACAAATATTTTGAAGTTCATGCACCTACTACACAGTGCTTTTTTATATCCTTCTTGTCTTTCTGCGGTTCTAACCGAAATTCAAAAGGCAATGATTATATTCTGCTTTTTTGATAGCTAGTCCATGAACGAGAAGAGAATCGCAACAATTCTCAGGCTGATGAATCGCGAGGCACTGAAATACAATCCTCCGATCCTCCAGGTTGAAGCAAGGATCAGGGATCCTTTCAAGATACTTGTATTTACAATGCTCTCTGCCAGGACACGCGATGAAGTGACTCTTGATATTGTCGAAAAATTATTCAAAATTGCAAGCACCCCAAGGCAAATCCACAAGCTTGGAGTAAAGAAACTCGAAAAGATAATTTTCGGAATCGGGTTTTACCGGAACAAGACAAAAAACCTGATCGAACTGTGCCGTGCAGTCGACAAAAGAGGAGAAGTTCCTGATACTCTTGAAGAGCTTCTTCTGCTTCCTGGAGTAGGGCGCAAGACTGCAAATATTGTTCTTGCAAAGGCATTTGGAAAGGATGCTCTTGGCGTTGATATCCATGTCCACAGGATAAGCAACCGCCTTGGCCTGGTCAGGACAACCACACCTGAAAAAACAGAAAAAGAACTACTCAAGATAATTCCAAAAAAATACATTCGCTCCATCAACAGGAATTTTGTTGCCTTCGGGCAGTCAGTCTGCCATCCAAGAAATCCATCATGCGGCAAATGCCCCCTGAGTAAATTCTGCCCATCCTCAACTATTCAAAACCATTAAATATTTCTCAGGTCCAAAAGAGTTCCATGGATCCAGAAGTATTAGTATGTTTATTTCCTGCCGGATTTATTGGATTACTTTTTTTCCTCAGTTCCGTCAAGGTAATTATGGAATATGAACGTGCGGTTCTCTTTACTTTGGGTAGATATAACAGAACTCTTAATCCTGGTTTGAATATCATCGTTCCAATTCTTCAGGGAGTCAGGAAAGTTGACATCAGAATCAAGACTGTTGATATCCCAAAACAGGAGGTTATGACCAGCGACAACGTTCCGGTGAGCGTCAATGCAGTTGTATATATGAGGGTTGAAGATCCCAAGAAAGCGGTTCTGAAAATCCAGGACTATGTATATGCAGTAGCACAATATGGTCAGACTGCCCTCCGTGATGTTATTGGTAACAAGGAACTTGATTTTGTCCTCACTCAAAGAGAGGCTATTGCGGATGAGATCAAGGATCTTGTTGATCGCGAGACTGAAGACTGGGGTATTGACATTACCGCAATCAAAATCCAGGACATCTCACTTCCAATTGACATGAAGAGGATAATGGCAAGGCAGGCTGAGGCAGAGCGTGAGAAGAGAGCAAACATCATCAAAGCAGAAGGTGAAGTCGTATCTTCCCAGAATCTTCGAAAAGCAGCAGATACTCTTGCACAGTCTCCAGGAGCACTCCATTTGAGAACTTTGCAAACCTTGGTTGATATCTCATCAGATCCAAGCAACAAGATTGTCTTTGCTGTTCCGATGGAAGTTCTCAGGGCATTTGAATCCCTCGGTAAAATCCCTAAAAAGAAGGCTTAGTTTGAAATCCTTGTTGCAAAGGAGTCAAACCCTTTTTCTTTTATTTTCTTTTCTATTTCCTTAGCGTGATTTTCATCTTTTGCAAGTGCAATGCAGCAGCCTCCGCCTCCGCCGCCCGTAAGTTTGGCGCCAAGGGCCCCTTTTGCAATTGCAATATCATTGATCGCATCATTTCCTTCATCAGAAAGTCCAAGTTCGCTGACAAGGCTCTGATTTGCATTCATGAGCTTTCCAATGACATCGATCTGGCCTTTTTCGAGGGCAGCTCTTCCTTTGGATACAATGTCAATATATTCATCAAGCAGCTGTGCAAACTCTTCCTCATCCTGGCTCTTGAAGTCTTTGACCCTCTCAACCATCTTTGCTGTCTGGCTGTATCTTCCGCTAAATGAAATGACAATATCAAGCGGCTTGTAGAGTTCGATAAAGTCAAACTTGTTTTCTTCAGGAGTTTTGCCGCGCCGAAATTCAACCACCCCCCCATGGGTTGCTATTGTATTGTCAATTCCGCTCGGGTTTCCGTGAAATGCCCCTTCGCCTGCATATGCATATTTGTTTATCTGCTCTTTGGTAAGATGAAGGTCCTTTTCCTTTGCAACTGCCTTGACAAGAGCAACGCAGAATGCTGCTGAGGATCCAAGCCCTCCATAGGTTCGAAGGTCTCCGGTAAGGCGGACGTCATATTTTTCATGGACCCCCATCACTGCAAAAACTCTCTCTATCCCGTCCAGGCTCAGCTTCTCAACAACCTTGTGCTTGGTAACTATCCTGTTCTGGTCTGATTTTTTTAGTTCAACAACAACTCCGCTTGAAATTCCGCAGGCAATTGCAGGAGCTCCATGGACAACAAAGTGCTCTCCAAAAAGAATCACTTTTCCATTTGCCTCTCCGGTGCTCATTTTATCCCTTTGGTTTTCTTCCTCTTACTTTCGGAGGTTTGATGTCTGGATATGCTTCTGTCAGCATAAACGTGCTGGCATATGGCCTGAATCCTATTGCCTCAAGCACCTTGCAGATCGTGTATGGATCTTCTGATCCGATTTCAGAAAGGCAGAGGGCAGCATTTCCATAGGATTTTCTTTTTCCTTTTGTGATTGCCTGGACTTTTGCATCGTCCATTTCCGATCCTGCAAATTCAAAGGACTTGTTTACAACAGAATGGTTGATGCCGGAGAGGATTCCTGATACCTCATAGTCCTTTACATTATCGAGGCCAAGCTTCTTTATTGAAATCCATTTCTTGTATTTTCCGACAAATGCAATGACGTCGCTCGGTTCCTCAGGCTTTGGCTTTGTTTTTGCCTTTCCATCGACCTTGAACCTGACTCCTGCCTCTGTGAGAAGCTTGTTGAACAGATATGAATCTGCAGCATGGATCAGTTTTGGCTCAGGCAGTGTTTCCTTTGCCCATTTTTTCCAGGCAGTCCCGTTTTTCTGGATATAGTCTGCCACATCCTCAACGCCGTCTCCGTCAAAATCAACGAATTTGTCGATTGCCTTTGTATCAATTCCTGAGAATTCAAATGCAAATGGCTCTATCATGGAGCTGACATCGCTCAGAATTCTTGATACTTCCTTTTCATCAGCATCCACCAGGTCATAATAGGATGATGCCTTGAATTTCTTGTGTGATCCACTAAGAATTATTTCATCTCCACCGTACATATTTTTTACCTCTTAAAACCTTTCAGGTTTATGAATATAAATGTTATCTTGCTAGGTCAAAATTAAAAACATTGGAGGTAAATGATTCCCTATGGCAGGCCGCGGTACCCAGCACAAAAAACAACTCCACAAGAAACAGGAAAAAACATTGCCCAAGCCACAGGCCAGTAAGCCTGCGCCAGTAAAGAAAAAAGTCGCGGTTGTTGTCGGAAAGGCATATACCCTGGAGGAAATCCAGAGTCTTCTCGCAGACCTCTCTGGTCAAAATACTGACAGGGAGATTGCAGCAGTTGTGGAATTTGCTGAAAACCAGGGCGCAATATCCGAGGCAGCAGCAACTGCTCCAGAAGTCTCCGGAACAGAAATCATGGAACTTGTAATTGCCGCTGTATTGAAGAACCAGTCAAAAATTTTGACACAATTCGAAGTGCAAAGAAAAGTAAAGGCACTGAGCTTTATTGCAAAATCATCTGCAATCCCACCTGAAACTGCAAAAAAGGCAGAATCTGCCCTTGTCAGAATAAATCCGACCAAGACTGAGCTAAAAGAGACAAAGCAAGAGCCTGCCCTTGTGAAAACCCCATATACTCCAGCGCAGGTTAAAACTTTGGTTCAGAATCTCGAGAGCAGGATAAAGGAAGTGAAGATTCCAGCTGCAATACAGTTTATCGTTGATTATCCAAAGATAGCACCTACTGTTGCAAAAATTCCAATGCTTACTGTGACAACTGTAACAAACAAGGCAGTTGAGGTAATCAAAGACAATACTGATGCAGTGATCTCATCTATGGTGGCAAAGAAAATGCGCCCTGCCCTCATATTCCTCTCATCGCTTTCCCAGGTTCCTATTGCAATACAAAAGAAAGCGCATGCTGCAGCAGAAAAACTCAAGGTTTCACTCCCTAAACCAGGCGAGGCAACAAAAGTAAGGCCTCTTGCAAGAGCGCCTGGCGAGGATGTGGAATCTCTCAGGTCAAAGGATTATTCTCCATTTGAGCTTTCTGCCCTCTGCAACGGGTTTGGAAGCACTGAGAGGGTCAGGGTTGTTGCAACTGCAATCGAATTCCTGAAAAATTATGATATCATTGCAAAAGCAGTTTCCAAAACTCCTGAATATACAATTACTGATGTTTCAAAGCTGGCAGTTGCGGCCATAGATAATCATCTTGATGCAATCCTGAAGCAGCTTGCCAAAAAGCGCGATGTCAATGCAGTAAGGTTTCTTGCAGAATCAAGCAAGTTCTCTTCAAATGCCAGGAAACGTGCGGCAAAGCTTCTGAAACTGATGTCCAATCCATTTGCCGACAGGAAGAAGTAAGAATAAAAATGTATTTGCATATTAGATGTGCTGATGCCCCTGTGGCACAGTATTCTAAACCACTTAGTTTGGAATGTGCAACGGTAGCGCGCGTCCTTGGTAACTTTTTGGAATAGCGGTTTTGGGCCGCCTTTTCCTAAAAGGCGGAAAGGACGAGGTCGCGAGTTCAATTCTCGCCGGGGGCTTTTCTTTTTTATCAAAAAATAATTTTGGAAAACTCTTTTAAAATATCTCAAGGTAAATGAGAAAACATGAGACTTATTTTTGCAGTATCCCTGGTTTTCATGATTCTTTTTGGATGTACTCAGACTTCTGATTCCGATGAAGTAAACGGAAAGATGGAAGAGCTTGAGCAGAAGCTTGATTCAATAGAAGAGAACATGGAAGAGCTTGAAGACAAGGTCGAAGAGCTCGAGGAAGAAGTGGATGAGATAATGGCAGTTGAGCCTGAAGTGGAAGCTTCGGAAGAGCCTGAAGAAGTTTCAGATGACATGGTCCAGTTCAAAGTAACCATAGAGAATGTCCATTCAACATATACTCTTTCCCCGGGAGTCTTTGTTGCGCACAAGCCTCCTGCAAGCATCAGCTATGTTGGAAAACTGGCTCCACCGGAGCTTGAGCCCCTTGTTGAATATGGAAACACTACTGAATTCTACAAATACGTCTCAGAGCTTGATGGTGTTGTTGCGACTTACTCGCTGGATGAGCCGCTTGGCCCTGGAGAGAGTACTTCATTCAATATGGCAGTTCCCCGGGACAAGCCAAGAGAGACATATTTCTCGGGCCTGATGATGATAGTTGAGACCAATGACGGTTTTGCACTTGTAGACAATATTGCACTGTTTACTTCTGGCAATGGTGCTAAGAACTCAACTACAAATGCGCAGAACTATGATGCCGGAACCGAGGAAAACGAGCTTGTAGGCAGCGGATTTGAAGGCGGGCAGCCAGATCCTTCAAAAGGATCAGAAAATGTTGACAATGGAACTCCGACCAGTCCGCAGAGGCCTGTAAGTCATCATCCACAGGTGCCAAAAACAGTTATGAAAGTAATTGTTAATCCAATCTAATTTTTTTATTTCAAAAATCAGCGCTAAAATCATTAGAGCCAGTCATCTGGTTCAATGATCTTCTTATGACAAACATCATCTTGAAGTGGTTTCTCCTGAGATCCTCCTCGCCCCATGACTCTGTTTTTTCTCCGGAAAGCCGTTCATATGCAATTGCAATATTATGAAGGGCTCCTCCATCTACTGCTATTTCATGTCCTGAATTTAGGTCAAGAGTTTCCCTAAGCACTATTTTTCCCTCATCTGAAAGTTCTCCGTCTGCTCCGACATAATGCGGATGGAGCATCTGCACCATTCTGTGCGCAGGATGGTCTAATTCAGAAAAAGCATCCTGAAATTCCCTTATTTCTTCAGCCTTCATTGGTTTTGCAGATTCAACATCTGCGAAAGATCTGTCATCACGGATCCTGAATACAGCTGCTCTGTACTCTGGAGGAATCAATGAACTGTCAACTTTGCTTCTTGCGAGGCGGTCAATTGTATTTGCAATGTCTCCCAGAGGATTCTTTGCATTTATTACTGTCGGGTTTTCAAATGACTGGGTCTCAAGAACCTCGCATTCAAATGGTCTTTCATAGTCAAAGTGCATTTGGATTATCTTGGCATCAATATGCCTGAGCAGCTCTTCCCCAACAAGTCCTCTTGGTCCTGTGAATGTATTTCCTATGGGCGTATATGTGAAAACGGTGGTGCCATCAGGATTGAATCCGTCAAACGATGTCATCCTGCTCTTTAATCTCTGGGGGTGAATTCCTATCTGGTCAGGAGGCGGTCTTCCCTCAACATGCATCACATGCTCGCTTTCAATGACGCTTGTTATCTTTAGGATCTCTACGATCTCATCGTATACTTCCTCTTTTTCCATTGTGCTGCTTGGAATGAATACCTTATGAGTAGTGCTGCCTCGATCTCTTTTGACCATTATCGTAAATAGGGTTGCAGTTGAGGTTTCTTTTTCTCCCATGATCTCTGCTTCAATTCCTCTTGCCTCAAGCACTGTCTCAAGTGCTTCTCTCTTTGTCCTTGGCATGTTGATAGAACTTGGATCTACTATTATCTTTGTTCTGTCCCTGTTTATCATTTCCCTGGCTTCTTTGATTTCAGAGGCAAGCTTCACTAATGTTTTCCCATATCTCAATCTGGCCTGGAATGTGGAAAATACCCTATTTACTGTGTTTAATATGATTTGCTTGATGCGACCTGATCAGTGTTTGGAAGGAAAATCCCAGAAATAAGCGGTGTCCTTCCTATAAATACCTTCTCTTCTCTGTCGGTATCTGGCCTAATGGGGCGTACTACTGATCTTTTTGCCATGGGAACACTTTGGGGGGATATATTTTTTCTATCTGATTTGTGGTGTTTATTCTATTTAAATGTTTTGGTTATTTGCTGTGGAAGTTGCCTTCCTTGTCTCGTGTGTACTTGTGTGTACCATCAACACTACAAACATATGTGCCGTCTTTTTCTTTTAGTGGGGACCATAGTCCCTTGAATATGTGACAGTTTGGGCATGCGGGCATATTTTTCACCTGGTCAAGGAATCTATTATGTTTAGACTTTTAAATATCTTGCGGCTCTATAATTGCCATGAAACTTTTATTTGCAATAATTTTCGGAATCATATTGATGTTTGGTTGTACTACAACCGAAGTTCCTGATGAGCCTGCTGCTCCTGCACCAGAGCCACCAGAAGAGCCGGATGAGCCGGCAGAGCCTGAGGAAGAGCCTGAAGAGACAATGACATGCGAGGAGTATTGTCCGACTCAGCCTCATATTGAATGTGTAGGGCAGTGGAATATTTCCGGAGAATATCCTGACTGTGATTGCACCTATGTATGCGATGCTGCCCCAGAAGAAGATGAGCTTGATGTTGATGATCTTGTTCAGCCTTCAGACAAGACAGTCGGCACTATGCTAAACGAAGGTCTTGACAAGGTTCGCCTTGACTTTTACAGGGAAAATGACGGTTCTTTTGAAGAGACCAGATATACCTGGAAGAGGGCTGCAACTGCAGATCCAATGCCTGGTGAAGTTGGCTTTGATCTTGCTCCACTGACAGATGTCAAGTTCGATGGCAAGACCATCGACAGCCTGCAGGGAGTTGGGTTTGCCGTCTTTAACGGATCTTCCAAAAACACAAAGGCCCTTGGAGTAGTGGTTGTTCTTGACAAGATGACAATGCTTGACGATTATACTGGCTCAGATGCATTTGATGTGGAATATTTCCCTTCTGTAGAGCACCGATACTTCAAGGACTGCTGGGTTTACTCAAAGGATTTCAGCAAGAACATGGATTCTGAGTGGGTGAGCACCTATTTCGTGCAGTGCGAAGCGGTATTTTCACTGGAAGACTAGGCATTGGTTTATAAATTTCATCTTCGATGGGTGTTACGACCAGAAAAAAGCCGCAATATGCGGAGTTGTTGCCCATGGAAAATGAATATATAATGGGCTGCCCTGAGTGTTCCATGTTCAGCTGCGTAAATTCCGCAGTTATCAAGGACGGGGAACATTTCAAATGCAGTGCCAACCCAATGCACAAGTTCATGCTCGGAGAAGACGGATTCCTGAAATCCGTTTAAATGCGATACTCTGTTTCGGTGTTGCTTCTCCCTCTTAGAATTTTTGCTCTATTTTTATTTTTTTCACTTCTCTCCGTCTTCTTTAAAAACTTTGTTTTCTTAGCACCTTTATGAACAGAATTGTTATTGTATTTGCATTGATGGCCTTGGCGAGTTTTTCTTTTGCTGCAAATGTCAGCACATGCCAGGTAATTACCAGTCCTGATATCTACGATCAGACTGTTGATCTGACAGGAGCTCCGAATGACGCAGCTCCAATTGTGGGAACAGCATGTATACTCATCAATTCTTCTGATGTTATTTATGACTGTCATAACTATGATATCACGAATAATGGGACTGGAGGATTAACTCATGGAATCGTTTCCAACGGTCCGCTTACCAATGTTACAATAAGAAACTGCGATGGCATCTCCCAGTTCACCAGGGGAATATATGTCAGGCAGACAAACAACAGTTATGTTCATGATAATGTTCTCTTCAACAGCAGCGCCCACCACGGCCTGATTGTGGACCAGAGCTTCTATGGCAGGTTTGAAGACAACGATGCATTTGGCAATGCACTTCGGGGTATCTATGTAACCAATTCAGACTACAACAACTTTACCGGAAACAATGCTTCTCTAAACGGAGATCGCGGATTCTTCATCCAGAACTCCAATTACAACCGTTTTGTTGACAACAATGCAGACAATAATGTTGAGGTAGGATACCTTGTAACTACAAGTGTCGGCAACACATTCATCAACAGCAATGCCTCAGGCCTGAATCAGGATTATGGTTATCATCTTGATCGCGGATCCGGACACAACGTTACAAGCTCCACTGCCCTGTTCAATGACATTGGCTTCTATGTTGATGATTCAAACTACAATGATTTTGTTGATGTGAACGGTTCCCTTGGAGATGATGGCCTTAGGATTTATGATGCAATTGGAAACGTTGTTGACCAGTCTTATTTCTGCGACAATAATGCAAACGGTTTCTATCTCCTGGATGCAAGTGCCAATACTGTCCGTGATACTATCTCATGCAGCAATGGAAGGAGCGGTTTCAATCTCGAGGATGGGTCAAATAATAATGATTTCATCAATGTGAATGGTTCAGGAAACGACAACAATGGTATGAATGCACTTGACTCTAATGGAAACGAGGTTGATCCATCGTATTTCTGCGATAACGGCGATAACGGAATATATTTCAACAATTCAAACAACACAATGATCCAGGATTCATTTGTGTGCAACAATACTGAGGACGGAATGCACATATCATTCTCAAATTCTATTACAATAACAAATAACACTGCATATGATAACGGAGGGGCCGGAATCGAAACCGAGGAGATCCTCTCAGGACTTACAGTTACTGGCAACACAGCCTATGGAAATACTGACAACGGAATCCACCTTTTCAATTTCTTCTATAATACTGCTCCTGCTACGATAAGCGGAAATACGGTATATGGAAACTCGTTCAATGGATTTGAATT
>Ga0180431_10006418_pt1 | contig 13956 bp, 9 predicted proteins | sample SS_ome_11_FD_132459 | JGI IMG/M metagenome (GOLD analysis project Ga0180431, IMG submission 132459) | Hypersaline lake sediment archaeal communities from the Salton Sea, California, USA - SS_1_MS_1 metaG | ecosystem: Environmental > Aquatic > Non-marine Saline and Alkaline > Hypersaline >... | reverse complement strand
CGATTCGAGTCGGGAGAACTCAAACCGCTGCCGGTGACCGTCCAGCCGGCCGCTGAGGCAGTCGCCGCCTTCCGAGACATGCGGCAGGCCCGGCACATCGGCAAGCTCGTGATCGACTTCAGCACGCCGCCGCCGACGGCAAGGCCGGCGGAGCCGACAGGCTTCTCCTGCCGCGGTGACGCCAGCTATTGGATTGCCGGCGGGCTCGGCGGCTTCGGCCTCGAGGTGGCCCGCTGGCTGGCCGACCGCGGCGCCGGCACGCTGATTCTGGGTGGCCGCAGCCTGCAGGTTTCGGCCGAGGCAGCCGAGGCAATCGCTGCGATCGAGGACGCCGGCACCCGGGTGCGGCTGTTGCCGGCTGACATCACCCGGCCCGAGGACGTGCGGCGGGTGCTGGCGACGATCGCCGCCGAGGAGCGACCGCTCAAGGGCATCTTTCACACGGCGATGGTGCTTGAGGATCGGCTGCTGGTTGACCTCGACCATGACACCCTCGACCGGGTCCTCTGGCCCAAGCTGCTCGGCGGCTGGAACCTGCACCAGGAGTCCCTCGGCCTCGAGCTTGAGCAGTTCGTGCTGTTCTCCTCCCTCTCGAGCGTCTTTGGCCACGCCGGCCAGGCCAACTACGCCGCCGCCAACGCCGCCCTCGATGGCCTCGCCCATCACCGGCGGGCTCTCGGCCTGCCAGCCACGGTGATCAACTGGGGGCATCTCGGAGAGGTCGGCTATCTCTCCCGGCGGGATGAACTGGCGGCCCGGCTTGAGCGGCAGGGAGTGCTCTCCTTCACGGTGCAACAGGCGATGGACTGCCTCGGCCACGCCCTCACCTCGCACGAGACGCAGCTGAGCGTTCTGCGGATGGACTGGACCCGCTGGCGGGGCCTGGGCATCACCGACAACGTGCCGCCGAAGTTTGCTCACCTGTTGCAAACAGCTTCGGGCACTGCTGCTGGTGATCCGGCCGCAACCGTCACTCCGGAAACCCTGCAAACGGCCGACCCACCGGAGCGGAGACGGCTCGTCGACCAGCTCGTGCGGAGGAAGACCGCGAGCCTGCTGGGGGCCGCTGCCGACCGCCTTGAGGTCGACCGTCCGCTGCTGGAACTCGGCCTCGATTCGCTGATGGCAGTCGAACTGCGAAATTGGATCGACAACCAGACCGGCGTCAACCTGCCGATGGCGGCGATCCTGCGGAGTGCCGGCGTGACCGCCGTGACCGGGCTGATTTGCGAGGCGTTCTCAGTCGATCCAGCCCCGGCCGGTGAGCCGGTCAAACCGGTCGATCAAGCAACCGACGAGAACGCCGGCCGCAAGCCCGCCACCGCCTCCGGGCCCCGAATCTTTCCAATGTCGGCGGGCCAGCAGGGCCTCTGGGCCGCCTTTCGACGCGATCCGGCCGCCACCGCCGCCAACGTCTTCCTGCCGACCCGCGTGCGGGCGGCACTGCAGATCGAGGCCCTCAAGGCGACGATGGAATTGCTGGTCAGCCGCCACGAGGCCCTGCGGACGACCTTCAGCGATGCGGGCGGAAACTTGCACCAGCGGGTGCATGCCAGCCTGCCGCCCGAATTCAGCCTCACCGATGCCAGCGGGCTTGAACTGGAGGAGGTTCGCCGCCTGGCGACCGCGGCCGCCCAGCAGCCCTTCGACCTCAAGCGGGGACCGCTGTTGCGGGTGCATGTCTACCGGCTGGCCGACGACGACTGGGTGGTGCAGGTCTCCGCCCACCACATCGCCGTCGACTTCTGGTCGCTGATCCTGCTGTTGGAAGAGGCTGCCGCCAGCTACGCCGACCTGGCGGCTGGGCGAGCGAGCCGGCCGGCCGCGGCCACCAACGACTATGCCGACTTTGTGCAGCGGCAGCGGAATCTGCTGACCAGTGAAACCGCGATCGGCCTGCGAGCCTTCTGGCAGAAGCAACTCGCCGACATGCCGCGGACGCTTGAGTTGCCGCTGGATCACCCCCGGCCGCCGCGATTCACCGGTCGGGCAGCCTGCGAGTCACTCAGCTTTTCTGCCGCGGCCTCCGCTGCTGCCGGCCAGCTGGCGGCTGCGACGGGCGTGACTCCGGCGGCGGTGATGCTCGCCGCCGTCAAGGTGCTGCTGGCCCGGTTTGCCGGGCAAACCCGGTTCCTCATCGGCATGCCCTTTGCCGGCCGCAGCGAGCAACGCTTCGAGGATACGGTCGGCTTCTTCGTCAACCTGCTGCCGATTCCCGCTGCGGTTGACGATGGCCCCACCTTTCGCGAGCTCATTCGGCGGACCGGCGACACCCTGATGGCGGCGCTTGAGCACGAGGACTATCCGCTGACCGCCATCATTGCCGATGCCCAGTGCGGCTACGACCCCAGCCGCAGCCCGCTGTTTCAGGTCAGCTGCACGTTTGAAAAATCACACCGTCGCAATGAGGTGGGCCGGGCCGGTTTCCTGTTTCCGGACCGGGCCGAGGCGGTCAGCTTCGCCGGGTTGCGGCAGGAGAGTTTCCCGGTGCCACAGCAGGCCTGCAGCCACGACCTGGAGTTTGTCTTCGAGCAGACAGCCGACCGCTTTCGGGGCATGCTGATCTTCTGCCGCGATCTCTTCGAACCCGCCACCATCACCGGGCTGGCCCGCAGCCTCGAAGGCCTGCTCGCCAATCTCGTCGCCGCGCCGGACACGCCGGTTGCGACGATCCCGGCGGCAGCCTCTGCCAGCCTGCCGCCGGTCCGGCCGCGGTGCGAGCTGACTGTCGGTGACCTGCTCGACCCCGTCATTCAACGGCGGGGCGTTCATCCGGCATTTCAGCTCGGTGACCAGCAATGGTCCTATCAGGACCTCGGCGGCATGAGCGACGCCCTCAGCCGCGCGATTGCTGCCGGCGGCGGTGGTGACCTCGTGCCGGTCGTTGCCGACCGTCGCCAGGGAATGCTCGCCACGGTCGCAACCCTGTTGGCTGGTGCTGCCCCACTGCCGGTCGATGCCGCCCAGCCGGCGGCGTCACTGGACGATCTGCTCAAGACCGCCAACAGCCGCCTGATCGTCACGGCAGGCCTGCAGGGGAATGCACCGCCGGCCACGACCGCCGCGATCAGCATCGACCTCGCCACGCTCTCTCGCACCAGGGTGGCGACCGACTCGCCGGACGCCCGCCCCCGCCGGCAGCGGCCAGGGCAAAGGCGACGGGAGACCGGCGGCCCGCAGACCGTCGCCTCCGCAACCGAGCGATCGGATTGGCCCGCCCTGCCGCGGCCGGTCGCCGCCGATCTCGCCTATTGCATCACCACCAGCGGCTCGACCGGCCGGCCGCACGGCGTGCTTGTCGAACAGGCCGCCCTCGCCAACCTGCTCAGCTGGCGGCAGGAGGCAATCCCGGTCCGGCCGGAGGATCGGACGCTGCTGCTCTTCTCACACCAGTTCGACGCCGCCCTCGGCGTCACGCTGGCAACACTCGTCGCCGGGGCAACGGTGGTCGTGGCCGACGACAACAGCCACGACCTCGGGCGGCTGATCGATCAGCTGATCGCCGCAGAGATCAGCATCCTGCCGATCATCCCCTCACTGCTCCAGCTGCTGATTGAGCATCCCCGATTCAGCAACTGCACCAGCCTGCGACAGATCTGGTGCGGCGGTGAACCCCTGCCGCCGGCACTGGCGAGGACCGTCGGGCAGTTGCCCGGAATCGAACTCTGGAACTGCTACGGGCCGACCGAGGCGACGATCGAGGCGGCCTGTTGGAAGGTCGACCCGGACCTCTGCCAACACCGGCTGCGAACCCCGATTGGCGAGGCCGCCGCGGGTGCCGGTCTGGTCGTGGTGGACGACCAACTGCGGCCGGTCCCTGACGGAATGCCGGGCGAACTGGTGATCACTGGCCCGGGACTGGCCCGCGGCTATCTCGGCGAGCCCGACCTGTCCGCCGAGCGATTTGTGCGGCTCCCGCCAATCGCCGGCACCGCTGCCGAGCCGATCCGCAGCTATCGCACCGGCGACCGCTGCCGCCGCCGCTGGGATGGCGGCCTCGAGTTCCTGGGGCGACTCGACGACCAGGTCAAGCTTCGCGGCCACCGGCTGGAGCTGGGTGAGATCGAAGCCTGCCTGCGGGCTCATCCAGTTGTGGCCGCTGCTGCGGTCACACTCCTCGCCGCCGGCACGCCGACGGCCCGCCTTGCTGCCTACGTCGTCGCCGCCGCTGACGACGATCCACCTGACCCCGGCGCGATTGTCCACCAACTGCGGCAGCACCTCGCCGCCCGGCTGCCCGCTTGGAAGCGGCCGGCGACGATCACGGTGCTGGCGTCGCTGCCGACCACCGCCAGTGGCAAGATCGATCGATCGCGACTGCCGGTGCCGACCGACACGGCCCAACCGGCCGAGTCGTTGCTGCCGCCCCGGACACCGCTGGAAGCGCAGCTGGCCGATGCCTGGCAAGAGACCTTGGGCCTGAACCAGGTCGGCATCGGTCAAAACTTTTTCGATCTTGGCGGATCCTCGCTGCAAGCAGCGGTGCTGGCGGCAAGCCTGAGCCGCGACCTCGGGGTTGAGGTGCCGACCGTCCTGTTCTTCGACCTTGCCAACATTGCAGCGATCGCCCGCAGACTTGGAGAGCTCCACCCCGCTGCCGTCGCCGCCCGCTTTGGCGAGGAATCGCTCGGACCGGTGAACGACGCGACCGCCGCCGACGGTCACCCCCTTGTCGTCCCACTCAAACCTGACGGGCAGTTGCCACCGCTGTTTATGATTCATCCTCCAGGTGGCATCGTCGTCTGCTACGCGGCCCTCGCCCGGCAGTTCCCCCACGACCGGCCGCTGTTAGGTATCCGCTCCCGCGGCCTCCACGGCGACGAGCAACTTCCCGACAGCCTCGAGGCGCTGGCTGCCGAGTATGTGGCTGCGATTCAGGAAACGCAGCCGACCGGTCCCTACTTTATCGGCGGCTGGTCGCTCGGCGGCGTGATCGCCAGCGAGGTTGTCCGCCAGTTGCTCGCGGCCGGTGAACAAGTCGACCGGCTGCTGCTGCTCGACTCGGCCCTGCCCGCAGGAAGCGGCGAAACCGAGGCCTGCAGCGGCCGGGAATACGGCCTCGAGCTCCGTCTGCGGGATCTCGGCCGCCTGCCGGCGGAAGAGCAACTGCCGTTCCTCTACGACCATGCCCGCCAGCTGGGGCTGATCGAGGAGACGGCTCCGGAGGAGCTCGTCGCCAAGGTGCTGGCGGAACTGCAGCGGCTGTTTGCCCACCATGCCCGGCTCTGCAGCGACTACCGGCCCGGCGAACTGCCCGTCGACGCGGTGCTCTTCCGGCCGCTTGAGACACCGGGCGACGCACTCGGCCCTGCCGATCGCGGCTGGGGTCGGCTGCTGCGGTCGGTTGAAGTCCGGCAGGTGCCCGGCCACCATCACAGCATGGTTGCCCAGCCCCATGCGACCGCCTTGGCCGCGGCGATCGAGGACGCCCTCGCCGAGGCGGCTGTATCGGCATAATCGTCGAGCGTTGCCCCCGCCTCGGGGCCGTGCCGGCCGCGGTTCGGGTGAGGCTGCGGTTTGCCGCTGCATCGTCGACACCCGCAGGTTCACGCCGGCGGGTGCTCAGCGACCGAGGGGGCACCGCTCGCTGCCGTGTCACCCACGATCCGCCCGTCGAGCATTTCGATGGTGCGATCGGCGCGGGCGGCGATTGCAGGGTCGTGGGTGACAACGACCAGCGTCAGGCCGCCTGCGGTGTGCAGGCGACCGAGCAGGTCCATCACCTCAGCCCCGCTGGTGCTGTCGAGGCTGCCGGTCGGCTCGTCGGCCAGAATCAACTGCGGGTCATTGACAACCGCCCGGGCGATCGCGACCCGTTGCCGCTGGCCGATGGAGAGTTCGCCCGGCAGATGGCCGGCCCGCTCGGCGAGGCCGACCTGACCGAGCAGCGCATCGGCCCGGGCAATCCGCTCGGCGTCGGTCCGGCCATCTCCGAAAAGGGGCAGCTGGACGTTCTCCCGGGCGGTGAGGTTGGGCAGCAAGTGGAATGCCTGGAAGACAAAGCCGACCTCCCGGCTGCGGTAGCGATCGCGGCCGGCACCGGTCGGCAGCGGCCGTCCCCGAAACAGGATGCTGCCGGCGGTCGGCTCATCGAGGCCGCCAATCAGCTGCAACAGCGTTGACTTCCCGCAGCCGCTCGGGCCTGTCACCGCGAGGAACTCACCGGCCTGAAACTCCAGTGACACCCCGGCCAGGGCCTGGACATTGCCGTCCCGATAGGTCCGGCTCACCCCCTGCAGAGAGACCAACGGACCGGCCCGCTGGCCGGTGTGCCGATCCTGGCGAGCTTTCAGACTTGATTCCACGCTCACTCCTCCATGACGATCAGGGAACAGTCGGTGCTGACGGGAGACGACCGAAGATGTCGCACATTTCAATTCTGCCATCCATCCGGCACGCTGTCGCCGCAGCGGTGCTGACCGTCGGGCTGACCGACGCGGCTCTGGCTGTTGATCAGGCGGCCGCGTCGCTGCCCCGGGTGCCGCCGGGGACCGCCGCAGTCGCCCCGTCCGCGGCCCGCTTCAACCGGGTTGTCTATCTGGCCGTTTCGCGGATCGCCAGCGGCGATGCCGAGGCGGTGCCGACGCTGATCCGCAACCGCGTGCCGCTGTTCACACTCGCCTTGCTGGCAACCGTCAATCGGGTCGAGGCCGGCAACGCAGCCTCGCCCTATCGGCTCGCCGAGGTGGGGGCGGGCTACGCCGTGCCGCTGGACGGCAGGCTGATTGTCATCGACCCGAGCGGCCCGCCAGCCGCTGCCGGCATCGACCTCGTCGGCAGGCAGGTGCTCGCGGCCAACGGCCGGCATCTTGCCGAGCTGCGGCTGGTCGGCGGCAACGACACGATGCAGGTGATCGACGTCGACGCGCTCTTTCACCGCGACGGCCGGCATGCACCGCTGGTGATGCGGCACTTGGTCTGGGTGGAACCGACGTCGGGGCAAAGTTTTTGCTGTGTCTGGCTGCTCACCGCATTGCCCGATGGCAGCTATCGGCCGACTGCCGATGCTCCCCGGTGGCTCCGGGAGGGCACCCGAGACGATCGGGCCATTCATGTTGACAAGGCACAGTTTTTTCTCGGCATGCCCACCCGCGAGGCCTTTGCCTTGACCGAGCTGCCGCCCGGGACTGACCTCACCTGGTCAACCGACCTCCGGCAGGCAGCGACGGCAGCCCGCTATTCCGACGCGACGCTGCGGCAGCTGGCCGCGGCGGTCACTCGGGCGGTCGAGCCGCTGCGGCGGCCGGCTCGCTGAGCAGGCCGGGGTCGCCGGCGAAAACCTCGTCGAACCGACTCACCGTCAGCTGCACCGCCCGTGCCCGGCAGGCGAGGGCGGCATGGTAGCCGGGCTGGAGTCCGAGCAGGGTGAAGCCAAGCGGTTCGCCACCGGGATCACTCGCAGCCGGCAACTGCGGCTGAATCAGCCGGGAAGCGGGCGGGCTGCGGCCGGCGTCGACGGGCAGTCGCGGCAGCTCGGCCGGCAACATGCACTGCCGCAGCCGATCGCCGATGCCGGTGCCGAGCGCCTTGAAGACCGCCTCCTTGGCGACCCAGGCATCGAGGACGGCCGCCGCCCGCTGCAGCTCGGGCAGCTGCCGCCAGCGGGCCAGCTCCGGCGGTGAAAAAATCGTACCGGCCATCAGCCGGGCCCAGTCGGCAGTCTGATTTGGCTTCCCAAGTTCAAGATCGATGCCGAGCGGACCATGACGAGAGACGGCGACGAGCCCCTCGTCGCCCGAATGACTGAGGTTGAACTCGAGCAGGCCGGCAAACGGCCCCGCCAGCGCCGGCTTTCCCTGGGGACCTGTTGTCAATTCGACGGCTCCCGGCGGGGCGTCAAGCAGCCAGCCCAACAGCTGCCGCAGCCTCCCCCGGCTGACGACCGCGCGGCGGCGCACCTCGGGCAGACGGCGGCCGGCCCGCTCGCGTTCGGCGGTCGACAGCAGCCCGGCGAGCTGCTCAACCTCGGCAGCCGTGGCGGCGAGCGACAGCCGGACAATCGCGACGGCCATCGCCTGACGGCCGGCGCTGGCGGTTTCGCGGGCCTCTGGGGGGTTGGGCAAGCTGGCCATCACCGCGGTCCCCGGCACAGGCAAGGGGATTTAGGCAGGCTCCGCAAGCCACCGTGATCAAGGCGGGGTCTCGGTTTCCGGGAAGAACCCGGCCTGACCGGCAGCCGATTTCTCAGCGGGAGGAACCGGGAATTGGTCCGAATGTCGTCGATCCGCCGACTACTGCCAGTGATGTGCCTGCTTACCGCGGGCGTGACCGTCGCCGGCTGTCGCCACAACCCCATGAAGGTTTTCATGCAGGGAACGATGGGGATGACCGGCGACATGGCGATGAACGGCTCGATGGACATGCGGGGAGATCTCGGCGTCGACGGCACGATTGTCACGTCGCTGAAGACCGACAACCGGGCGTCGCCGCTGGCTCCGGTTGTGGTCCGTGACGGCGGGGGCCTCGGCCGGGTTGCGATTGTCGACGTCGACGGCCTGCTGCTCAACCGCAACATCGGCGGGCTCGGCTCGATGGGTGAAAACCCGGTGGCCTTGTTCCGGGAAAAGCTCGAGGCGGTCGCCGCCGACCAGCATGTCACCGCGGTTGTCCTCAGGATCAACAGTCCGGGCGGAGGCGTGACCGCCTCGGACATCATGGCCCGCGACCTCCAGGCGTTCCGCATGCAGCGGGGCATTCCGGTCGTCGCCTGTCTGATGGATGTGGGGGCCGGCGGCGGCTATCTACTCGCCTCCGCGGCTGATCTGATCATCGCCCACCCCACCACCCTCGTCGGCGGCCTCGGCGTCATCCTCAACAGCTACAACCTCGAGGAGACGATGGCCCAGTTCAACGTGATTGCGCGGCCGATCAAGTCGGGCGCCATGATCGACGCCGCCTCGCCAATCCGGCCGCTGGAACCAGAGGAACTGGCGATGCTCAAGGGCCTTGCTGAGCAATTCCACAGCCGGCTGCAGCGGCAGATTCGCGGTGGCCGCCAGCGGCTCGCCGACAACGACCTGTTTGACGGCCGGGTGGTCGCCGGCGACGCGGCACTGGCAGCGGGGCTCGTCGACCGGCTCGGCTACCTCGACGACGCCATCGTCGAGGCCAACCGACTCGCCGAAGCTGGGGACGGACCGGCGGTGGTGATGTTCCGCCGCGACAACGACCGGGCCCACACGCCGCTGGACATCACCCCCAACCTGCCGCTGCAGTCGATCCTGCTGCCGCTGAATGTTCCCGGGCTCGACCGCAGCCAGCTGCCGACATTTCTCTATTGCTGGCAGCCCGAGACCAGCCTCGCCGCCGCGGCCGGCGGCTGAGACGGTTCGAGCTGTTGCAGCCAACAGGACCGCGGCGCCAGGCGCGCGTTGGCGCCGTCCGCCAGGGCCAGTGCCTCAAGCCAGTCACTCTGCGGCCGCCAACTCCAGCCGCCGCCGCAGGCTGCGAACGCCCTCTTGGGTGATCAGGGGAATCTTGGCCCGCAGCAGATTGCTGCCCCCGAACCAGGCTTCCGGTTCGCTGAACACAAGTCTCGATTCGACAACCACGACAGGCGGACCGGCAGCAGCGTCGCGAGGCAGTTGCCGGGCGACCACGATACCGCCGCCACCAGCGTAGGGTTCGGGGCTGCCCCGAACCCGCTCACCAAGTTCATTTGAGGTGAATCGGGCCGCCGTGGCACGATAGTCGGGCAGGCTGTCGAAGCGGTGATCAAAGGCCCAGGCAACTTCGAGGCTGTCACCGCCGAGCCGCCGCTGCAGCCGGATCACGCCGCGAACCTCGATGCGGTTGAGCAGACTCAGTTGCACCTGCGCGAACCGCTCACTGCCGTCGGCGGCGGCGACGCCGGCCCGGGCGAGCTCTTCGGCGGAGAGTTCGCGGAACGATCCCGCCGGGTCAGTCTGCCCGAGTTCCAAGGGTTCGACGTCATCAGTGCCAGCGCGAGCGTCGTCGAGTCGTGTCCGCAAGGTGAACGCCGTGCGGACCTGATGGCCGACGCGGCGGCCTTGCAGCTCGATTGGCTCAATCTCCACCCGTACCGGCGCCAGCCGACTCTCGGCGGCGAACCGATCCCACCGGTGACGGCCGGCAAGTTCCTGGATCGCCGTAGCGGGAACCACCCCGCGGGGAGGCAGGCGGGCAGCGGCCAGCCTGATGCGGATGCCCGGCGCCAGCGGCAGCCCCTCGCGACGCAGCTGCATCGCCAGCCCGCCGCCGACCTCGGCCGCGTTGGCCAACACCACGCCAGACCCCGGCATCGGCAGCCCGCCGATCCAGATTCCGAGGCCGATACAGCCCCGCGCCAGACACCGCCACATAAATCCTCCTGAGCAGCGACAGCCGGGCGGGCTCAGACCAGCCGCCCCGGGATGCAGGATGAAAGGGGGGACATTCCCCGAGGCCGGGCAGCAATCACGGCCCGCGAGCCGCAGATCTGCCGGTCACCGTCTCTCCGGGGGCACAACCGCTGCGGTCCGGGCAGTCAGTGGCACCGCCACCAGCTTCAAGATAGCTCGATTTCGGGAAGCCTCAAATCGACACTCACCCTGCTCCGCCTTGGCCTCCGCCCGGCGCGGGCCAGTGTGCCGCCCTCAGGCGGCCACCGGACAATGACGACAGGACGAGGCCGAGTTTTGGCGGGGCGACTGCGATCCTGGCCGGCTGCAGGCTGGAATGCCCGAATCAGACGGCGGTGCGGGCGACCATACCCCCGGGCTCCGCGTCGCTGCGAAGAGCCCGCTATGAAGATGTATCGCGGGCACGACGTCGCGACGGTGCTGCGGCAGACCGGCGACTACGGCGGCAATGCCGAGGCGTCCTTGGCAAACACGACGCACCAGTAGGTGTCGTTCCCGATACAAGCAGTGCCGATGCCGAAGGCACGATAGTCGGGCGTCAGGATCGACCGACGGTGCTCCGGTGAATGCATCCAGCCAGCAATGATCCTGGGGGGCTGGGTGGCCGGGTGACCGGCGTTTGCGCCCTTGGCGATGATCTCACCGACAAGGCCCTTGGCTGCCGGTCGCGGATGGACGACGGCGCCGCCGGGCCGGTTTTCAATGAAAAACAGTTGATCCCAGCGGAAATAGCCAGCCTTGACCACGCGATTGGCCGGATGATGGTTGCCGGTTTGCGACTCTTCGAGGCTCCTTGGCGGATCCTCCAAATGCTCCATTCGTTGGTTCCGCGCCATCCATTCGGCGTGGGACTGGGCGGCCTTTTCGAGCGTCGTATCGTAGACTAGCCGCCGGAGCCCGCGGTCCGCCCGCTTTGCGTTCAGCCGCAGGGCCACATCCCGAACAAACGCCGCGGTCTGGGCACCTGCCGGCCGCATCGGCAGCGCGAGGAAAGCCCCGGTGAGCACCGCGAAGAGGATTCGTTTCATGCGGACACCCCTGTTTGGGACCGGGTTGTGCAACTGGTGGATCGGAGTGCGGCAGGCGTGAACCGCAACGGTGGTTTCTATGGGGCCGGGGAAGGCGACATCGCGTTTGTCCGCAGCAGTCATTGGTTTCGCAACTCAGCGGCCTTCTGGAACTCCTGCTCGGCATCCTCGACCCTGCCGAGAGCCCGGTAGCAGAGACCCCGATTTTCGTAATGGTCGGGCTTGCGGGGCTCCCGCCGGATTGCTTCGTCAAGATCGAGGACCGCTTGTTCGTATTCACCCAGATGAAAGAGGCAACTGCCCCGCTGGTGATAAAACACGGCGGCGTGCGGGTAGATCGCAATTGCCTTGGTCATCAATTCGGCGGCGGCGGCAAACTCTTTTTGGGCAGCCTGCTCAGCGGCCATGATTGAGTAGCACGCGGCAAAGCTTTCGCGGATTTCCCGGTCGGAAGGGGCGCGGGCGAGCGCCGCCTCGTAATCGACGATTGCCGGCTCGAACTGCCGGAGTGAGGCGAAGGCGATGCCGCGGCGTTTCAGCAGGGTTGCGTCGTCGGGATTGAGCTCCAACGCGGCCGAGAAGTCTTCGACGGCGGCCGCAAACGCCCCCCGCCTCGTGCGGCACAGCCCGCGTCGCGTGAGCGCCTCGATGTCGGCGGGAAACGTAGCGAGATAGGCCGTGTAGCGTTCTTCCGCCTCTGCGTACCTTTGCTGGAAGAACAGATTGGTGGCCTCGGCGAGGACCTCCTCGGGGGCCGGGGTCGGGACGCCGACCGGCGGAGCCGCCCGCCGCGGTGGGCGGGATGCCAGAAAGCCGGTGACAGCGATCAACCCCAGGACCCCCGCGATGAGCGGCCACCAGGGCCGAGCCTTGCCCGCCGGACCGCTGGCCCGCCGCACCTCAGCGGCAAACTCGGCGGCCGACGCGTGTCGACGATGCGGATCGAGACTCAGGGATTGGCTGCAAACGCTCCGCAGCGGCACCGACAGACCGGCGGCAATAGTTGGATTGCCGGCAAGGATGTCCCGCTTGAGTCGCTGCGGCTCGAGCGATTGGTAAGGGACCTTCCCCGTCAGGATTTCATGGAGCACGATGCCGAGGCTGAAGATGTCGCTGCGGTGATCGGTGGCCTTGCCGAGCAGCTGCTCAGGGCTCATGTAGCGAAGCGTCCCGAGTGACGGGCCCGCTGCACCCGACTTTGCGGCCGACTGAGCGATTCCAAAATCGGCCAGCTTGGCCCGTTCATGATGGTCAATGAGAATGTTGGCTGGCTTGATATCGAGGTGAACAACCCCGTGGAGGTGCGCGTATTCGAGGGCCTCGGCCACCTCGGTGACCCAACGGAGGGCCTCTTCGGGGCTCGGCCTCCGGTCTGCGAGACGATCTGCAAGACTGCCGCCTTCAAGAAACTCGCTGACAATGAAGCAGGAGTCGCCGTCGATGCCGACGTCGTAGACGGGGACGATGCCCTCGTGCCGCAGGCGGGCAACCCGCCGGGCCTCGGCGAGAAACGCGTCTCGCGGACCGACCCGGCCCGGTCTTGGCAGCTTGATCGCCACGGGGCGTTGAAGCCGCTCATCAAAGCCGCGAAACACCTCGGCGAATCCGCCGGCGCCGACCAACGTCTCCAGGCGGTACCTCGCTCCGAGCCGGCCTCCACCCACCGCCGACACCTCGGGGCTTTGCGGCCCTTCTTTCAGCGGCTGCGTCATCCAGGAAACAGCCTTCAGCGCCTCAATTTGGCGGGCGAGTTCCGGGGCGAGATCGGGCCGCTCCGCGGCCAATTCCGCAGCCGGCGTGTCCTGTCCCCGTTCAAAGAGTTCCTCCCAGCGGAGCAACAACTCCGCGAGGACATCTCGATCAGGAAGTCCCGCCAAGTTTGTCATGCAAAAAAACCCTGGCCGCCTGCCAACGGCGTTTTACGGTCGCGAGGCTGATGCCCAGGACATCCGCAGCTTCCTGCTGGGAAAGCCCCTGGTAGAAGAGCAGGTTGACAACCTCCCGGAATTCTTCCGAAAGCCCGTCCACCACTTCGTGGAATTCGGTCCATTCAGTGATGTCTTCCGGTTCATGGGCCATGCGGTCGAACCTGCCGCCGGGCCTGTCCGGTGACTGATGATCGGTGCCATGGTTCCTGCCGAGGCCGAGCGGGCCGTAATAGTGTTTCTTGAAATCGAGGAGTTCGCGGCGGATCTGGGTGGCGGCGAGGTTGAAAAAGTGACGGACGGATTTCGGTTGAACGGTCTCAAGGGCCCGATGCAGTCGCATCATGGCGTTCATGTGAACGTCATCGGTCGCCTCCCACCGCCTGACCGCCGGATACCGCGCGAGCATCGCCCGCGAGAGTTTCAACAGCCGCCCGCAGGCATGATCCAGCAGGCGGCCGCGGGCTTCCTGATCACCGGCGTTGGCGAGGTTGAGGAGCTCCTGAATTTCGGTATCCGAACCCTTTGGCATCGACGGCCTTCCTGCGGCATTCAGGGGAAACCCCATGATACCCCCGCAGGAATGGGCGTCTCGCTCGCCGTGAAAAAATTTCAGCCGTCGCCGGGGAATTGAGCAGCGGT
>Ga0180431_10006416_pt1 | contig 13961 bp, 14 predicted proteins | sample SS_ome_11_FD_132459 | JGI IMG/M metagenome (GOLD analysis project Ga0180431, IMG submission 132459) | Hypersaline lake sediment archaeal communities from the Salton Sea, California, USA - SS_1_MS_1 metaG | ecosystem: Environmental > Aquatic > Non-marine Saline and Alkaline > Hypersaline >... | reverse complement strand
CGGCATCGTCGGCGGAGAGCGAAACATAATCGTAAAGACGGTGAGCGGTGGAGCTTCATGGGTCGCCGTTAGCGGTCCGTCCGATCAGGCCGGGATTGACATCCTGTCGCTTCACATGATTGATACGGATCGCTGGTTCATCTCCTATGTCGATGGGCGTGTTTGGTCAACCCCTGACGCGGGAGGTGACTGGCTAGAATGTCTGTACCCAGACTCAGGCTTCGGGTCCGTGCAGTCCATTTCGTTTATGAACGAGTACGTTGGCCTGATAGCGCATGTGGACGGAGCGGTCGGCTCGATCTACCGAACCATTGACGGCGGAGACACCTGGCAGCTCGTGGACACGTCTAGTGTTAACGCGATCTACGATGTCGCGATGTGCGACTGCAACCAGTACTATGTTGCGGGAGCGTTTTAGTGCTCTACCGATAGGGAACATCGGTGTTTGATCAGGCGGGTTGGAGGGCGCGGCGTTCCCTCTCCCTCCCTCCTTCTCGCCTGATCGTACCAAAAAAAGAGGGAAAATGACAAAGATTTACCAGGCTCAAAATGGCAAGACCTTGCCGCTCAAGCTGATCTCGCCTATGTTGATGGATAAGGTGCGATCCAGTGTTTCCATCCCGGAACCACCGATGTATGAGGCCGAGACGGCCGCTGGCAACATCGAGCGCCATCCGCACGACGAGGAATCGTTGCAGACAGACGAGGATCGGGAGGCGTGGGAGGCGTACAAGATCGCAAAGGCAGAGGCGACCGGAGAGCAGATCGAGCGCATCGTGTCCCTGCTCTTTACGCGTGGCGTTGACTGGGACCAGGTCCCGCTGAGTGACGGCGAGTGGCGCGAGGACCAGGAGGCGTTCGATATCGAGATTCCGACCGATCGACGGGAGTTGTATCGCCACTACATAATGACCGAGATCATTAGCAGCGGCGAAGAGCTGAATGATCTAGTCGCGACGCTGATGGAGCAGACCGGCATACCGAAGGAGGTCATGACGTCCGTAAGGGAGTCCTTTCGCGGTGAAGTGGATGGGGACCCCGGTGCACGACCTGAGACTGCCGAAGTCGGGATGGAGCTACAACCAGAGGTATAACGAGGTTGCGACCGCCCACTTCTGGGGTATACTGCCAGGGGAGTACTGGTCTCTCCCGGTAGAAGAACAAGCGTATATGATAGAGTACTACGAGACAGAGTTGGCGATAGCGGCTAAAAACGAGCATGAGAGACATAAAGCGGTAGAGAAGAGTGGATAAGAACAAGGTTGGCCTAGAGGCTGTTTTTGAGACTGACGCGTTCATGCGAGGTATGAACAAGTACCTCGCGGGCGTCAGGCGCGTCAACCAGAACACCCGCAACGTGTCGATGGGCATATCTTCCGCCGGGCGCGTCATCCAAACCGCTCTAGGGACCGCGCTTGGCTACATGGCGGCCCATGCTATCCCGCAGTTCGTATCCGGTCTCAAAGACATCGGTACCGAGGCCGTTCTTGCCGCATCTCGTGTCGAAGAGCTGTGGCTGGTTCTAGGCAATCTTGCGGCCCAGGCGGGCATTGCGCAGCAAGAGATGCGCAACGCCGTTCGTGGCATCATCGACTACGGCATCAAGACCCAGGTTGCCCAGCAAACCGTCACGCAGTTCATCCGGTACCAACTCGATCTCTCGAAGGCAAACGAGTTGGCGCGTGTCGCCCAGGACGCGGCTGTCATCTCGATGAAGGATAGCTCTGAGGCGCTCGATCTCTTGATCCAGGGTATCATCCGGCACGAGACGCGGCTGATCCGCTCGGCCGGTATCACCGTCGATGCTGAGAAAGCGTTCTGGGACTATGCCGAGGCCCTGGATATTTCCACAAACGAGCTGACGGAGAACATGCGCATCCAAGCCCTGCTAAACAAGGTGCTTGAAGAGGGCGCGAGGATCACCGGGACCTACGAGACGGCGATGCTTTCGGCCGGAAAACAGCTACGCACCTTGGTCGGACGCGAGTTCCCAGAGCTACTGAATCTACTCGGCGCTCCGTTCCAGGACGCATTCCGGGAGACCGTCGTTTCGATGCGCGACATGACGAACGCGATGCGCGATGCGGTCTCCCCCGGCCTGAGCTATGCTGACGCCCTGGCGAAGCTCGGCACCACGTCGGACATGGCGTGGGAGCGACAGTCCGAGCTAACCGAGCTGATGGCAGATGGTCGTCTATACGATTCGCTGCGCAAGCTAGGCGCTATAACCGCTGTGGTGGCTGAGGGAATGGCGGACTTTGCGCGAGACGGGGTCGAGACCCTGATCAACTTCGGCGATAGCGCCGATGCGACTATGTGGCAGATAGCTGAGAACGCGCTGACCTGGGGCGCTAACATCTCGGCGAACCTGGCGACCGGGCTGGTGCGTGGGGCCGTCATGTTCCTCACGACGGCGATGAACACGATCGCGAGCTTCTTTGCCGGATGGCTCGCGCCTGGCTCGCCTCCGCGACTACTACCCGATCTGCCCGACTGGGGTGCGGGATGGATGACCGAAATCCTGCACGGCTTCACGCAAGCCGACTTTGACGTGCTGCGTTCGGTGCAGCAGCCGCTGAGGGCTGCGCTAAACGCGCTGGCCGACATGGGCGGCTTTGGCGAGGACGGTCGCAAGGCCGCGTCTCAGTGGTATGTCGATCTCTCGCAGGGGTTGATCGACGCGATGGGTGGGGCCGAGTTCGATTCGTCGATCCTGGATACGCTTTCCGGCTCCGTCGGCGATTTCGGAGACGAGATCGCGAAACTGGTCGAGCTAGAACTTGACCTTGCGGCAGCCATAGAGCAGGTCGAGGATGCGCAAAGGGCGCTGGATGCCGCAAGGAAGGCCGAGAAGGGGGCGCAGGCCCAGGTTCGCAGACTGAAGGAGGAGTACCAGGCCCTTCTGCGCGCCGGGGCGTCTGACGACGTTCTGAAGGCCAAGCTAGACGAGTTGAATGTAGCGGAGCTTGGGCGCGAGGCCGCAATTGAGCAGCGCATCGAAGCAGAAGGCGCTGTGGACGCGGCCAAGGAACAGGCCAGTGCCGCCGAGGACGTCGCTACCGAGCAAGAGCGGCTACTTGACACGCTAATAGACCTCGCCCAGGCCCAGGCCGACGCATGGAAGGTGGACCCCGTCAAGGACCTGGCTGGAGCCGTTGACGATCTAAGCGACGCGCTCGACGAGCTGGACTTTGGTGGCACTCCATACGAGTTCGTGCCAGAGGTGGACGAGGATTTTGAGGCGCTAAAGGACAGGATTCGCGCTAAGCTGCGCGACATCTTCAAGCCGATAGTGTCGGCTTGGCGAGACGACATCAAGCCGATGCTAGAGGGCTTTAGGAAGCAGATGAAGCCGTTCCTCGACATGGTCTCCAAGTTCTACGATGCGGCCATCGCCCCGGCGGCCGAGCGAATTCTTGGAATCTTCGAGCGCTTTGGCGACTGGTGGGACAAGCACGGTCCTGCAATCACAAAGTCGGCCGACAAGCTCTTGAAGGGGATTGCCAGGATATTCGGCAAGCAGGTTGAGCGCGGCATAGACTTTGTACTCGACAGCCTTGAGGACTTGGCCGACTGGTTCGACGAGAACGGACCCTACATCGAGAAGGCTATAGACAGGTGGGTTGACCTGTTCCTGGAAGAGCTAAAGCTGCTCTCAAAGGTGGGTGACTTTGTGTTCCACGCCGGTCGCCGCGTCATGAAGTTCTTCCTTGGACTGTCCGCCTTCGTCGTGCGCTGGGCGGCCGGTGACTGGGACGCGGCCGTTCAAGGATTGAAGGACGGCTTCGACGAGGCGTTCACGCCAGAAGAGCAGGAAATGGTCATCAAGTGGCTCAACGACCTGGCACTCGACATCGAGACCGAGGGCAGGAGTCTTCTAGCTAAAGCCTTTGCCGCCGCCTTTGGCCCCGGCGTCAAGAACATAAACTTGATTGGTGACGCATTGCAGGAAATGGCGGGTGATGTAAAAACCTGGATTGAAAAGGCGGCCAAGAACGCCGAGGACAAGTTGGGTGACATTGCCGATGCAATCCGAGGCTTTGTCAATGATACGAAGAAGTGGTGGTTCGACGTGTGGGACTCGCTCATAGAGCGAGTTGGCGAGTTCTTTGAGAACCTAATGCCCAGGACGGCCAAGGGCCTTGAGCACCTATGGGAAGTCGTTGATATTGGATTGCAAACAATACGCAAGAACTGGAAGATCGTATGGACGGCGATCAAGATATTCGCTGGCATGATATGGGACAAGATCAAGACGGTGGTTGGCAGGAAGGTTGACGAGCTTAAAAGCAAGATAGACGAGAAAGTCAAGGCTATCAAGACCGCCTGGGGCGAGTTTTGGAAGAAGATCAAGACGGCAGTGGAGACCGCCTGGGACAAGATCAAGGAGGCGGTTGGCACAAAGATCACAGAGATGAAGGACGGCATCATCGAGTGGCTAGCGCAAGCGCTTAAGGATGTCAAGGAGGGCTTTGGCGCTTGGGAAGAAATCGGTAAGGGTATCGTCGATCTCATCGTCACCGGCATCGAGAACGGTGCTTACATGATCGTACAGACGCTTCTCGGCAAGCTACAAGAGGCCCTTGACGCGGCCGACCGCTTTATCGGCGGTATCCTGCCCGGCGACAATGATCCGGGGTACGAGGTCGAAGGGGCGGGGAATGGGGGCGCCAAGGTGAAGGACCCGTCTCGCGTTACCCCTCCCGGAGTGATAGCACCAGCGCCGACCAGCACGTCGACGACCAGTGTAAACATGCCGTTCAACGTAAGCGTTAGGAATGAGGGCGACTTGAATGTAATTAGGCAGATCGTGCGCCAGGAGATTCGCGGCGCGCTGGCGGGAGCCGGATAATGTGGGCTGTTTTTAGGATTACGGACGGAACACCAGAGAACACCGTTGACCTGCTAGCGCAGGGCGACGGCGTCAACCTGATTGACTGGCAGCCGGGCATCCCGACCGCGAAGGATAGCGGAACCGTTTGGCGTTCATCTCCGCTCTCAGACGGCCGTCGCCTGATCTCGCGACCGTGGAGCAGCGGCTTCGAGACGATGACGATTGCCATCAAGGGTGGTAGCTCCAGGCGCGTCGTGAAAGACACACGCCTTCTGACCAATGTGCTCATCAAGGCATTCCAGCACTGGACGACCAAGTGGCAGTATGACGAGGTGTGGCTAGAGGTGCGCGGTCAGGACGAGGATAACTCTCTCTACGCCATCATCAAGGACTGGGGGCTTGCGAACTTTACCAGCCGGATAGACAGCCCCCACGCCGTAGCCGCATGGATGGCGGCTCAGCCGCAAATCTCCCTATCAATAGAGCGCGATCACTGGACCGCGAATCAGCCAGGAACCGGGACTGCGACGCCGATCAGCGCCGTCGAGACGTTCAACAACGTACCCCTTGGCAACGTGGATGAATCCGGGGAGCGGGACACAGAGACCGCGTTCTCGCAAGTCTTTCTGGCGAACAAGCACAACATCGCGAATATAACCCACATATTCGTCAATGGCGCTGGCGCGAACCTGATAGACGCCGCGGTGTACCCGCTAAACATCTTCGCCGCCGCGCCCTCGGATGGGGACGCAACGTACTTTGGATCATCGAACGCCGTGACAGACTACGGCCCGTTTTGCAGCCTCGTATTCGACATCGCGACGGCCGCGACATATGGGGCGGGAGACAGCGCCAAGTGGCAGTACTGGAATGGCGCGTGGACCGACCTGACCTACTGGGACAACACTGCACCCTCGGCCAGTCAGGATGAGCCGCTATCGCAGACGGGCGTCAATAGTGTTCACTGGGCACAACCCGAAGACTGGTCTACGAACGGCGTCAATGGCGTAACCGGGTACTGGGTGCGCGTCCTGCTGTCGGAAACGACGGCCATCACGACGCCCACTCAGCAAAACCGCAAAATCTACTCGGTGCCCTGGGGGTACACCGAGATACAAGAGGACGTTGTCGGGGGCGACATAAACTCGCTAGCGCGAGTGGTTATGGAAAACGTTTCCGAGGGGAACTACGGCGCTCAGGTGCTCTACACCGGCCCGTCGAGGATGCTTATCGGGACACGATCCGTCGATCGCGGCGAGAACTTTACGCCGTGGCTCATGATGGATCAGGAGACAAGCGCCTACACATCATTGCTTCCCGACGCGCCAGCGACTAGGGCGACGCGCTCAGAATCGCCCTGTGGGGTCGCATACTGCACTCCCGGCACAAATATTCCCACGTCCTTCGGTGACGTAGGCCCGCAATGGTACTTTTACGAGGACTACTTTGGCACCTTTGCTGTTTATGCGAGGGTGTACGACGCGACCGCGTATGGCGGCAACGTCGTGGCGCGCACTGCCGTTGGCTACTCGACCAGCATGGATGAGTACACAGTCTACGGGGAAGAGGTCGAGCTTGAGAACGCCAATAGTCGCTGGGAGGTTATGGAGCTGGGGAGAATCACCATCCCGCCATCAGACACGTTGAGGCCCGCGGACGTCGCCCTAGACGGAATCCTAACCATCCAACTCAAATGCACGTCGGCGATCAGCACAGGCAACTTTTACTTGTACGATGTGTTCCTCCTTCCTGTAGACGAGTGTGCCGGTAACTTCTTTAAGGCCAACTCTACAGATGAGTGGCGACTAGTGTCCGGTCGCGCCCTGGATGTCGATAGCGTGTCGTTCCAGCGAGAGCTTATCCGCACGCACTACTACGTGGTCTCGACTGGCGTCCTGGCCGCCCCTTATGTGGTTGAACCTACGGGCGACAGGTTCACCTTGCAAGCGGGTAGCCAACAGCGCATATGGGCGATGACGATGTACTGGAGCGACTACACAAGCTCATGGAGATCGCGGCCGTGGGATTGCTCTTGCCCGGTGGTGCGCAGGAATGATCGCTACCTGCTGGCGCGGGGTGATGAGTGAAGACGTTCTTTGGCCCCAGCGAGGTAAGGGTCCAGTGCTGGATACCTGAGATCACAGCCAGCGGCTCTAACGTGACATACGAGCCGAAGGGCAGGTTCTTTGGCGAGGTCAACGCCTGGGTTAACCTGAGCTTTACCAAGCTCGCCGACGGCGGCTACTGGGCGGCCACCATCAGCTTCCCGACGTCTAAGCTCGACGCGGAGCGCTGGTTCGAGAGAGCGATGCCGATGCACGTCTCTATTTTTACCCCGCACCTACAGCTTTTGTGGGAAGGGTTTGTCAACCAGGCGACGGTGATGCTGTCATCGCTCACCAAGACGCGCGGTCCCCTGACATCCATCGGCAATCGCGCCTATGCAAGAGCCACGCTATCGGAGATCATCGGCAACGAGATAATCACCACGCAGGACTGGACGACCGTGTCGGCCGATCACACCGACAGCAAGTTGAAGTACGGGGTCTGGGAGGCGGTCATCAACGCCGGAACGGTCTACTCTGCAACCGAGGCCAGGGACCTACGCGACACCTGGCTCAACGAAAACGCCTTTCCCCAGATGACGGAGAATCTGACGGTTGATGCTGCTAACGCGCCCGCCATAACGCTTGAGTGCCTGGGCTACATTCACTTCTTCGACAGCTATGTCTACAATGCGAACACGAGTGGGACGGACAACGTCTCGGTCGCTATAACGAACTCTGGCGGTACGGGGAAGCTACAACAGGTTATCAGCGCCGATCCAAACGGTCTGTTCTCGATAGCCAACAGCGACATGATAGACAACGGCATCCTGGAGCAGCAGTGGGAAGACCAGGACATGACGGCGATGACGCTGATCAGAAGCATGGTCGCTAAGGGCGACGGCTCCGGTAACCGCTGTCTATTTCGCGTCGTCAAGGATCGCAAGATCGTGTACAAGGTCGCGCCAAGTACGGCACGGTACGCGATGCGTCTAGCGTCAGCCGAGCGCCAGATATACACACTTGCAAGGCGTAGGGAAGAGTTCTATGAGGTCGGTGCTGGTGAGTGGATCATTTTCAGCGACTTCCTCGTCGGAGACGTTGCCAGAGGGACGCTGCAAGAGGACCCGCGCGCCATGTTTATAGAGCAGCTAACCTACAACTCACCTTACGGGTTGCAGGTGGACGGATCGCGCTGGGGTACAACGGAGCAGCTCATTGCACAGTTCATGGGGAGAGTATGAGGCCAAGTAGAAGGTTTTCAGGTCTTGTCAGGGCGCTGTCGGCCGAGTTCATCCCGCGCCCCGCGAATCAGCAAGCACTCGTGACGGAGCAGCTTCAAATACCGAAGGGCGTCCTCACAACAGCTATCTGGCCCGGCGAGGTTTACGATACGGGAACTAATCCCAACTACCCGAACGGCTTTTGGGATGCGGCGAACCCGACAAGGTTGACGGCCACTGTCTCTGGCTTTTACGTTCCGACGGCGTGGCTTGACTGGTCTTCTGGGGTCGGTACGTATAGGTATGCGCAGTTTACGGTGAACGGGGCCTTAGCCTGGGGTTCTGACATAAAGGGAACTGTGTCCGGTGGCCCTAGAAGCACGTCGTCGCAACTCCTGGTGGGGATTCAGCGCTTTATGTCTGCTGGCGAGTACTTTGAGCTAGACCTTGAGCAAGACAGTGGTGGGAACCTTGGTTGCGTCGCCTATTTTGGGATTATGCGTATCCCCTGAAAAACGGCATCAATATTCTTATGATCTTCCCGGCCGTCACGCCGAGAAACACCTTGAGCCAGACGGACAGGGTGTCCTTCAGACCGCTCTCGGTTATACGGACGGTGGGCCAACCCCGCGTTGAGAGCACGATCCGATCTCGTTTTTCGTCCTTCTCGATCCCCTCCGGTGTGTGGTGGGTGTAATACCCATCAGCCTCGACCACGCACGAGTTACCGATGACAAAGTCCATCCTGTAGCGCCTGACGCGCACCTGTCGCTTGATCCCAAGCAGGAAGAACGGCCAGAGAGTGCGCCATACACGCTTCTCGAACCCTGAGTCGAACTCAGTACGTCTTGAAAAGAGCTTCACGATACCCCGTCCAGCCGTTCCACTCGGTAACGGCGATGTCCACATTCTTGTCGGTGATCGCGCCACCCCTGTCGTAGCAGACACGCTCTCCCACGCCCTCGACGACTACGCGGGTGCCCATCTGGATACTTGGGCCACACGCCGCCGTGATGCCGTACTCTACGGGTCGCCCGGACGCCGTGACGCTGCAATCCTGATCGCAGTTGATACCGCCCAGCGCCGGATTGTACTCCGTGGTCCAGACGACGCGGTATGTCCAGTCCGGGTTCTGTCTCGCGCTTCTGAGCACTCCCGACATACGAATCAGGTTTGTCGGAAAGACCCACTCCCCAACGATCTTGTCGTACACCGAGAGATGGGTGTGGCAGCCGCTCGACCGGCCGCGCGACGCCTCCGACCCGATGCGCTGACCCACCTGCACCTCGGTCCCTATCGGTAGAGAGTATAGTCCGTGCAGCATAACTATCGACAATGCATCGTTTTCGATGCACAGAACGGTATTCGCTAACGGGTCAACGTAGTTGCGCGCCACCACCCCGTTGATCGGTGAGAGTATGGGCGCTCCGCACCCGGCCGAGTAGTCGAAGCCGGGCAGTGAGTATTCCTCGCCATGCCATCCTTGAGTGAGTCGATACTGGGTATCGTAGATAAAGCCCATGTCGTCGCTCTCGACGGTCTCCAGCCCAGCGGTCACGTTTGCAATCGCCACTCCGACCATGATCTGCAAGACGGATAGCATAAACAGGATTAGGATAAACGAGCATAGCATAAGGCCGTGTATCCTAAAGCGGCGTGGGATGCGGCTGCGCGGCAGTAAGATTGCGGCGGCAATCATTGGTGCAAGAATTATTCCCATGAGAACTCCCATCCCCGAACTCCGCGCGCCGCCTTGCCGTCGTGGTAGCCGCTATCCGACGTGTAGATCATGTGATCCTCGCGCAGGAACTTCATAAGCTCTCGCCGCTTCAGCGGCGACTCGATCTCGTTGTCGGTGCACCAGTCGCGGTACACGCGATAGACAACTACCTGTGCCGCAAAGTGGTCATCGTCATCGGCCTGGGATACGCACTCGTCGAACCAACTTTCCTCGTGACGCAGCTCTGACCTGGCGACAGGCCACTCCTTCGGCTTCCCGGCGTACTTGGCGGCGAAATCGTTCTTCATGTCGCGCCACAACCTACGCGACCCAGGCCAGTTGACGCTGACGTAGGTCTGGGAGACCTTGTCGTAGAACAGCCCTGGTCGCGCCAGGCGCATCATGCGCCGCGCGTCATCCAGGTCAAGCTCGCAAACCGATGTAAGCTCGCTCAGGCGCGACATGCGCCCAACGAACTCGCGCGCGAATTGCGCGGAGATCGAGCGTGACAGGTTCTCTGTTACTGGCCGCTGTGTAGACAGCCAGAGGAAAACCCCCAACGACGCGCCCTTCTGCACTAGCTTCTTCAACAGGTCGTAGATCGGCTTGCGCGACCCCTTCTCAAGACCGGCTGGCTCGTCGAACACCAGGATGACCAGCGGTAGGCGCTCTCCGGTGATCGCCTCGTAGTCGTCGATGTTTTCGCAGGTCAGCTTACCGGACCACCGCTTGAACAGGCGGTCGCGCTCGTCGTAGATTTGCTCTACCGCGTCCAAGATAATTGCCGCCTCGTCTAGCGAGTTGGCAATCGGAAGCCGAAAGTGCCGAGTAAGGTTAAAGATGTCTAACCCGGTCTTGAGGTCGATGCCGTAGAACCAGACGTCGTCTGGTGATAGCTTTTGACATGCGCCCATGACGAGTTGGTGCAGCAGCACGGACTTACCGGCCGCCTGTGTCATACCGTACACGCCGATATGCCCCTTGTTGATGGGCACATGGGACTTGCGCCGCGTGATCTCATCAACCCCGATTTCCACCGAGTAGGTGCCGCCTTCTTCGCTCTTTGCAGCCAGTCTCGACATGAAGGTCCAGGTCCCCTGAGCGACATTGGTCGCTACCGTATAGGCGAGATCGCTAGTCATGATCAGCGCGGCGAGAAGGATCACCGTGCCGACCAGCGCGCCGACTAGCCAGTTGACATACAGGCCGATCAGGATGCCTAGCAGGGGTCCTATATACAGGCTGTTGGACAGCCTGGGCGGGGACTTTAGTTCATTCAAGGTATGATGAGGACTTGGTTCACGTCGATCCTATTCACGTCCTGGATCGAATTCGCTCTCGCCAGATCGTCAACGGTTACATTGAAGCGACGGGCGATCTTGGCGAGCGTGTCGCCGCGTTCGACGGTGTATGTTACTTGCGCGACCGGCGTCGCGGTAGATGCCGGCGTCGGGGTAATGGTCGGGGTGTTGGTCGCGAATGGGACGGTCGGGAACATGGTCGGGGTCGGCGTAGGCTCTGGCGTTAGGCGGTTGAGCGCGTTGTCAATCGCGCGGTCGCTCGTGTCAACCATTAGGTCCTGGATCGCCAGAATCTCGACCTCCGAGTTCTCTATGGACTCCCGGACCGCCGCCAGCATCGCTGGCGGATACATTTTGACCATCATCGGGGAGATCGCGAGGAAAAAGACAGAGATGAAGATGTTGGTGAGATTGACGCTCCTGCGCGCGAGTGCGGTGCGGATCGTGTCGAACAGCAGGACTAGAGAGCCACCCAGAACGGCGACGCTCAAGAGCGTCGCGCCTATGGAGACGATACCGAGTGTTATTTCACGAATGGTTTCCAGGATTTCCATTATCTCCACCCGTCAGATGCTATCCACGCGGCCCCCACTACCTTTATGCGCCTCTTTTTCCCGCTCCCGTGTCTCTCGATCCGACCGTCATCCACCAAAGCGTCGATGTACGTCGATATGACACTTAGTGATACCGGGGTATCACTCCATGTCAGTTTCGCCAGCTCTTTTCCGAGCCAGCGCAGAGGTGGAGAAAGCCCGTCGTTCTGCGACTTGTACAGGATGATCAACCTGTACACCAGGTCGACCTTCTGGTCTTTACTCATTCTCATCTGCTTCCCTCTTATCGGGTGGTGCCGCACTCACCACCCTTTAACGTCACCGTTCTTTTCTACCGGAGGATGAGGAACGCGGGACGTGCGGTATCCCGCGTGATCGGCCGGGACCGCCGGGGCAGGGCGGTCAAGGGGGTTGTGGGTATGGTATACACCGGCCGATGAGGACATTTTCAGAACGGGTCCTTTCCCGTCAGATTCGCCATCACCTGCGAGATCGCACGCTCGTCTCCCGTCAGCCTGACGAGTAGCTCCGCGATCTCCGCGATCTCGTTGTGGTCAAGGGTCGCTTTTTCGTCGGCGGCCATGTGGGAAAGGAAGTTGGCGGTCGCAATCGCGCGACCCTGCAACTCCAGCTCGTCCTCACTAGGGCCGGTCGCGAGACGATTGGCCGTCGCCTCCAGGGCTTCCACGATTTCCCCGATGGGAACCCTCGTTATTTGCTCATCGACATCGAACTCAAGTTTCAGCGAGAGCATCAAGTGCCTCCTTCACGTAGTCATCTACCTTCTTGCGCCACGCCGTCCCGACCATGACGGCGTTCAATTCGCCGTTGTGCTTCTCGGCAAGCTCTTTCTTCAGGTTCTCATACGACTTCATAGCGTGATTCCAGTGATTGAACACGCCTTGCGTCAGACCCCACCGGATAGCGGCCTTGCTGTCGACGAACGCGCCCGTGGCCTTGTCCACCTGCGGGCCTTCAGTGATCTTGCCCCACGCCTCGGCCTTGTGGTTGGCTACATAGGCTTTCCAGCCGTCGCCGTAGCACTGCTCCCATGTCGCGGTCACGCCGCTCGGCAGTCGCCGCAGGTTCTTCTGGACGGCCATGCTAACCATCTCATCGACGCTTAGCGGTCCCAGCGTGTCCGCCAGGGCACCGTCGCTGTCCACCGGAACGTCAGGCGTCTCCTGGTAGTCGTCTGGCCCCAAGTCGTATGGCTCATCATCGCCATACAGGGCGCGGACGATCTCATCCGCCTGTTCCTCAGTCACGTCTGTCTCGGTGACGCTCCAATACTCCATCGCCTCGCGCACCTTCTCGGTGGGGTCGGAGACCTGCTCCATGTTCGGGAACAGGCGGCGCAGGAGATCGACTTCCGCCCTCTTGAAGGCCGTCCAGATGAGCGGACGACCTTTCTTCGGGGTCTCATTCTTGCCGACAACGCCGATGCCGTATCGCGCCTTCGACTTCAGGATGAGGTCGATGTTTGCGGACACGCCCATCTCTTTCAGGACACGCCCGGTGTCGACGAATTCGTTGTGTCGCGCCCCTCGGCAGATCGCGCCCAACTGGCCGGGTGCGATGTCATAGTACTCGCGCTCTTCGTTTGTCATGGGGCGTGGCTCAAAGTCCCACCAGACACCACCCCCGATCTCTCTGGCGCGCCGCAAGTTGTAGTTGTAGCCGGGCTGCACCACGATACCCTTGTTCTTGTCGTACCATATGTGGATTTCGTTCAGGGACGGGAGCGGAGAGGCCCCGATCCTGATCGCTAGCTGTGCCGCTGCGATCATGCCCGTGCGTCCGACGTTCGGGTCCCTGGCGGCCGGGTGGAAGCGCATTAGCCGATACACGAGTTCCTCGATCAACTCGCGCTTTCCGTACTTTTCCAGCGCTGTCCCTTCAACTCGTACTGCTGGTAGTCTGTCGCTCATTCCTTTCTCCTTCTAGTTATTAAGGTGCCGGACATTTATCCTGCGAAAGCAAGAAAGAGAGACACCCCTTTCTATTACGATCACGTCCGGCACATTCTCATTATAGGACAGTGGTTCGATGGCGTCAAGTGACATTTGTCATGTAAATCCTAAACTCGCCCATGTAATGTCTCTTTTGAGGTGCGCGTTGACGCGCTCTAGTGCGGCATCCATGTCATAGCGCCCACGCTTGTACCTCATCGCCCAGATGCGCATATCCCGACTGCCGTGGATCGCCCGGTGGCAGGACGGGCAGAGCCGGATCAATAACTCGTGACACTCGGCCGCCTCGCGCGCCTTCGATCCCTTCAAGG
>Ga0180431_10006412_pt1 | contig 13966 bp, 10 predicted proteins | sample SS_ome_11_FD_132459 | JGI IMG/M metagenome (GOLD analysis project Ga0180431, IMG submission 132459) | Hypersaline lake sediment archaeal communities from the Salton Sea, California, USA - SS_1_MS_1 metaG | ecosystem: Environmental > Aquatic > Non-marine Saline and Alkaline > Hypersaline >... | reverse complement strand
CGGCCCGATCTCGCCAGCGACGAGGTACGCCGCTCCCTCGGAGCCGGCCCCGACGATTTCCTCGCTGGCTACTGCGGCCTCCACGGCCTGGCCCAGGGCCTCGAGGCCATTCTCGATGCCGCCGATAAACTTCGCAACCAACCACGCATCAAGTTCATTATGATGGGCGACGGCCCCACCAAAGAAGAACTCCTCCGCCGTGCCGAACAGTTGAACCTGCCCAATCTACGCTTCTTCGACCGCCGGCCCAAAGACCAGATGCCCGCGCTGCTGGCTTCGCTCGATGTCAGTCTCGTCCCCCTTGCCGGCCGCTTCCCCGGCACCATGCCCTCCAAGGTCTACGAAGCCCTGGCCTCCGGCGCCGTACCCATCGTCGCCAAAGGCTGCGAGGGCGACACCCTCGTAACCGAATTTAACGCCGGCGCCAGCTTCGAACCCCTCGACGGCCACGAACTGGCCGACGCCGTCAGCAAACTGGCCTCCGACCAGGACCACTATCAACAGGTCCGCTCAAACGCCCTCCAACTCGCCCCACGCTTCGACCGCGCCAAAATCGCACAACAGACCGCCGCCGTACTCGAAGCCATCCACCTGAACCGCCCCTTGCCCGACGTCAGCTGGTAAACAGGAGAATAACTGTGGCAAACGCTCTGCATACCTTCGAAGAAAACTTCAGAAAAACCGTCCAGGCTCAACATGCCTTTGCCTTCTGGAAGGGCCGCGTCAGCCTCTATGCCCTGCTCCGCGCCCTCGACATCGGCTCCGGCCACGAGGTCATCCTCCCCGGCTACACCTGCGTCATGGACGTCAACCCCGTCACCTACGTCGGCGCCCGCCCCGTCTACGTCGACATCGAGCCCCACACCTACAACATCGACATCAACCTCCTCCGAACCAGCATTACCGACAAGACAAAGCTCATCCTCGCCCAGCACACCTACGGCTACCCCTGCGACATGGACCCCATCCTCGAACTCGCCCGCCAGAAAGACATCCCTGTCGTCGAAGACTGCTGCCTCGCCCTGGGCAGCCTCTACAAAGGCCAACTCTGCGGCACCATGGGCCTGGCCGCCTACTGGTCCTTCCAGTGGAACAAACCCTTCACCACTGGCATCGGCGGCATGGCCACCACCAGCGACCCCGACCTCGCCAACCGCCTCCAATCACTCACCGCCACGGAACTCCAACCACCATCCGCCCGCGCCGCCGCCATGCTCTCCGCTCAACGCCTGGTTTATCGGACCTGCATCTACCCTCGCACCACCGCCCTCGCCACCAACCTGTTTCGCTGGCTCACACGCAAAGGCATTGTCATCGGCTCCAGCGCCACCTGCGAATTCCAACCGAAAATGCCCGACGGATTCTTCCGCGGCATGAGCACCGCCCAGGCCCGCGCGGGCCTGCGCCAACTACGACGCCTCGACAGCATCCTTGCCCATCGCCGCGACATGGCCCGCTTCTACGACGAGCTGCTCCCCCAGGCCGGCTTCCAACCGTCCACCATCCCGTCCTGGATGGAGCCCACCCTCGTCCGCTACCCCCTCCGCGTTGCTGACAAACAACGAGCCCTCGCCGAGGCCCCACGCCACTTCATCGAACTGGGCAGTTGGTTCGAAAGCCCCCTGCACCCCGAAGAGACACCCCTCCAGGCCTATGGCTACGAACCCGGCATGTGCCCCATCGCCGAGCAGGCCTGCCGCGACGTCGTCAACCTGCCCACCCATCGCCGCGCCAACCGAAAAACCGCCGAGCGAACCGTCGCCTTCGTGCAGCAATTTGGCCGTTAAGCCCCACCATCAAATACACCCCTTAGGAAATCCCGTGCACATACTTGTCGTCCATCAATACTATCTCCGTCCCGATGAGGCTGGCGGATCCCGCTGGAATGAGTTCGCCCGCTATTGGGCCGCCGCAGGCCACCGCGTCACCGTCCTGGCCGGCATGGTCCACTACGCCACCGGACGAAAGCACCCCCAATATCGCCGCCGCCTGCTCGTCACCGAATACGAAAAAGGCGTCACCGTCAAACGCTGCCACGTCAGCGAAGCCTACAACCGCAGCTTCGCCGGCCGCGCCTGGGCCTACGCCTCCTTCGCCCTCAGCAGCACCCTCGCCGGCCTGACCTTGCCCCGCCCCGACGTCATCGTAGCCACCTCCCCCCCCCTCACCGTCGGTCTCACCGGCATCGCACTGGCCAAATGGCGACGCTGTCCCCTCGTCTTCGAAGTCCGCGACCTCTGGCCCGATTTCGCCATCGAAACCGGCGTCCTCCGCAGCCGAGCCATGATCGCCATCGGCTACTGGCTCGAACGAATCAGCTACCGCCATGCACGACGCATCAATGTCCTCACCCCCGCCTTCGAACAAAAACTGCGCGACGAAAAAAACGTCCCCGCAAAAAAACTCTGCATGATCCCCAACGGCGCCGACCTCGACCTCATCCAGCCCGCCCCACGGGACAACACCATCCGACGAAAGCTCAACCTCTCCGACAAGTTCGTCGTCACCTACGTCGGGGCCCACGGCGTCGCCAATCACCTAGTGCAATTACTCGAAGCCGCACGCATCCTCCAGCACGAAAGACCCCAAGTACACCTCCTGCTTGTCGGCGACGGCATGCAAAAGCCCATGCTCCAGCAGCAGGCTGCTCAATGGCGCCTGCAGAATGTCACCTTCGTCCCCCCCGTCCCCAAAGAAACAATTGGCCAATATCTCGCCGCCTCCGACGTCTGCACCGCCGTCCTCAAACGCCTCGACGGCTTCAAGACCGTCTACCCCAACAAAGTCTTTGACTACATGGCCGCCCAACGCCCCATCCTCCTTGGCATTGACGGCGTCGCTCGCTCCCTCATCGAGCAAGCCGACGCGGGCCTCTTCGTCCAGCCCGAAAACCCCCACGCCTTCGCCGACGCCGTCAAGCAACTCGCCGACCACCCCGACCAGGCCGCCCAAATGGGCCAACACGGACGCCGCTACGTCGCCCAACACTTCTCCAGAAAAGTCCTCGCCGACAACTACCTCGATATCCTTAACCAATTAACGACATGATAGTACGGCATCTTATAAGTGTAGCGACTATGTCTCGCGTAACGCCGCTAAACGCAACTGCCGACCAAAACGAGCGCGAGAATACCAAAACCCGTCAAAAATGCGGGCTCGGGTCCATGCCCCGCCACTCTTACACCCTGCGAATATAGACGCCTCTGCTATCTCTTGACGTGACCTGCTCAAGTTATTATCGTATCATAGGGCATCCCGAAGGGGTGCCCACATGGTGTTGTAGCCGCTGCGACGCTCCAACCGTCATTCCTTTTGCTCAAGGCAGCCATGAAGAAGAAACTAGTCCTGCTGTTTCCGAGTGTCGGCCGACGCGTGGCCTTGGTCCGCGCCTTTCGTAACGCCGCAAAGCACGCCGGAGTCCAATGTGTTGTCGTCGGCACCGATCTCAACGAAAACTCCCCAGCCTTGCAGTGCTGCGACCGAAAACACCTCGTCCTGCCCGTTACCCACCGGGGGTTTGCCCGTCAGATGCTCCAGATTATCCGCGAGCAGCAGGTTGACCTGGTCATTCCCACCATCGATACCGACCTGCCCTTCTGGGCCGCACGACGCAGCCGACTCGACAAATTGGGCTGCACCGCCCTGGTCAGCCGACCAAGCGTCGTACGCATCTGCCGCGACAAAAGACTCACCTTCGAGTTCCTCCAAAAAAACGGCTTTGCCACCCCACCAACCTGGCAACCCCAAAAGGCGCTCGCTCGACGAACACACCACTTCCCCTACTTCCTCAAGCCCTGGGATGGCTGTGCCAGCCGAGGCGCCCAACGCGTCGACGACCTCGAAGCACTGAGATTTTACGCCAGGCGGATCCCCAACTGCATCGTACAGCAGTTTGTCCCGGGCCAGGAATTCACCGTCGACGTCTTTGTGGATTTCAAGGGCAACGTCCGCTGCATCGTGCCCCGCTGCCGACTTGAAGTCCGTGCCGGCGAAGTCAGCAAAGCCATCACCGTTCGCCATCCCGACATCATCGAGCAAAGCCAAAAAGTCGTCGAGGCCCTCCGCGCCGGCCCCGGCGTCATCACCCTCCAGGGCTTCCTCAACGACGACCAAGGCATGGTCTTCATCGAAATCAACCCCCGCTTGGGCGGCGGCGTGCCCCTCTCGATCAAAGCCGGTGCCGACTTCCCACGCTGGCTCGTAGAACTCTACCTCAAAAAGCCCGTAAAAATCTCCCAGGAATCCTGGAAAACCGGCCTGACCATGTTACGCTACGATGACGCCGTCTGGCTCGAAAAATCCTGACCAGTACCGCCCCTCGCTGGCCTGGCCCCACCACCCCGATGCCTTGCCATCACCCACTTGCCATTCTTCGCCTTACACAAACCGGCGACTCCAAAAAAACAAAATAAAAATCGACAAACCTATATATTAAGGGTGCGCATAATACAGAATAGCTTGCCCCCCCGCAAAATCAAAATACCTGAACCATTTAAGCTCGGCATGACGCCGGGCTTTTTTTTGGCAATAGGGGGTTGACGTCGCCACACTTAGTGGGTATTATTACTAGGCTATTCGCACCGCACTGCCGCGGAATGTGCAAGCTAACTTGTTTTCCTGGCTTAGGTTATGTAAATTTTTGACGAGAAGGAGACCGAACAATGACATTGACGCCCCATGCCGAACTCAATCAATGGGTTGAAGAAATGGCTCAGATGTGTCAGCCAGACCAAGTCGTGCTGATCGATGGCAGCGAACAGCAGAAACAGGAATTGACGGACCAGGCTTGCTCAACGGGCGAAGTCATGAAGCTCAACCAGGAGCTCCTGCCCGGCTGTCTGTATCACCGCACGGCCACCAACGACGTTGCCCGCGTCGAGCACCTGACCTATATCTGCACTACCCTCAAGGAAGACGCCGGACCCAACAACAACTGGCTCGCCCCCAAAGAAGGTTACCGCAGAGCCGCCGACATCTTTAAGGGCGCCATGAAGGGACGTACTATGTATGTCATCCCCTTCTCCATGGGACCCGTCCACTCGCCTTTCAGCAAAATCGGCGTCGAACTCACCGATAGCATCTACGTTGTCCTCAACATGATGATTATGACACGCGTGGGCCAGGATGTCCTCGATGCCCTGGGAACCGGCGGCGAGTACACCAAGTGCCTGCACAGCAAAGCCGACCTCAACGTCGAACGACGTATGATTCTCCATTTCCCCGAAGACAACACCATCTGGAGCGTCGGCAGCGGCTATGGCGGCAACGTGCTCCTCGGAAAAAAATGCCTCGCCCTCCGCATCGCCAGCTGGGTCGCCCGCCAGGAAATGTGGCTCGCCGAGCACATGCTCATCCTCGGAATCGAAGACCCCTCCGGACGGATCGATTACGTCGCCGCCGCCTTCCCCAGCGCCTGCGGCAAAACCAACCTGGCTATGCTCGTGCCCCCAGAGGGCCTCAAAGTCAAAGGCTATCGCATCTGGACCGTCGGGGACGATATCGCCTGGATGCGCGTCGATACCGATGGCCGACTCTGGGCCATTAACCCCGAAAAAGGCTTCTTCGGCGTCGCACCCGGCACCAACTTGAAGACCAACCCCAACGCCGTCGAAACCGTCAAGAAAAATACCATCTTCACCAACACCGTCCTTAATCCCGACGGCACCGTCTGGTGGGAGGATGGCGATGGCGACCCCGCCCCCGAAGGCGCCCTCGACTGGCAGGGCCGACCCTGGAAAATGGGCATGAAGGACGAACAAGGAAACCTCATCAAGGGCGCCCACCCCAACAGCCGATTTACCGCTCCCATCGAGCAGTGCCCCACCCATTCCTTCCGCCTCGATCACCACCACGGCGTCTGCATCTCCGCCATCATCTTCGGCGGACGACGCGCTCGCCTCGCCCCCTTGGTCTACCAGGCCTATGACTGGTCACACGGCGTCTACATGGGAGCCACCATGGCCAGCGAACGTACCGCCGCCCAATATGGCAAACAAGGCGAGGTCCGACGCGACCCCATGGCTATGCTCCCCTTCTGCGGCTACAACATGGCCGACTACTTCGAACATTGGCTACGTATGGGCGTACGCATGCGATCCCATCCCAAAGTCTTCCACGTCAACTGGTTCCGCCAGGACGACAATGGCGACTTCCTCTGGCCCGGATACGGCGAAAACCTCCGCATCCTGGAGTGGATCCTCGCTCGCTCACGCGGTGACGTGGGAGCGGCAAAAACCGCCATCGGCTGGGTCCCCAACACCGATGACATCGATATGACCGGACTCGATGTCCCCCAGGCCAACATGGACAAACTCTTTGAGATCGAGCCAAAAGCCTGGGAAAACGAAATGGACGATGTCACCGAGTTCTTCAAACGATTCGGCGACCGCATGCCCGTCGACCTCTGGGCCCAGCACGAAGCCCTCAAACGACGACTCGACGAACTCGGCAGCTCAAAGGCTTAACCGCCTCAAAGCCGAGAAAAAAACAAGACGGTACTACACCTGTTAAGTGGGCCCCGGGCAGACGTTGCCTTCAACCGTGCAGCGACCGCTCGGGGCCCCTTTATGCCCATAGCTCACAATCGCTTCGCGTGCCAATTACCCCCGCAAACCTCAAGCCCCGCCCCCAAGACCTCATGCGATCCACTCACTACACCCGCGGCCGGCCGATCAACGCCTCCAAACGTCGTTCCAGCTTCGGGTGGGTGTTGAACAGGTTCGCCGCCCCCCGCGCCGTGAACGGCTCAACGATAAACATGTTCTTCTGACTCTCCATCGCCACCTGCATCGGGATCCGCTTGTTGTACGCGTGCAGCTTCTCCAACGCCGTGGCCAAATACATCGGACTACCCGAGACTTCCGCTCCGTAACTGTCCGCGTTGTACTCCCGCCGTCGGCTGATGGCTGCTTGGAGCAACGCCGCCCCCAGCGGCGCAAAAACCACTAACGCCAACGCCACCAGCGGATTGCCCCGACGGTTGTCCCCTCCCAAAGGCACAAACCACAACAGATAACCCAACGCACTGATCGCCCCCGCCACCGTCGCCGCAATCGTCTGTATCAGAATGTCCCGATGCTTGATGTGCCCCAACTCGTGTCCTATCACCCCCATCAGCTCCTCGCGGCTGCACAGCTGCAACAGCCCCTCCGTCACTGCCACAACCGCGTTCGCAGGATTGCGACCTGTGGCAAACGCGTTCGGCGACTGCTGCGGACAAATATATACACGAGGCATCGGCAAATCCGCCCGCTGAGCCAGCTCTCGCACCGCCCCCACCAGCTCCGGAGCCTGCACCTCATCCACCGCCTGGGCCCGCATACTCGCCAACGCGATCTTGTCCGAGAAAAAATACGCCACAACGTTCATCCCCCCACCAAAGAGCAAGCCCAGCACAAGACCCATCCTGCCCCCGATCACAAAACCCGCAAACACAAACAACGCCATCATAAACGCCAGCAGCATCGCCGTCTTCACGTCGTTCATAAACCGTGACATGCTATTATCTCCCTTGCTCCCAATTACTACAGTTCCGCTGGGACTGCCAAACCCAGCCGCTTCTCTCGCCTCAACCTGCCAGCCCTGCGAGCCGCTCCATGTGTCCAGAGTCGCTGGCCACGGCCCTACGCACCACTAATATCGTATGCCAAAGCCCGAAAATTCCCCTGTGGCCGCCTCCTCCCGTACATCCGCCTCCCGTATATACTCCATCATCGCCTGCCCGACGGCCTCCAAAAACGCCTCCACTTCCTGTACGAGCCCTTCGGCCACAAGTTCGACCCGTCCGTCCGGCAGATTACGCACATAACCCCCCACGTCGTAACTCCCTGCCAGATGGGCCGTCGTATACCGGAAACCCACCCCCTGCACCATTCCTCTGAAATATACGTGTTTGCGCGTCATCCTTACGACATCCTTCGCTTGCCGCCCCGATCTTCCGTCCCACGCAGCAGTCTCTGAATGTTGCTACGGTGACGGATCACCACCAGTATCGCCATCGCGCAGCTGAACACCACCAGCGGCTCCAATTCCTCCGCATGCCAGGCCGGCATACGCCATATCAGAAGCAGAAAACCCACCGGAAAACTCAACGCCGCCGCTATGCTCGCCAGCGATACGTACCGGCTCAGACCCCACACCGCCAACCAGATCGCAAACGCGAACAGCCCCGTCAGCGTAAAATAAGGCCAGACCCCCAACACGACACCCAGCGACGTCGCTACCCCCTTGCCCCCACGAAAGCGAAGGTAGATGCTGCACATATGCCCAACAATCGTCGCCCCCCCCACCGCCAGCCACACCCACTGATCCGCCGAACTCAACGCCCCCTCACCCGCCCGCGCGTGAAGATAATGGCCTACCCACAGTACCGGCACCAGACCCTTGCCCACATCAAGCAAAAAACACAGATAACCCCACGGACGGCCCAGAACCCGACCCACGTTCGTCGAGCCAATATTGCCGCTGCCCTGACGCCGAACATCCACCCCACGCAGCCGCCCGATGAGCAAGCCAAAAGGGATCGACCCCAGAAGATAGCCGCCCATCGCCAGCAACGGAAACATCTGCATCATACTCGTAGCGCTCATCGCAATATCATTCCCTGCCTGGTTGCGCCCTCCCTCCGCAACGGTCCATCAAGTGCTCCCATACTCGCAAACAGCATTACTCTTCCGCCTCCGGCGCCGCCGACACCGCCTCACCCTCCAACTCCTTACGCCGGGGCAGATGACCACCAAAAACCGGCACCAGCCCTCCCGGCAGCGAACACACACAGATCATCAGACGGTTCATCACCGCCAACGCCCCCGCCAACGCCACCACCTCTTCCCAACGCGCCGTCCCCATCATCACGCCCGGCTCAATCGCCCGAGCAAAAAAGGGCACAAACAGATTCTCCATCACGCCCAACCCCCCCGGCACCGGTACCGCCGCACTGATCAGCCACACTATCGGCATGATGATCAGACACTGCAAAAAACGTACATTATCCAAATGCAACGCCTTGCACAGCATATATACCGCCACTATCGAAAAGCCCTGGATCACCGCCGTCAGCAACAACGCCACACCGACGCTCCCGGGCTGACCCCGATAGATCCGAATCGCGCTGTCCACCTGACGAAGCCCCTTGGCAAATGGCAGCTTCTCCAGCACCACCGTCAACAGCAGCGTCCGGCGCACGCGCCGGCTCAGAAAAACCGCCCCCCCAAGCACCAGACATCCTAGCAAAAACCAGATCAGCACCCGAACCTCCAGGTTGCCGCCACCCAACGGAATCGCCAAATCACCCCCCACAAAAAGACTCGCCAACGCCCCCACCAAAATCATCCCGATCAGCCCCACCAGCCGGTCCACAAACACCGTCACCGCCGCCGCCAGCCGCTGAGCCTTCCCGCTGTGATGCGTCACGTACCAGCCCTTGAGCAGATCGCCACCCACTGCCCCCGGCATCAGGTTGTTATAGAACAAACCCAGATACGTCAACTGCACCGCCTTCACCAGCGAAATATGGATGTGATGGACCTTCAGCAGCCCCATCCAACGCGTCGCCAGCAGCGTCTGAGCCACCAGATACACCCCCACCCCTCCCAATGCCCAAGACCACTCCAGACGCCTCAACGCCTGCTCAAACGTCGCCGTCCACGTCGTCGCGGCCAGGTAGATCAGCCCCCCGATCGCCACCAGCATCCAGACAATGGTCTTGCTTCGCTTGCTCAATCGCTACTCCAAAAAAATGCCCCCCCCACCGGCAATATCAGCCCCCGCCTCTCGCACCTGCCTTTTTCGCGATTTCCCACGAAACCGCTAACCTATCCCTTCCTCTGTGGTCGAAGTTATTATAAAGGACACGCCCCCAAAGCACAACGTGCCTTCGCAGAAGCTCGCTCGAACGCCCGACGGTTTTGGTTGACATGAGTTCCAATACTGGTTATCCTAAGTGTTTGACACTGGCAAGCATGCCTGCCAGGGGGGCTCTGGACACGCCTGCCAACCTACTGCCTACCAGGTGCCCGTACCCGCGGGCTTCGGATGAGGATAGACCCATGGCCAATTTCGTGGAACGCAAGCTCTCCCTCACGCTTGTCTTCTGGGCCATGCTCGTCCTGACTCTCACCACCGCCGCCGCCCTCGCCCAGAACCCGCCAACAGAGCCTCCTGCCAACACCACAGAAACCGACCCCGTCCAAGCCATGATCGAGGCCCTAAAAACCGACCTCCTCAACAGCAAGGCCGATCCCGCTCTACGATACCAACGCGCCCGACTGCTGCTCCAAAACCCCCACGCGCACCACGCCCTGCTCGATATCCTCACCAGGTCCAATAACATCGACGCCAAGGATATCATCTGCCGCGCCATCGCCGATCAGCCTGCCGCCCTCGAAACCCTCAACCAGACCAGCACCCTGCCAAAAACCTTCATCGAGCCCCTCTTCAAACTACTCCTCGACGAGAACCAACGACTCGCCTTGCGGGCTGCCCAGGCACTCGCCAAGTGCCACGATGGCGTCGTCCAACGATTGGCCGCCATGCTACGCGACCCCCAAAAACCCATCGCCCAACGTCACGCCGCCATCACCGCCCTCGAACAAATACCCGGAAAACAACCCGTCATGGCTCTGGCGTCCGTACTACAGGATCCACAACCTGCCATCCGCGACCACGCCCTACAAGCCCTGGCCACCATCCTCCAGTTGCCCCGCCCCGTCGATGCCCAAGGTCTCAAAAAGACCTACCTGCCCTTGATTGAGCAAACCACCGAACAGGCCTTCATTCGATGGCAGTTTGACCGGGCTGTCCAACGCTCCCACGCCCTGAGACACCAACTGACCGACATCGAAAAAGACTACTTCATGCTCCTCACCCAAAAGTTCCAGGCCACCACCGACCTCCAGGCCAGACTCGACCTCATCAGCCGACACTTGCACAACACCGCAAATGCCCGACTACGACGATGGGCCGCCGAGCAAATCCGATACTGGAAAGACGTTTCCACCGCACAGGACGGACTCCTGGCCGAGGCCCTCCTGGAAATGCTCGTCCCCTTTATCGCCGACGAACACCCCCAGGTACGCCTCGCCGTCGCCCAGGCCCTGCCCAGCCTCGGAAAAACCGCTCTGCCCACCGCCTCCCGACTACTCGAACAACTCAAACAAGAAAACCAACCTTCCGCCCAAATCGAGCAGCTCGCCGCCCTCGGCGCCTTCGAATACACTCCCGTCCTCCAACAGGCCCTTGCCCTCGCCCGCTCCAAACAGCCCCCCGTCGTCGCCGAGGCCGTCCGTACCCTCGGCAAAATCGCCGGCGCCAAAGAAAAACCACTCACCGCCCACCAGATTGAGCAGATTGTCAAGGCCCTCACCCAGACCTACCACCAGAGACAAGAATCTGCCGACGTCAAGGACGACCTCATCGTCGCCATGCGACGAATTGCCGCTCAACCCGACTACCACACCCTCGCCGCCCAATACTTCGACCAGATCCTACGAGGCGCCTTGGCCGACCCCTCCGAAGTCGTCCGCCAACACGCCGTCAAATCCCTCACCTTCATCCATCGACAACAGGTCCTGCCCCTCCTGCTCGAACCAAAAAACCTCCTCAACGATCCCGATACCGCCGTCAGATTCGTCGTCGTTCAGGCCATGCAGGACTACCCCGACAAGGCCATGCTCAAGCCGCTAAAAAATCGACTCGACGTCGAGGACAACCCCGGCACCGCCCGCGACATTCGCGCCGCCTATGTCAAAATCCTGCAGGCTCAGCCCCTCCAACTCATTGTCGCCACCGCACGCCAACTCCAGAATGACCAGAAAAAAAACAACGAACTGCAATCCCTCTTCGATAGCGTCATGGGACTGCTCGCCGGAAAAATCGTCCAGGCCAAAAACGAGGGACAAAACGTCCCCGTCGAGTACCAGGTCCTGGTTCTCACCCACCAGGCGGGAAAAGATATCCGCTCCGAACAACCCGCCCAGGCCCTCCACCGATACAACGCCCTGCTCAGCCTCCAGCTGCCCCAAAAGCAAAAGGAACGCTTCCGCGACCAAGTCCTCCAGATAGCACTCGACCACCCCGCCGACGCCGCCTTCTTGACCCAGGCGCGAACCCTCATCGAGCCCCTCTTCGCCCCCCCCCAGGCCAACGCCACCCTCCAACGTATCGAACAGACCATCGAACAAAAATTGCAAAACGGCAGCCTCTCCTCCGCCGTCGCCCTCATGATCTACCTGGTCGGCCCCCCCGAAACACTGCCCCCGTCCCTCCAGAGCCACTGGCACGCTCGCGCCAACCAATTGACCCTCAAGCTCCTCGACACCATCAAAAACCAGTTAAAATCAAAAACCGGCCAGGTCGACCCCAAAGCCATCGAAATGCTCGGCCGTCTCGACAACCGCTTCGCCGACTACCCCGCCGACCAGCCCGTGCAGAACCAACTCGAAGCCCTCGCCCGCTACCGCCAACTCCTCCAGAAAACACCACCAGCAGAGCAGGCGTCCAATAAGAACTGACACCCAAAATATATGTAACGCCACACACGCCATGGCCGCCACAATGGCAATCCAGACGTGCCGCCGTAGGCAAACGGCCCTTACATGACCGGGCAAACAGAACCTTTGTGATCCTCAAGTAACCATGGCCTCAGACCAATTCAACTATCACGGCCTCTGTCCTCACTGCGGCAAGGTCCTCACCGCCGTCTCGCCTCAATGCCCCGCCTGTGGCCAACGCCTCAACGCCACCCGCCCCCAATCCTACCGACAGGCCGGACCGTCATTACTCTCACACCTCGAACCTCTCATCAAACCCCTCGTCTATCTGCTCGTTGTCGGCCTGCCCGCCCTGGGTATCTGGTTCCTCTTCCAGGCCGTCTTCAAAAGCGTCGACCAAGCCAACCCTTACCCCAAAGACCCCCACGTCGCTGTCACACGCTTCTTCGAAGGCATCGCACTCGATACCGACCAGGGCTACCAGCAAGCCTATGGCCTGCTCGGCGCCCAACCCAAAGCCGCCACCCTCCTCCAGAAAAACAGCCGACTCGGCTACTACGCCCACTTCGCCCGCATCCGCACCTACCTCGTCGACCGCGTCGGCCCCGACTTCATCGACCGCATGACCCTCACCGGCCAGGGAAACCACGTCACCGCCACCTTCGACGACCACATCGTCCTCACCGCCGACCTCCACGCCATCAAGGACTTCAACGAAGAGTACCGCCACACCATCAAGGGCATCCGCGAGTTCCCCATCGACATGCTGCCCAACCTCGGCGTCGAACAACGCAACCGCCAACTCGAACAAGCCATGAACGACGACGCCCTCGGCACCCCCCTGACCGAAATCGTCGACCCCGCCGACATCGTTGCCCAACGCGCCGGCGAATCCGATAGCCACTACCTCCGCCGCATGATCGACATGTACCCCCGTGCCCGCCTCCTCGACGTCCGACACGCCGCCTTCGACGCCATTACCCAACAGTTCCCCGACCAACGCCCCACCGCCCAATTCCTCCAACAACGTGCCCAGGACCCCACCGAAGCCCCCCACCTCCGCCAACAAGCCCAAGACCTCCTCCACGACTCAAACCCCTGACTCGCCAACCACATTGCGCCCGCGCTGTCATTGCGAGGAGGCCTTCTTGGGCCGACCTGGCAATCTCAACCCCCCAACCACCATGTGCACCCGATACCCCACCTCCTGAAGCTCTCGGCGTCAACCGGAGGTCGTCCTGTTACCTCCCTGTGCCTCTCTGTTAGCTTCCCAGTTACGCGCAAAGAGTCTCACCTTATCACAACAAGAATCTCGCGACCCCTTGCCTAAGAAACCTCTCTGGTCCACAGAGCCATTCCAACTGATCCGGTCTACAAACCGTCTCACACTCTATCTGACTTCTTGAGGAGTTATTTCTTATGAATTATTTCATTTAGGAAAGTTTTTCCTGAAGTACTCGTCGAATTCCATAAGTTTT
>Ga0180431_10006411_pt1 | contig 13968 bp, 9 predicted proteins | sample SS_ome_11_FD_132459 | JGI IMG/M metagenome (GOLD analysis project Ga0180431, IMG submission 132459) | Hypersaline lake sediment archaeal communities from the Salton Sea, California, USA - SS_1_MS_1 metaG | ecosystem: Environmental > Aquatic > Non-marine Saline and Alkaline > Hypersaline >... | reverse complement strand
TCCCGGAGGACTACAACGGCCACGGTACGCACGTGGCGAGCACCGCCGCCGGTAACGTGCTCACGGCGGCCCTCTCCGCCCCGACCACGGCCATCACGCGCTCGATTGGGGGCGTCGCTCCACACGCGAATCTGATCGGCTACAGTATTGAAGCGAATCCCGGCGCGGGAACGGCTTTGGGCAGCAGCATTCTGGCAGCCGCCGAACAGGCCATCGATGATGGGGTCGACGTGATCAACTACTCCTTCGGGGGTGACCCGGGCGACCCGTGGGTCCTGGCTCAACACTGGCTCAACGTGCGCAGCGCCGGAATCTTCGTCGCCACCGCGGCGGGGAACTCAGGCCCAGAGCCGGGCACGGTGGGCTCGCCCGCCAACGCGCCGTGGATGCTCACGGTGGCCAATGCGACTCACAATCGGCAAATCGTCAACTCGTTGGAAGACCTGAGCCCGGAGGGTCCCTCCGATATCCGGGGGAAGGGCTTGACAATCGGTTACGGTCCCGCCGAGATTGTCTACGGCGGCCAATGCTTGACCGCCTTCCCGCCGGGTACGTTCGACGGCGAGATCGTCGTCTGCGACCGTGGATCGATCGGCCGGGTCGAAAAGGGAGAGAACGTCCTATCGGGAGGGGCCGGAGGCTTCGTCCTGGCCAATACCGTTTTCGACGGCGAATCGACCGTGGGGGACGCCCACGCCCTCCCGGCGGTCCACATTGGGGCCGCGGACGCACAGGTTCTGAAGAACTGGCTGGAGAGCGGAACCGTCCAGACGGCCACGATTTCGGGCTATCGTCTCGACGAAGCACAGGCGAACGGGGATATCATGGCTGCTAGCAGCAGCCGAGGGCCGAATATCGTCCCGTCCATACTGAAGCCCGACGTCACGGCGCCGGGCACGGATATTCTCGCCGCGGTCGAGTCGCAAGCCGGCTTTCCCGGAGCTCCGCCCGAGTATGATTTCCTCTCGGGGACATCGATGGCCAGCCCACACGCTGCCGGCATAGGGGCCCTGGTCCTGGCCCTTCATCCAGACTGGACCCCGGCTGAGGTCCAATCGGCCATCATGACCGCCGCCGCTAACCAGGATGGGATGCTGCAGGAGGACGGCACGACGCCGGCCAGCCCTTTCGACCGCGGTTCAGGCCGCGCCTACGCCGCTGCCGCCGTCCAGGCCGGCCTTCTGCTGGACGAGACGGCGGACGACTTCACCAACAGCAATCCATCATTGGGCGGGAACCCGACGGAGCTCAATCTGGCGAGCTTGGCGGACGAGCGCTGCGTGAGGACCTGTTCGTGGGTGCGTGAGCTGAACAACAGCGTGCCGTACACGGTGACGTGGGACGTCGTGATCGCACCTACGTCGGAGATGAGCCTGAGCGTGCGCCCCGCACACTTCGAGCTAGCACCCGCTTCCTCTCAGGTCATCACCGTGGAGGCCGACGTGACTGGGCTACCCAGCGACGGCAGTTACGCCTTCGGCGGCTTCACGCTGGAGCCCACTTCCGCCCTCACGGAGCCGGCACGAGCTTTCTTCCCTGTCGGAGCGAAGCCGTCGCCCATCTTGCTCCCTGAACTGGTATCCGTGGATGCGCACCGAGATGCCGGATCAGCGCCGTTGGAGAACATAGACACCGGGCATCTCAGCGGATTGATTGTCCATGCCTACGGGATGGTGTCGACGGATGAGACCTTCTCAGTGTCGGAGGTGCCCCGCCTGAGCTTCCCGGCAATTTTCTTCCAAGAGGGCGTCTACACCACGACGGTCGAGGTTCGACCAGAGAGCCCACGGCTAGTGGCGGAAATCCTTGAGACCACATCGCCCGATCTCGATATGCTGGTGGTGTTCGACTCCGACGGCGACGGCGTGCCGGAGCTGAGTGACGTCGACGAGAGAACCTGCCAGAGCGCCTGGGTCGGCTCTTTGGAGTCCTGCGACATCGCAGCACCCACTCCGGGCACGTGGTTCGTGCTGGTGGCGAACTACGAGGCTTCGACGCGTTCATCAGATGACGTCACGCTGGCGGCGGTGACCGTTCCGAGTCTCGACGTGGGAAACCTGAAGCTGGAGACCCTGTCGGGGGCTCAGTCAGCGGCCAAGGTCCAACCGCTTCTGGCCTGGAACGAACCTTCGTTGGAGCCAGGCGATCGTTGGTATGGGGCTCTGGGCTTCGGCTCGGGCCCTGGTGCTGGCGACGACATGGGACTGGTGCCAGTGAACATCACCCGCAAAGAGGACGACGTATCGAAGACGGTCACGCCGCACGGTGTCATCAGCGGTACCGAGAGCGTTGTAACGTACACCATCACGATCAGGAATGCGCGGCCAATCTCTGTCTCGTACGTCATCACCGACCAACTCCCGCCCGAATCGACCTTCGGTGGGTTCACGTATGACTCAGGCGCGGTCTACACCAACGGGGTGGTCTCGTGGGCAGGGACGCTCGGTCCGGAAGCACCAAGCGTCCAGGTCGTCGAAGGAGACTCTCCCGTCGGGTACCTACCCCTGGCGGACCTGGGCACGCCCCCGTCCGTGTGCACGGCCGCGTGCGACGAGGCCATGCTGGACGTAAGCAACCTGTATCCCTTCTACTACCTCGGTGAGAGCTACACTGAGCTCTCGATGGTGACCAAAGGGTACCTCATTCCGGGAGGAGGAACCGAGGACGACATCTCCCCGCTCAATCAGAGCCTGCCGGACCCAGGTAGGCCGAACAACACGGTGGCTCCGCTCTGGACGGACCTCGACCTGGCACCCTCCGGCGGGCAGGGGGCAGGCACGTGGTACGCAGATCAAGTGACGGCGGGCGCGGGGACGGGATGGGTGGTGGCCGAATGGGTCGGGGCGCAGGAGTGGAACAGGCCCGGCGTGACACACTCGTTTCAGGTGTGGTTCGACCAGTACTCGGACGATGTCTCCATGGTCTACGGGGCCGTCGACGCGGGCCTGAATACCGGCACGGTCGGGGCCGAGAACTCGCAAGGGTCTTTGGGCGACACGACTTACTTCAACGGGACGGGGACTGCGCCCACCTCGACAACGGAGCTCAAGATTCGAGGCGGGCTCTCACCTGCGACTAGGACGATTCAGTTCACCGCCACGGTCAGCCTCACCCAGTCCCTTACGAACTCGGTGTCCTCAAGCGTGGATGTGCCTTTCTCCGCCGTGGAGACGTACACGGCGATTCTACAGGCACTGACGGAAAGCGTCTACCTCCCGCTGGTCGTGCGGGGACACGCCGATTGATGGATCACCAGCCGGGGACGCCGACTGAATAGGGGGGCGATGCAGGTCCTATGGCCTCAGTCCAGGACCTGCATCGGGGCGAAACTGGCCAGCAAGCGCTTCTCACCGCCCTCCTCGAAATTGACCGTCACAACCTCGTCGTCGCCCTGGGCTCGCGTCTCAAGCACAATGCCCTCGCCAAAGGCATTGTGCAGGACACGCTGCCCCGCCCGGTACTTGAGCCCGGGCGGCTGATCGTCGAAGGTCACAACGGTGCCGCCGTCGGGTTGGTCCCAGGTCGTCTCGCGCTGGCGCTGTCCTCCGTGCTGGTCTCCCGACTGCCCCTCCCAGGAGCCCTTAGTCAGATCTCTGGGGATGTCCTCCAGGAAACGGCTGGGAACCACCGCCTCGCTGCTCCCGTACCGCGTGCGCCGGAAGGCATAGGTCAAAAAGAGCCGGTCCTCGGCTCGGGTCAACCCAACGTAGGCCAGCCGCCGCTCCTCGGCCATCTCCTCAGGCTCATCCAGGGAACGGCTGTGGGGCAGCAGCCCCTCCTCAAGGCCGGTGATGAAGACCACCGGGAACTCGAGTCCCTTGGCACTGTGGAGGGTGAGCAGGGTGGGCGCGTCGACATCACCGCTCAGATTGTCGACCTCGGAAACAAGCGCCACGTCGGTCAAGAACTCGGTGAGGGAGTAGTTGGCGTACTCGGCGGCTACGTTCCGCAGCTCCTGGACGTTGGCCCACCGCTCCTCGCCCTCGTCACTCCCGTCGCGCAGGTAGTCGGCGTAGCCCACGTCCTCCAGAACCCGATTGATAAGATCCGCCACGGGCAGCTCTCGTCTCGCCGCGATCCATCCCTCGAGCTTCTCGAGAAAATCGACGACGGCGCTCTCGGCCCGGGTCCAAAGGTCAGGCCCTTCCATCTCGGGGTCCTGGATGTGCTTCAACACACGATAGACCGATGTATCATTCTCCCTCGCGGCGTCCTCAAGCACCGTCCGGGTCTTTTGCCCGATGCCGCGCGGGGGCACGTTGACCACCCGCTCCATGCTCAGATCGTCGTCGGGGTTCTGAATCACGCGGAGGAAAGCCAGCAGATCCTTCACCTCCCGCCGGGAGTAGAAGCGGGTGGCACCGACTAACCGATATGGCAACCCGGCTCGCACAAAGGCGTCCTCCAGGGCTCGGGATTGGGCGTTCGTGCGGTACATCACAGCGAAATCGCCCGGGCTCCTTCCACTCTGAGCCACCAGCCTGGAGATGGTGTCGACGACGAAGCGCGCCTCGTCATCCTGATCATAGGCCTCGTGGACGACGACCTCCGGACCGGCACCGCGCTCGGTGAAAAGCTGTTTGTCCACACGGTCTCGATTATGACGGATGACAGCCTGGGCAGCATTGAGAATCGTCTGGGTAGAACGATAGTTCCGCTCCAGGAGGAATGTCTCCATGTCCTCAAAATCGCTTCGCAGCCGGCGGATGTTGCGGTAGTCAGCGCCCCGCCAACGGTAGATCGACTGATCCTCATCGGCGACGCAGAAGAGGTTCTTGTGCTCCCTCGCCAGCTCTTGGAGCAGCACGTACTGCGCCTGATTGGTGTCCTGGAACTCGTCGACGAGTATGTGCAGGTACTGATCCTGATACTTGGCCAGTACATCCGGTCGCTTCTTGAACATCTGAGCCGTCACCATCAGGAGATCGTCGAAATCGAGAGCGCTGTTGCTTCTTAGCAGGGTCTGGTATCGCTCATAGACGCGCTTGACGATCTCGCCATAGTATGACTGGGCCCCATACGCTTGAGGCGAGACCAGCTCACTCTTCGCCTGCGAGATCGCCCCCTGCATAGAGCGGGGGCGGTACCGCTTGTCGTCTAGGTTCAGGTCGTCCAGCGCCTGCTTGACGAGCTGCCGCTGATCGTCGGTGTCGAAGATCACGTAGTCACGTTCAACGCCGGCGGCTTCGGCCTCCCGCCGAAGGATCCGTGCGCAGGTGGCATGGAACGTCCCGAGGCTCAGACTCCGAGCCCTTGACGGCCCCAGAAGCCCTTCGAGCCTCTCGCGCATTTCCTTCGCCGCCTTGTTGGTGAACGTCACCGCCATCACCTGCCAGGGCGCCACGTCCTGACCGAGGACCAGCCATGCAACCCGGGATGTCAAGACCCTGGTCTTCCCGCTGCCCGGGCCCGCGAGGACCAGGATCGGTCCCGGGGGTGCCGTCACAGCTCTCTCTTGCTGAGGATTCAGTACTTCCAAAAAGTCCATGTACCTTCCGTCCGCTCGTTAGGTGTCGGGCCGCTGCCCGTGCACTTGCTAAACCTGGACGGATGCCCTTAGAAGGGGCAGGCGCGTCGTTGGCATAGGCGGCCCGGGCAAAGTAGAGCCAGCTCCGAAGCATCCGATGGTGTTTCATGCTGGCGCACAGGCGATTATACCATCGGGGGATTCGTTGTCGAGCAAGTCCTTTGTGGTATAATCGAAGATCGTGATGAAAGAAATCCACGCAGAACAACAACCAAGCAGTGCTGAAGTATTGGAGGAGGTCGAACGCCGTAGGGAGACCCGAGGCGAGCAAGGGACCGATGGGAGAAGGAGCCTGGTCGTCGCTGCTGACCGGTTCATCTTCTGGCTCTCCAAGCACTGGTTAGCGGTCTTCAATTCGCTGGCTTTTCTGTACGTAGGACTGCCCTTCCTGGCACCAACCTTGATGGCCCTGGGAGCAGAGGTGCCGGCCTCCCTCATCTATACAGTCTACAGCCCCCTCTGCCATCAACTGCCCCAGCGTTCCTGGTTCTTGTTCGGCCGGCAGGTGTCTTATCGGCTGCCAGAGCTGATGGAGCTGGCCCCGACCGAAGTGACGGACGCGTTCTCCAACGGCTTCATCGGCAACGCAGAGCTGGGGTATAAGGTAGCCTTCTGCCAGCGCGACGCGGCGATCTACGGGGCAATCTTCGCCTTTGGCCTGGTATTCGGCCTGCTCCGCCGCCGTTGGGACGTGAAGCCGCTCACATGGTGGGCCTACGTGCTGATCGGGCTGGTGCCTATGGGGCTTGATGGCGGTTACCAGTTTCTCTCCTATGCCCTGCCCCTCGTCTTTCCGCGCATCTCCCTCCAGCCATATGAGACAACGCCTCTGATGCGCGTCATCACGGGCACGCTTTTCGGTCTAGCGACGGTCTGGCTGGCCTATCCCTACCTCCAATCCTCCATGGAGGACGTCCGCGCAGCCCTAGAGGCGCGTTTCGGATGGACGTAGGGGAGGCCCAGATTTCCCAGTGAAACGTCATCAAGTGAACGGCGTCGTCCAGTATCGCTTCGATGGGCTGGAGGAGATTGAGAACTTGCGCCATGCGATCCTGACGCGCCTTGGGGGTGTCAGTCAGGGCCCATACGCGACACTCAATCTCGGACACACGGTGGGGGATGACGCAGAGGCAGTCGAGGAGAACCATCGCCGAGCATTGAGGCCGCTGGGAATCCACCCAGACCGGGTCGTCAGCCCCTGGCAGGTACACGGTGCGCGGGTGGAAATCGTTGACAAACAACATCTGGGTACGGTCCGCCCGAAGACAGATGCCTTGCTTACGGTCACCGCGGGGGTACCGCTGATGATGCGCTTCGGGGACTGTACGCCGGTGGTATTGTGTGACCCGGTTCGCCGCGTCGTGGGTATTGCACACGCCGGTTGGCGGGGCATCGTCGCGGGGGTTGTGGAATCCACCGTGCGGACGATGTCGGAGCAACTGGGGTGCAACCCTGACGACGTATGGGCCGGCCTCGGGCCCACCATAGGTCCGTGCTGCTATGAGGTTGGAGCGGATGTGGCAAGGGAGATCGAGGAGGCCTGCCCCGCAGGTTCCCAAGTGATCGAACGGGTGAATGGTCGGATTCACGCCGATCTCCCTTCCGCCGTCGAGGCCCAGCTCAAGCAAGCAGGGATTCGTCGGATCGAACGAACCGGACTCTGTACGTCCTGCCGCGTGGACGAGTTCTTCTCGCACCGCGCCGAGGACGGGCACACCGGACGCTTCGGTATAGTGATCGGATGGCAAGATGAGTGAGACAGCCGCTTCCGTGGATGAGACAGCCGCTTCCCTGGAAGAGAATCTGGCACGCGTACGAGGTCGGATTGCTGAGGCGGCCCTCCGCGCCGGGCGCGCGCCCGAGGAGGTCACGCTGGTCGCCGTCACGAAGACGCACTCGGCAGACGTGGTCCTGGCAGCCTACGAGGCAGGCGCGCGCCACTTCGGTGAGAATCGTCCGCGTGAGGGCATTAGCAAGATCACGGCCCTCGAGCCTTATCTAGACGAAGCGCCTCCCACGTGGCACATGATCGGCCACATTCAGAGTCGGAAGGCGAGGCACGTGGTGGCACACTACGACATGGTCCACTCCATCGACCGGTTGAAGATCGCCCATCGCCTCAGTCGATATGCAGAGGAGGCAGAGACTGAGCTTCCCGTCCTTCTGGAGTGCAATATCTCGGGCGAAGGTTCGAAGTACGGCTTCCCCCTGGAGGGATGGGAGGATGAGACGCGTCAGCAGGCCTTCTTCTCCGCTGTGGTGGAGATCCTGGAGCTTCCAGGCCTGCGGGTGGGAGGTTTGATGACGATGCCCCCCTACGTCGACGATCCCGAGGAAGTGCGCCCCATCTTCGTCAGCCTCCGCCACCTACGCGACGCCCTCCGCGAGCACTTTCCTTCAGAAGATTGGCACCATCTGTCGATGGGCATGACGAATGATTTCGAGGTGGCTGTCGAGGAAGGTGCCACCATGGTCCGCGTCGGCCGTGCCATCTTTGGCCCAAGGGGCTGACCTGGCCCCGATATCTCTGGAGACAGCCCACGCATGGTTAGAACGCTTTTCCGCGTCATAGATATCGCTTTCACGCTCTATTCCTTCGCCATCATCGCCCGTTCGTTGCTCCCGTGGTTCCGAGTCGATCCTTACAATCCCGTGGCGCAGTTCCTGATCCAGATCACGGAGCCGCTGCTGGCCCCGATCCGCCGGAGCATTCCGATGATTGGCGGGCTAGATTTCTCTCCGATGGTGGCCCTGCTCATTCTGTGGTTCATTGAGCAGCTCCTCTATACGCTGCTCCGGTCCTTCGCTCTCTAGTCGCATCCTGCCTTCTGGCGTCGAATAGGCGTACCAGGCCCGGCCTGGCACCCTGGGGTGCGGGCCGGGTGTCCGTTGTGTGGCCACCGGGACTGGCGAGCACTCATTGTCTTTGGGGGGGAGGGGCTGGTTACGGAGGCAGAACGCCACTCAAATTGCGATCCGGCGAGGAACGACTGGTACGTTAGTACTATTGACCGTCGGGGGTCGAAGCTATAGAATGTTCTTAGCCTATGGGACGGCTATCCCGTCCCCCGAGACCTGGTAAAGGTGATCGGTGGTTACCCTCCTTTCGCTATCATGGCCTCCCCTCGGGAGGCCATGATGCTTTCTAGGACTCCCTCAAGACGAGCAGGCGTCGACAGGTGTCACACTGTATCATCTCGCCCTCTCTGAGCCGCCACACCATGCTGGGGGCGACGGTGACGCCGCAGGCTGAGCAGCCGTCACCCCGAATCTGGGCCACAGCTTGCCCACCCTTGAGTTCACGGATCCGCTCGTAGGTATCCAGCGTCCTGGGATCGATGCGCGACACAACCTGCCCCCGTTTCTGTTCAAGGGTCTCCAGGCGCTGGTGAAGCACGTCCCGTTCCGCCTTCAGGTCCTCATGCTGTGCCGCCCTACGGGCCTCCAGATCCCGAAGGTGGGCCCTGGCCGTATCGAGGGCATCCTCCGCCTCCTCACGGTTGATCATCGCGTCGAGGAGGGTTTCCTCCATGCTCTGGCGGCGCCGCTTCAACGAGCTTATCTCTGCCTGGAGGTCAGCGAGTTCCTTGGGGTTCTGTACTTTCCCGCCGTAGAGACGCTTCTCGGAGCGCATTGTCTTCTCGGAGAGGCTCTCGATCTCAAGCTCAAGATCGCGCTGCTTGGTCTGCCACTTGCGCCCTCTTTTCTCGGCCGTCTCAACGTTCTTCCTCGCCGCACGCAGCGCCTTGTCGTCCTCCAGAACAGCCTGTATCTCGGCCAGTCTCCGCCGTTTCTCGTCCCGCTCGCTGTCCAGCTGCTGTAGGCGATAGAGGTCCTCTCCAGTGTCCATCCCTGTCTCCTTGTCATCCTCTGCGATTCAATAGACGCTGCGTCCTCGGGGGTTGCACCGCGCCTCCCGGGACGGCGTTCCGTGGAACGTCCCGCTCTGCTCGCTCTCTTGGGTTCAGTCCGCGCCCTCGGCCCCCTGTTGCCGCCGCGGACGGCCTTCACACGGCCAGCTCACTGCGGCATCTCGGCTGGCATCCCCAGCGCGGATGTCGCAGACTGCGCCCGATCTACTCCGCCTGCTCCGAGACGGTACCAGCGGGGTCCGGCAGGGGGTGCTCCTCCTCGTACCGGGAGGCCGTACCCGCTGCTCGGCGAACCAACAGAACCGCGGCCGCCGCCACTGCACAGAGCAAGGCAAAGAGCTGCGCGGCAGCGATCGGCCCGATCATCCAGGCGTCGGGGCGGAGGTACTCGAGGAAGAACCGCCCGACGGGATACCCGATCAGGTACGCAAGGAGGATCTCCCCCTCCCTCAGCCGATGCCTGAACTTGTGCGCCGCGACAGCGAGCCCTACGAAGAGCAGCAGGCACCAGACCGACTCATAGAGGAACGTAGGATGGAAGAGGGTCTCAGGGGGATACCGTTCAAGGTCGTCGTAGGGAACGATACGGTGTGCGGGATCGATCACCAGCCCCCAAGGGAGCTCCGTCGGAGGCCCGTAGAGCTCCTGATTGACGAAGTTGCCCCAGCGCCCCACGGCCTGCCCCAGCGCGAGGCCGGGCGCTCCGTAGTCCAGCCATCTCAGGGGCCGAATGCCCGCACGCCAAGCGTAGACAAAGACACCCAGGAGGCCGCCCACGACCGCGCCATAGATGCCAAGGCCACCCTCCCAGATGTAGAGAGCTTCCACGGGATGATCACGGTAGTACGCCCAGCCGACCATGCCTCCCTCGGGGCTGGAAAGGACATGATAGAGTCGAGCCCCCACAAGGCCGAAGATGATGGCCCACGTCAAGGCGTTCCAGACGTGATCCGGGTTGTCCCCGTGGCGGCGGGCACTGGCGGTCGCGTACAGGGCACCCAGGACGACGCCGCTAACGATCAATACGCCGTACCAGTGAATGCCCCAATTCTCGGTGAAGCGGATCAGCAGTGGGTCGACTGGTGGTTTCATGGGGTCTCCCTTCAGGTCAGATGAGCCGGATTATACCACCGGCCAACTCGGTGTGGCAAACAGCGATGGTCACTCCCCTCCGCAAGGGCAGCATCCGCTCGGTCACACGAACACGTGCGGGAAGGTCGTCGACCAGACGTTCTCGGCCCAGGTCTTGATCCTGGGGTCCGACGCCCGTGTGAGACCACGGGATCAAGGGACCAGAGCCCGGCGTCCACGGACCGAGAGCCGGCGCTCGTGCCCTCCAGCCCCCAATGATTCGGACGGGCCTCAATCGCTCGATCCAAAGATGGCGGCGAGGGCTCGGCTCAACCAGAAGACGCTCCATGCGCCCACCAGCAAGCCCACCATGACCAGCTTCTGTTGATCGAGTACCGGTACTACACGCGTCTCGCCTTCGCTCACCTCGATGAAACCAACAGGCGAACTGGTCATACCCCCTCCCCCGCCGCCCCCGGCAGGCAAGCTCTTCTCGGGGACCTCGGCGCGGTTGTCCTCCCACGGGGGGACCTGGCCTGTGCCGACCCCGAACCCGTATCCGATCTTGGCAACGGGAATCACGGACTTTCCCTCTACCATCACAGGTTCGCCGAAGCACGCGTTGACACTGGCGTCGTTCCGCATGGCATCGAATGTATCCAACAACCTCTTGATCTCTTGCTCCATCGTCAGCCCTCCCCTCGTGATCTCATAATCGTAGTCAATCCAAGCATGCCCACCGCAACCCATGCGGCAGCGTAGAACGTACCATCCACTCCCCAACGACTATGCACCACCCCCATAAGCATAGGCCCCAGCGTCTGCCCAAGACGAAGGGCCACCCCGTTGACCGCCATGAAGGCTCCCCTATGCTCCAGGGGCGCCCGACTCGCAAGGAGCGTCTGGAGGCTGGGAATGCTCAACCCCTGCCCAATACCCAGGAGCACGACTGGAACGAAGAGCACCGCTAAGCTCGGTGAGAGGGGCATCGTGACCAGAGAGAACGCATAGCAGACACAGGCCAACTGTAGAAGCATCTTCTCGCCGAGCCAGCCTGCCAGCGTGCCAAGCTGGGATGACGTCACGGCGGTCGCCAATGACATCGCGGACATGCTCAAGCCGATCTCCCAAGACGAAGCCTGGAAGCTCCGCTCCATCAAGAACGGAAGATAGGCCAGGTAGGCTCCGTAGATGATGAAGAAAGCCAGCAGCGTGAGCACGAACAAGATGATGGCTCTGACGTGCTTGACGCTCTCCCAGGCCTGGGAAACATACGCCCCAAGCTTCTGCTCCCTGTCCGGCTCCGGGTTTTCCAGGGCAACCAGGACGATGCAGGCCAGCGGGATCGCCAGGATGGCAAGGACGAAGGGATACTGCCATCCCAGCGCGGTCAGCGCCCCCCCGATGGCCGGGTAGAAGGCGGTGCCCACACTCAAGACGCTGGCGTTGTAGCCCATAGCGGCAGCCCGTTCCTGACCGCAGTAGAGATCACCAATGAGTGTGAGGTAGAGGACGCTCAGAGCGGAAGCACCCACACCCTGTGCGAACCGGAGAATGAGAAGCACAACGAAGCTCTGGGTCAGTGCGCAGGCGGATCCAGCGAGGCCAAAAATGATCAAGGCTGGAACAAGGATCGGTTCTCGGCCCCATCGGTCGACCAGCAGGCCTACAAGAGGCGCCAGGAAGACACCCGGCAGCGTGAAGACGGTGATCAGATTCGCCACCGCTTGCGAAGAGAGGTGAAACGCGCGCCCGATCTCCGGGAAGGCTGGCGTGATGCTCGAGACACCGAGCACGGCCACCAAGGTAATCCCAAAGATGATCAGGAGGTTCGGGTCACGATAGAGCGGCGTGGTCCTCTCCTGTGAGACACTAGGGGACATCGAATCCTCGGGCATCGGGATGATTCGTGTATGGTTACGTGCCGTGATAGAAGACCCGGTAGATGAAGCCCTGAGCGTCGTCCGAGATCAGTAGGCTCCCGTCTGGGGCCGTCATCACATCGACGGGACGGCCCCAGCTAGATCCATTCTGCCGGAGCCAACCTACGGCGAAGTCCACTACCGTTCCAGTCTCGGTGCCTTGCACTGGGACGCGCACCACCTTGTACCCGGTCGGTGTGGTTCTGTTCCACGACCCGTGGAAAGCTACGAACAGGTCTCCTTGGTAGTCCGGCGGGAATTGCTTCCCCGCATAGAAGGTCAGCCCCAGCGGAGCGGAGTGAGCCTGCATCTCCACTGCAGGATCCGTGACGCCCTCGCAGGCCCCCTGGTTGCCGTAATCGGGATCGACGATCCGTCCTGCGTGGCATCGGGGCCAGCCTGCGTCGTCTCCCTCCTCTACTAGATAGATCGTCTCCGGCGGTTGATTGTCCCCCATCCAGTCCCTGCCGTTGTTTGAGGCCCACAGCTGTGACGTCCCAGGGCGGAAAGTGATGCCGACAGCGTTCCGCAGCCCCTCGGCGAAAACCACAGCCTCAGTCCCATCAGGACGATAACGCATCACGGTGGCCCGGCGCTCGTCTTCCTCGACGCATACATTGCACGACGAGCCGACGGAGACGTAGAGGAACCTCCAGTCAGGGCTGAAGAGGACCGTCCTCGTATTGTGTCCGCCAGAGGGCAAGCCCCCAATGACCACGTCCCGCTCCTCAAACTGTCCGTCCCGATCCCGATCGCGCAACCGGAGGATACGCTGGGTCTCACCCACGTAGAGCGAACCATCTTGGTAGAAGTCGATGCTGCTGGGCCCATTGAGACCCTCGGCCGCGACCTCTACAGCATCCGCCACGCCATCCCCGTCCCGATCGGGCAGGCGCACAATCCGTCCAGCTCCTCGCTCGGCGACGTAGATGTGTCCATCCGGACCCAGCGACATCATCCGCGGCCCGCGCAGACCGTCGGCAAAGACCGAGATACCGAAACCGGGCGGCAGCCTGATCTCATCTTCTGGCGGGATCACGCGTGTCGCCAGGAGACCAGACGTCTCATCATCCTCCGGCGGCGCCTGGGGCGTGGCCGACGTATCCGGCGGGATCGACGGAAGAGGGAGGGCAGAAGGCGCCGGCGGATGTGAGACTTCGCGGTGAAAGAGTCCCATAACCCGGCAGCCGGTAAGAAGGCTGGCGGTGAGCAAGGCGAGTATCGCAAGTCTTCTTGTGGCTCTTTTCAAGGCTCCCCCAGATCCCTCGGCCTGGCATCGGCACGACCAGGACGTGATGTCCTTGAAGTTCCGCCAGGCATCGGGTGTGCATAGATCCCATCGTTTGCCTGACCCGAGCAGCACGCCTATTATAGGCACGAAAGAGGGCCGAGGCAATGTCCCGGCACAGGACGACGATTGTTGGGCGTTCTCGTGCACGGCACGATGGAACAGGCCCCGTTCGCACGGCGTGTACGGAAAAATCCCGGAGAATGCGTCGTGAGCGACAGCGTAGTGATCACCCGCGAGATCGTCCTCTCCCAATTCGCCGTGGCGTGTGGATCGGCGGGTGTGAGC